>Ga0209375_1000025_pt1 | contig 122303 bp, 116 predicted proteins | sample GraSoiAngelo_131_FD_185888 | JGI IMG/M metagenome (GOLD analysis project Ga0209375, IMG submission 185888) | Grasslands soil microbial communities from the Angelo Coastal Reserve, California, USA - 14_0929_02_30cm (SPAdes) (version 2) | ecosystem: Environmental > Terrestrial > Soil >...
CTCGACGACGCGCGCCACGGCGTCCAGGTACCCGGCGCGCGTGAAGTTTGAGCGCACGCCGGGAACGTCGGGGACAGGGTAGGACGGCGCAGCTGGGCGGTCCGGACGCTGGGGGTCTCCCGGAGCGACTGCGTATTTTTGTCGCGCAGGGAGACCCCCAGCGTCCGGACCGCCCGAGCGTCGCTCCGCCAATCTCTCTTTCACGAACGCTAACCGGCGGGCCGCGCGCTCGGGCCGCGCGGTCCGCTGCTCGGGCATCCCCGTCGAAATCACCCACGCCCGTTCCGTCTCGTGGTCCCAGGCGATGACCCAGTCGTACAACCCCAGCATCACGTCCGGGATGGCGACGTCGTCGTAGCGCGTCCGCGGCACGCGCTCGAGCTGGGCGCCCCAGTCGTACCCCACGTAGCCCGCCGCCCCGCCCTGGAACGGCGGGAGGCCAGCGACCGGCTCGGCCGCGAACGGCTCGAGCAGAGCGCCCACGTGGGCAACCGGGTCCGCGGCGACCCGGGTCCAGCGGCCGCCGCCCAGCTGCTGCGTGAGCGCGCCCTTCGAGCGCACGACCGTCGCCGGGTCCGCGGTGAGGAACGTATGACGGCCGACCTGATCGGGATGGGTGGCGCTGTCGAGCAAGACGACGAACGGCAGGTCGGCGAACCGGGCGCACGCCTCGACGGGATCGGGCGCGGGGACCAGCTCTTCCACGAGCGGTGCCGTATCGCTCACGCGCCGCCCTTCGCCTGGCGGCGCTCCCTGGAGCGCTTGGACCGCTGCGTGAGCCGCACGTGCTCGGGGCCGCGGTCGTCGGGTGGCGTCAAGTACCCCCACTCGAGCGCCCCCTCCTGGCGGTAATTCTTGCCGAGCGTCAGCGCGAGCCGCGCCTTCATCAGCTCGCGCCCCAGGTAGAACGCGTGGGTCGCCTCCTCGACGCCGAGCTGCGCGAAGATCTCGTGGATGTCCGTGCCCCGCACAAAGATCTCGTCGTTGAAGACGGTGATGACGTCGCGATCCGCGAAGATGCGGTAGTTTGGGTCGGTCACGCGCGCCTGTAGCTCGCGCAGCTCCGCTTCTGGGTACCCGCGGACCGTGGGATCCTTGAGCGTGACGAGCCGGTCGTCCACCCCTTTGGGGAGCGTCTGCCGGGTGACGGCGTGGTGCATGAGGCGCCGGGCGATGTCCACCTCACGCACCACGCCCCGGGCCCAGGGGATCACCTCGGTGGTCAGCACGGCGCGCACGCCCAGCTCCTCGCAGATCGCGATCAGCAGCGCGTTCACGCCGGTCGTGTCTGCCGCGGTGAGCTCGGTGATGTTGCCGATGCCCATGAACAGCTGTGCCGCCGGGTAGCGGCGACGCACCTCAGCGAAGCGCTCGAGCGAGGCGAAGAACCCAAAGCCGATCGGCTCGATCACGGGGTCGATCAGGTACGATACCCCCCAGCTCTCGAGCGCAGCGATGCTCGGCTCGAGTGTCTCGAGACCTTCGCCGAAGTCGGGGATAACGACCACCCGCGTCGGCGTGCCGGCGAAGTCCCGCGCGACGTCGAGATTGGATCGATTGACCGACAACACCAGCTCGGCGCCGGCCACCACGGCGGTGCGGATCTCGCCCGCGTCGAGGGAATCGACGCTCACCCGCATCCCGGCATCGACCAGCTCGCGCACCGTGTCCGCCAGCCCCGGAAATTCGCGTCCCGGGGTGCAGCCGATGTCGATGACGTCGGCGCCGCTCGCCCGGTAGTGGTCGGCCTCCCGGCGTAGCGCCTCGCGCGCCAGCCGCGGCGCGTTGTTCACTTCCGCCACGATCTCGATGCCGTACGCGCCGTAGTCCCGCGCCGCCGCCGCGCGGCCGAAATACTCGGGGATCTGACGCAGGTCCTTCGGCCCCTTTTCGACACGCACGCCGGCCCGGTCGGCGATCGCTGCTGTGTCACCCTCGCACAGGCCCGGGATCAGCACGAGGTCGGTACCGGCGGGCACCGCCAGGAAGCGGGCGATCCACGGTGTCGTCATCAGGGCGGCCACCGTGATCTTCATGACGGCGACGTCGTAGGCGAACGCCGGCGCCATCTCGGCGAGCGTGCGGCGCAGCCCCGGCTCGGCGAGCCTGCCCGTCACGAACAGCACCCGACGCGGTACGGCTTCCTCCGGGGCAGCCGTCACCGCGGGTCACCCGACCGCACGAACTTGTTCGGCGTTCCCTCGAGGGCGCCGCCCTTGGGGCGCCACAGCACGATGTCCTCGAGCTTGCGGGCCAGCTCGAAGTCCTTGTCGGTGATCCCCCCGGCGGCGTGGTTCTGGAGCTTCACGATCACCCGGCCCCACGTGACCGACAGATCCGGGTGATGGTACGCCGCCTCGGAGAAGTAGCCGATCGCGTTCACCAGCATCAGCGTGGTCGGCCAGCCGTCCGTCTTGTAGGTCCGCCGGATCCACCCGTCCTCGTACCACCACCCCGGTAACTCTTTCAGCTTCTGCTCGATCTCGGCTTCGTTGTACGTCGGGTCTTTCTGCGCCATGCGCGTCTCCTTGTCCGTGGGCTAGACGACGGCCCCGCCGTTGATCATCAACATCTGGCCGGTGACGTAGGACGCCGCGTCCGAAGCGAGATAGACCGCTGCGTGGGCGACGTCCTGAGGTGTGCCCCAGCGGCTCAGCGGTATCGATCGCGTGATGCGCTCCTTCACCGTCGGGTCGAGGGACTCACCGTACGCGGTCTCGATCCAACCCGGCCCGAGCACGTTGACGCGGATGTGCGGCGCCACCGAGCGGGCCAGGGCGCGGCTGAACGAGTACACTCCGCCTTTGGCGGCGCAGAAGACTTCGGCGTACCCCCCCTTCGTTCCGCCCGCCAGCACGTGGTCCCAGGACACGTTCAGGATCACCCCGCCCGCGGGCTGCCCCCGCATGAGGGCGACCGCCTGCCACGAGGCGAGCACCGTTCCGCGGAGATCCACGGCGAGCAGGCGGTCGAGTTTTTCGATCCAGGTAAGGCGCGCCGCTTCCCCCGTGAGGATGTCGGCGCCGGCGTTGTTCACCCACACGTCTACGCGGCCGAACGCGTCGCGGACGTGTGCCGCCAGGGTCTCCACAGCCCGCGCGTCCGCCACGTCGACGGAGAGCAGCTCGGCGCGGCGGCCGTGCTCGCGAACACGCTCGGCTGTGTCGTCGGCGGCGCGCTGGTTGGCTCGGTAGGTGAGGGCCAGGTCGGCCCCGGCCTCGGCGCAGGCGAGCGCCATCGCACGCCCAATGCCGCTCGAGGCCCCGGTGATGAGCACTACCTTTCCGGTGAGCGTCGGGCCGGCCGCGCCGCGCGCCCCCTCCTGCGGCGCTGCCTGCACCGCTCCCTCCGGCTGTCGTTTTGACATCGAGTCTCCGGAAGCCTAACCTATCGGCGACTTTGGGACACCCACAAGGGAGCCGCCGCACATGCAGCTGCTGGTCAGCGTTGCCGATGCGTCCGAAGCGCGCGCCGCCGGCGGCGCGCGGAGAGCCTCAGCCCTGGCGCGCGCGGCGCCCTTGGCTGCGGCCGCCACCCTCGTCTAACGCCACATCGAGCTGCCCGAGATCGTCGGCCGTGATGATGAAATGCTCCACTGCCGGCGGCAGGGTGCGGAGGAACAAGGAATCGACGAGCTTGCGCGGGTCGCCCCCCGCCGGCTTGATCAGGACGATGCGCCGGGCGCCGAGCATGCCGGCGAGCCAGGCGGCGATCGAGTCGCTCGTGATCTCCCAGGTGTGGGGAAGCGGGTCGGCGGCGCGGACCCAGCGGTACGGCGCGAGCACCGGCAGCCGCCCGGCCTGGCGTGCGGCGGCGATCTCCGCCTGCTGCTCGACGAGCACGGCACCCGGCAGGCGAGCGGCCAGAACGTGCGCGTACTGATCCATGCCGAGCACGGCCATCCAGTGCGCCGCGTCTTCGCCGATCTTGATCCGGCGAAACATGGTGCGGACGGCATCGGCGAACGGACCGCCCCCCGGCACGATCACGAGCCGACGCCTTGGGCTGAACGCCGTGAGCGCCTCCGTGACGAGATCGAGGGCCCCAGCTTTGCTGAGCAGTCCGCCTCCGACCTTGACGACCGTATGGATGATCTGTGCGTCGTCCGTCACGAGGTCACCGGCTCCGCAGCGAGCTCTGCGGCGAGCAGCAGTGCGGCCGCCGCCGCTGGGGCATGACGGGCGGCGGGGCCGAGCGCAGCCGAGAGGTGCGTGACCCGCAGGGCGGCGCGCCGGGCCGCTTCCGCGGCCAGGAAATCGCCCAGGCCCGTGACGACCGCGAGCCCGAGCCCGGGGTGGCGCCGCCGGACGCGTCCGACGGCCTCGGCGATGCGGGTCACCTGGGCATCCCACAGCGCCTCCGCGATTGCGTCGATCGCGGCCTCGTCGAGGATCTCACGATCGCCACACACCACTCGCGCGAGCCGCTCTCCGGCGAGCTCTCGGGTGGCCGCACGCCCGTCCGGCGTGGGGACTGTGTAGTCCGACGGCGCAAGCTGGCGCCGCCACAGGTGGACGTCTCCCGCGAGCGCAAACCCCTCCGCCGAGACACCGGTGGACCTCCCGCCGAGCGGGACGTGGGCGGCGATCGCTTCGGCCGGCGTACGGAGGGCTCCGGTGTACACGAGCTCCTCTTCGCGCAGTCGCTCAGGGTCCGTACGGCCGAGGGCGGCCGGTGCGCCGCCCGCGATCGGGATGATGTCGGTCGTGGTGGAGCCCACGTCGATCAGGATGCAATTGGGGAAGCTCCGGGCCACGAGGCGCGCCGCGGCCGCCCAGTTGGCGGCGGCGATCGCGAGCGGCTCGCGGCGTGCCTCGTCTGCCGTGAGCCAGCGTCCGTCGACCGCGTACACGCGCACCAGGCCATCCGAAAACGCGCGTGTGACCGCATCGACCACGAACGCCACGCCGTCGCGCTTGGTCCGAAAGATCTGCGACAGCTCCGCGGTCATGGTGACCGCGTGAGCGTCCGCCGGCGTCCCGCCCAGCTCTCCGGCGACGCGGGCGAGCAGCGGCGCCAGCGCGGCGGGATCACGCTGGATTTCGTACGGCACCGCCCGCATGGCGACGACGCGGGTCCCCGCGACGCGCGCCGCCTTCGTGTTCACACCGCCAATGTCCCAGCCGAGCACGCCCTTCATACGCCGGGACTCCGGGGCACGCTGCCGTGCGCGTAATCCCCGTGCTCGATCTCAAGGCGGGTCGCGCGGTGCTGGCGCGCGGCGGCGTGCGGGACGCCTACGAGTCGGTCCACTCGGTGCTGGCGGCTGCGTCGGCCGTGGGAGACGCGGTCGCGCTCGCCCGCGCGTTCCGCGAGCGGCTCGGCTGCGACGAGTGCTACGTGGCGGATCTCGACGCGATCGCCGGCGGTCAGCCGCAACGCGCCCTGGTGCGGGCACTCGCCGGCGTTGGCGCGCGGTTGCTCGTCGACTCGGGGCTGTCTGATCCAGCGAGCGCGGCGGCCCTGCTCGCGGAGGGAGCCGTTCGGGTCGTCGTGGGGCTGGAGACGCTGCCCACTCTCGGGGCGCTGGCAGCAATTGCCGGCGCGATCGGGAGCGAGCGCATCGTGTTCAGCCTGGACCTGCGCGACGGGCAGCCCGTGCGCGGGCCCGGGGCGCCCCATCATGGGTCGCCGCTCGAGCTGGCACGCGCGGCCGTGGCGGCGGGTGCGGTGGCGCTGCTCGTTCTCGATCTCGCCCGCGTGGGGGCGCGGCACGGCCCGGATCTGGGGTTGGTGAACGCGATCCGCGGTGCGCTCCCGGACGTCGAGCTCCTGGTCGGCGGCGGGGTGCGGACACGTGAGGATCTCCAGCGGCTCGCGGACGCGGGGTGCGACGCAGCGCTGCTCGCCACGGCGCTGCACGACGGCCGCGTGAAACGAGCGGATCTCGACGCCGTAGGGCGTCGCGGGCCGGCACCACTCGAGCGCAGGCGTCACTCCAGCGACTCGCGGTAGGTCGCCGACTGGCCGAAGTTCTCCTCGACCTCGATTTCGATGGCCCGAAGCTTCACCCCGGGGGACGGCGTGAGCTCCCGGCTGACGCGCCCGGCGAGATACTGCGCCAGCATCTCGACGGTCGTGTTCGGGATCGGGAGCAGGGCGCAGTCGGCCTTGGGGAAGACGTAGCGGGGCCTGCCGTTGACGGCGACGGCCACGCTATCGCCGTCCTCCCGGATCTGGATCTTCGGGTTCTGCAGCGGCAGCAGCACCTTGTGATCGATCTCGTCGGTGAGGCGCTTCATCAGCTGTTTCAGCTCGGAGAAATCCACGACGTAGTGCGCTTCGGGATCGAGGCCGCCTTCGACGGCGACCTGCGTCCGGTAGTTGTGACCGTGCAGCGTCTCGCAGCGGTGCCCCGGGAAGGTGATGAAGTGCGCGGACGCGAACACGTGGTTGTCTTTCGTGACGGCGACGCGGAACTGCTTACCGTCGGCCATCGCGTCTCCCCCAACCGCCCTCGAGCAGGACGACGCAGATTGCGGCGCCGGTCAGATCGGCGGTGGCGCCGGGATTCTTCGTGTTGCGTTCGTCTCGCAGGTCGCGATCGAGAGCGGCGATCGCCGCTCGTCCCGTCGGTGTGCGTCCCCCCCCGGCGTCTATCACCTCGCGCGCTCGTCGCTGCACCCGGACCGCTTCCTCGGGGCCGAGTTTGCGCGCGATGTGGCTGTCGGGCCAGGCCGCGAGCAGCGTGAGGTACGTCTCGACGATCGCATCGCTCCAGGAGAGCCCGGCGGCGAGCCCGCGGCGCAGGACCGGCGCACCGGCGTCGAACGTCGTCTGGAAATCGGTAACGTACTCGCGCGCGATCGCATCCCGCTCGGCCGCGAGTGCCATCGCTTCGCGCAGCGTCACACTGGGCGTGCCGGCGACGTCCTGCTCTGTAGAGCGGCCCAGTGCGCCGGGCCGGGCCTGACGGATGGCGGCGTACACTTCGCGCGCGTCCGCCACCGTGGTCTCGCCGAGCGTGGCGGCCACGGCGGCCCGCAGCGCGGCATCGTTGGAGGAGGACATCAGGGCGGCTCGGGCGAGCGGGGCGAGCAGCAATACCAGACCGAGGTTCGTGTTGGACGGCACCCAGCGGGCGGTCGCCTCCACGGCGGCCCGGATCGTGGCGCCGAGCGGGTGCTCTCCCGCAGCGGCGAGTGCGGGGCCGATCGCGACGGCGCTCGCGAGGAAGTCCTCGTACGTCGCGTCGTGGAAGCGGGCGAGCGGGGACACGTTACCAGGTTTGGGGGCGCTCGCCTCGAGCAGGCAGGCGAGCTGCGCCGCGGCGGCGACTTCGGCCGCGCGCGCCGGCGTGCTCACGCCGACGTCAAGCGCCCGAGCAGATGCTCGACGATCGTCGCCGCGACGTCGACGGAGGTTGCTTCCTGCAGGCCGCGCCATCCCGGGATTCCGTTCACCTCGACGACATAGTCCGTGCCGTCCCGCGCCGGGAGCAGGTCGACGCCTGCGTATTCGGCACCCACGGCCCGGGCTGCACGAAGCGCCAGGTCCGTGCGTTCCCTCGAGAGCGCGGTCGCCCGCGCCCGCCCGCCGCGCGCCAGGTTCGTCTTCCAGCCGGCCGCGCTGCGCTCGATCGCCCCGACCACGCGGCCGCCCACCACGAAGGCACGCACGTCGCAGCCGTCGTGGTCGACGGTGCGCTGCACATAATATACCCCGCGAATCGTCTCCAGCGTGCGGAACACGCGAAACGCCATCTCTTCGCTCGTCACGCGCACCATCCCGAGCCCCATCGAGCCGAACAGCGGCTTTACGATCACGTCCTGCAGGTGGCGGAACGCCGCCAGCCCTGCGTCCGGGCTTTCGCACACAACGGTCTCGGGGACTCGGAGTCCCGCCTGCGCGAGGATGGCGGTTGTCCAGAGCTTGTCCACGGTGCGCTCGATCGCGCGCGGGGAGTTCATCACCGGGACGCCCTGCTCCTCCAGGGCGTGCAGCGTGTCCACCCGGAAGATGATCTGCTCGAGGGAGCCCGCGGGGATGATCCGCGCCAGCACGGCGTCGCAGGCGCCGAGGTCCGTCTCGCCGGCGGCAAACGTCGTGGCCGGGCCACCGAGACGCGCCACCAGCACCTCGTAGGGGAGGACGCGTCCCTCGTGGCCCCGCGCGGCGAGCGCGCGGCAGAGCTCGTCGGTGTGCCAGCCCTGCCGCGCGGCGAGGATCGCGATGCGCACGGCGGCTAGTTCGTCTTCTGGCCGATCAGGACGGTCACGCCGCCCGTGGCGAAGGTGGGCAGGTCGGCCGCCACCGCCTTGAATCCCGCGGTCGCGATGCCTTTCTCGAGCGCCGCGCGGGACTCCCACCGGAGATCGGCCATCCGATAGAGCGCCGGTCGCTGGCCGTCGATAGTCGCCGGGAACTTCACCAATTCCACGCGGGTGACCCCGATCTCCTGCGCATGCGATGCGAACAGCGGCACGTGCTTCTCGGCGTAGTACTTCTCGAACGCCGCCGTGTCCTTCGGCTGGTTGTACAGCACGACTACGGCCCACGCTACCCCGGCCGCTGCCGCTCGCGGCGGGGCCGGCTTGGAGCAGGCGGCCGTGAGGGCGAGCGTGGCGAGGGCGGTGAGGCTCCGCAACGGACGCTGCATGGAAATCGCTCCTTGGTGAGGCGTGGGTGAGGGCGCGACGCGTCAACTCTCGACGAGCGACGCGCGCAGCACCTCGGGGTTGATGTGTCCCGCGTGGTACGTCTTCCCGCTCTGTACGCTCGTCAGCCACACCTCGGCGGGGCTGAAGAGGAGCGGGTCGATCTTGTAGAAGTCCCCGTCGTACCGCTTGAAGATGTCGTAAAACGGCGTGCCGTAGTCCTTGGAGGCCGAGGCCGGGATCCTGGGCACGAGCTCGGCGAGCTCCACGTCGTCGGCGTTCACGGTGTAGTGCGCCTGCCCGCCGTACAAAATGCAGTCGTTGGTCCGACCGATGGCGCGCAAGTCGTTCTTCGCCACCGGCGGGAGCGGCGCCGTCCCGATCCCGCTCACGATCTTCTTCAGGTCGAATCCCAGCGTGTCCATCTTGTGCAGGCCGGTCTCCAGGATGCGGGCCGTGATCTGCACGCCGCCGGCGAGGCTCGCCGTCGGCGCCACGACGAAAGTGAGGTGCGCCGGGACGAGCCCCGCCTTCGCGGCCACCCAGGCGGCGACGGCCTCGGTTGGCGGGTTCCGCGTCTCGAGCACCAGCACGCCGCGCGGCGCGGTCTCGGCGTAGCCGAGCTTGGCGAACAACTCGCGCTCCACTCGGGCGTGCGCCCGCAGCGGCCCCGAGCCCATCGCGAAATACTTGTCCACCTGAATCGCCCACCCCGCGTACTGCGACGCCATGCAGCTCACCGCGGGATGATCGGTCCAGACGCGCACCCCGGGCCACGCGTCGCCACCGATCGCCAGCGGCGTGTAGTCGACGTGCCCGAGACCGCCCATGCAGATCTCGGCGAGCGCGAGCCCCGCCGCGTGGCCTCCCGGCGTCGCGATGCCGGCGTCGATGACGCGCGCCCCGCCCGGCAGCGGTCGCGCGAGGATGCGCAGCGCAGCGGCGTGCGCCGCCATCCGGTCGGCCATCTCCCAGGCGCGATCGTTCAGGCCCAGCGGCTCGCCGCTCACTCCGCCACCCAGTGCAGGATCTCTCCCTTGCCGAGCTCGGCCAGGTCGCCGGAGTAGCGTGCATACCGACCCGTGATCTGGGGCTCGCCGATCGCCAGCGCGTAGCGGGCGCGCAGGTAGCGGAGCAGCAGCGGGAGGTGGGGCGGCCGGTAGGTGCAGGCGTAGCGGAACGTGGCCGGGCGGTCGATCGCCCCGAGCGCGACGATCGAGCCGCGCTTGAGGAAGCGGCCCGCGCCCGCGGCGGCCCGGCCGAATACCACCACCGTCCCCGCAATCATCCCCCTCCCCGCCTGCGGTCCCGCGTTCCCCGTCACCACGATCAGCCCGCGCCGGGCGGCGGCGCCCGCCTGGGCGCCCGCGTCGCCCCGAATGATGATCTCGCCACCGGTCATCCCGCGGGCGGCTCCCGGGAGCGCGCCGCCGGGATTGTCACCGGCGCTCCCGTGCACGTCGATGCGCCCGCCCGCCATGCCGCGACCGAGGTCGCTTCCCACGCTGCCATCGACGACGAGCTCGCCGTCGGCCATCCCGGCTCCTATGCCTTCGACCTTCGTCACGTCGCCGGTGATGCGCACCGTGGCGGACCGCTCACCCGTCACCGTGAAGAAGTCGCCCAGGAGCGCGCGCCGCCCGCCGTGCGTCACGGGCAGCTGCCCGATGTCGCCGGCGCCGAGTAATGCAAAGCGGTCGGCCGCGATGCAGTCCGCGACCAGCAGGTGCGTCGGTGCGGTCGCGAGCGTCAGCACCACGGGGTCGCTCACGCCAGGATCTTCCGGAGATAAAAGTGATGCGGCCCGAGCTTGCCGCCGTAATTCCCCGCCGTGATCGCCACGATGCCCGGCCGGCACGCGGCGCGGATCCCGCCGCGCATCGCCGCCTCGATCGCAGGGGCGTCGGTTCCGTCGAGCACGATTTCGAGCACGCTGTTCACGCCTGCCGGGACCTGTGACGTGGTGACCGCGCGGAGCGTGGGGTCGAACGCGTCGTTCGTCGTGGCGATCATGTTCTTGTAGCGCCGCGAGCCGACTTTACTCCCGCTCCGCACCACGCCCCCCGGGAAGGGGAGGATCACCCCCCGAAAGTTCGTCATCGCGAGGACGGCGGCCTCCGCCGCGGCGAGCGCCGCGTCGGCGTCCTCCGCCAGAATCAGGAAGTTCCCGCCCCCCACGCCCTTCTGCATACCGAACGTCTCCTCGACCAGGAACTCTCCTTCCATCACGGGCAGACGCCAGTACCGCTTGCCCCCGATCACCTTGCTCGCCTGGAACCCGTCCCCGAACACCCGGAGCGCCTTGCCCACCGCCAGCCGGTCGGGCGCCTCGGGGAGGCCGTCGAAGCAGGCCGTGGTGGGGCAGGTCAGCACCGTCTGGCCGATCCGGACGATCAGCTGCTCCGAGAGGCTCTCCTTGTCCATCGTCAGGAACAGCACGCTCACCCCCGGATGCCCGTCAGGGGTCTCTTCGGGGGCGAGCTCGCGCTCGATCGCCGCCTCGCACTTGCAGCCGATCACCGAGGTGGCGAAGCCGGTGAGCTTGACGGCGGCCTCTCGCGCCCACTTGGCGTTCCGCCCGGTGATGATCAGCCGGGCGACCCGCATCGTGAACGCCTCGGCGAACGTGTCCTCGATCGTCACACCGTCGATCTTCACGCCACGGGCTCCGCGCCGTAGTTGGCGAACGCCACACAGGCGTAGTCGTCGAAGAAGCGCTGCACGTCCCGCGTAACCGCGGCATCGTATTCGGGGCGCACCGCCAGCCGCCGCCCGGCGGGCGCCCGCCGCAGCTGGCCCTCCTCCACCACGACGGCCCCCCCTTTGATCACGTAGCGCGGCGTCGCGAACATCTGCGCGCGGTCGGGGTCGTCGGCGTAGATGGTCACGTCGGCGTCCGCACCCGCGCCCAGGTGCCCCTTGTGCTTCAGGCCGAGCAGGCGCGCCGGGCCGGCGCGCGTGACGACGGCGATCTCGGCGAGCGTGTATTCGCGCGCCAACCCGTCGAGCAGCGCACTGCCCGCGAGCATCCGTTGGTTCACCTGCTTCAGCTGCTCGTCGCGATACGCCCGGTCCATCAGCAGCCGGATGAGCCGCGGATAGGAGAGAAACGAGCCGCCATTCGGGTGGTCGGTCGAGAGCACGACCCGCCAGGGATCGCGCGCCAGGAGGAACAGCTCCAGCCCGACCGCCCACTGCAGCGCCGCCACCGCGGCCTTCTCCTTGTACGAGTACGGGACGATCCCGCAGCCGGTCTCGAGCTCGATATCGACGTTCACCCAGCGGCGTCCGGTGCTCGCGTGCAGCAGGTACTCCACGGGACCGTCGGCGGTGACCGTGGTCGCGGGACCGAACATCACTTGGCCGACATCGACGCTGACTTCCGGATGGGCGTTCACGTGCTCGATCACATCGCGTGCGGCCGAGGTCCATCCCTTCCCCCGCTCCCCGCCGTAGCTGTGGAACTGGAGGTGGGTGAAGTGCGCGCGTTGGCCGGCCAGTGCACGCATGCTCTCGAGCGTGGTCGCGACGTTCCCCGGCTGGCCCAGGTTGTTGCAGTGGACGTGCACCGGGTGGGGCAGCCCGAGGGCGTTGGCGGCGCCGGCGAGCACCTCGAGGATCTTCCGCGGCGTCACGCTGCTCGACCCGACCGGATCGTCGATCCCGCTCACGTTGCGATCGGCGCTTCCCCCGGCCCCGCCGCCGGACTTCCAGCGCGCGATGCCTCCCGGGTTCACGATCTTGATCGCGTAGCCCCGCGTCACTCCGAGGAGCCACGCGGCGTAGTCGCGGGCCCGCGTCGGGTCGCCTGCCGCGAGCTGGCGCAGCAGGTAGTCGTCGTTGCCGAGCAGCACGAAGCAGCCCGCATCGATGATCGGCGTATCGTCCAGCTCGGCGTGGGCCTGCCGGGCCGCGAGCGGGGCGACCGCCGCCTCCATCACGGTCGTGTAGCCGAGGCCGGCGTAGCGGTACCCGGTGGTGAACGTGCTGGGAATCGTGCCGCCGGTCCCCGAACGAGCGACGGCGCCGTCAGCGAGTCGCGGCGCGGGTGCAGGATCCGCGGCGTGCTCTTCGGGAAGCAGCCGGCGGCCGTGATTGACGCTCGAGCCGGCGATGTGCGCGTGGATGTCGACGCCTCCCGGCATCACGATCATCCCGCGGGCGTCCAGTCGTGGGGCGTTGGCGGGAAGGTCGTCGACGATGCGGTCGCCCTCGATGCACACGTCGCGCACCTGGCCGTCCACGCGGTTCGCGGGATCGTGCACCGTGCCGCCGCTGACGCGGAGCTGCGGAGCAGCGCTCATGCGCCAAGCCGCTCGCGCAGCGCGCGCAGCGTGCCCGCGGCGGTGGGTGGGCCGGCGAGCGCGGGCCGCAGCGGCAACGGGACTTCGTCCATCCGGTACGCCGTCCCCCCCTCGTGGATTCCCGCGATGCCCGTGTCCACCGACACCGCGGGCTTGAACGCCGCTGCGCTCGCGCGCGGCCCGATCGCGACGGTGGGCAGCCCCGCCAACCCCCCGATCAGCGGCGCCGGGATGCTCGCCGGTGAGCCGATCACGAGTGCCGCGTCGATCTCCCGGGCGGCGAGCAGCGCCGCCGCGCCGGCATGGGGCCGGTAGGTCGGAAACCCGGGTGCGAAGTCCACCGCGAACGGAAACCCGGTCTGCCAGGTGAGCACCGCATCGGCGCCCGAGCGGTTCCCTCCCCCGCGCAGCACGATCAGCGCGCAGCGGGTCGGCGCGTTGAGTGCCTGGGCGAGGGTCACGAGCGCCTCGGCGCGGTCTGGGTCGGCCGGGGCGGCGCCCGGCTCTCCGTCCGCGACGAGTGCCACGTAGCGGCCCTGACTCATCCGGCCGGCGAGCTCGGCCGAGCCACGAAACCGCGCTTCGTCGCTGGCGACGCGGCCCTGCACCGTCGCGCGCATGACGCCGAGCGCGTCGACTTCGTCGCCGCCGGCGATCTCGACGCGCGCGTCGGCGTCGGCGGGCCCGCGGCCGGCGCCCACGTCCACGGCGATCACCGTACGGCTGCCGCGGCCTCGCGGCGCCTCGAGCCCGCGAGGCTCGACCGCGTAGCGCGTGGCGAAGCGCGGATAGCGCGCCACCGGGTCCACGCCCCAGAACACGATCACATCGGCCCGCTGCCGGATCTCGCCCAGCGTGGCCCCGGCCCGGCCGCGCCGCTGGGCAGCGAGCACCCCGGCGGCGGCGGCGGCGGTGATGCTGTCGAGCATGGCGCCGAGACGATCGCTCAACGCCACGGCCTCGCGCTGTGCTTCGCAGGACAGGTCGGCGGCGAGATAGACGAGCGGGCGCTTCGCGGCCCCCAGCATCCGGGCGGCTTCACCGAGCGCCCGCTCGAGCGGCGCCGCACGGCCGTTCACCCGCACATCCTGCGGGATCCGTCCGTCGCCGAACCACGCGGCGCCCAGCGCGCACGCATTCCGCGTTTCGGCGACGCGATCCTGCTTCACGACGACGGTGATGTCGTCGCAGGCGCACCCACAGCCGAGGCAGGTGACGTGCTCCACGGTCCGCGCGGCGGGGCTCATGCGATCCGCCGCTCGCGCGCCTCGATCTCCTGGTACACCGCGCCGGCGCGGCGCACCAGCGCCGCGTGACAGGCGGCGGGGTCCGGGGCGTGGGCGAAGACCGTGCACACCGGGTGCCCGCGCCTGATCCGTTGCCCGGGCGAGGGGATGTCGCGCACGCTCTCGTCCTCGAGCCAGCCGCTCGTGTCGCCGATGACGACGTTACGCCTCGCATACACGATCGCCTTGCCGATCACGCCCGGGCGCCGGCGCGGCGGAGATTCCGGCAGCTCGCCGGCACAGGCGCGCGCGTGCGTCTCGAAGATCCCGAGATTGTGGGCTCGCTCGACCAGTTCGAGAGCGGCGGTGTATCGCGGGTTCACCTCGAGCGGATACGGCACGCCGCGGCGCGTCACGAAGTCAATCCCGTTGACTCCCACGAGGCGAAATTCGCGTGTCACGAGAGCGGCGATCCGGCCGGCGATGGCGGCCAGGCCGGCGTCGGCCCCGCCAAGGATGTTCCCGCAATACCGGAAGGGACCGGCGCCGAACGCCCGGTCGCCTGCCAGGAGGCGCGAGACACCGAGCGGCACCGCGCGCCGCCCGTCGGCGGCGAATACGACCGAGCCGGGCACGCCCGCGATCCACTGCTGCAGATAGCTTCGGGCCGGCACCCTCCGGCCGCACCACGGCGTGATGCCGCTCCCGCCCCCCGACGCGCGCGGTTTCACGAGCCAGCGAGTCCGAGCCGGCGGGCGCGGCGCGCTGAGGCGGACCGCCGGCGCGGGAAGCCCGTGGGCGGTGAGGGCCCGGGCGAGTCGCACGGGGTCTCGCACTCGCCGCAGCACGGCGGGCGGATTGCCCCACAACGTGCCGCGACGCGCCAGGACCGCTACGGCGTGAGGATGGTTCTCGAAGCTCGCCACGTAGCACACCGCCTCGCAGGCGACGTCGCCCGCGGCCCGCAGCGCGGCGGGCACACTGAAGCGACCGCCCCCTGGTTCTTCTGTGCGCGCGACCAGCACCGCCCGAGCACACGCGCGCAGGTCGAGATCCCCGAACCCATCCACCGCGAGCACGTCATATCCCGCCCGCGCGGCCGATTCGGCGAAGCCGCGCGTCGACACACCCGCGACGAGCACGCGCGTCGGCGTCATTCGAGCCCGAGCCGCCGCCGCGCCTGCTCGCGGGAAATCACGTAGAGATGATCGAGCACCGTCCCCTGCGCCTCGCGGATGCCGAGCGCCGCGACGAGCTCGCGGTGCCGACCGCCGGAGAGCCCATCCGCGATGAGCGCGGCGCCTTGCGCGCCTTGCTTGGCCTGCGCGGCGAATCCTTCGAGCAGCCGCACCGGGGAGATGCCTTCGAGCCGTTGCGTGATGGCCCGGCGCACCCCCTCCACCCGCGCGAGGCGTCCCGACAGCACGATCTCGCGCGGCGCCGGCACGCTGGCGCGCAGGAAGCGCACGGCTTTCACGGCGCTCTCGACGAAGGCCTCCAGGGCGACCCGCTCGCGGGGCGTCCGGGGGTTGCCGAGCGCGTCGGCGGACCCGGACCCGCCGTCCCACCCCGCGACCGCCGCTGCGCCGCCGCCGAACAGCAGCGACTTGGGTACGGAGCCGGCGAGAAAGGCGACTTCCCCGTCGAGCGCGCCGGACGCGCGGAAGCCCAGCGGCCCGGCCGATCCTCCGACGCCGTCCACGATCTGTCCCTCAGCCACGGCGAGCGCCGCCGTGAACGCGCCCCCGAGCTCGAGCAACATGAGCGACACGTCGCGCAGCGACCGGCCGCTGCGGCGCGACTGCTCGTCGATGGCCAGCGCCGCGGCGCAGACCTTGTCGGCCGTGCCCATGTCCACCCGATTCACCTTGCGATGCGCCGGCACCGAGGACAGGTGGATCACGCCCGGCGTGAAGAAGACGGGGAGCGTCGACCTGCCGAGCTCCCGGGCCAGGGCCCGCAGCCCGCCGATCCCCCCGGGCTCGCCCTCGGCGGCAAGGAAGGCGAGCCGCAGGTCCTCCTCGGTCGCTTGCTGCGCGCGGGTGAGCGGGAGACCGTAGCCGGACGGGCCGGCGATGCAGTCGAGCGGCCCCGCCCCCGCCAACAGACCCACGAAGCCGGCGGGGTCCCCGAGCGCCTCCGCGGTGGGGATGGAGCGGTCCAGGAATACTCGCCCATGCTCGAGCCCGCACAGGTCGATGGTGAGCGTCCCGGGGTCGATCCCGATCACACGGGTCACGCGCCCTACTTGGGCTTCGCGCTCAACTCCCGCGCGACGTCGGCGATCGTCTCGGCGTCCAGCACGAGGTCGTTGCGCTCGAACAGGCGCGCGATGCACGTCTTGTGCAGCTTCATCTTCAGGTTGCCGATGGCGAGCGCCCCGAAACACCGCACGCCGTCCTTCGTGACGCCGTCATCCATCACGTCGACGCCTTCGATCCCGAGCGGGGGGACGGCGTTCACGTCGGCGACCACCTTGAGGCCGGGCTGGTTGGCCCACGCCTGCTTGGGAACCAGCATGACGCCGGCCGGGCCCGCATTGAGCAGCAAGGTGGCGCGCTCGCAGGCGCGGCTCGCCTGGCCCGCATCCGACATCGTAATCGCCTGCACCGTCCCGCCGAAGCGCTTCACCACCAGCTCGCGCGCCCGCTCACCCGCCTCGGGCTTACGGGACGTGATGACCACCTCCGCTCCCGCTCGCGCGAACAGCCCCGCCGCCCGGATCCCCACCGGTCCGGTCCCGGCGACGATGAGGACGCGCTGGCCGCGCACGTCGCCCGCGGCCTGGACCATCTTCTCCACCGCCGCCACGGCCGTCGTGTTGGAGCCATTCGAGTCCAGCATGAGCGAGACGCGGAACGGGCCGAAGAATGCCTGCTGCGCCGCGGCGAGGAGCCGCTCTCCCGCCGCCATGTCCGCCCCGCCGATGAACGTGGCCGTGTCTTTCAGGTCTTTCGGTCCACGCGTGAAGATGCAGCCGTGCATCAGGTCGCGGGCGTCCGCCTCGACGATGCCCCCGTAGCTCATCACCTCGTCGGCGCCGCCGTCGTACGCCACTACCCGGTCGAACACGCTCGGCAGCCGCGAGCTGTCGAGCTGCAGCAGAAGCTTGCGCATCAGGGGTCGGGCTCCAAGGCTCGGACAGGGAGAAAACGGTCGAGGGGCGGCAACGCCACCGCCCCCCGGACCTGAGCTTCCGGCGATCGCCGGGGCGTCAGCTCTTGTCGGCTCCGCCCGCGAACGGGTGGGTGGCGGTCTTGGCGCCCGAGATGACCGCGTCGACCCGAGGCTGGCCCTTCAGGGCCCGCTCGATCGATTCCTTCACCGCCCGGTAGTTGAAGTCGAAGATCTTCTTGTCGTTCTTCGCCTGCCAGTGGATGAAGACGCCCACCAGGATGCAGTAGTCGTCCACCTTGTCGCGCGGGATCACGCCCGACGACACGCTGTCGACCACCGCGCGCGCGACCGCCGCCTGCGCCGGGCCGAACATCTGAACGGCCTGCGTGGCGTTCTTGAGGGTGACCTTGTTGAAGAGGAGCGTGTCCGGCTTGGCCGGCAGGTTGGGCGTGACGACGGCGAGCAGCTTGGTGAAACCGTCGGTGTTGTTGGACAACGTGTTGACGAATGCCTGCCCCGCATGGCCCGACTTCGACCCGATGATCAGATCGATGTGGGCGACCTCATTCCCGTCCCCTACCAGCGACTCGCCGATGAAGAAATCCGCTGCCATAACGACCTCCCGATCCGGATGGGTGCACGAAAGTTCTGCTGCCGGTGTCACGAATGCGGCGTTGAGAGCGGCGTGGCTGAGGGGCCAGAGGACCACGCGGTCCCGACTTTGCGGGTAGCTCCTTACGGAACCGTATCGATGGGGAGCTAACCTGCCCGCGGGGTAGAGCGGTGTCAAGACCGTGCCGGAAGCCGGGCATTGGAACGTTTTCGGGCGCTACTCGGGTGCCGCCCCGCCCGTCGCCACCCGCCACACCTCGTCGGCGAGCCACTCGAGCCGCTGCTGGGAGTAATCGAGCTCCGTGGGGGTCATCTGTTTGGCGCGCCGCGCGATCTCGCGCGAGTGGACGAGCAGCTCGTCCAGCACTTCCCGCAGCGGCCGGTTGCTGCGCCGCTCCGCCTTCGGGCGCGGGCTCACGCGGTCTGGATCCCGAGCGCGCGGTCGTCCGCCTTGCGGAACTCCTGCGCCGCGGCGCGCAGCGTCGAGGCGATGCCCCGCTCGGCGAGGTAGTTCTCCACCAGGCGAAAGCCGAGGTAATACCCGGCCCGCTCCGGCAGCACCTTCCCGCCCATCAGCCGGGCCGCCGGCGTCATCCCGCCCGATAGGAAACGCAGCCGCAACCCCAGCCCGCTCTGGTCGAGCACGGGGGCACTGACCCGGCGGAGGAAGGCGTCGAGCTCCCGGATGCGCCGGTACTGTCGGCGCGTATACCCGAAGTACTCCCACGGCTCGAGCCCCGGGGCGACCGCCTGCGCCGCGGCGACGGCCGCGCCTTCGTTGACCAGCAGCTCTCGCAAGCTGGCTCGGCTCCCCGTGTCCCAGTAGTCGTAGTGGCCCCGCAGGTCGGCGACCAGCCGCCGCAGGTCGGCCCGGCTGGTGGGCGATGTGTACCGCACGGCGTGCGCCGTCTCGTGCGCGACCCACAGGGGCAGGAGATGCGGGGCGAGCCCCATGCCGTACGTCTGCGGGTTCGCCCGGCCCGTGAAGTGCTCGAGGCACAGGAATGCGATGCCCCGTCCGCCCACCACCAGCTCGCCGGCGTTCGCCGCGCCCACGCCGACCATCAGGTAGAGGTCCACGGGACAGTCCGCCTCGAACCGCTCGAGCGCGCGCTGCAACGCGTCCTCCGCGATCGACACGACGTCGACATCCGCGAGCAGCCGCTTCAGATCCGCACGGTCCGCCCCCAGCGCCGCCGCGATCACCTGCTCGGCGTGCGGTGACCCGGGGTCGAGCACGTAGTTGTGCCAGTAGCTCGCGAGGACCGGCCGGTGCCGGTCGAGGTACTCGTGGTATGCCGCGGCGGGATCGGGCGCGGCCAGGACCGCCAGGAATTCCGGGACGAGGTTGACGAGCATGGAGCGGCCGGCCCCAATTTGGGAAGCCGCCCCGCGGGAGACAAGCGTGCTCAGCGGACCGTGAGCTCGACCGCCACCGAATCCGACTTGACATTTCGCATGACGTCGATCACGCCCAGCGACACCGGACCTCAGGCCTTGTCGCGCATCTTCCGGCTCATGTCGGCGAGGAATTTCCGTTCGGCGGGGGTGAGGCTTTCGATACCACGCGCCGAGATCTTGTCGAGCACGCGGTCGATCTCCGCCTGTGCCGCATCGCGCGGTGGGCGACGTGGCTTGAGGCCGGCGTCTCCGGCCCGGGCGACCCGGCCCGGATGGACCAGCACGCTCGGTTGCGCCGCGCGCCGCAGATGCCGCTCGGCGCGCGCGAGCCGCCAGTCGGCGACCTTCAAATAGAGAAACCCCGCCCCGAAGCCGCCGAGATGGGCCAGGTGCGACACCTTGTCGATCGGCGGAAAGATGGCCAACGCCAACGAGACCGCGACGGCAAAGGTGACGAGCCATTTGGCGGGGATCGGCTCGGGCAGCGGGAACACGTAGATCGGCCGGTCCGGCGCGGCCCACGCGAACGCCAGCAGCACACCGTACACTGCGGCCGACGCCCCGATCACCAGCTCGACCGGGCGGAACTGCATCAGCACGAACGACAATACGGCGCCGCCGAGGCCGCACAGCAGGTAGTACCCGAGGAACGGGCCGCCCCCCATCCGCTCTTCCACCTCCGGCCCGAACACGTACAACGCGAGCAGGTTGAACGCCAGGTGCAGCGGCCCGCCGTGCAGGAACATGTACGTGAGGAACGTCCAGGGCTGCGCCAGGGCGCGCAGCGGCACGAACCCGAACGTGGTGAGGAAGCGCGGGTCGACGAAGATCGTCATCTGAAAGAGAAAGACGACCAGATTGGCGACGAACAGCCGTCGCACCCAGGGAGTCATGCCGAACATTCGCTGCGGGCCCATCTACCCTCGGCGCCTCTCGCGTCTAGCTTGTTATTCCCCCGCGCCCACTCCCCGGGTTCCCCGCCAACCGGCAGATACGCTCGCACAACTCGGCAAACTCGATCCCGGCGGCCCGTGCGGCCTGCGGGAGCAGGCTCGTCCCCGTCATTCCGGGGAGGGTGTTCGCCTCCAAGCAAAAGATGTCCCCGTCCGCCGTCAACCGGAAGTCAACCCGCGAGTATCCCCCGAGCTTGAGCGAGCGGTGCGCCGCCAGCGCGAGCTCCTGCAGCTGGCGCGCCGGCTTCGGATCGAGCTTCGCCGGGAAGATCTCCTCCGACATCCCGGGCGTGTACTTGCACTCGTAGTCGAACAGCTCGTGCTTGGGGATGATCTCCCCCACCGGCAGGGGCACCTCGCCGAGCACGCCCACCGTGAGCTCCCGTCCCGCGATGAACTGCTCGACCATCACCTCGGCGTCGTAGCTGCGCGCCGCCTCCACGGCGGCGTCCAGACTCTTGGCGTTCCTGACGAGCGTCATTCCCACGGACGAGCCCATCCGCGAGGGTTTGACGATCACCGGCCACCCCAACGCCGTGGTCACGTCCTCGGCGGCGACCGGGGTCATGAACCAGGCGGGCACCGGCACGCCGGCAGCCCGGAACAAGCGCTTGGACAGGTCCTTGTCCATCGCCAGGGCGCTGGCGAGCGCCCCGCTCCCGGTGTACGGCACGCCGATCACGTCCAGGATCGCCTGGAGCGTGCCCCCCTCACCCCGACCCGCGTGGAGGCAGAGGAACAGCACGTCCGCCCCCGTCACCTCGGGGCTAGCCGCGAGGCCGTTGGACAGAAACGCCCGCTCCCGCTCGTCGAGCTCGGGCACCGGCGGCGGCTCCCGACCCACCGCGCTGGTCAAGAGGCGCGCCTCGTCGGTGCGTGTGAGGGGCCCCGAGGCGGTGTCGACCACTGCGACGGCGTGGCCCCGCTGTCGCAGGGCCGCGACGATCTGGGCGGCACCCGCGAACGCGACGGCGCGCTCCGCGGTCGCGCCGCCCGTGAGCACGGTGACCCGCATCAGCGGATGCCGGCCAGCTGATGGAGCACGTCGTAGCGCGTGACGATGCCGGCGATCTTGCCGTCGCGCCGCACCAGGGCCGCCGGTGTCTCACGCGACAGCAGCGCGGTGAGGCGTTCGACGGGTAGATCCGCGTCCACGACGGGGAATGGCCCGTCCATCACCTCCTGGACGGCCTGGTCGAGCGTGGCGGGCTGTTCCAGCGCCTTGGCCATGAGCGCCGGCTCGGACACCGCGCCCACGCCGTCGCCGCCGTCGAGCACCGGGAGCTGGGACACATTGTACGTGCTCATGAGATTGAGCGCCTGACGCACCGTGGTCGTCGGCGCGACGGAGATGAGGGGCGGTGCTCCAGAGTTCTTCGCCTCGAGCACGCGCGCCACCGTGACGCGCTCGGTCTCGAGGATCTGATTCTCCCGCAGCCATTCGTCGTTGTAGACCTTGGAGAGGTAGCGCTCACCGGTGTCGCACAGCACCGTGACGACGAGCGCCTGCGGATCATCCACGCGCCGCGCCACCTCGAGCGCCGCGACGAGGTTCACGCCGGTCGACCCGCCGCAGAACAGCCCCTCTTCCTTGGCGAGCCGGCGGACCGAGAGGATGGCGTCCTTGTCGGGCACCGTGATCCACTCGTCGATCACGTCCCAGTGCAGCGACGTCGGGATCTTGTCGCCGCCGATCCCCTCGACCTTGTACGGGTGCCCCTCGGTCTTCTGGCGCGTGCGCGCGTACTCCGTGTAGATCGAGCCCAGCGGGTCGCCCGCCACGACCCAGACTTTCGGATTCCGCTCCTTGAGAAAGCGGCCCGCCCCGCTCACGGTCCCGCCCGTGCCCGGCGCGCAGACGAAATGGGTGATCTTGCCGGCGGTCTGCTGCCAGATTTCCGGTCCCGTCGTGCGGTAATGGACCTCCGGGTTCACGGGGTTGTAGTGCTGATCGGCGAAGATCGCGTTGGGATGGGCGGCGGCGATGGCGCGGCCCTTCATGATGTAGTTCTCGGGGTGATCGGGCGGCACCGCCGTCGGCGTGATGATGACCTCGGCCCCGAGGGCGCGCAGCAGGCGGGCTTTCTCTTGCGACATCTTGTCCGGCATCGTGAAGATGCAGCGGTAGCCCTTCACCGCGGCCGCGAGCGCGAGCCCCACGCCCGTGTTCCCCGACGTCGCTTCGACGATCAACCCGCCGGGCCGGAGCCGACCCTCACGCTCCGCCGCCTCGATCATGGCGAGGCCGATGCGGTCCTTCACCGAGCCCCCCGGGTTGAAGAACTCCGCCTTGGCGTACAGCGGCGTGCGGATACCCTGCGTCAGCTTGTTGAGGCGGATCAACGGCGTCCAGCCGATCGTCTCGAGGACGTTGGCGTACGGCTCAGTGTGCGCCGGCACCGCTATCCGCTTTCGCCTTGCTCGTGTCTCGTCGCACGCCGCTCGTATCACGCGGCGCCGCGATGGTGTCGCGCAGCACGCCGGCGCTGTCCGGTCGAGCGCGGGGGGGAATCGGGGGAAACATGACTGGTGGCGGGCGCGGGGTCGGACGCCGGGCGCCGCTCGTATCCGGTTTCGCCTTCCCGGCTGTGCCGCCGCTCGCGGGGCGGCGGAACTCGATCGGCTGCAGAAAGGCCGTCGCGACGGCGAGCCCACGCCGGCGAGCCGGGGCGAAACGCAGCTTCCTCGCGCCTGCGAGCGCCGCCGAATCGAGCCCCGAATAGCCGCTCGACTCGGCGACCTTGCTCGACTCCGGTGCGAGCCGGCCTACCGAGTCGACGAACAGGCGGAGCACCACATCGCCTTCGACTTTCTGGTCGTACAGCCGCGGCGGATACTGGATCGGCGAGTCCGGGTTGATCGGGACCGGCGGCTCCTGGTCCGGGGGCGTGGCGGCCGCTCCCCCGCCGGTCGCGGCCTCCTCCGGCGGAGGTGCCGGCTTGCCACAGCCGGCGGCGGCGAGCCCGACCGCGCCCACGAGCGCGAGCCAGCTTCTCATGACGCCTCCTCGAGTCGTTTCTTCCATGCCGCGAGGCGATTGAGCGCGTCGAGCGGCGACAAGGCGTTCACGTCCAGCCGGTCGAGCTCGGCGACCAGCGGGTGCGTTCCCGGCGCGAACAGGGCGAGCTGCTGCGCGTCGGGAGCGGGGGGCGGGGGTTGGCGCGCCACGTGGTGGCCGGCCTCGAGCAGCTTGAGCACTTCCCAGGCGCGTCCCACGACCGCGCCGGGGAGCCCCGCCAGCTGCCCCACATGAATGCCGTAGGAGCGATCAGCTCCGCCGGGCTCGAGCCGGTGCAGGAACACGATCTCGTCCCCTGCCTCCCGGACGGCCACGTTGAAGTTGCGCGCGTGCGCGAGCTCCTCGGTGAGCTGGGTGAGCTCGTGATAGTGCGTCGCGAAGATGGTCTTGCAGCCGACCACGTTGTGCAGGTGTTCCGTGACCGCCCACGCGATCGCCACGCCGTCGTAGGTCGACGTCCCGCGGCCGATCTCATCGAGCAACACGAGGCTCCGGGCGGTCGCGCCATGGAGGATCGCGCTCGTCTCGCTCATCTCCACCATGAAGGTGGACTGGCCGCGCACCAGGTTGTCGGACGCCCCGACCCGCGTGAACAACCGGTCCACCACGCCGATCACCGCCCGTCGGGCAGGCACGAAGGAGCCCACCTGCGCGAGCAGCACGCACAAGCCGACCTGGCGGAGCAGGGTGGATTTTCCCGCCATGTTCGGCCCAGTCAGGAGGATCACCCGACCCCCCTCGTCGAGCCGCACATCGTTCGGGATGAAGGCCTCACGCGCCATCATCCGCTCCACCACCGGGTGACGGCTCGCTTCCAGCTCGATCGTGAAACCGGCGGTCACCTCGGGCCGGACGTACGCGTCCCGGTGCGCGAGGTCGGCGAGCCCGCTCCACACGTCCAGCTCGGCGACGATCCCGGCGGTCGTCTGCACCCGGGCGACCGCGTCCGCGACGCGAGTCCGCAACGCGTCGACCAGCTCCGCTTCGCGCACGGCGATCCGTTCCTCGGCCCCGAGCACGTTCGCTTCGTATTGCTTGAGCTCCGGGGTCACGAACCGCTCGGCGCCGGAGAGCGTCTGACGCCGTTCGTAGTCGGGCGGCACGCGATCCTTGTGCGGGTTCGTGACCTCGATGTAGTAGCCGAAGACCTTGTTGAACCCGACCTTGAGGGAAGGGATCGCGGTGCGCTCCCGCTCGCGCGCCTGGAGCGAGGCGATGTACTGCTTCCCGCCGTCGCGCGCGTCTTTGAGCTCGTCCAGCTCGCGATCGTAGCCCGGGCGGATGGCGTCGCCGTCCGCCGCCTGCGCGGGTGGCCGCTCGACCAGCGCACGGGCGAGCTCCTCCCCCAAATCGGCCAGCAGATCGAAATGCTCGGCTGCCTGCTCGAGCGCCGCAGCCCGCCCCCGCGCCTCGAGCCCGTCCAGCGCCGAGCGGACGTCGGGCAGTCGCGCGATCGAGTCGCGCAGCGCCCCCAGCTCGCGGGGCGTCGCGCGACCAAGCGCCGCGCGGCCGGCGAGCCGCTCCAGGTCCCGTACGCCGTCCAGCGCTTCCCGAACCCGGTCGCGGCCTCGCGGGTCGCGCACCAGCACCTCCACCGCATCGAGCCGCGCGTTGATCGCCCCCGGGTCGACGAGCGGCGCCAGCAGCCACCGGCGCAGCAGGCGCGCGCCCATCGACGTCATCGTCCGGTCGAGCACCTCGAGTACGGTCGTTCCCGTGACCCCCCCATCCGGGCGCAGCGACTCCACCAGCTCGAGGTTGCGGCGCGTCATGTCGTCGAGCGGCAGCACGGCGCCGCGCCGCACCACCCGAGGGCGCGCCAGATGCGGGAGCCCCCCCGGCTTGAGCTCCCGCGCGTACCGGAGCAGCGCTCCCGCGGCACCGACCGCGGCCCGGTCCCCCGGCTCAACGCCGAGCCCGTCGAGTGACGCGAGTCGGAACGTGCGCGCGAGATCCTCGCGGGCCAGCTCCGGATCGAATTCCCACGCTTCCCGCTCGGTGACCGTGCAGGCGCCGCGCCCGGGTGACAGGGTGAGCTCGCAGCCTGCGGGGAGCACGACCTCAGGCGCCTCGTAACGGGCGAGGGCACTCGCCAGGTCCTCGATCGACACCGTTTCGAGCGCCAGCTCGCCCGTGCTCAAGTCCAGCGCGGCCAGTCCCGGTGCGGGGCCGCGCGGGTCGAGCGCCACGAGGAAGTTGTTGCGCTTGCGCTCGAGCCAATCCTCGGCGAGCACCGTCCCGGGGGTGATCGTCTCCACCACTTCGCGACGCACCAGCCCCTTGGCGAGCTTGGGGTCCTCGACCTGTTCGCAGATCGCGACCCGGTGCCCCTTGGCAATCAGGCGCCGCAGGTACTCGGTCCCCGCTTTGACCGGTACGCCGGCGAGCGGCACCTCTGCCGCCCCACCGTTGTTGCGCGACGTGAGCGTGAGACCGAGCTCGCGGGCGGCGAGTCGGGCGTCGTCTTCGAACATCTCGTAGAAGTCGCCCATCCGGAAGAACAGAATGGTTTGCGGGTACCGCGCCTTGATCTCGCGGTACTGCTGCATGAGTGGCGTGTCGGCTTCGACCCGCGGGGTCACGGCTCCTCCACCACGAACGGCTGTCCGCCGATGCGAGTCTTGAGCCGGCGCTGCACCTGCTGCGCCTCGTCTCGCGTCGCGTATCGTCCCACCCGCACTTTGAAGAGCCCGCTCGTATCGCGCACGACGCGAGCGTCGAACCCCATCACCTTGAGGCGGGTCAACATGTCGTCGACCGTAGCCGCGCTCTTCACGGCGAGCACCTGGACGGCATACGCGCCGGCGTTGGACGCGGCCTTCGGTTGACTCTCGGCGACCGCGGACGTAGCGGTGGGCGTGACGTTCGTGCAACGTGCGGCGTAGAAGCTCACCTGGTTCTTGAACTCGACATCGGCCCCCCCCACGGGACCGGCCAGCGCCTCCTGAATCAGAGGGCAGCCGTGCGCGTCGTCCTTGAGATCAAAGTAGGCCCGGGCCCCCCAGAAGTCGGCGCGTGGCTTGAGCGGCGAATCAGGGTAGTCGCGCCGCAGCCGCTCCGCCGCCTGCACCGTCGCCGCGGGGTCGCCCTGTGCGAAATAGAGCTGTGTGAGGAGCACCAGCGCCGAGTCTGCCCACACCGAGCGGCCATACTCCACCACCACCCGCTGCAGATTGGTGGCGGCGGCCACGGCGTCGTGGGCGATGCGCGCGGCGGTGAACAGCGCCCCGGGGTAGAGCGAATCCTGCGGTGACAGGCTGGCGAGCAGCCGGCGCATCATCGCGCGGCCGGAGTCCGGGCGGGTCTGGGCGATGCGAAGCGCGGCGGCGCGGACGGAGTCGGTTTGAGCGGAGAGGCGGATCCACGGATAGCCGGATAGTACCAGCGCTGCCCCTAGACTAACCGCCCATCCGCCTATCCGTCTAACGACGATCACGCTGCCTCCCGCTGCAGCACGCCTAATGCGAGCACCAACTGCACCAGAATTCCCCGTTCGTCGGTGAGGGTGGTCGACTTGAGAGCGCGATCGGCATCGAGCGCGAGGCGCAGCGCTGCGCGGAGCGACGCGGCGCTCCAGTGCGTGGCCCAGCTCGCCCAGCGTGCCGCCGTCTGCTCCCAGCTCCCCAGGCCGAACGGTCGCGCGGCGCGCAGCTGGCCGAGCAGGGCGGCCGCGAGGCGGCCAGGCGGGGTACCCCGGTCAAGCTCGGCGCGGCCGAGGGCCGTGCCAAGCAGCGCCGTGCCGAGCGCCATGAGAATGCGCACGCCGGTCATCCCCGCTTGCTCGAGCACGGGCTCGATGAGCCGTGCCGCCGCGGCGGCCCGCCGCTCGAGCGCAGCGTCGATCAGGTCTTGAAGCGTCTGGCCCGGTCGGGCGCCGACGAGCGCGGCGACATCCTCCCGCGTCGCCCCCCCGCCGCTCGTTCGCCCTGCCACGACCGCTGCCAGCTTCTCGAGCTCCCCCGCGAGCGCCCCGAGGTCGTTGCCCACCGTCTGGACGAGGAGTTCCGCCGCGTCCGGCTCGAGCGTGAGCTGCAGCTGCTTCGCCCGGTGGGCCACCCACTTGTGCACCCGCGGAGCCGGCAGCGGCTCGATCGCCACGGTTGTGGCCGACCGCGCCAGCTCGGCATCCGGAGGTTCGCCCGCCCCCTGCACGAGGATCAGGAGCGTCGTCGGGTTGGGGGCCTGAAGGTAGCGCACCAGCGCCTGGCGGACCTTGGAGGTTTTCCGGACGTTTTCGACTCCGCGGAGCACCACGACCCGGACGGCGGCGAGCAGCGGCGGCGTGTTCACCAGGCTGTGAAACGCCTCGGCGTCTAGCTCGCCCGCGCTGCGTTGGTCGAAGTTGAAGTCCCGCGCCCCGGCATCGAGCACGCGGTCGACGAGCGCCTGAACGGCTTCGTCCTTGAGGACGTATTCGTCGCCGTGGAGATAGTACACCGCGTCGGGCGCCGCTTCGCCTTTCCCCGCCCCCCGCTCGTCCCGCCCCCCCTGCTTGAGGCTCCGGAGCAGCGCATCGAAGGTGAGAGCCCCCATATCGGCCGGAAGTTACCGCAGCCAGGGGCCCGGAGAAAGGTCGGGGCACGGCGTGCCGTGCCCTGAGTGCAGCGGATCGAAAAAACGCCTAACGGCCGGCGCTGGCGGGCTCGACGAGCGCCGTGCCGTACGGGCTCGGATTGCCCGTCACCACGCTCGCGCGCGGGTCTTGGAACGAGACGAAGGGCACGCCCGCATGTGCGACCGGCTTGGGGAATGAGACCGGGGGCAGGACCGGCGCCCGCGCCACTGGGGGCCGTCGCACCCCTTCGAGGGCCAGCAACGCCAGAGCGGCCGCGACGAATAGCGCTGCCGCTATCCCTGCGCTCGCCGGAACCTGGACCAGCGCGCGGCGCTCCTGCGCCAGACGCGCTTCGAGCCGGCGCCGGAACTCGGGCGACGGCTCGATCGTCTCCACCGTCTGGAGGGCGCGCACGCCCCGGCGCACTGCCGCGTCATAGCGGCGACAGGCCGGGCAACTCGCGAGATGACGTTCAAAACGCCGCAGCTCTCGCGGGGCGGTGATCAACCCGTCGCGAAAGTCGGTATACCGGTCGAGGAGCTCGGCACACGTCATGGCGGCTATGTTGTACCGTGGCAAGCGCCGGCGAGTTCCGCCGACCTATTCGAGCAGGGGCTCGATTAGCTGCGCGAAGCTGTTGCGTGCCCGGTTGAGGCGGCTCTTTACCGTGCCCAGGTTGCAACCGGTGATATCGGCGATCTCGGCGTAGCTCTTCCCTTCGAGCTCACGCAGCACGAAGACGGCGCGGTGGTGGGTGGGGAGCTGCCCGACGCACTGATCCACCGCTTCCTTGAGGTAGCGCTTGCGGTACAGATCGTCCGGCCGGGCGGTCGCGTCCTCGAACTGGAGCGGCCGGTGGTCGGCCTCCCAGTGTTTTTTGATCGTCTGGAACAGGACGAGCGGGTTGCGACTGCGGTTGCGGAGCTCGTTCTTGGCCAGGTTCGAGGCGATCGTATAGATCCAGGTGGAGAACTTCTTCGTCTGGTCGAAACGGTGCAGATGGCGGAAGACCCGGATGAATACCTCCTGCACCAGGTCCTCGGCCCGCTCACGGTCCCCGATCGTGCGGTTGATGAAGTTGAGCAGTCGGGTCTGGTAGCGGTCGACGAGCGCACCGAACGCCTGGGCGTCGCCCGCCAGGTGCTCGAGCACGAGCCGGCCGTCGTCCAGCTCGTGGAGCGCCTCGCGCTCCCGCGCGCGCGGGGTGGTCGGGGCTGGGGTCTTCTGTTTGAGGGCAACTCGCATGGCACTGGCTCCGTTGTTTCATCTCGAAACGTCCCGGACCTGCGCGAGAATCGCTCGGTTGTGCTCAGGCTTTACGGCACGAACCGTACCCGTTCCAGCGTGCTCCCATCAAGTCTTACGACGGCAAGGCCTTCGCGCTCGACGTCGGCCCGGCGCCACGTGGTGAATATCGTCCACCTGAGGAGACATCGCAACGTGACGCCCGCGTCACAGGTCCAACCGAAACTGCGCCATATAAAGGATAGCCACCATCGTCTTGGCGTCACGGATCTCGCCATCGCGAATACCTGCAAGAACTTCGGAGAGGGATTTGGGGACCACCTCGATGAACTCGTCGCGCTCCGGCGCCGCCGTGCCCCTGCCCAAGCCGCTGGCCATGAACAGGTGGATGACCTCGTTCGTGAACCCCGGCGTCGTCAGGATTGCGCTGAGTCGCTCGAGCCGCTCGGCGGTGACGCCGGTTTCCTCGAGCAGCTCACGCCGCGCGCAGGCGTCGGGCGCTTCGCCCGAGTCGAGGGTGCCGGCCGGGATCTCCCACAGGGGGCCGCCTGCGGCGTAGCGGTACTGCTTGATCATCAGGATCGTTGGATCGGAGCCCTTGGGGTCGGTGAGACATGGCACCACGGCCGCGGCACCGGGATGGCGAATCACCTCGAGTTCCCCCGTGGAGCCGTCAGGAAAGCGTATGGTGTCCACGTCGAGTCTCACGACCCTGCCTGAGTAAACCCGGCGGGTTGCGAGTTGCATGGAGCGTCCTCAGCGGTTGAAGAGCCAGGTAACGGGGACTTTGAATCCTTCGGCGAAGAAGTACGCCGCGTTGCGGCGCGGGTTAGCGCGGATCGGTGAATTGGGCGCCGGGGATGTGAAGGGCACGAGCGCGAGCCGGGTCGCGATGATCTGGAGCCGGAGCATGTGAAACCCGTCTGAGACGAGCAGTACGCGACGGCTATCCCGACCCTTGAACCAGTGCGCCACGCCGTCGAGCGAGGTGGACGTGCTGGTGCCGGCGGGGAGGGCCAGCACGGCCGCTTCCGGGAGGCCCGCTTTGACCAGGTACCGGCGGCCCACCTCGGCCTCGCTGAGCGTATCGCCCGTGCCGACGCCCCCCGTCACCAACACCACCGGTGCGAGCCCGCGTTGGTACAGCGCGGCCGCATGGTCCAGCCGCGCGCGGAACACGGGCGAGGGCCGACCGTTGTACTGCGCGGCCCCGAGCACGACGATCGCGTCGGAGGTCGTCGCCTGGTCGCGGGACGCGGCCAGCGCGGCCGCCACGACGACCGCGGCCCAGCCCAGGGCCAATGCGATCGCCAGCACGAGCCCCCCCGCGAGCTTCCGGGGCAGGGTCCAGAAGGGCATGCGGGGAATATACGGGGGGCTTACCGACCTTCCGTCAGGATCTCCTCAAACAGCGCGAGGGCGCGCGGATCGTCGGACTGACCCAGCCAGAACAGGGCCTTCTTGCGCACTCCTGGACTGGGGTGGGTGCGGGCGACGCGGATCAGCGCCGGCACGCCTTGGTCACGCGGCTGTTGGGACAACGCGAACACGGCGCTTTCCTTTACCTCGAGCGCCACCGTGGTGTCGTCCAGCAATTCCGTGAGACCGCGCGTCGCCGCCTCCCCGGCCGCCTGGCCGAGCCAGAACACCGCCGAGCGCCGCGTGTCACGCGCAACGGTGGCCGTGCGGGCGAGGCGCAGCAGATCGGGCCAGACGGTCACGCTGTCCGCCAGAACAGCGGGGAAGACGGCGTCGTGTGCGACGTCGCCGGCGGCGCGCGCCGCGACGTCGAGGAAGTACCGAGCCGCAGTGGCGGCAGAGACGGTTCCGAGGTCCGTAACGCCCGCGCCGGCGGACCGCCAGGAGCCGCCCACGTACACCCGCAGGCGTGTGACCTGGCCGCCGCGCTTCTGGAGCGCGACGCGCGCCGGCCCCGGCTCGCACGGGCAGCCCGCGTCGTCGTCGGAGTAGGTACCGACCGACACCCGATGCCGGCCGCACCAGCCGTCTTCGCAATCGAACGAGATGTTGTTGCGGCCGTTGCCGCACACGCCGGGGCGGGTGGCGTAGGAGAGCCGGACTTCGCCGTCGGGCGCAGCCGCGACACGGTCGGGCAGGCCACCCTGCAGGGCGAGCGCCACGGCCAGCGAGGCGATCATTGGTTGATGATCTCTAGAAGGACCTGCGCGGCACGCGGGTCGTGCGACTGGCCGAGCCAGAAGATCGCCTTCTTGCGAAGCTCCTTGTCCTGCTCGGTCTTGGCGATCTTGATCAGCGCGTCCAACGCCGCCGCTTCGTGGCGCTGGGAGTACACGAAGATCAGCTGCTCTTTCATCTCGCGGTTCTGCATGCGGTCGTACAGTCCCGCCAGCTGCGCCAAGTCGACACCGGTTTGACCGGCCCAGAAGAGCGCCTTCTTCCGCTGCTCGATCGGCTCGCGCTCGTTCACGGCGATGTCCATCATCCAGCGCATGTTCTCCGCGTCTTTCATCTGCGCGAGCGAGACGATCACCTTCTCCTTCAAGTCGTCCTCGGTCAGCTTCGCGTAGAGGCCCCGCAAGAAGGCGGCGTTCTCGGCCGAGTGCCGCTGCCCCAGCCAGAAGATCGCTTTCTCCCGTACTTCAGAGGGGGCGTCCGAGCGCTCGGCGTACACACGGAGAATGTCGGCGGCCTTCGGGCTGTGCTGCTGCGACAGGGCGAAGATCGCCTTCTCCTGCAGCTCCTGATCGCCGGACGTCTTGAGGATCGAGTCGAGCATTCCCACCGCGCGCTCGGTCGGCACCTGGGAGAGCCAGAACACCGCCTGCTGGCGCACCTCCGAGTCCGGGTCGTGCTGGGCGGCGTCGAGCAGGATGTCCTCGGTCTCGGCGGTTCGCTTCTGTGACACGAGGAACACCGCCTTGCGGCGCAGCACGGTGGAGCACGCGTCGCGGCGCGCCAGCACCTTGCGCAGGATCGGCAGGGCATTGGCGGCGTCCATCTGCAGCAGACCGTTGAGCGCCGCGACGCGCATATCGTCGTCATCGTCGTCGCTCAAGCAGCCCTTGGTGCGCGTGCTGTCCGTCCCGGCCGGCGGCTCTGCGTGCGCGCTGACCCAGCGGTGCGCTTCCTCGTCGCCCTGCTTGGCGAGCGCCGTCTGGATGCGCGCGAGCAGCGCGTCTCCGTCCCGCAGCGTCGCCGCTTTGGGATAGCGCCGCTGCTGGGTGACGAGCAGGCTGCGCGCGCGGCCCAGGTCGTCGTTCTTGTAGAGCGCGAACGCGGCCCAATAGAGGGCGTCACCCGCGCGCGTCGAGTTGGGATAGCGGCGGGTAAGATCGCCGTAGAGATTCGCGGCGCTGGAGTAGTCTCCGCGGTTGAACGCTTGCCGCGCCGCCCGCCACAAAGAATCGGTCGGGTCCTGATCGTCCGATGCCCCGAACCCCGCGATTTCTTCGAACCCCTCCAGCGCCTCGAATCCCTCCAGTGCTGCGAAGCCCTGAAGCCCTTCGAGTCCTGCCAGTCCCTCGAGCCCCTCGAGCCCGGCGAGTCCTGCGAGGCCGTCGAGTCCCTGCAGGGCTTGCAGCGCGTCGAATTGCCCGACGAGCTCGAGCGGCGGCGTGGCGGGGGTCGCCGGCCGCTGGATTGCCATGACGGCCGCCAACACCAGCTGCATCGCGTGCATCACAGTGCTCCTTGCGTGCGCACGGGGCCAGGGCCGGCGGGGTTCGCCGTCCGCAGCCGCAGCAGCACGCTGCGTTGTTCGAGTCCCTGGTTGATCGCCTGCACATCGTCCCTGCCACCGCTCGCCGGGAGCTGAGCGATTTGCGCCAGCACCAGCTCCAGGTCCTCGAGCAGGCCCTTCAACCGCGCGTCCTGCGCTGCCGGCGAGTCGAGCATCAAGCGCGTCGTGCCCAGGAGGTCGCGGGCTTGCCGCGCGAACTGCGCGTCCGGCTGGCCCGACCGGGCTTCGGAGCGAAACCCCGTCAGCAGCGCCTCGGTGCGCGTCAAGTACTGCGCCGCTGCAACCTGGTACGCGAGCCCGCCCTGGTCGCCGCCTGCGCCCGCCACCACGACGGGCTGGCTCGCGCCCGGCGGGCGCGCCGTCCAGCGCCCGATCCCGACGCCCAGCGCGAGCACGGCGGCGATGCCGACGCCCCAGCGGACCCAGGGGCTGGTGATGATCACGCGACGGCGGCGCCGTGCCTCGCGCACGGTCGCGATCCGCCGCCACAGCTCCTCGCGCGGCGTCTCCGGCGGGCGGTGATAGTCCTGCGCCGCCTGCCGCACAAACCGTTCGAACCGGTCTTCAGTCATGACACCCACTCTCCTGCGAAGTCCGCCAATGCCTCGCGCAACCTGGCGCGGGCGCGCGACAACTGCGCCTTCGAAGTTCCCGTCTCGATGCCGAGTGCCACACCGATCTCCTCGTGCGTATAGCCCTCGACGTCGTGCATCACAAACACGGTGCGGTACCCGTCCGGCAAGCCGTCGATCGCCCCGGCGAGCCGCCGCTTCAGGTCCGGCTCGGCCCGCCGCCCGGGGCGCGAAACGTCGCTCGCCTCCGTAAGGTCGGTCTCGCGCCGTCGGAACCGATTCACCTTCCGGAGCCCGTTGAGCACCACCGAGGTGGTGATCGCGTGCAGCCAGGTCGAGAGCCGCGCCTCGCCCCGGAAGGAGTCGAGCCGCTCGAACGCGCGCACGAACGTGTCCTGGGTGAATTCCCGAGCCAGCTCGTCGTCACCCGCGAGCCGATACGCCAGCCGGTATACGCGATCGACGTGCGCGTCGTATAGTGCCCGCTCCGCGGCGCCGTCCCCGGCGCGGACTCTGGCAATCAGTTCGCGTTCGTCCACCGGGCTCCGCAGCGGGGGTGACGGTTAACCCTGTGACACAGGGGGGCTTGAAAGGGTTGCGCGGGGAGGGGGGAGGGGGGAGGACGTAGCCGGCGGTAGGGGCGGCGCTCCTACCGCAGCAGCACCTGCATGCCGATCCCGCCTAGGAGAGCGAGTAAGAACGACGCCAGCGTGCCGATCAGGAAATACTCGGCGAACTCGCGGTCCTCCAAGGCTTTAAAGCGAGCGAGTGACTTGGCGGCGATGATCCAGCCGACGGCGGCGTACTGGCCGAGCAGCACGAGGGTGAGTGCGAGGGCCCGCTCCAGCGCACCAATGGCGCGGCCGCGGGAGATCTCGATCGCCCCCGCCGTGCGGTCCTCGTCGCGGCGCATTTGCAGCGTGGGGAGCTCCAGCACCGCCCGAATGATGACCATCCCCCGCCCGCATACGTACAGGTAGCCGGTGGCAAGGAGGCCGATGCGACCCCAAAACAGCCCCTGCGCCCGCGGCACGACGAGCGGCGCGAGGAACGTGCCGACGGTGAGAGCGACGATCACGACGGCCGCTTCCACGAGCAGCAGGGACGCGCCGCGGCGGCGGCCGTCCACCTGCGCCGGCCACAGCGCCGCGGCGAGCGTGTACACGAGCAGCGGAACGACGAACAGCGGGTTCACAGCGCCTCCAGCAAGGCTGCCTGGAACATCTTATCCCCGGCCGCGACGAGGGGCCAGGCCATGCGGCGCGCGAGATGAGAGATCGCGCTGCGATCGACCTGGAGGTGCGCAGCCGCGAAGGCGGGGGGTCCGAGCCGCAGCAGGGTGGCGGCGCGGCGCTGCCGCGGCGTCCAGCTCCAGTACAGCGCGGAGTAGTAGCTGGCGAGGGGCTCGAGGCCGGGCGGAAATCCGCCGAACGCCACCAGCTGACGGCGGCGCTTGGCGTGCTGCAGCGCCGCACGCGCGGCGTGGAAGCAGGGTCCGTCGACCTCGGGGGCGGTGATGCGAGGCTCGAGGCGGGTGGCGACGGCCCCGAGGCCGCAGGCGACGACCCATGCGACGTCGGGGAAGCGGAAGTGCACCTCGTGCAGGATCTCCCAGACGGGCCGAGCGGTGGTGAGGAGCACCTGGAACTCGTCGCCCAGCGTAACGGCGAAGCGCGCGGCGAGCGATGTGCGCCAGCGGCGGTTGAACTGGGGGATCGCGCCGCGCAGCGCCTGTTGCAGGCGCCCGCGGTGGCGCGGCGGCAGGGCGCGGGACGCGGCGGCGTCGCCGATGAGGGCAATGTATGCAGTGGACACTTTACGTCACATATTGAGAATATGACGAATTACGTCACAATATGACGAAGTGACGATAAGTGTCAACCCCTGCTAGCGGGTCCCGAACAGCCGGTCTCCCGCATCCCCCAGCCCCGGCAGAATGTAGCCGTGCGCGTTCAGCTCGCGGTCAAGCGCCGCGGTGAAGACCGGGACGTCGGCGTGCGCTTGGAGCATGCGGCGCACGCCCTCGGGGGCGGCGACGAGGCAGAGGAACCGGATGCGCTGCGCGCCGGCGTGCTTGAGCGCGCCCACAGCGTCCACGGCGGAGCCGCCGGTCGCGAGCATCGGATCGAGCACGAAGAAGTCGCGCGCGTCGCGCCCTTCGGGAATCTTGAAGTAGTAATCGACGGGCTGGAGCGTGTCGTGCTCGCGGTAGATCCCGATGTGCCCGACGCGCGCCGACGGAATGAGCTGGGCGATCCCTTCCACCATCCCGAGGCCGGCCCGCAGGATCGGCACCAGCGCGAGCTTCTTCCCAGCCACCCGGACGCCCTGCATCGGCTCCAGGGGGGTCTCGACCTCGACGGGCTCGAGCGGCAGGTCTTTCGTGACCTCGTACGCCATCAGCATCGCGATCTCGTTGACGAGCTGCTTGAAATCACGGGTCGTGGTGTGCTTGTCCCGCAGAATCGTAAGCTTGTGCCGGATCAGGGGATGGTCGAGCACCGTGAGGTTGGGGAACTCGCGATGGGGCATGGCCGGGAAGGTATGTCGCACCGCGCGACCCCGCCACGTGGCACGCGGCCGGCCACGGTGGGGATCGGGAGGACCTTGCGCGTCTCACTAGATGATGAGGAAGGGCTCACCATCACGGAGGGCGCATGCCATGACACGCGGTGCAGTCGCACTCGGGCTCATTGGACTCCTGTCGGGTCCTGCGGGGTTGGGGGCTCAAACCGGGACCGGCACCATCACCGGTCATGTCACGGATTCGGCGACCGGGCGCCCGGTGGTGGCCGTGCGGCTGAGCGTCGTGGGCATGGACCGGGCAGCGGTCACCGCCGAGGACGGCGGCTTCGTGCTGGCCGCCGTGCCGGAGGGAATGCAGCGGGTGCGCGCCAGCCGCATTGGCTTTGCCGCCGGGGAGCAGACCGTCGCCGTGACGGCGGGGCAGATCGCCACGCTGAACTTCGCGATCCAGCCGATCGCCGTCACCCTGTCGGACGTCGTGGTGGTGGGATACGGCACCCAACGGAGAGCCGACCTGACGGGCGCCGTCGCGTCGGTGTCGGCGGCGGAGCTGCGTCCCACGGCCGTCGCGAGCCTCGAGCAGGGGTTGGAAGGGCGGGTCGCGGGCGTGCACGTCATCCAGGGGGACGCCGCCCCGGGCGGGGGCATCCGCGTCCAGATCCGCGGCGTGAACTCGATGAGCGCCGGCAGCGCGCAGCCGCTGTACGTCATCGACGGCGTGCCGTGGGTGAACTCGGGCGTCTCGAAGCGGCAGCTGGGCGCGGTGAGCGAGGAGAACCTCTCCTCGCTCACCGAGACCAATCCCTTGTCGGCGATCGCGCCGGAGGACATCGAGTCGATCGACGTCTTGAAGGACGCGTCGGCGACGGCCATTTACGGCAGCCGCGGCGCCAACGGCGTGGTCCTCATCACGACCAAGCGCGGCGACCGGGCCAGGGGCGGACGCTACACCCTGACCTACTCCCAGGGCTACTCGAGCGTGGTCCGAGAGATCCCGGTGCTCAACGCCTACGACTTCGCCACGTACGTCAACACCGCGTACATCCACGCGTACGGGCCGACGACGCAGTATCCCTACGGCGGACGGCCGGGCTCGGTCACGCCGGACTCGATCCGCAAGGTCATCGGCGCCGGCACGAACTGGCAGGACGCGATCTTTCGCTCGGCGCTGGTGCGCGACGTCGCCCTCGGCTTCTCGGGCGGCGACGCCCGGGGCAGTTACGCCATCGCGGGCAACCTGCTCGACCAGGGCGGCGTGATCCGCGGCTCCGAGTTCAAACGCGGCGGCCTCCGCGTCAACTTGGACCGCAGCGTCTCGCGCAACTTTCAGCTCAGCAGCAACCTGGCGGTAACGCGCTCGTTCAACGACATGGTGCGCAGCTCCACGATCAATGGGTACCGCTCGATCGGCATCGTTCGGCAGGCGGTGACCTACGTGCCGATGCAGTTCCTCGATAGCTCGAAACTCTCGAACGACCCTCGCGCCGAAGATCCGACTGTGTGGTCGCAGTATGGCGCGAACCCGCTCCGTTACACGGACCAGGTACACGAGGGCGATCAGCTGACGCGCGGGCTCGGGGGGCTCCGGGGGGTCGCCTCGCTGGGGGGCGGCCTCTCGCTCGACTTCAGCGTCGGCGCGAACTACGAGCGCCGCACCTACAGCGTCTATTTCCCGCGCTCGGTCAACGAGGGCTTCAGCGCGGGGGGCGACGCCGTACAGGCGGGCTCCGAGTTCGGCAGCTTGCTCAGCGAAAATCTGGTCCGCTACGTCCGCGATTTCGGCTCCGGGCATCGCATCGACGCGGTCGGCGGCTTCACCTACCAAACGGACAAGAGCACCTGGAACGCGCAGGAGGTGCAGGGCTTCCCCGACGACCTGCTGGGCGGCCAGGTGCTGCAAAACGGCACCAACCCCCAGAAGCCGCAGTCCGGATCAGGCAAATCGGTGCTCGCGTCATGGCTCGGGCGTGTGAACTACGCGTTGCGGGACCGGTACTTGTTCACGGCGACGCTGCGCGCCGACGGCTCGTCCAAGTTCGCGGCCAACAATAAGTGGGCCGCGTTTCCGGCAGTGGCGTTCGCCTGGCGGGCCATCGACGAGCCGGCGCTCAAACGGCAGACCCTGCTCTCCGACCTGAAGCTGCGCGTGAGCTATGGGAAGTCAGGAAACCAGGCGATCGGGGCGTACCAGTCGCTGCCCGCGATCAGCGGCGCGACGCTGACGCTGAACGAGGTCGTGGTGCCGGCGTACGTGGTGACGCAGCTCGGCAATCCCAACCTGCGCTGGGAGACCACGTCCCAGGTCAACGTCGGCCTCGACTTCGGCGCCTGGCATAACCGGTTCACCGGCTCGGTCGACGTGTATCGCAAGAACACCTACGACCTGCTGCAGCAGATCACGCTCGCCGGCAACACCGGGTTCGGCACCGCTTGGATCAACTCGGGCAACGTGATCAATCGCGGCTTCGAGCTTCAGGCCTCCGCCGACGTGCTGACGGGTGGTCCTGACGCCGTGACCTGGAGCATCGGGGTCACGGTGTCGAAGAACCGCAACCGGATCGAGAGTCTGGGAGCAGTAGCGCAGCAGTTCGCGGGCCGGCTCGGCGCCGGGGGCGGGCTCGAGGCCACACCGTTCATCCAGAAGGCCGGCCTGCCGATCGGGGCCATGTGGGGCTACCGGACCAACGGCATCGTGCGGACGTCCGCGGACTCCCTGGCCGAGTCGGCGTTGCAGGGCAAGGCGGTCCGTGTCGGCGACCTGCGCTACCGGGACACCAACGGCGACGGCAAGCTCGACCCGCGCGACCAGACCGTGATCGGCGACGCGAACCCGGACTGGGTGGGCAGCATCAACCACCGTCTGTCGTTCGGCAAGTTCGACCTCACCGCACTGTTCAACGTCGTGCTCGGCAACAGCATCATCGACGCCGATCGCATTCGCTACCTGAGCCTGAACGGCAGCATGAACGTGCCGCGGGAGTACGTTACCAACGCGTTCGACCCGCAAACGAACCCCAACGGCAAGTATCCCATGATCCGCCAGGACCGGCAGTACGATGCCCGCTTCAACGACATGTTCATCGAGGACGGTTCGTACGTCCGTCTGCGCAGCCTGCAGCTCGGCTACAACCTGTCGCTGCCGCAGGCCCGATCGGCCCGCCTGTACGTCAACGCCATCAACCTCGTGACCTGGACCCGGTACGTCGGCTTCGATCCCGAGGTGAGCGCGTTCGGCGGGCCCGATCGGCCCGGCGTGGATCAGGGAAGTTATCCGCAGTCGCGGCTCATCTCGGTCGGCGTGAGCACGGCCTTCTAACGGCGTGGCGACGCGAACGAGACTCCACAGGAGGATCCAGCGACCATGAACGTCCCGCGAGCAAGCATGCGCCCGACCACGTTCGCCGCGGCGGCGGCGGCGGCGCTGGCCGCCTGCAGCCTCGAAGAAACCGGCGCGAATTTCATTTCTCCGAACGTGTTCTATCAGAACGACGCCCAGGCGGCCAGCGCGGTGAACGGCGTGTACGCGCCCCTGATGGACTGGAACGGCTGGAAGCAACCCGCCCAGCACAGCATCATGTGCGACGACGACGAGATGCTGTGCTGGAACTGGATGGGTGGCGGCTTCTCCGGCCAGTCCGCCGGCCAATGGTACATGCAGGACAACGCCGTGTGGTTCGGCGACTACCGGATCATCGAGCGCGCCAACGACGTGATCGAGAACGTGGCGAGGAGCGGCGGCATCAGCGAGGGGATGAAGAAGACCGCCACCGGGCAAGCGCTGTTCGCCCGCGGGTACGCGTACTTCGACCTGGTGCGTCGCTACGGCGGCGTGCCGCTCCGCACCGAGGCCTACGTTCCGGATGCCCAGATGGGCGCCAAGGCGCGCAGCTCGGTCGCGGAGGTGTACCAGCAGGTCGCGAAGGACCTGCGCGAGGCGGCGGGCCTCCTCCCGGCCTCCTATGCGACGCCGAACGGCCAGGGCCTGCCGCGGGCCGCGGCGGCGTGGGGGCTCCTGGCGAAGGTCTATCTGCACATCGCGGGGGATGAGGGGACGGGGACGCCGCTCGCCGCGAACAAGGCGGCCTACCTCGATTCGGCTACGCTCGCCGCGCAGGCCGTGATGGTGAGCGGCACCGCCTCGCTCGAGGCGAGCTACATGGACCTGTTCGACATCAACAAACAGAACACGAGCCCGGAGGTCCTGTTCGCCGTCCAGGGGGCCACGGTCAACTTGCAGGGCTCGCAGATCCCAGGCTTCTTCGGGCCGCGCGGCGACTGCAGCGTGGTGGGTGGTTGTGGCCAGGGGTTCGTGAGCGTCCGGGAGGACTTCTACAACACCTTCGCGACGAGTGACAAGAGGGTCGAGCCCAACAAGGCGATCGCGCACAGCTGGGAGGTGACGATCAGCCCGTTCGGAAAGCTCCGGGCGCTCCACACGGATTCGCTCGCGACGCTCGCGGCCAAGGGGCTGGTCGCGCGAAACATCGCGTTCAAGTTCGGAAACTGGAGCGAGGGGTGCGGTTCGTTCGATCAGCAGTATGACTCCATCACGATCAAGGACGCGGTCGATCCCACGCAAACCAGCACGGCCATCTACGCAGTGGGCCGTCCCGTCTATAGCCTCAAATACATCGATCCTCAGCACCTCGGTTCGGACCAAGCGCCGGCCAACAACTTCATCATTCTTCGCTATGCCGACGTGCTGCTGCTGTTCGCCGAGGCGGAGAACGAGCGCAACGTGGGTCCCACCACCGCCGCCTACGATGCGATCAACCAGGTGCGCGCCCGCGCCGGGCTGGCGGCGCTCTCGGGGCTCACGAAGGACGAGTTCCGGCAGGCGGTGTGGACGGAGCGCGCCCACGAGCTGTATGGCGAGTTCCAGGCGCGCTTCGACCTGATCCGCGAGGGGCGCTGGCTCAGCGTCATGAACCAGCCGTCCACTATCCCGGCCTACGCCGGTCAGGGGATTTGCCGCCCGCGCCAGGCATACCAGAAGCTGCAACCGATCCCTCAGCGCGAGTTGGCGGCGAATCCGTTGTTGCAACAAAACCCGGGCTATTGACGGCCAGTCCGATGGACGCGGTCAGCCGGAGGGCGTGGATCGTCTTCACTGCGGTGCTCCCGGCGGGGTGTCACGCAGGGTTGTCCGGCGAGCCTGCTGCTACGGTCGCCCCGGCTGCCTCCGGCCCCCTGGATCGCGGCGCCACCCCGGAGACACGCGCCCTCTTTCTCAACCTGCGCCGCCTCGCCCGTGAGCACGTGCTGTTCGGGCACCAGGACGATCTCGCGTATGGCGTACAGTGGTCGAACGAGCCGGGACGCTCGGACGTGAAGGAGACGGCGGGCTCTTACCCCGCCGTGTACGGGTGGGACGCGGGCGGCCTGGAGCGGGACGGGGCCGCAAACCTGGACGGGGTCGCGTTCGAGCGACAGCGCGCCTGGATCGCGGAGGGGTTTGCGCGCGGCGGCGTCGTCACCTTGAGCTGGCACATGCGCAATCCGGTCACCGGCGGCAACGCCTGGGATACGAGCGCCGCCGTGCGTGCCATCTTGCCGGGCGGCCCGCAGCACGCCGTGTACGTCCAATGGCTCGACCGGTTCGCCGACTACGTCAAGAGTCTGCGCGCGCAGGGCCGCTCGGGCGGCGAGGTGAGCGTGCCTGTGGTGTTCCGGCCGTTTCACGAGACGAGCGGCGGGTGGTTCTGGTGGGGGGCGCGGCACGCCACGCCGGAGGACTATCGCCGGCTATGGCGTTTTACGGTGGAATACCTGCGCGACCGTAAGGGCGTGCACAACCTGCTGTGGGCGTTTTCCACCGACGTATTCGACTCGCCGGCTCAGTATCTCGAACGCTACCCCGGTGACGCGTACGTCGATGTGCTCGGCTTCGACGACTACCAGAGCGTGCGGACTCCCGCGACTCGGGACCTGTTCGCGCGCCGGCTGCGCGACGTGGTCGAGCTGGCGGAGGCGCGCGGCAAGATTCCCGCACTGACGGAAACCGGGGTGGAGGCGGTGCCGGACTCGGCGTGGTGGACCCAGACTTTGCTGGGCGGCATCACCGCCAACTCGGTGGGGCGGCGCATCGCCTGGGTGCTGGTGTGGCGCAACGCGACCTTCGAGCGGGAGCATCGCTATCACTTCTTCGCGCCCTACCCCGGTCAGGCGAGCGTTCCGGACTTCGTGCGCTTCCGCCAGGACTCCCTCATCCTCTTCGAGGACGAGCTTCCCGACCTGTATCGTGTCACGCCGTAGGCGGCCTCGCTACTTGGCGACTCCCGGTCTCCTTTCTATTTTCTGAACCCGTACCTCGGGGCCAGGTAGCTCAGTTGGTAGAGCAGCGGACTGAAAATCCGCGTGTCGGCAGTTCGATTCTGCCCCTGGCCATTCATGGAGAGCAGAGCTTCTCCCCGAATTCGCGGTTCAGGTCCACGAAGCTCCAAGCCGTCGGTCGTGCATCCCAATCCGGTCGCGCATCGCCCGAGGGGCCCCGATCTCGGTGCCGCGGATTGCGCGCGGACCGGAGTAGCCTCGAGCGTGACGGTCGCCGTGTAGCGCGCGCTCGACACTTGACTCCTGCGGCGGGGAGGGGAATCCTCTGGTCGACGGTACCAGAGGCGGAACATGGGGCAATCCCCGACGAGCTGCAGTGGGCTCGTCTCCAACGTGACGTAAATCGCGGGCTGCGCCGCGGCGCGTGGTACCGCGTCATTCGGATCACCGACGAGGGCGTCATGCTCGACGTGAACCGAACGCCGGTCACGCTGCCGCGCACGCTGTTGGAAACCGTCACCGTCCCACCGCGGCGCTGGTCCGTCGTGCTCCGCCCCCGCGATGCGGTATGCCTCCCAAGAGACTGGGGTGATCGCTACCTCACCTGTCCCGGCTGCCGGAACCGCGCGCCGACGCGCGGGCATCCGCTCACGCTGGGCTGTCCACGGTGCGGGGGCGTGTACGCGGTCGGCTGGGATGAGTTCGATCTGACGGCACACGCCGCACTCCCGCCGGCACTCCCTCCGCCCGGTCAGACGCCGCGGCAGCGACCGGTCCTGCGCTGAACCCGCCGCCGGCTCGCCCCGTGACCGCTGGATCGTGATCTAGAGCCTGTAGCGCCTGCAACACACGCGACCGCGCGTGGTCGGAGCGGGCGTGCCACGTCGTCGCTTCTCCACATGTTGTGTCGGCGGCGCGGCAAATCGCGTGGGAACCCGCGCGCTTGTTGGCGTCGGCTCGTGACGCCTGCGTGGCCTCCTTTTTGATCGTCTTCCCGAGCGGGATCCCCCGACACCGCCATCTTAGGGGCTGCATCGTTGGAGTCGGTTGCGAGTCACATCGCCAGGCTGCCCGGAGTCGAGACCCGCGAGTATCGCTCGGGCGAGCTGTTGCGCCCGGCCGAACACCTCCAGCAGCTGCAGATTTGTATCCGGAAAGGCGGCATCGGGCTGCACGTGGCGGTCGGGCGCGCGACCGATGCCATCCTCGAGGTGTTTGGCCCCGGTTGGCTGCTCAGCCCACCGGTGTGGCAGTCGAAGCCGACGCCGGAGACCAGGCACGCCGCGGCACTACTTCCCACCACGACGCTCGAGCTCGCTGCCGACGCATTCGGCCGGCACCTTGGCGCGGATCCGTCGCTCGCTGCCGCGGTGGCGTCGTGGAACGCGCACCAGTACGCGCTGGCGCTGGACCATCTCGCCATGCTGGCGCTGCGCGATCCGTCGCGCCGCGTGCCCGAGACCTTGCTGTTGCTGCTCGAGCGGCTGGACGGAGCCACCGGCTCGCCGGCGGGCGCGCGCCTGGACGTGAGTCAGCAGTCGATCGCGGCGTTCGCAAACCTGAGTCGCCAGACCACCAACAAACAGCTGCGCCGGCTGGCGCGTGGCGGCTTCGTGGGCCTGGAGCGAGGGGTGGTGTACGTGCGCGAGCCCGGGCGGTTACGCGAGCTGGCTGCGGGCCGCGTGCCCCCGCGGTAGCGTGCGACAGGTGACTGTCGCGCCGCTGACACGCCTTTCCCGCGGTGTGCATCTTGTGCAGTTCGGTACTGGGGTCTATGCTTCAACAGGAAGCAGACCGCCGTGACCATCGCGAGCAGCAGAGAGACCGCAGCCCAAGACGCGCCCGACGCATTTCGGCACTGCCTCCGGGAGCGTATCCGGTTGGCGCGCGAGCTCGCGGCGTTGCGGGCCGGTTTCGCGACGGTCGCCGAGCATTACGAGCGCGTCATTCGGACCATGCTGGCGCTCGGCCCGTCGATCGGACTCGACCAGCACGAAATCGGTCACCCGACTGACCCGGAGTGGGGCCCCGCCGCGTTGCTCGTGTACGGCGACGAGCGCTTCCTGAAGCACGAGCAAGCGGTCCTGGACCAACTGCTCCACCGGCTCCCGGCACTGCCGCCACCGCCACAGCCTCACAGATCATCTCCCACAGCGCCCTGAGCCAGGTCGACGGTTGAAGCGAGCCGGGGATCTCGACATAGATTTCCTGCCTCGGTTCGAACCCGGAAGGGACTATCGTCTGGCTCCTCACGGTGGCGCTGCTCGCCGACACCGCCGACCGCCACAGTTTCAAAGTTCCCGTCGCTGCGACGGAGTCTCTGCAGGTCGAGACGTCCGGAGCGGGTCCGCCGGTCGTCCTCATCCCCGGGTTGTTCGGCTCGGAGTTCGGGTTTCGCAAGCTCGTCCCGCTGCTGAACAGCGCCGGTTACCGCACCATCGTCGTCGAGCCGCTCGGCATCGGCTCGTCGGGGCGGCCGCAACGCGCTGACTACTCCCTGACGGCGCAAGCGGAGCGGATCGCCGGCGTGCTCGATTCCCTCGCCATCCGTCAGGCGTTCGTGATTGCGCACTCCCTCGGCGGCGCGGAGGCGTTTCGGCTCGCCTACCGTCGCCCCGATCTGGTCCGCGGACTCATCTCGCTCGAAGGCGGGCCGACCGAGGCGGCTATCACGCCGGCGTTCAAGCGGGCTCTCCGGTTTGCGCCCTGGATCAAGCTGTTCGGCGGCATCAAGCTCGTCCGGAAGAAGATCCGGACGATGCTGCTCGCGTCGTCCGGCGATTCGACGTGGGTCACGGACGACGTAGTGATCGGCTACACCGCCGGTGCCGCCCAGAGTCTCGACGCGACCCTGAAGGCCTATCTGGCGATGGCGAACTCGCGCGAGCCGGAGAAGCTGTGGCCCCACCTCGCCGAGATCCGCTGTCCGGTGCGCCTCGTCCTGGGCGGGGTTCCGCATGAGGGCGACGTAGGGGCGGACGAGGTGCGGCTGCTGCAGCGCACGGTGCGGGCCTTCGCCCTTGACTCCGTGGCGGGAGCGGGTCACTTCCTTTATGAAGAGCAGCCCGAGGCGGTAGTCGCGGTCCTGGGCCGGCTGCAGGCGAGTGCGGGGCGGCGGCTGTGACCTCCGCGCAGGCCGCCGGGTCATGCTTGCGGACGCCGGCCGTCTCGGCGGCTTAGGATCACCGTCAACCTTCGCTTTGCGGGAACCGGATGCGCGTCGCCCTAGTCGCCGAGGACTACTATCCCCAGCTCGGGGGTGTACCCGAGCACGTACACAACCTCGCCCTGCAGCTCAACAGCTGGGGCCACGCCGCCACCGTCATCAGCTCCCACATGGGCAGTTACCCGGATGCGGCCTTCGTCCGCCGGGTGGGGACGAGCCGGGTCATTTACTCGAACGGCGGCGTCTCGCGGATCACGACCGGCTGGGGGCTCAGGCGCCAGCTCGAAGCGGTGTTCGGCGAAAGGCGCTACGACATCGTGCACGTGCACGGCGGCCTCGCCCCGACGTTCGGGCTGGCGGCGCCGATCGCCGCCTGGCGGGTCGGCATCCCGGTGGTCGCCACGTTTCACTCGTGGTTTGCGCGCTCGCTCGCCTGTCGCGTGTTCCGGCGTCCGCTCCAACGGATCCTCGACCGACACGCCGCGACGATCGCGGTGAGCGAGCCCGTGGTGGACGCGAACTCGCGCTACTTCCGGGCCGACTGGGAGATCATCCCGAACGGAGTGGACCTGGAGTTCTTCCGGCCCAACGGGCGGGCCCCCACGGACGCCCTCACCGAGGGCCCGCGGCTGCTCTTCCTGGGCCGCATCGAGCCGCGTAACGGTCTCGGCACGGCGCTCGCCGCACTCCCCCGCATCCTGGCCCGTTACCCAAACGCGGTGCTCACCGTGGCGGGGGACGGCCCGTGGCGCGGCTACTACGAGCGGCGGGCGCGGTCGCTCGGCGCGAGCGTGCGCTTCGTCGGGCAGGTGTTCGAGGAGCGCCCGGAATACTACGCCTCGGCGGACCTGTATCTCTGTCCCACGACCATCGCCTCGTTCGGCGTCACGCTGCTCGAAGCGATGGCGTGCGGCACGCCCATGATCGTGTCGGACAATCTCGGGTTCCGCTCGGTGATCGACGGCGGCGCCGAGGCGGTGATGGTGCCCAAGGACGATCCGGTGGCGTGGGCCGACACCACACTCGCGCTGATCGCGGATCCCGAGCGGCGCCGGGCGATGGGGGAGGCGGGGCTCGCGAAGGCGGCGCGGTTCGCATGGCCGCGCATCGCGCGGCGCGAGCTGGCAGTGTACGAGCGCGTGCTCGGTGCTCCACCGAGCGAGCCGCGCTACGTCGGCACTGGGCGGACCTCCGCGATCGTGTCTCCGAGCTGCTGACCCGGCATGACGCTGCCCCCCGGAGCGGGCGAACACCGTCCGCACGGTGACCTGCCGCCACTCCCCGCGTGGGCCAAGACGCTGCAACGACGCATTCGGCAACGCGGACTCGACTTCTTCATCCTGTATGGCCCGGGCGTCCGCGATCTCCACCCGCTCGGCGCCCGCCGCTTCGGGACGATGGGCGAGTTCCTGTCGGAAGTCATGCTGGGCGACCGCTCGGCCATCGTTACCTACGACCGTGGGGCGGGCATCGGGTTCACCGACCGCGACGTCGAGAACGACTTCAAGAGCGTGCTCAAGGCGTACGACCGGGTCGGCGGGACGAACCTGGCACAGGCGCAGCCCCGGGACCCCGACCGCGCCCTCCAGCTGATCGAGACCTACCTGCGCTACCAGTTGACGGAGAAGCCCCGGTTCTCGGCAGCCGTAATCATCGACTACGGCGAAACGGTCGCACCTGCGGGCGAGCCGGGACAGCTCCCGGCCGAGGACCGCGGCGCGATCGTTACGATGCGTCGCTGGGCGAGCGAGCCGTTGTTCCTGCAGCGCAACGTAACGTTCTGCCTGCTCTCGGAGACGACGGCCGCCCTCTCCTCGGCGCTCGTCGCGGACGCGCGCACGTTCGAGATCGCGGTTCCAGTACCGGACGAGCCGGAGCGCTTCGCCTACCTGGCCACGCGCGGCAGCCGGCCGGACACCTTCGCCAACGTGGACGCACGCCGGGCGGCCATCCTCACGGCCGGCCTCACTCGGTTGCACTTGGAGAGCCTGCTCAGCGATGCCGAAGCGAGCGGCACCGCGCTCGACCAGGACGCGCTCACGCGCGAGAAGAAGCGGTTGATCGAGGAATCGAGCGGCGGCCTGCTCACGTTCATGACCAGCGATGTGGGTCTCGACCAGGTCGCCGGGCACGACGCGGCGAAGGCGCTGCTGCGCGAGACCGCCCAGGCGCTGGCACGGGGACGGCTCGACGTCGTGCCGATGGGCTACTTGATCTGCGGACCCGTAGGAACGGGGAAGAGCTTCATCGTGCGCTGCTTCGCGCGGGAGATCGGGATCCCGGTGGTCGAACTGCTCAACTTCCGCTCCAAGTGGCAGGGACAGACGGAGGCGAACGTCGAGCGGATCCTGGGCCTGCTCGACGCGATCGGCCCGGTAGCCGTCGTGGTGGACGAGGCCGACGCCGCGCTCGGGACGCGGGAGTCCGGCCGCGAGGACTCGGGGGTCTCAGAGCGGGTATTCGCGTCGCTCGCGGCGTTCATGGGCGACACGCGGCGACGCGGAAAAGTGATCTGGTTCCTCATGACGAGCCGGCCTGATCTGGTGCCGGTGGACCTGAAGCGCCAAGGGCGCGCGGAGGAGCACATCGCGTTGTTCCCGCCAGCCACTGCGCAGGAGCGCGCGAAGGTGTTCGAGGTGCTCCGCCGACGCCTCGGCGTTACGCTCGAGACCGGTGCGGATCCGGCGAGACTGCTCGGTGAGACCAGCGATGCGCTATCGGCCGCTGACCTCGAGGCGATTCTGGTGCGTGCGGGCCGCCGCATGGCGACGGGTGGTGACAAGGTCCTGAGCGCCACGCTGCTGCGCGACCTGATCCGGGACTTCCAGCCACCCTCTTATCCGCTCGAGCTCGAGTACCAGCGCCTCATCGCCGCCTTCGAATGCACGAGCCGCCAACTCCTGCCTGCGGATGTCGCCGCCCTGTCTCCGGAGGCGATCGGCACGCGGTTGGCCGAGCTCCGGGCGGCGCTCGCCGCTACGGGCCGCTGACCGCCGCGGGGTTCATCACGCGGCCCAGGAACAGAATCGTTCCCGAGAGCCGCTCGCGGATGGCGAAGACGAACGGCCGGTCCACCACGACCGACGGCGGCAGGCTCACGATGCCGATCCCGACCGCCGTCGCCGCCGCGGCCTCCGTACCCTCCTCGTTCACGTCCACGAACGCCTTGTGCCGCACGTCGGTGATGCACAGCTGGCCGCTCGGATTCATCCGTGCAAAGTCGCCGTGCCCCGAGTCGCAGAACGCCGACGGCATCCCCATCGCTTTCAGGGCATCGTTCAGCGTGAGCGCGTACCGGAGGGTGAACTTGGGCAGGTGGACCTCGAGCGCCGCCGAGTCGAGCGCCGCCGTCCAGCGATTCCAGCGCTCCTCGGTCAACCCGGCAACGAGAGAGTCGATCCCGCCCGGCTGGCGCGGCAGGGCGATCGTCATCGTGAACGCCCCGGCGCTGTAGGGCAGATCGAGCACGGTGACGTCGCCGTCGTGCAGCAATCCGATCGTCACCGTGCGGCCGTGCGTCATCATCGGCACGCTCGTCTGCGCTCCGTTGGCGAGGGTGAACGGGCCCGGCGTAGTGCGGGCCGGGTCGAACCGCATCGTCCAATCGCCCTTGAAATAGATGGCATTAATGAGGTAGGCGACTACGTCGTCGGGCACCGGATCCGGCACGATCGCGGGGATCTTGCCGCGGGTCTGGTCGCTGACCCAGCCGTTGATCGTCGGCGCCGCGGTGGGAGTGGCGAAGTCGAGGCTTTGCACGCGAGCCCCGAAGTACGTCTGTGCCGCGTCGACAAATTCGGGCGTCAGGGTCAAGCTCGGCCGATACCACACGGAATTGGCGAGGGTAAACGCGACCCCCGGGTCGAGCCCGCGGAGCAGGGCGATCAGGCTGCGATAGGACTGGTTCACGTCGTCGAGCGTCATGCCCGTGAGCTCGAGCGCGCGCTGCATCTCGGCTTGCGTGGTGCCGGCCGCGCCATCGTACGCCATGCCGAGGGCCATGGCCGCGCTGAGCGGTGAGATGAACAGGTTCGAATCGGGGCCGGCCCGCCGCGCGATCTCGCCGAACAGCTTGAAGGCGAATCGGTTGTCCGCGCCGATGAGGCCGCTCTCTCCCGCGCCGAGCGCGCGCGGCAGGCTGGTGATGGGACGTGGGGCGGTAATTGGGGCCTCGCGGCAACCGGCGCCGAGCACCCCCAGGGCCACCGCCAGCAATGGACCGACGTGCGTTCCCATGCTCCCTCCCGAGACGGGTGCGTTCCTTGCGTCACCGTCGAGCCGACGCCGTATGGCACGACTTACCCTACATTACCCCGGCGACACCCCCGCGAGGTCACAATGCACGTCGTCCTTGCCATCGCCCGCTGTTGTTTCATCGCCACGCTGGGCGTCGGCGTGCCGCTGGCGGTGCGAGCGCAAGCGAACCCGTCTCCCGCTCAGCAGAACCCGGCAGCGATGGGGGCCATGGATTCGACGGATCGTCCGTCGGCCATGGCGGCGCACGAGGCCATGAGCGGGCCGCTCGACGCCGATCCGCACATGGTGCTCACGCCGCTCCGGCCCGCGACGCCCGCCGACCTGGCGCGCGCGGCCGCGCTGGTACGCACGATGCGCGCAGCACTCGCACACTATCGCGACGTCCGCCTCGCCGAGGCGGACGGATTCCGGCAGTTTCTTCCCGGTGTGAAGCAGCCCGTGTACCACTTCACCAAGTGGCGCTGGGCCGTGGGGGAGATGTTCCGCTTCGATCCGGCGCGGCCGACCTCACTGCTATACCGCCAGGGCGCGGACGACAAGTTCGTGCTCGTCGGCGCGATGTACTCCGCCCCGGCCCGCGCGTCGTTCGACGAGCTCGATCGGCGTGTCCCGCTGGGCGTGGCGCGCTGGCACGAGCACGTGAACTGGTGCGTGCCGCCGCGCCGGCAGAGCGGCACGGCGCGCTGGCGCGAGACGCGTGACGGGAAGCCGGTGTTCGGACCAAAGTCGCCGATCGCCACGGCGGAGGCGTGCCGCGCGGTCGGTGGACGCTTCCTCCCCCGCATCTTCGGCTGGATGGTGCACGTCATGGCATTCGAGGGCGATGATCCCGCGGTCATTTGGGGCGCGGGGCACGACCACTCGCACCCGTGACGTCACGCCCCGCGCGACCGGCGCTGCGCCTCGGGTCCCTTGTGGCGGTGATGTTCTTCACCGTCTCGGGCGGCCCGTTCGGCCTGGAGGGGCTGGTCGGCTCGGTGGGTCCCGGGGTCGCCGTCCTGCTGCTCGTCGCCACCCCGCTCATCTACAGTGTGCCGGAGGCGCTGCTCATCGGAGAGCTGGCGTCGATGCTCCCCGTCGAGGGAGGCTACTACCAGTGGGTGAAGCGCGCCTTCGGGCGCTTCTGGGGATTCTGGAACGGCTGGCTCTCCTGGGTCTACTCGCTGATCGACATGGCGATCTACCCGGTGCTGTTCCTCCAGTACTTGCGGTTCTTCCTCCCGGGGCTCGGGCGCTTCGAGGCGTGGGTCGTAGCGCTCGCGGTAATCTGGGGAGCCACGTGGCTCAACCTGCGCGGCACCCGCGTCGTGGGGACCGCATCCGGGTGGTTCGTAGCGATGGTGCTCGCGCCGTTCGGTGTGCTCGCCGCGGTGGCGCTGGTGCGCTGGCTTGGGCAACCGGCGACGCCGTTTCCGGCAACGCCGTTCCACGCTGCGGGTACGTCGTTTCTCGGCGCCCTGGGCATCGGCATCTCCCAGAGCATCTGGAACTACAGCGGGTGGGACAACGCCTCGACGATCGGTGGGGAAATTGAGCAGGCGTCGGCGACCTACCCGCGGGCGCTGGCGCGCACGCTGCCGCTGGTCACGGCGGTCTATCTGCTGACGATCCTGCCCGCGCTGGCGCTCACGGACTGGACGACGTGGACGGATGGGGCGTGGCCTCGGATCGCGGGCGTCGTGGTCGGTCCCTGGCTCGGGGTTTGGATCGCCGGTGCGGGGCTCGTGAGCGCGTTCGCGTTGTTCAACGCGCTGCTGCTCGCGTACTCACGCATCCCGCTGGTGCTGGCGCAGGACGGCCTGCTGCCCCCGGCGCTCGCGGTCACCGACGCACGGGGCACGCCCAGGAACGCGGTGCTCGTCTCGGCGCTGGCGTACTCCGGGTTTGCTCTGATCCCGTTCGGCGGCCTGCTGGCCGGTGACGTGCTGCTGTACAGCGCGGCGCTGGCGCTCGAGTTCGGGGCGCTGCTGCAGCTGCGCCGTGCCGAGCCCGAGCTGCGCGGCGCGTTTCGCGTGCCGCTGGGCGTCCCGGCTTTGGTGGTACTCGGCGCCCTGCCGATCCTGCTCATTCTGAGCGCGGTGGGGCTCGAGATCCGGAGCCGCGAGGTCGGCTTGCCGGGCGTGCTGGTGGCGGGCCTGCTGGCCGCGGTGGGGCCCGTGGCGTACGTAGCGCTCGGCGGGGGCCGCAAGGTGAAGGAGGGCGCAGCCGCGTAGGCGGCGGTTGTTTCCCACCTTGCGAAGTTCGCGAATCGCGCACAAGCTAGCCCCCTACTCCGTTCCTGGCGGAACCGTGATCAAGCACTGCTCGTTGGCTCTGCTCGCACTCTCGTTCGTAGCGGTGGCGGCCGACGCGCGCCCTCCGCTGCCGGCCGTGCGAACCATCTCCGGACGCGTGACCAACTCGCTGAGCGGCGACCCGGTGGTGGGGGCCACCGTCACGGTCGTCGGGACACCGACGACAGCTGTGACGAGCGACAAGGGCGAGTTCTCGTTATCCGCACCGGATGGGGCGATCACCCTCCTGTTCCGGAGTGTCGGCTACAAGCGCCGCACCGTGCCCGTGGCCGCGGACCAGAACAGGGTCGATGCGACCCTCGAGCCGGACGTCTTCAACCTCGAGGCGGTGGTAATCACGGGGCAGGCCACCGGCGTCGAGAAGCGGTTCGCGCCGAACGCTGTGGCGACAGTCGGGGCGGGCGATCTGAGCCGCGTGCCCGCACCGAGCGTCGAGAGCGCGATCCAGGGCAAGGTGCCCGGCGCCGCGATCCAACAGAACTCCGGCGCCCCGGGCGGCGGCATCCAGGTGAAGCTGCGCGGCGTGTCCACGCTCAACGGGTTGTCCTCGCCGCTGTACGTGGTGGACGGCGTCATCATGAGCGATGTGGCGATCCCGAACAACCAGCAAGTTGTGACGCAGTCGAACACGGGCTCGAACCCGTCGCCGCTGCAGCAGAACCAGGTGAACCGCATCGCCGACCTAAATCCCTACGACATCGAAAACGTGGAGGTCCTGAAGGGAGCGTCGGCGGCGGCGATTTACGGCTCGAAGGCGGCCAACGGGGTGGTGGTCATCACGACCAAACGCGGCCAACTGGGCGAGCCCCGGTTCGGCGTGACCCAACGCTTGGGGTTCTCCGAGCTCGCCCACAAGCTCGGCGCGCGCGTGTTCCCTGACTCGGCGGCCGCCGTCACCAACCTAGGGGACTCCGCGCTGGTGGGGCAGATCTGTCGCGGCGGATGTCCCTTCTTCGATCATGAGCAAGAGCTCGCGGATCGGAAGGATCTGAATTACGAGAGCTCGGTGGACGTGGGCGGCGGCAGCGAGAACACGCGCTACTATGTCTCCGGCCTCACCAGCAAGACCGCTGGGATCATCCAGAACACGGGCTACTGGAAGCAATCGGTCCGGGCCAACCTGGACCAGCGCTTGAGCAGGCGGCTCGCGGTGAGCCTCAGCACGAATTTCGTCCACACGCTGGCGCGTCGCGGGCTCACCAACAACGATAACGCCCTCGTGAGCTACTACATGTCGCTGCCGTTCACGCCGAGCTTCATCGACATCCGGCCGGTGAACGGCATTTATCCCAACAACCCGAAGGCCGGGACCAACCCGCTTCAGACCGCGGCGCTCGTGAACCCGAACGACGAGGACGTCGACCGCTTCGTCGGGAGCGCCAAGGCGACGTTCGACATCGTGAGGAACGACGTGCATCACCTGCAGTTCATCGGCGTCGGGGGCATCGACCGGTTCACCCAGCAGAACACGCTCCTGTTCCCGCCGGTGCTCCAATTCGAGCAGACGAGCAGCGCGCCCGGAGTATCACTGCTGACGAACGGCGACAATCACAACGCGAACTGGAACGCGAATCTCGTATATGCGTACCGGCCGCAGTCCGGGTCGCTCGTGGCGACGACGTCCGCGGGGTTGCAGTACGAAGACCGGCAGCTGGGAATCTCCAATATCGTGAGCCAGAACCTGATCGCCGGACAAGCGAACGTGAACGCCGGCACGAACGTCAGCGTGGGCGAGCACCGCGAGGTCACGAAGGACTACGGCTTCTACGGGCAGGAGGAGTTCCTGACGCTCGGGGAGCGGCTGTTTCTTTCGGCCGGGTTCCGGGCCGACCGGAGCAGCAACAACGGCGACGTGAAGCATTACTTCATCTACCCCAAGACCGCTGGGTCCTATCGGCTGCCCGCGGGGGTCGGCCCGTTGGGCGACTTCAAGCTGCGCGTCGCTTGGGGCCAGTCGGGAAACCAGCCGCTGTATGGCATGAAGTTTCCTGAGTCCGATGCCACCCAGAACGTCCTCGGGCTGCCTGGCACCGTGGTGCCCTCCGTCGTCGGCAATCCGAACGTCAAGCCGGAGCGGCAGTCGGAGATCGAAGGCGGCGTCGACGCCACGCTCCGGAGCGGACGGGCGACCTTCGAACTCACGCTGTACCAGAAGAAGGTGAGCGACCTGCTGCTCTTGCGGGGGCTCTACACGTCGAGCGGCTTCAAGAGCCAGGTCTTTAACGGCGGCGAGCTGCGCGATCGGGGCATTGAAGCGACCATCGGCTGGGTGCCAATCCAGCGGCCCGAGCTCACGTGGCTGCTGCGCTCGACGTTCTTCTCGAACTCGAGCAAGATCACCCAGTTGCCGGTGCCGCCCTTCACCGATGGCAGCTTCGGTTCTCAGACTGGCAACTTCTTCATCGAGCAAGGGCAGTCGGCGACCGAGATCATCGGCCAGGTGCCGACCGGTCCGAAGACGTTCGTCACCCAACGCGTCGGGGATGCCAACCCCGACTTCCTGTGGTCGTACGCGACCGATCTCACCTACCGGCGCTGGAACCTCGCGGCGGTCGCCGAGTGGCAGCACGGCGGCAACATCATCAACTTGACGACGTTCATCTATGACCTCGGCGGGACCACGCCCGACTGCCCGACCGCGTGCCTGGCGCGGCGTGCGGGGGGGACTCCGTCTTACATCGAGAGCGCCACGTACTTCAAGCTGCGGGAGATCACGCTCAGCTACACGCTGCCCACGGCCTTCGTCACGTGGACGGGCGCGCGGGATGGGCGCGTCAGCGTCAGCGGGCGCAACCTGATCGTCGTGACTGGCCGCAACTACACAGGGATGGACCCGGAGGTGAGCAACTTCGGGATCCAACCCGTAGCGCGCAATATCGAGGTCGCCCAGTATCCGCGCAGCCGCACCTTCTGGTTCACCGTCAGCGTGGGGTTCTGACCATGACGCCGCGATCGCATTCTGTCTGCACCGCTCTGGCGTTGGCGTTGCTCGCTGCCGGGTGCGCGGACTTGAACATCCCAGACTTCAACAATCCGTCGATCGGGGACCTGCAGAATAACCCGACGCGCGCGGGCGTGGTCACCGCCACGCAGGGCTTGTTCGTCGGGGCGCGCGTCAACATCGCCACGTTTAACGGCTACATCTCCGAGCTGGGAGTGTTTGGCCGCGAGTCCTACAACTTCAATTCCGGCGACACGCGGTTCATCAACGAGCTGCTGCAGCCGGGACCGCTCGACGGCAGTGGCCCCCGGTTCGGCGGCAACCTATGGGCGGAGCGATACGCGAACATCCGCAACGCCGGAATCGTGCTGAACGCGCTCGCCAAACTGGGAACGACCCCTCCCGTGGGGATGACGAGCACGGAACAGGCGGCCACGCGGGGCTTTGTCAAGACGATGGAGGCGCTCGACTTCCTGCTCGTCATTGATACGCGCGACTCGCTCGGCGCGCCGGTGGATGTGAACCACGACATCACCAGTGGCCCGGCCCCGTTCGTGAAACGCGACTCGGTGTACGCCTTTATCGTGGGGCTGCTCGATTCCGCCGTGGCGGATCTCGCAGTGGGCGGTAGCTCGTTCCCGTTCGGCCTGCCACCCGGGTTTAGTGGGTTCACGACGCCGACCACCTTCACGAAGTTCAACCGCGCGCTGAAAGCCCGCGTCGAAGCCTATCGCGCCACGCTGCTGGCATGCGGTGCCCCTTGCTGGACTCGGGCCAAGTCGGCGCTCGATTCGTCTTTCTCGAGTGTGGGCGCCGACACAATGTTCAAGGATGCCGTGGATTCTCTCGGGACCGCCGCGATGCTGGCACGGGGCGCCTATTATGACTTCGGCACGGGGTCGGGCGACGTCACGAACGGGCTGAACGACCCGACCGGGGTCAGCCAGGTGGGGCATCCGTCGCTGCGCACGCAGGCCGACACGCAGGCAACCGGTCAACGGGACCGGCGCTTCCTCAACAAGGTGCGGACGGCCACGCTGAGCCCGGTCCTCGGGCATTCATCGGACATGGTCTTCAACATCTACCGGAGCAACGTAGCGTCGGTCCCGATCATCCGGAACGAGGAGTTGATTCTGCTCCGGGCGGAGACCGAGTTTGGGCTTGGCAACCAGGCGGGTGCAGCGGCGCTCATCAACTATATCCGCGTGAATTCCGGGAGACTGGTGTTGCGCGCCGGACTCAACGTGGCGCCCGCCGACACGGTCATCAGCCAGCTGCTACAGCAGCGTGTCTATTCGCTGTTGTTCGAGGGTGGCCACCGCTGGATCGACGCGCGACGCTATGGCCGGTTGCTGACGCTTCCCGCCGGCGTCGCCGGCGACCAGATCTACGGGGCGATGCCGGTTCCCATCGACGAGTGTACCGCCCGCGGTCTGGCCAACAACTGCCGCCCGTAATGCACCGCAGCACGATCTAGCCGCCGAGCGTGCCCCGCCGCTCGGCGGTTTTTTTTGCGCCGCCCCATCTTCCTTGACGCCCACCCGACCCGGCGGTATATCGGGCGGCGTGCGGATTCGTGACCGCAGTTACCCCTGGGAACATGAAGGAGAACCTATGCGACGCCTCGTCGGTGTCATCGCCTGCGTCGTCCTGATGCTGATCGCGACTTCGGGGCGGCTCGCCGCTCAAGGCGGGACGGTGCGCGGCCGCGTGGCCGACACCACCGGGGCGCCGCTGGCGCGGGTGAGCGTCAGCATCGAGGCGATCGGCGCGCGCGCCACCACGAACGAGCAGGGGGACTACGAGATCCGGGGCGTGCCGGCCGGCACCCACTCGGTGCGCGCGCGGCTGCTCGGCTACGTGCCGCAAATCGTGCGCGTCACGGTGAGCGAGGCGCAGCCCGCCCGCCAGGACTTCGCGCTGCATACGCAGCCGATCGGGCTCGCGCCGGTGGACGTCGTGGTCGGCTCTCGGGCGCGGCACACAGCCGCTGACGAGCTCGCCGTCCCAGTGGACGTATTCACATCCGAGCAGATCCAACAGCAGGGGACCACCGAGACGAGCCAGATTCTCCAACAGCTCGCTCCCTCGGTGAACTTCCCGCGCCAGAGCGTCACGGATGCGAACGACATCGTCCGGCCGTTCACCTTGCGCGGCCTGAGCCCGGATCACACGCTGGTGCTGCTGAACGGCTGGCGCCGCCATCAGACAGCCCTCTTGAACACCTTCCCCTACGGCAGCCCAGCGGGCTCGAGCGGCGTCGACCTGAACGCCATCCCGCAGAGCGCTATCGATCGAATCGAGGTGCTGCGTGACGGGGCGTCCGCGCAGTACGGGTCGGATGCGATCGCGGGCGTGGTGAACGTGGTCATGCGGGAAGGCAAGTTCACTCCCTTTCTGAACGCAGACGCCGGTCGCTACGTAAAGACCCGGGACTACCCGGACGACGGCACCACCGTGGACTTAAACGGCGGCTGGGGTGTACAGCTCGGCCGCGGCTCCTTGGCGCTGTTCGGCGAGTTCCTCGATCGTCAGAAGACCAATCGCGCGTGGGCGGATTCGTTCCTGGTGGACAGCCGGGGGATCGCAGACCTAATCGATCCCAATACGGGTCAGATCATCAAGAAGCGCAACGCGCTTCCACAACCGAACTACCACTGGGGCGACGGGCTCGAGAAGGACGCGATGACCGCCGCCAACTTCCGGCTCCCCCTCAACGAGGCCCGCACGAGCGAGCTGTACGCGTTCGGCGGGTACAGCCACCGGGTCGGGACCGGCAACGGGTTCTGGCGCTACTCGAGCAGCGCGCGAAACTGGCCGGAGCTGTACCCGGAAGGCTTTCTCCCAGAATTCCACCCCAACGTGAACGATTACTCGGGCGTCGGTGGGTTCCGGGCCGCGGTCAGCGGGTGGTCCCTCGACCTGGGCGCGTCGTTCGGCATGAACCGCTTCGACTACGATATGCGAAACACCAACAACGCGTCGCTCGGCCCTTGCCTCACCGCGCCGTGCGCTCCGGGGCCGGACCGCGTGTTCGGGACGGCGGACGATCCGGGTATCCCCAACCAGCTCTCGTTCGACGCGGGGCGGCTCGAGCGCCGGGAATTCATCACCGGATTCACGCTGGCGAAAGAGGTGACGCTGGGTCTGCACGCGCCCGTGAGCGTCGCGCTCGGGGCCGCGTTCCGGCGGGAGACGTACAAGATCACGGCGGGCGAAAAGGCCTCGTGGGTCAACGGTGGTCATCTGGCGCAGGATAGCGCGGGCACCGACGGAATCTGGGGCACGGCGGACGATGACAGCCTCCCCGCCCCTGCAGGCTCGTCCGTCTTCCCCGGGTTCGCTCCGACCGACGCGAGCGACCACAGCCGTACCAACTTCGGTACCTACCTGGACCTGGAGAGCGATCTCACCTCTCATCTGCTCGCCGACGTGGCGGGGCGTTTCGAGCACTACAGCGACTTCGGCTCCCGGGTGACGGGCAAAGTGGCGCTGCGGTTCCAGCCCACGAAGCGCTTCGTGTTGCGCGGCGCCGCTAGCACGGGGTTCCGCGCCCCAGGCCTGAGCCAGAGCTTCTTCAGTCACACCACGACAAACTTCATCGGCGGCAAGCTCGTGGAGATCGGCAACTTCCCGGTGGACAACCGAGCGTCGAAGATTTTCGGCGCCAAGCCCCTGAAGGAAGAGACCTCCGTGAACTTGAGCGGCGGCCTCGCGTTCACCCCGACCGACAACCTTACGTTCACGGTGGACTACTTCCACATCAGGATCAACAACCGCATCCTACTGGGAGCGACCTTCGGCGACACCGTCTCGCAGCGGATACTTCGGGACTCGGGGTTCGCGGGGATCGGCGGGGTGCAGTTCTTCACCAACGGGCTCGACACCAAGACCGACGGCGTGGATGTGACCGCCGCGCTGCGCCGGCCGGTGGGTGGCTCTGGTACGCTCGACCTGACGGCGGCCGCCGGCTGGGCGCAGAACAAGATCACGCGAGTGGACCCGCTGCCGAAGATCCTTCAAGGGACCCAAACCGATCTCACGAGCATCCTCGACCTGCTGACCCAGCTCGCGATCGAGAAGGAGCGGCCCGACTGGCGCGGGACGCTCACGGCGCAGTACACCAATGGCCGATTCCACTCGCTCGGCCGCGCCTCGTACTATGGCGGCTTCTCCTCGGCCGAGCCGAGCTTCACGGACGAGGAGCACTATGGCGGCAAGACCTTGGTCGACGCCGAGCTTGGGTACCGCCTCGACCAGGTGGACCTGTCGGTTGGGGCCCGAAACCTCTTCGACACCTACCCGGATCAGATGCGGAAGGAGTTCAACAACAACGACAACACCTTCCCCTGGGCGGCCGCCTCGCCGTTCGGGTACAACGGGCGCTACCTCTACACGCGGGCGTCGATTCCGTTGAGTCGGTAGGACGGCGCAAGCAGCGACTACACGGGCGGCAGGATGTCAATCCTGCCGCCCGAGCTGCGCCTACATCTCCTTATAGAGGTAGGCCCCGATTGGCCCCGCGAGGGCGTACTGCACCAAGGCCACGATGGTGCCCGTCACGTACATTCGCTGGGGGTACAGCCCCATCGGCGCCTCCCCCAGGTTGTGCAGCAGCGCGATGAAGAACCACACCGCGACCCCCGCGATCACGCCGGTCTTGGGGCCCGCGCCGAAGCGGGGGCGGATCGCCGCATACACCCACAACAGGCCAATCCCATAGATGAAGTCCAGGAAGATGAACCACGGGACCAGAGCGTCGATGGCTTGTGGCTGCTTGCCGAGCGCCTGCATCGCCGCCGCCATGTCGCTCTTCATCACCACGCCGTAGTACACGTAGTCGAACGCGTTCAGCACCACGCCCGCCAACAGCCCGCCCACAATGACACGACCCCAGTTGATCTTGCCCATGACCCCCTCCTATCAAAGGAAGAACGGCCATCCGCACGAGCCCGAGAGTACGGGTCAACCCAAGGGCCGTCAAGCACGTCTGTGCGTCTGCGGGTCTATGCGTCCGTGCGTCTAGTAGTTAGGGGACCAGCAGGACGCCGACCATTCCCCCCAGCCCGTCGGGCACCGTCGCCACGCCGGTGGGCACGACCCAGTCGCTGCCGTCCACCAGGAGGTTGAAGTGGTACAGGCCCCGCTTGAGGGCCAGCGTTCCCTCCCACAGGCTCGCCCCCAGCGAGCGCAGCGGCACTGGCTGCCACTGGTTCCAGTCTCCCGCGATCGCGACGGCGCGCACGCTGTCGAACCGGAACCGCACCACCAGGCTATCGCCGCGGAGCTGAGGAACGAGCGGCGACCACCTCGCCGCGCTCGGATCGGCGCGGGGCAGGCGGGGTGACGTGTGTAGCCGCACGCCCAGGGTCACGAACCCCGCGCGGGGCAGCCCTTGGTACGGGTCGCGCAGGTAGCTGCCCCCCGCCAGCTCGAGGGCGATGGTCGGCGTCGCGAACAGCTGAACGAACGCGCTGGCGGCGCCGGTCGAGCCGTACACCCCGGACAACCGCACCGTGGTCCAGATGGAGGCGATCGCCGGGCCGCGCTCGAAGACGGCGCCGACGCCCGCGTCGGTGAACCAGGCGCCCGAGAAGTGCGTCGGCTCGATGCTCAGCTGGAGGTCCGGGCCGCTGGAACGCCACCACGCGCGTGCCCGTAAGCGCAGCGCCGCGACGGGCGTGTCGTTAGCGATCCAGCCCCCTGCGGGCCCGGCGCCCAAGCCCACGCCCCATTGCGGTTGCGACCACAGTAGCTCGACGTTGCCCTGGGCGGCCGCGGTCCAGGCGCCGTCCGTGCGGCTCGTGCCGGCGAGGACTCCCTCCAGCCCGAGGCGCCACTCGTGGAACACCGCACCGGACGCGACCCAAAGGTCTCCTCGGCCCTGACCCGACCACACACCGCCCGGTAATGACGCGAACGATCCCGAGACGTCAGCGGCGAGATTGAGAGACGCGAAGCCCGCTGCGGGCGAGAACGTGGCGGAGCTGAAGCTCGTGCCGCCGCTATAACGCACCGTCCCGGCGCCGACGCCGAAGGATGCTCGCGCCTGGGTGGCGCCCGGTCGAGCTCCGAGCCCCGCCATGAGCACGACGAACCAGAATCGTTGCACGGCGACAAAGCTAGTCCGGGGCGAGGGCTGCGGGAACCAAACGAATAGGGGCGCAGCATCCTGCGCCCCTATTGAACCTGAAACCAACTGCGCCGTGGCCGATCTACGGCCGATGGTTGCCCGACTGGCCCGGGTTGGACGGCCTGCGCCCGTTGGCGGGCACCGCCGGCGTGGCGGGCTTCGCCGGTGTAGCCGGGCCGGTGCCGTGCGCCGGGGTAGGCGGCGTGGCACCCGTCGAGGGAGTGGCGGCCTTGGGGTTCCGGCCGCGGTCATCCCGATCGTGGTCGGCGTCTTCAGGCCGGGGGTGGTCGTCCCGATCGTGATCGACGTCTTCGGGATGGACCACCTCGCCGCGCCTGTGGGTGGCGCGGTGCTGGGCACTCTGGGAGTGCGCCGTGGCCATGGCCGTGCCCTGCGGCGACGCGTGGTCCTTGGGGATCGTGGGCGTCTGAGCGGCTAACAGGCTCGGCAATAGCAGTGCGGCGGCGAGCCCGAGAAGCTTGCGAATCATGAATCTCCTCCATCCGCACGTGACGGGGGCGGTGCGCCCCCATGGGGTCGGACTTCCTAGGCATGAAGAGGGGGGTGGGAAGGTCGAGGTAACGCCCTGGCCAGAAGTCACGGCGGGCCCGAACGTTACCAGCGTCTCACGGGGCGACTCTTTAGGCTGGAGCCGGTTGCCGCGGCCCCAGCGGACGTCTAGCATCCTCTGCGTACTCTGGCGGCCGAGGTGCTCGGTTGGGGCAGCGGGAACAGGCGACGGACGGAGAAGTCGTGCGCGCCGTGCTGGCGGGGGATGTAGAGCAGTACGCGGTGCTGGTGCGCCGCTACCGCGACCGCTATGCGCGATTTGCGGCTCGGATGCTGGGCTCGCTCGACGCGGCCGAGGATGCGGTCCAGGATGCCTTCGTGCGGGCTTTCGATCAGCTGGCGCAGTGCCGGGAACCCGCCAAGTTTTCCGGGTGGCTGTTTCTGATCCTGCGCAACCGCTGCTTCGCCGAGCGGCGGCGTCGGACCCGGGAAGGGCGAGCCCTCGAGGCGACGGACGAAGCGATCGCCGGGCCCGATCGACCGGACGGGAACGTGGAGCAGGTCGAGCAGGCGCACGCACTCGAACGAGCGCTCGTCGACCTGACGCCGGAGCAACGCGAGGTGTTCGTGCTGAAGCACGTCGAGGGGCTCGCGTACGAGGAGATCGCGGGGATGACTGGCGCCACCGTCGCCTCGCTCAAGATGCGCATGCATCGGGCGTATGACCGATTGCGCGAGCTGTTGAAGGAGCACTCATGACCGAGACGTTTCATCCGTTGGTCAAGCGGTTGCTGGACGGCGAGCTGTCGCTCGGCGACCTGCCCCCTGGGCTGCGCGGCGAGGGGGCGGAAGCGCTGCGTCTGCTCGGCGCCGTGGATCGGACGCCTGTGGCGCTTTCGGTCCAGCTCGAGGCTCGCGTGATGGCCGAAGTGCGGCGACGTGCCCGCTCGCCGATGCGGCGCATCTGGCGCGGGCTCGTGGAGCCGCGGGACATCGAGCTGCGGCTGCGACTGCGACCCTGGGTCGTCTGGGGCACCGCGCTCGCCGCCGCGGCCGCCGTCGCCTTGCTCCTCACGCGCCCGTCCCCGGGCCCGAGAGGCGCGCGGCCCGCGCGCCTCGCCGCCCGCGACAGCGTGTACGTCCGGTTCGTGCTGTACGCCCCGACTGCGAAGCAGGTGGCGGTTGCGGGAACCTTCAACCAATGGGATCGGAACGCGTCTCCGTTGGTGCGCGTGGGTGGGGGCGGAGTCTGGGCCATCACGCTCGCGCTGCCCCAGGGGCACCACCAGTACGCCTTCGTGGTGGACGGTGAGCAGTGGGTCGCCGACCCGGCTGCGCCCGGCGTCGACGACGGCTTCGGGCGCCGCAACAGCATGGTTGCCGTGACCGCCCGAGGAGCGCGGATCCTGTGAGGCGAGTGGCCGTCACGCTCGCCCTCACGGCGGCCGCCGTGCTGCGGCTCGCCGCGCAGACGCCGGACGTGACCGCGCGACTGGCCGGCCGGGTATCGCCGGAGGTGGCGCGCGCGGTCGCCGGGATCGCGGCGTCGGCTGCCGAGCGGGGCCTCCCGGTCGAGCCACTTGTGCAGAAGGCGATCGAAGGGGGCGCGAAAGGCAAGCCGGCGGACCGGGTGATTGCGGCGGTGCGGGCGCTGTCCGTTCAACTCGCCGCCGCGGCGGACGCGCTCCGATCGGGCGGGCACGCGGACGCTGACGTGGTGGAGGGCGGGGCGTACGCGCTCGGCGCCGGACTCGGCGTCAAACAGGTGCAGCAGCTGGTGCATTCGAGCCACCCGCCCTACGACGCGGCGCTGACCTTGCGGGTGGCGGCGACGCTGGCGGCGCTGGGCGTCCCCCCGCAGAACACCGTCGACCTGCTCGAGAGCGTCATCAGCGCCGGGCGCTCGCCCAGTGAGCTGCTCGACCTTCCCGGGGAGGTCCAAGCGGGTGTCGCTCAAGGCGCGACACCGGCGCAGGCGGCTCAGGGACTCGGCCGCGCCGCGGCACACGCACCGGGCGCGGCGCACGCACCGGGGGGGCCGCAGGGGCGGCCGCCGGGCGGGGTGCCGCCCGGGCAGCAGAAGCCCCCGAACCCCCACAAGCCCTGAAGGCCCGTGCCGGATCGATCCCGTCGATCCGGCGCGGTCGTTTTCGACCGCAGGCTCGCACCACCCCCGCCCCACTCCCCCGGCCTTCCGTCTAGGGTAGATTGCACATCCTATGCCCATCGCCCACAATCTCGGCTTCCCACCCCTTGGTCCGAACCGCGAGCTGAAACGCGCGACCGAGGGCTACTGGAGCGGCAAAGTCTCTCGCACCGACCTGCTGCGGACCGGCGCAGCGCTGCGCGCCGCGCACTGGGGGTTGCAGCGCGACGCCGGCCTCGATCTCATTCCGTCGAACGATTTCTCCTACTACGACCGCGTGCTCGACACGAGCGCGATGGTGGCCGCGGTCCCAGCGCGGTACGGGTGGTCGGGTGGTCCGGTCGACCTCGACACCTACTTCGCGATGGCGCGGGGCGTGCAGGCCGGTGGGCGCGACGTCACCGCCATGGAAATGACGAAGTGGTTCGACACGAACTACCACTACCTCGTCCCCGAGTTCGACCGGGGGCAGGCGTTCCGCCTCGCTTCGACCAAGCCGGTCGACGAGTTCCAGGAGGCGAAGGCGCTCGGGTTTCACACCAAGCCCGTCCTGATCGGTCCGGTCACGTTTCTCCTGCTCGGGAAGACGCGGGCGGCGGCGTTCGATCGTCTCGAGCTGCTCGATGCGCTGTTACCGGTGTATGGCGAGGTCCTGGCGCGGCTCGCCGCGGCCGGAGCGACGTGGGTTCAGCTCGACGAGCCCTCCATCGCGGTCGACCGCACGCCGCAGGAGCTCGCGGCCTACGGCCGGGCCTATCGCTTCCTCACCGAGCGCGCACCGCAACTCAAGCTGCTCGTCGCGACGTATTTCGCGGGGCTCGAGGACAGCCTGGCCACTGCGCGGGAGCTGCCCGTGGCCGGTTTGCACGTCGACGTCGTGCGGGCGCCGCGGCAGCTCGATCCGCTGCTCAAGGCGTGGCCCAAAGGTCGGGTGCTTTCGCTGGGCGTGGTCGACGGCCGTAACGTGTGGCGCGCCGATCTGGCGGCGGCACTCGGATTGCTCGAGCGCGCGCGCGAGCGCATCGGCGCCGACGAGCTGTGGGTGGCGCCGTCCTGCTCGCTGCTGCATGTCCCGGTCGACCTCGATCTCGAACGCCGGCTCGACCCCGACTTGAAGGGCTGGCTCGCGTTCGCGAAGCAGAAGCTCGCCGAGGTAGCCACGCTGACGCGGGCGGTGCGCGACGGTCGCCAGGCCGTGGCTGCAGAGCTCGAGGCGAACGCGCGGGCGATCGCCGGCCGCCGCTCGTCGCGGCGGATCCACGATCCGGCGGTGAAGCAGCGCGCCGGCGCCGTGGGCGATCGCGACCTGCGACGCGCCTCACCCCACGCGGCGCGGCGCAAGCAGCAGCTCCGCCTGCCGCTCTTCCCGACGACCACGATCGGGTCGTTCCCCCAGACGGCGGAGGTGCGGGCGGCGCGCAAGCAGCTGCACGACGGCAAGCTGACACCGCAGGAGTACGATGCCTTCATCGCCGATCAGATCGCACGCACGCTCAAGCTGCAGGAGGAGATGGGGCTCGACGTGCTGGTGCACGGGGAGTTCGAGCGCAACGACATGGTCGAGTACTTCGGCGAGCAGCTCGCGGGGTTCGCCTTCACGGAGCACGGCTGGGTGCAGTCGTACGGCACGCGCTACGTGAAGCCGCCGCTCATCTATGGGGACGTGTCGCGCCCCAAGCCGATGACCGTCCGCTGGAGCACCTATGCGCAGTCGCGGACCGCGAAGCCCGTGAAGGGGATGCTCACCGGCCCGGTGACCATTCTGCAGTGGTCGTTCGTGCGCGACGACCAGCCGCGCGCCGAGACCGCGAAGCAGCTGGCGCTGGCGATCCGCGACGAGGTGAAGGATCTCGAAGCGGCCGGGATCCGGGTGATCCAGATCGACGAACCCGCGTTACGGGAAGGCCTGCCGCTCAAGCGGGCGGAATGGCCGGCGTACCTCGACTGGGCGGTGAACGCGTTCCGTCTCGCCACGAGCAGCGTGTCGGACGCGACTCAGATCCACACGCATATGTGCTACAGCGAGTTCAACGACGTCATTCGCGTGATCGAGAAGATGGACGCGGACGTCATCTCGATCGAGAACGCGCGCTCGGGCTCCGAGCTGCTGGACGCGTTCCGCGAGTACAAATATCCCAACGAGATCGGCCCGGGGGTGTACGATATCCACTCGCCGCGCGTCCCGAGCTCGGCCGAGATCGTGGCCGCCTTGAAGCGCATGCAGGCCGTGCTGCACGACCGGCAGATCTGGGTGAACCCCGACTGCGGTCTCAAGACGCGGGGCTGGGACGAGACGCTCGCGGCACTGCGTAACATGGTACAGGCGGCCCGGCAGCTGCGGCCGGTCCCCGCGCCCGCTTCGGCACCGGCGCGCGGATGATCGGAGCAGGGTCTCGGCCCGGCCGTTGACCCCTCACGCCGGCTACCGCATACTTCGTTCATGAGCAGCGCCGAGATCCGCATTACCGCCGAGCCGATCGACAACGCCCGCTGCAAGTTCCTGGTGAGCGAGCCGGTCCACGAGGGCGGGGTGCGGCGGTTCGCGTCGCCGGATGACGCGAACGGCTCCCCGTTGGTCGAGGCGATCTTCGCGATTCCCGGGGCCGACGTCGCCGAGGTCATCGTGTCCGGCAATCTCGTCACGGTGGTCAAGCGGAGCGCCGCGCCGTGGCAGGCGATCGGCAAGGCAGTGGGCGGGGCAATCCGCGCCGCGCTCGCGGGCGCCCGGCCGGCCGTGGCGCCGAAGCCAGCGGCGCCGGTGGCGGCGGGCGGCGCGGACGACGACACTCTGTACGACCGGGTCGCCGAGCTGTTCGAAACCCAGGTCAATCCGATGGTCGCCCGGCATGGCGGACGGGTGGAGCTGATCGACGTGCAAGACGCGTTCGTCATGCTCCGGATGGCCGGCGGGTGTCAGGGCTGCGGCATGGCGGATGTGACCTTGCGGCAGGGCATCGAGGCGATGCTGCAGCAGGCCGTTCCGGAAGTCAAAGGGATCGTCGACATCACCGATCACACCGCGGGCGCCAACCCCTACTTCGCCGCCTCCAAGAAGTAAGGGCGCAGCATGCTGCGCCCCTCCCCCGGTCGGCTGCTGCTGCTCCTTCCGACCGCCACGTACCGCGCCACCGCGTTCGTGGAAGCGGCGCGCCGGTTGGGCGTCGAGCTGACGGTCGCGTCCGAGCTCCCCAGTACCTTCGAGCAGGTCCAACCGGCCGGACTCGTGACGCTCGATTTCTCCGACCCCGAGCGAGCGGCGCAGCAAGCCGCCGAGTTTGCCCGACGCCACCCGATCGCGGGGGTCATCGGCGTGGATGACGATGGCGCCGTCGTGGCCGCCGCGATCGCCGAGCGGCTCGCGCTCAAGGGCAATCCGCCGGCGGCCGCGCTCGCCGCGCGCGACAAGCACCTGCAGCGGCGGGAGCTCGCACGCCACGGCGTCCCGGTGCCGCGGTTCGAGCTGCACAACGTCGACGAGGACGTGACGCAGCTCGCCGCGCGTGTGCACTACCCCTGCGTGCTAAAGCCGCTGCGGCTCGCGGCCTCGCGCGGCGTGATCCGCGCCGACGACGCACCGGGATTCGGAGCAGCGCTCGAGCGCCTGCGGACCATCCTCGAGCAAGCGGGATGCGAGCGGTCTATTCTCGTCGAAGACTTCGTCCCGGGGCCCGAAGTGGCGCTCGAAGGACTGGTGATCGATGGGCGGCTCGAGGTGCTCGGCCTGTTCGACAAACCCGACCCGCTCGACGGCCCGTTCTTCGAGGAAACCATCTATGTGACGCCGTCTCGCCTGCCGACGCCGGCTCAGCAGGCGCTGGTCGCATGCGGGGAGGCGGCGGTGGCGGCGCTGGGGGTGCGGGAGGGACCGATCCACGCGGAGTTACGCCACAACGCCCGTGGGCCATGGCTGATCGAGCTCGCGGCGCGCCCGATCGGGGGGCGGTGCAGTGCGGCACTCCGGTTTACGGCCGGGGAAGCGGGAAGGGAAAACGGGCTGGCGTCGCTCGAAGAGCTGATCATTCGGCACGCACTGGGGATGCCGCTCCCGGCGCTCGAGCGGGAGGAGCGTGCCGCGGGGGTCATGATGATCCCGGTCCCGGGAGCGGGGGTGCTGCGCGAGGTGCGGGGGATCGCCGAGGCGCGGGCCGTGCCCCTCGTCGAAGACGTGGCGATCACGGCACACCCGGGCGAGGCGCTCGTGCCCTGGCCCGAGGGGTCGCGCTACCCGGGGTTCATCTTTGCGCGGGGCGAAACTCCGGAGGCAGTCGAGCGGGCGCTGCGCGCCGCCCACGGCCGCCTCACGTTCGTTTTGGAGTAGAGGCTAGACCGCGGTGGCCACGCACTCGAGCCAGTTGCGCGGCACGCTGTGGAAGCCCGTCTCGTCCATGGCGCGCCGCAATCCTTCCTGGAGCGCCTTCGAGCCTTCCTCGAGCGGCACCCCCGGCAGCGCGCCTTCGATGAAGAGGGAGAAGCGCCCGATGTCCTCGATGCTTTCCGGGGTCATTTCGATGCGCACCAGCTCGACGCTGGGCCGCGAGAAGCCGGCGCGGACGCACAGGTCGGAGTACTCGTCGGCGGTGAGGAACTGGCGCGCCACCGCCGTCGCGGTGTGCTGCACGTTCAGGCCGCGCTCCCGCAGCACCTGCACCGCCCGTACGACCCAGCGCCGCCAGAAGCCCGACGTCCCCTCGACGTAAGCGCCGTTGAAGAACGTCGTGTTGAATGCGAACACGCCGCCCTTGTTCAAGACTTTGCGAATCTCCGACATGACCTGCGCTTTGTCTGGAACAAGATGGATCGCGTTGAGGAACACCACCGCGTCGGCCGACGACACCAGACGCGACACCCACTCCGCGCTTCCCTGCATGAACTCCACGACCTTGGAGTGAATCGCCGCACGGGCCTTGGCGAGCGCGGACGGCGACGGGTCGATCCCGATCACCATGGCGTTGCGGCCGTCATCGAGCCGTTCCAGGATCAGCTTTGTCACAGCCCCCGGCCCGCACCCCAGGTCGACGATCTTGCGTCGTCCAGGGCAGATCACTCGCTCCACAATCCAGCGGTTGACCTCGGTGAAGAACGGATGCCGCGTGAACGCTTCAAACGAGAAGCGTTCCGATTCATCTACGGTGCGACTGACCATGCGACCTCCGGTTCCTACAGCTTATGGATTGCGAGCGGGCTCAAGTGTACGTCGAGATTGTGATTGACGCGATAGCCCACGATACCCTTGGTATCGAGTCCGGAGGCGTCGGCGGAGTAGACTTCCTTGCCGTTCACCTGGAAGGTGACTTTCCCGCCACGCACCATGATGCTCAGCTCGTTCACGGCCTTGCCGGTCGAATCGGCCTTGACGACCGCGTCGTTGTCGGTCCAGTTAGGCGTCACCGCGGCCGTCGAGTCACCGGCGACGCGCCGCTTCACCAGGAACTTGCCGTCTCCCCGCACCAGGAAATAGGTATACCGGTTCTGCGCGTCGCCGAGATGACTGCCGCCGACAAACAGTCCGTACCCCTCCGGGTGACGCGGATTCACGGTTTGCGTGAACGTCGCGACGACGCGGTAGTTGCCTGCGCCCAGGTCCCGGTCCCGCCACAGGATGACGGCGGGTCCGAGCGTCGTGTGCAAGCCGGTTCCCATCGTTTGGATCTTCGCGTCCGCGAGCGGCCGGTTCTTGTCGGTCCTGGCGTGCCACCCCGCGGGGAGCGTGCCGCCGCCGGCGATCTTCGCATCCGGATCGCGGTCCTGCGCCACCACTCCCGCGGCGACACCGAACCACAGCAGCGTAGAGAAAGCAGCGGTCAACCGAGTGGCGGGTATAGGCACCAAGGCCTCGCGCAACGGGACATGGGGCTGGACTGACCCCCGAACGGTGCTACTATGCAAATCTAACGAAAATCTAAGTGACCCAGCCAAAACGTCTTAGTCAAGAGGCGGAGCGAACGCTGGTTCGGCGCTTGAAGGCGCGGGACGAGCGGGCGTTGGGTGAGCTGTACGATGTGCTGGCGCCGTGGGTGCTCGGGCTCGCCTGCCGCATTCTGCACGATGAGGCGGAAGCTGAGGAGGTCGCGGGCGACGTATTCGCGCAGGTGTGGCGCCACGTCCACAGGCACGATGCGAGACGTGGCCCGCTCGTGCCATGGATTCTCGCGATCGCCCGGAACCGCGCGTTGGATGCGCTGCGGCGGCGCCGGCGATGGTGGCGCAAGGCCGAGCGGTGGGAGCAAGCGCAGGTCGCGGGGCAGGACGTCGACGCCCCGTCGGGCCCCGACGAGTCGGCGGTGCCGGGGTGGCCCTTGCACCGCGAGGTGCACGCCGCGCTCGCGGCACTGCCCGAGGAACAGCGGCGGGTCGTGCTGCTGGCGTATTTCGAAGGACTGACGCACAGCGAGATCGCCCGGCGGCTCGATCAGCCGCTCGGCACCGTGAAGACGCGGCTGCGGATCGCGCACCAGAAGCTGAGCGCGACGCTCGACCACTTGAAGGACTGGTTGGTATGACGGACTGGCTGGGCATGGCGGCGCGTCCGAGGAGCCCGCACCCGGAGCTGAAGGCGCGGGTCCTGGCGCGCGCGCTCGAGCGGCGGCGCGGGATCGCGCTGCTCGCGGCGGCCGCGGCGCTCCTCCTGGTGCTCGCCGGCGGTGGGAGCGCCTACTGGGCCTCGCGTACGATCCGCGCCTTGAGCGCGGAGCGGGATACGCTCTCGGCACGTCTGGCGGCGCTCGAGGACACGGTCAACACCTTCATTCACGGGACCGCGACGCGGCTCGTGCAGATGCCGGTGTCGACCGGCGGCCGGCTCGGCGCGGTGACCATCTTCGCGGACGGCGTGCACCATCGCTGGCTGGTGCGCTGCGACGGGCTCGCGCCGAACGAACCCGACCAGGCATATCAGCTGTGGTTCATCACGGACAAGGGGATGCGGACCGCGGCGATCATGCCCATGGACCAGGACCGTCCCATGGTCATGGCGCTGGAGATGCCGACCGGCGATGCGCACGTGATAGGAGCCGCGATGACCATCGAGCCGCGGGAGGGCTCGGCCGAGCCGCGCGGTCCGATGGTGTTCCACCAGCTGCTCTAGACTTTCTTCTCCGCGAGGTCGTGCACCGTCTCGAGCTCGACGATCTTGAGGCGTCGCTTCCCCAGCGGCAGCGTGATCGCCACGGTCTGACCGACCTTGCCGCCGAGCAGCGCCTTGCCGAGCGGTGAGGCCATCGAGACAGGCAGCTCCGCGGTGTCGTCGTCCCCCTCGATGAATTCACCGAGCGTGAGGGCGTACGTCTCACGCTTCTTCGTGTCGAGATCCTGGACCGTGACCCGCGAGCCGAACCCCACGCGGTCGCGCGGGATATCGTCTTCTTTCACGCTCGAGAGCTTGGAGAGGCGCAGCCGCAAATGCGAGGCGCGCGCCTGGGCGAACTGCTGTCGCTCGAGCGCCGCTTTGTATTCCGAGTTCTCCCGCAGGTCGCCGTGGGCGCGCGCCTTCTCGATCTCCTTCGGAAGCACGAAGTTGATCTCGTGGTTCAAGCGCTCGACTTCGGCCTGCAGCCTCTGCTTGAGCTCGTCGATCATGGTAACTGGGAAAAGTAGCGTGGCCCGACGCTACGACGCTACGTTGTAGCACGTAGCGTCGTAGCAACGTACAACGCATCTTCTTACCCTCATGCCTCTCAACATCCGCACCTACCACGACCTGACGGAACCCGACCGGTCCGGTTTGCCCGACCAGATCGGGGCTCAGCGGCGCCGCGTGGCTGAGCGCCTGGCGACGGTCGGTCGCGTAGTGGCGGTGATGAGCGGCAAGGGCGGGGTGGGTAAGAGCTTCGTGACGGCCCATCTGGCCCGAGCCCTCGCCCGGGCCGGACGAGCCGTGGGCGTGCTCGACGCGGACCTGAACGGCCCCACGGCGGCGCGACTGTTGGAGGCGCCGGCGGCGCGGCTCGCGGTGCGGGAAGACGGCGTGCTCCCGGCCCTCGGGGTGGAGGGTGTGAAGTTCATCTCCATGGATCAGCTGCTCGAGGACGGTCGCCCGCTCGCCTTCCGCGGCCCCGAGCAGGAGAGCTTCGTGTGGCGCGGGGCGATGGAGGCGGCCGCACTGCGGGAGTTCCTCGGGGATGTGGTGTGGGGCACGCTGGACCTCCTGCTCATCGATCTCCCGCCCGGGATGCAGCGCTTCGCGGAGCTCGCCGACCTGCTCGGGGCCGCCCCGGCGGTGCTCACCGTCACGATCCCGACGCCCGAATCGCGCGACGCCGTGCGCCGCGCCATGCACGCCGCGCGGGATCGGGGCTCGGAGCTGCTCGGCGTCGTCGAGAACATGGTCGGCGGGGCGTTCAGGGGAAGCGCCGCAGACGACCTCGCCCGTGAGTTCGCGATTCCGGTGCTGGGACGGGTCCCGTTTCATCCGAACGACGCTGCGTGGCAGGGCATCGTCGACTCGGCACTCCGCACTCCGCACTCCGCACCATGAAGTTTCTCTGCGTCGAATGCGACCAACAAATGACATTTGAGGAGCGCCAGCTCCCGGGCGACGGCACGCTGGCCGCCGCCTTCCGCTGTCCGCGCTGCGGCCGGGCGGTCGCGCTGCTCACCAACCCCATGGAGACCCAACTGGTCGCGTCGCTGGGCGTGAAGATCGGGGGTACGACACTGCCGGCCCAACCGCTCGAAACGGTGCGCGGGATGGTGGCGACGGGGAGGGACGACGCGTTCGCCGACGGAGTCCGGGGTCGGGGATCCGGGGTCCGGTGGTCCGCCGACGCGGAGGACCGCCTGGCCCGTGTCCCCGGGTTCGTGCGCGGGATGGTGAAGCGGATCTACGCCGACTACGCGAACGATCGCGGGATCGCCGAGATCACGCCGGCGATGATGGACAGGGCTCGCAGCGAGCTCGGCCTCGAGGGGATGTGAGCGCGGTCGAAGAGCGGCGCGTCCACGGGCTGCGCGTGGTGATCGACCGGGACCAGTGCGTGGGATTCGGGGACTGCGTGAAGGAGGCGCCCGAGGGTTTCAAACTGGACGACGAGACCGTGGTGGTGTTCCTGGATCCGGAGTCCGTCGAGCGGGAGCGGCTGCTGCGGGCGTGCGATGCGTGCCCGGTGGATGCCATAACCGTTTGGGACTCGGAGGGTAGGCAACTGGTGCCGCTTACTTGACAGCCTGTTTAGTGGCTCACATACTCGCCCCGCCCTAAGAGGGAGGTGTTGGTGTACCGCGAGATCTTCGTCCCCGTCGACAACTCCCAGCATTCGGATTGGGCGGTCGACCGGGCGATCGAGCTGTGCCACAAGGCCGGCGGTCGTGTCACCGGCAACCACGTGTACGCGGCCCGCCTCCACGACGTCCGGTTTCGGCAGCTCGAGACCGGTCTGCCCGCCCAGTTCCAGACTCCGCAAGAGATCAAGAAGCAGCGCAAGATCCACGACAAGCTGATCGAGAAAGGCCTCCAGCTGATCGCCGACAGCTTTTTGGATCAGCTCGGCAAGCGCTGTGAAGCGGGGGGCGTGCCGCTCACGCGCCAGCTGCTCGAGGGGATCAACTACGAAGAGATCGTGAACGAGGTGAACCGGGGCGCGGGCCGGCTGCCGGGACTGATCGGCTTCGATCCCAACCGCGCCGCGGGCTACGACGGCGGCGAGCGCGTGCGCGGCGACGTGCGGGTCGGTGAGAACGGCCGGCTCGTCGCGGAGGACGAAGACGCCGCCGCCCGGTTGGTCGGCTCCTCCGGACGCCAGTACGACGTCCTCGCCATCGGCGCCCACGGCCTCGGCCGCCAGGCGTACTCGCAGCTCGGCGGGGTGGTGGCGCGCGTGCTGCGCGGCGTCGAGAAGGACGTGCTGATCGTGCGCGACGACCGCCCCTTCGCCGGCGGCCGCTTCCTGGTGTGCGTGGACGGCTCGTCGTACGGCTACAAGGCGATGCGGGTAGCGCTCGAGCTGGCGCAGGCGTTCGGCGGGTCGCTGTACGTGTGCAGCGCGTTCGACGTGGAGTACCACCACGTCGTGTTCCACAACATCAAGGACGTGCTTTCGTACCAGGCCTCGAAGGTGTTCAAGTTCGAGGAGCAGGAGGAGCTACACAACAACATCATCGACAAGGGACTCCTCAAGCTGTGCCAGGCGAACCTGAAACGCGCCGCAGTCATGGCGCGGGAGTTCCCGGACGTTCCGCTCAAGACGCAGATCCTCATCGGCAAGCCGTTCCAGGTGATCATGCAGTGGGCCGAGGAGATCAAGCCGTCGCTGCTGCTGCTGGCCCGTCATGGGGCGCACCGCATCGAAGGGACCCAACTGGGTTCCCAGGCGGAAAACCTCGTGCGGCTGGCGCCGTGCAACGTGCTGCTGGCGGGAACCGTTGGCATCCGTCCAGAGGACATCCCCTGGATCGAGGAGGACGGCGTGGCGGGGCTGCCCTGGGCGCCCGAGGCCGAGGTGCGGATTCTGCGTGTGCCGCCCTTCGCACAGGGGATCGCGCGCCGCGCGGTCGAGGAGTACGTGCTCGAGCAGACTCACGGCGAGACGGCGACCGTCACGAACAAGTGGCTCGACGAAGCGATCCGGAAGCTCCTTCCCACGCACATGCAGCTCATCATGGGGATCGGCACGGCCGAAGAGATCGCGCTCGCCGAGGTGAAGGCGCAAGAACAGCTCAAAGCGACCAGAGTCCAGGGGCACGACGCCGACCCCCAGCCCCTGACCCCTGACGTCGAGGTCCAGTGTCCCGTGACCGGGGCGGTGAGCACGCGTCCCCGGGTCGCCACAGATCCCATCGTCTGGACGGAAGAAGCGTGGTCGCGCCTCCAGCTCGTCCCCCTCATCGCCCGGCCGCTCGCCCGCAACACGGTCGAGCGGTTCGCACGCGGGCACGGCATCTGGCGCGTGACGACGCCGGTGATGGACGACAACAAACAGGCGATGATCGCCGCCGATGAATTCGACGTCGAGACGATGATGGTGATGTTCACCGAGCTGCGCGCGAAGCAGATCCGCGCCGAGGCGGAGGGAGCGGACGCGCTTTCCCCCGAGATGCGGGCATTCATCGAAGACGCGAAGGCGCAGGGGATCACGCGCTGCCCGATCCGCGACATCGAGGAGAAGATGGGTAAGTGCCCGGTCGACTTCAAAGGCACGACGCCCGACGAGGCGAAGCAGGCGATCGAGAAGCTGCTCCAGTGAACTACGTCCCCCACGTCGTGGCGTGGAACCTGACGCGGCGCTGCAATCTGGAGTGCGCCCATTGCTACATCGCGGCCGGCCCGCGCGAAACCGCCACTGGGGAGCTCGACACGGCGGCGTGCCTCGCGATCGTCGACCAGGTGCTCGCGGTGAACCCCGTCCCGATGCTTATCCTCACGGGCGGCGAGCCGCTGTTGCGCGACGACCTGACCCACATCGCCCGCTACGCTTCCGGGAAGGGCGCCACGGTGGTCGTGGGCACGAACGGGACGTTGCTCACCGACGAGCGGATCGCGGCGCTCAAAGCGGCGGGCGTGCGGGGGGTCGCGGTGAGCGTCGACTCGCTCCGCCCCGCCTATCACGACAACTTCCGGCACGGGCCCGGCTCACTCGCCGACACGCAGCGCGCGCTGGCGCGACTCAGCCGGCAACGCGTCGATTTCATCATCCAGACCACGGTCACCAAGGGCAATCGCGCCGAGCTCGGGGCGCTGGTCGCGTGGGCGGCCCTCCAGGGGGCCGTCTCCTTCAACTGCTACTTCCTCGTCTCGACGGGGCGCGGGGCGGCGCTCACGGATCTGGCGCCGGCGGACTACGAGGCGGTGCTCGCCGATCTGACGCGCTGGCAGCGGGAGTACCGCGGCCGGATGCTGGTGCGCGCGAAATGCGCGCCGCACTTCATGCGGCACGTCCATCAGAGCGATCCCGAGTCCCCTGTCTTGAACTACGAAACCCGGTGTCCGTGCGGCACCCAGTACTGCCGCATCACGCCCGATGGCAAGCTGACGCCCTGCCCGTACATCCCGGAGGAGGCGGGCGACCTGCAGACCCAGGGCTTCGCTGAGATCTGGCGGTCGGCACCGCTGCTGCGGCAGCTGCGGGAGGGGGCCCTGGGAGGCAAGTGCGGCTCGTGCGAATACCGCCAGCTGTGCGGCGGCTGCCGGGCGCGGGCGCTGGCGCTCGAGGGGGACGTGCTCGCGGCCGATCCGTCGTGCGTGTACGAGCCGGCCGCGGGCGCGGCGGTGATCGAAGCCGTCCGCGACGTGACCTACGGGTCGGACTTCCAGCCGGCGTTGAGCTGGAGTCCGGCCGCGCGGGAGCGTGTGGCGCGCATCCCGTCGTTCGTCCGCGGCGTCGTGATGCAGCGGGTGGAGGACTGGGCGCGGCAGCAGGGGCGGAGCGAGATCACGCCCGAGCTGCTGGCGGAGGTGCGCAGCGCCCTGCCGATCGACTTTTCCAAAAAGCAGCCCTTCTTCGTGGCTGACAGCTGATGGCTGACGGCGCCGTCATGCTGTTGCAAGCCGCCGCCGACTCGACCCGCGCCTACGGCGAATTCCCCGTGATTGGTGCGCGGGCGTTCGTGTGGATCACGGCCGAGGTGCACCTGATGTTCGCCGCGTTCGTGCTGGGTGTGCCGATGTTCGCCGTCGTGACCGAGGCGATCGGCATCTTCGGCGGCGACGAGCGCTACGACCGCTTGAGCAAGGAGTTCACGCGCCTGTTGCTCGTGGCGTACAGCGCGACGGCGATCTGGGGCGCGACGCTGGTGTTCGGCCTGTCGACGCTGTATCCCCGATTCTGGGCATACTTGACGGCAATCTTCGCGCCCTCGATGTGGGTGTACGCCGGGCTGTTCTTCGTCGAGTCGTTCACGCTGTATCTCTACTATTACGGCTGGGACCGCTGGAAGAAGGGTCGCGCCAAGCTCGGGCACTGGACCCTCGGCATCCTGCTGAATGTGTGGGGCACGGTCGTGATGTTCATCGCGAACTCCTGGCTCACCTACATGATGTCCCCGCCGCGCGATATCACGCCGACCACCGATCCAACGACGATCAAGCTGTGGCACGCGATCGCCAACGCGACCTGGATGCCGATCAACGTGCACCGGGTGGTCGCGAACGTCGTGTTCGGCGGCGCGATCGTGGGCGCGTATGCGAGCTATCGCTTCCTCGCGGCCCGCACCGACGAGGAGCGCGCCCACTACGACTGGATGGGTTACGTCGGGAACTTCATCGCGATGTCGGCCCTGATCGTGCTGCCGTTCGCGGGCTACTGGCTGGGGCGCGAGATCTACCAGTACGATCAGTCGATGGGCATCACCATGATGGGCGGCTTCATGAGTTGGCTGTGGGTGATCCAGGCGTTCCTGATCGCCGTGCTGTTCCTGACAGGGAACTACTACCTGTGGATCGGCATGGGCCGCATCCCCGGCGCCGAGCGGTTCCGGCCGTACACCAAGTGGCTGCTCATCATCCTGGTGCTCGGCGCCATCGTGTGGGGCACGCCGCACACCATGATCGCCGATTCGAAGGAGCTGGCGGCGATGGGCGGCTCGCACCACCCCCTGCTCGGCGCCCTCGGCGTCATGAGCGCCAAGAACACCGCCGTGAACCTGATGATCCTCACGACGTTCCTGTCGTTTCTCCTGTACCGCCGCGCCAACACGCGGCCCGTCGTGCCCTGGGCCGGGACCGGGACGATGATCCAGGGCGCGATGTTCGCGATCGCGGCCGGGATCGTGCTGTTCTACGGCATCCGCGGCTATTTCGTCGAGGCGATCGTCCGGATCGGCTTCAGCGTCTATCAGGTCCTCGCCGTGCTCGCCTGCATCGTGTGCGTCACGGTGATCGACATCCTCATGGCCCGGGGAGCGCAGTCACTCGGGGCGATCCGCTGGGGCAAGATGCCGGCCCGCTCCCAGTACGCCCTGTTCATCCTCGCCGTGACCTTCACGTGGCTCATGGGGCTGATGGGGTTCGCCCGCTCGGGGATTCGGCAGTACTGGCACGTGTGGCAGGTGATGCAGGACACGAGCAAGTATGCGGCCACACCGGCGCTCGGCTACGCCTCCAAGATGATCAGCCTGTGCGTACTGATTTTCCTGTGTCTCGTGGCGTTCGTGTTCTGGCTCGGTGGACTGGCCGAGAAGTCGACGTTCGTCGCACCCGGCGCGGGGGACGAGGGAGGGGGGAGGGGGGATCGGCATGTGGGTCACTAACCTCAAGATCGTCGGTGTCGTGCTCGGGACGCTGGCGCTCTATACCCTGATCGCCAACGAGATCCCGCAGGTCCAGTCCGAGGTGCCGCAGACGTTGACGCTCGGGACGAACGTGACCCCCGAGCAGCTCGTGGCCGCCGGGGAGAAGGTGTTCAACGGCATCGGCGGCTGCACGACCTGTCACGGGCTCGGCACGCGCGCACCGAACCTGCTCACCGACGAGACGGGGACGGGGCCGATCGGCGTGCGGTGCGGCAAGCGTGAGCCCGGGAAGAGCTGCAAGCAGTACCTCTTCGAGTCGCTGGACAACCCGACCGCGTACGTCGTCCCGGGCTACCAGCCGATCATGCCGGTGATGACGAAGCAACTCTCGCCCGAGCAGGTTTGGGCGGTGATCGCGTTCCTGGAATCGCAGGGCGGGACCGTGGACGTGACCGCTTCGGACATCCCCTCCACAACCTCCACGGCCTCCAGCACCGGTGGTGGAGGTGGTGGAGGTGGTGGAGGTCTCGCCGGCGGCAGCACGGATCCCAAGGCGATCATCCAGGCCGCGGGCTGCCTCGCGTGCCACAAGCTCGAGGGCCAGGGGCAGGTGATCGCTCCGGACCTGACTCACGTGGGCTCCCGCCGCACCGCGGATTCGATCCGCAAAAAGATCCTCGACCCGACGTCGTCGATCGCCAAGGGCTACGAGAAGCTCGCCGGGATCATGCCCAAGACGTTCGGCGCGATGATGAACGCCGCGCAGCTCGAGGCGCTCGTGCAATACCTGGCGGCGCACAAATGAACTGGCGCCGCTACGCCGACCACCCGTTCTGGCAGGCCGCGGCGCTGCTCGTGGCGGCCTACGTGGTCATCGTGTACGTCGTGCCGCTCTTCCCGGGGAGCGCGCTGGTGCCGAAGAGCGTGGTGCTGCAGTACATGGCCACCGTGCTCGTGGGCGTGCTGATCTACGTGAGCGACAACGAGGAGCGGTGGATCCGGTTCCGGGAGCCGATCCACGCCGCGCTGGTCGAGCCACGCCTCCGACCGGTGCGCGCCGGGCTGCTCGTCGCCGTGCCGGCCTTGGTAGGGCTCGTCGCGTACGGACAGGTGCGGACGACCGTGGCCGCGCCGCCGAACCTGCGCTCGATCCACCCCGCCCCGCCCAGCGAGATCACGTTCCGCGGGAAGACGATCACGCTCACGGGCCTCGACAATCCGCTACGGCAGCACCCGGAGTCCAGCGCCGCCTATGCGGCGGACGGCAAGCGGATCTACTACCAGAACTGCCTGCCCTGCCACGGCGACCACCTGGATGGCCAGGGGCACTACGCCCCGGGGTTCAATCCGATCCCGGCGAACTTCCAGGACAACGGCACCATCGCGCAGCTCACCGAGAGCTTCGTGTTCTGGCGTGTCGCGAAAGGCGGTCCCGGCCTGCCGCGCGAGGGCACGCCGTGGAACTCGGCGATGCCGCGCTGGGAGGACTTCCTCACCGAGCGAGAGATCTGGTCGGTGATCCTGTTCCTGTACGATCAGACGGGGTGGAAACCCAGAACTTGGGAAACGGCCGGGGAAGCGGGAAAGGGAAAGGGGGATGATTAGCGCGTTGCTGGCGCTCGGGCTCGCGGCGGGGGCACCCTTCCCTCTTCCCCCTTCCCCGCTCCCCGTGCAAGACACGGTGAAGGGTAAGGTGGTCTACGAGAAGTGGTGCGCCGGCTGCCACGGCGAGACCGGAGCGGGCGACGGCCCGGCGGCGGCGTACATGCTGCCCCGCCCGCGCAACTTCACCGGCGCGGTCTACAAGATCCGCACCACCGCGAGCGGGCAGCTGCCGACCGACGCCGATCTGCTGCGCGCCATCGACGAAGGGCTGGCGGGCAGCGCGATGCCGGCGTGGAAGGGGCGGCTCTCGGACGCCGAGCGGCGGGACGTGCTGGCGTACCTGAAGACCTTCTCGTCGTTCTTCGCCGACACGAGCCAGCACGTCGTGGCGCTCAAGTTCGGGGGCGAGCCGGGAGGCGGGACCAGTGCCGAGGCGCTCAAAGTGGGGCGACAGTTTTACGACTCCATCGGGTGCCGCAAGTGTCACGGCGATCAGGGCCGGGGCGACGGGCCCTCCGCGCCGACGCTCAAGGACGACGCGGGATTCCCGATCTTCGCCGCGGACCTGCACCAGAGCTGGCGGTTTCGCGGCGGCGCGACCGCCGCCGACATCTACCGTCGCCTCCGCACCGGCCTGGACGGCACGCCGATGCCGTCGTTCTCTGATTTGATCGACCAGAAGTTCCTGACCGACGAGCAGCTGTGGCGCCTGGCGCAATACGTGCGCAGCCTGTCGCCGGCTCGGACGCCCGAGGTGCGCGACGTGATCCACGCGCCGCGGCTCGCGGCGGCGCTGCCCGCGGCGCCGGGCGACTCTGTGTGGGACCGCGTGGACCGATACTGGCTCCCGCTCGTCGGTCAGGTGATCCGCAAGCCCCGCTGGTTCGGGCCGGCGGTCTCCGGCGTGTGGGTGCAGGCGGTGCACGACGGCAAATCCGTCGCCCTGCGGGTGAGTTGGGACGACCGCACGCGCAGTCCCGACACGACCTGGCTCGGCTTCGAGCGGCGCGTGCTCGAGACCGTGGCCGGCGACGATTCGGGCGGCGGCCGCACGGCGGGCCCGTTCCCCGACCAGCTGGCGGTTCAATTCCCGCGGCGCATTCCCGAAGGGATGGAGCGCCCCTACTTCCTGATGGGAACCGAGACCGATGCCGTGTACCAGTGGCGTTGGACGAGCGCAGGGGGGTCAGGGGCAGCGGGAGGGGCGGTGGGCGGGCTGGCGCGCGGGCTCGAGCGGTTCGACACCCTCCCCGGCGGCCCGGCCGCCCAGACGAGCTACGAGCACGGGGAGTGGCGCGTGATGTTCACCCGCTCCCTTGCGACCCCCGATACCGCCAACGAACTTCAGTTCGCGGCCGGCCGGGCCATTCCGGTGGCGTTCTTCGCGTGGGACGGTTCCAGCGGGGAACACGGCAACCGGCTGGCGGTGAGCACCTGGTACTTTCTCGCCCTCGACCAACCCACGCCGCCGCGGGTCTTCGTGACGCCGGTGGTCGTCATGCTCCTCACGCTGGGTTTGGGTATAGTGGTGGTGCGGCGGGTCCAACGGCGCCAGGCGTGATGGGCGGATTCCTTATGGAGGGACAATGAGACGCGCGATGCTGGCTGTGGTGTGCGGTGTGTTCGTGATGGCGAGCGCCCGGGAACGTCGGGCCGAGCCGCAGGGAGGCGCGACGATCGCCGGGAAGATCAAGTTCACGGGCGCCAAGCCGGCGAACCCCAAGATCGACATGAGCGAGGAGCCGAAATGCAAGGCGAAGTATCAGGCGCCGCCCACCGAGGAGACCGTCGTCGTCAACCCGAACGGCACGCTCGCGAACGTCTTCGTGTACGTGAAGTCCGGCCTGCCGGAGAGCTACAAGGCCCCGGCGCCGGCTGGAGGGGTCACGCTCGATCAGGACGGGTGTCGCTACCATCCGCACGTGCTGGGCATCTTGGTGGGCCAACCTCTCGAGATCAAGAACTCCGACGGCATCCTGCACAACATCAAGGCGAAGGGAACGAAGAACCGCCCCTTCAACATCAGCCAGCCGACCACGATGACGTCGACGCGCACGTTCACGGCCCCCGAAGTGATGGTGCCGCTCGAGTGCAACGTGCACGGCTGGATGCACGCGTGGCTCGGCGTGCTGCCGCACTCGTTCTACGGCGTGAGTGGCGCGGACGGGAGCTTCTCGATCAAGGGGCTGCCGCCCGGGACGTACACGATCGAGGCGTGGCAGGAGAAGTACGGGACGCAGACGGCCAGCGTGACCGTGGCCGGGAGCGAGACGAAGACCCAGGATTTCACCGTCGCGGGCAAGTGAACAACTGAGGAGCTCTCCATGCATTGGTGGCTGCCGCTCAAAGGCTCGACCTTCGCCGGCGACATCGACGGCCTGTTTCTCGCGATCCTGATCATCACCGGGATCGCGTTCGTGGTGGTCGAGGCGGGACTGATCTGGTTCGTGATCAAGTATCGGCAGCGCCCCGGGCGCAAGGCGTTCTACACGCACGGCAACACCCGCGCGGAAGTGATCTGGACGACGATTCCGGCGGTGACGATGGTGGCGCTCGGGCTGATCAGCAATCACTACTGGGTCCGGATCAAGGGGCGCAACAGCGTGCCCGCCAACGCCTACCCGATCGCGATTCACGCGAAGCAGTTCGAATGGCAGGTGACCTATCCCGGCGCCGACGGGCAGCTCGGCACGCCGGACGACTTCACGGTCCGGAATCAGCTGCACGTCCCGGTGGGGCGGCCGGTCGTGGTCCACCTGTCGTCGGAGGACGTGATCCACTCGTTCTTCGTGCCGGTGTTCCGCGTGAAGCAGGACGCCGTGCCGGGGATGGACATCAAGGCGTGGTTCCAGGCGACCGTGCCGGGTCAGTACGAGCTGGGCTGTGCCGAGCTGTGCGGCATGGGCCACTACCGCATGCGCGCCCAGGTGTTCGTGCATACGCCCGAGGAATACGACGCGTGGATGAAACAGGCGGCTCAGGAGGCAAAGCAATGACCAGCGTTGCCGCGACGACGCGCGTCCCCCACGCGCATCACGACGACCGGAGCTTCCTCCGGAAGTACATCTTCTCGACCGACCACAAGATCATCGGGATCCAGTTCCTGTTCGTGAGCCTGTTCTTCCTGCTGCTGGGCGGCGTGCTCGCGATGCAGATGCGCTGGCAGCTGGGCTTCCCCGGGAAGCCGATGCCGGGGGGCGGCCTGCTCCCGGAGTCGATGGCGGCCGGCGGGGTGATCCTGCCCGAATACTACGTGCAGCTCGTGTCGATGCACGGCACGTTCATGGTGTTCTTCGCGATCATGCCGCTGCTGGTCGGTGTGTACGCCAACTTCCTGATCCCGCTGAAGATCGGGGCGCACGACATGGCGTTCCCGCGCATCAACATGGCGTCCTTCTGGGCGGCCTTCGCGGCCGGCCTCCTCATGTTCGCGAGCCTGTTCGTCCCGGAGGGCGGGATCCGCTCCGGGTGGACTAACTACGCGCCGCTGTCGGCCCGGCCCGATCTGTCCGGCGTCACGATCGGCCAACTCCTGTGGTGCGTGTCGATCGTGGTGCTGGGATTGTCGTCGGTGATGGGGTCGGTGAACTACATCACCACGATCATCAACCACCGCGCGCCCGGCATGACGTGGTTCCGCATGCCCCTGTCGGTGTGGGCGCTGTTCATCACGGCGATCCTGGCGGTGCTGGCGCTGCCGGTGCTGCAGGGCGCCGCGATCCTGTTGCTGTTCGATCAGACGATCGGCACCCACTTCTTCGATCCCGCGGCGGGCGGTCAGGCCCTGTTGTGGCAGCACCTGTTCTGGTTCTTCGGGCATCCCGAGGTCTACATCCTGATCCTGCCGGCGATGGGCATGGTGTCCGACATCGTCGCCAACGGGTCGCGCAAGCCGATCTTCGGCTACCACTCGATGGTGTTCGCGATCATCGCGATCGCGTTCCTGGGGTGGCTGGTGTGGGGCCACCACATGTTCATGAGCGGGATGAACCCCACGCTGGGCTCGTCGTTCATGGTGTCTACGCTCGTGATCGCCGTGCCGTCGGCGGTCAAGGTGTTCAACTGGATGGGGACGATGTGGCGCGGCAATCTGCGGTTCCACGTGCCGATGCTCAACGCCACGGCCTTCGTGGCGATGTTCGTGATCGGCGGGCTGTCGGGGATCTACATGGCCGCCACGCCGGTGGACATGTTCATCCACGACACCTACTTCATCGTCGCACACTTGCACTACGTGCTGTTCGGCGGCAGCCTGTTCGCCCTGTTCGCCGCGATCCCGTACTGGTTCCCGAAGATGTTCGGCCGGATGATGAGCGAGCGGTGGGGCAAGGTGCACTTCTGGCTCACCTTCGTGTTCTACAACCTCACCTTCTTCCCGATGCACATCCTCGGGAACGCCGGGCACATGCGGCGGATCTACGATCCGACGCAGTACGACTTCCTCAAGCCGTACCAGCCGATGAACGAGTTCATCTCGATCGCCGCATTCCTGCTGTTCGCGACGCAGCTCATCTTCTTCGTGAATTTCTGGTACAGCCTGTTCAAAGGGGAAAAGGCGCCGCAGAACCCGTGGGAGGATAACGGGCTCGAGTGGTCGCTGCCGTCGCCCGCCCCGCACGGCAACTGGGAGCGGGTGCCGACCGTGTACCGCGGGCCGTACGAGTTCAGCTCGCCCGAGGTCTCGGACCGCGATTACCTGCCGCAGCATGAGAAGCGGCCCACCGACCGCGAGCCGGCCTCGACCACGGCCCCGAGTCACTAGGAGAAAGAGGCGATGACCCACGCGACGGCGACCGTCGACCTGATGCGTCCCCCGTTCCCGGCGGAGCCGGGATCGGGGGTCTACTCGAACAAGCTCGGTATGTGGGTGTTCCTGGCGAGCGACGTGATGTTCTTCACGGCGCTGATCGGCACCTACATCATTCTCCGATTCGGAGTGAGCCAGCCGTGGGCGCACCCCAACGCCGTGCTCAACGTGCCGCTCACCGCCTTCAACACGTTCCTGCTGATCTGCTCCTCGGTGTCGATGGTGAAGGCGTTCGCCGCGATCTCCCAGGGCGACCAGCGGGGGCTCAAGCTGTGGCTGTTGATCACGATCCTCGCCGGCGCGTCGTTCGTGAGTGTGCAGGTCGTCGAGTACATCAAGCTGGTGGGACATGGTTTCACGCCGGCCGGCTTTCGGGAGGGGTCGACGCTGGCCGAGCACGCGGTCAGCGATCCGGTCAAGTACGGCGCCGCGACGGCGGGCTTGTACGGCTCGACGTTCTTCACGATGACGGGCTTCCACGGCTTCCACGTGACCTGCGGCGTCATCTCGATGACCTACCTGTACTTCACGAAGGTGCTGCCGGGGAAGTACTCACGGCAGGACTACCGGGGCATCGAAACGATCGGGTTGTACTGGCACTTCGTCGATCTGGTGTGGATCATCCTGTTCACGATCGTCTACCTGATCTGAGGGCGCCCATGGAGACGACCCAGCACAAGCTGCCGAACTACATGCTGATCTGGCTGTACCTGTTCGTTCTGACGGCGGCCGAGGTCCTGTTCGCCTTCGAGATGCCCATTTCACAGCTGGCGAAGATCGTGTGCCTGCTCGTGCTGGCGGTCGTGAAGGCGCTGCTCGTCGCCTTGTTCTTCATGCACCTGAAGTTCGAGCGGTGGCGGTTGCGCGTCGTGTTCATGATCCCGCTGCCGCTGGCCGCGATCCTGGTGCTGGCGGTCATCACGGAGAAGCTCTGGTAGCGTTCCTCGAGCTCACCAAGCCGCGCATCACGCAGCTCGTGATGCTCACCGCCGCCGCGGGGTTCTACCTCGGCGCCGCGGGGCGCGTGGACGTGCGCGTGCTGATCGAGACGCTGTTGGGCGTCGCGCTGGTCGCGGCCGGGACCAACGCCTTCAATCAGCTGCGCGAGCGGGACGTCGACGCGCGCATGCAGCGCACGCGCGGCCGTCCCCTGCCGTCCGGGCGGGTCACCCCACGGGCCGCCGCAGCCTTCGCGGCGGTCATCTCGATCGTGGGTGTGGCGTACCTGGGCCTCGCGGTCAACCTGCTGACCGCGGGCCTCGCGGCCCTGACGCTCGCCAGCTACGTCCTGCTGTACACGCCGCTCAAGCGCAAGACGTCGCTCAATACGCTGATCGGCGCCGTGCCTGGCGCGCTGCCGATCGTGGGCGGGTGGACCGCCGCCGGGGGCGAGCTCGGGCCCGCGGTGGCGGCGCTGTTCTGGATGGTGTTTCTGTGGCAGCTGCCGCATTTCCTGGCGCTCGCCTGGATCTACCGGGACGACTACCGCCGCGGCGGGCTGGCCATGCTCTCGGTCGACGACCCGGATGGGCGCCACACCGGCCGGATGGTGTTGCTCTATGCCACGGCGTTGCTGCCGGTGAGCCTCCTGCCGACTCTGTTGGGCGTGACGGGCGCGCTGTACTTCTTCGGGGCGCTGGCGCTGGGGCTCGCGTATACGGGGGCGTCGGTGGCGATGACCCGCGCCGTCACGACCGCGCGTGCCTGGCGACTGTTTCTCGTCTCGATCATCTATCTGCCGGCACTGCTCACGTTGATGGTGCTCGACAAGACCGTGGCGTAGCGGCCCGTCCATGATCCCCTTCCATCGCCTGCTGATCTCCACCGCGATCGTCTTCTGCGCGGGATTCGCGACGTGGGCGGGAGTCGACTACTGGCAGTCGCGCGGCGCGGTCACGCTCGCGCTCGCCGCCGTCTTCCTCGCGTTCGCGGTCGGGTTGTCGTATTACCTGCGACACCTGAACCGCTTTCTCGGTCGATGATCCTGGCTGCCCTGCTCCTCGTCCACGGCGACGATCCCGGGATGGAGCTGCTCTACTTCTGGGCTGCGGTGCTGCTCGCCCTCACACCGGTGCTGATCTTCGGGGCGATCGGGGCGCTGGTGCTGAAGAAGATTTGGAAGGAGCGGCGCGAAGGGGCGGAGCGCGGGGCGGGAACCGGAGTTTAGATTCCGCCCCATGACGTCCAAGCCCCCCGAGCGCCGCCAGGTCGTCCGCTTCGCCTTCTACAAGCTCGACACCGCGTGGCGCCGGCTCTCCGCCGAGCGCCAGGCGAGCTCGAAGATCGAGTTCGGCGAGACGATCGAGAGCTTCAACGGGCATCTGCTGCTGCGGCCTTACGGGTTGGTCGGCATCCGGGGAGACTGCGACTTCCTGCTGTGGCAGGTGGCGGAGGACCTCGATTCCTTGGTGGCGCTCCAGACGGCGCTCAACCGCACCGATTTGGGCGCCTACCTCACGCTCCCGTACAGCTACCTGGCGATGACGCGGCGCTCGATCTACGAGTTCCCCGAGGACCCGGGCCGACCGTCCCGCCTGCGAATCCGACCGAGCGACGCCCGCTACCTGTTCGTCTACCCGTTCACCAAGACGAGGGCCTGGTACGCGCTCTCCAAGCCCGAGCGTCAGACGATGATGGACGAGCACGTGCGGGTCGGCCGCAAGTACCCGTCCATCCGCTTGAACACGACGTACTCCTACGGTCTCGACGACCAGGAGTTCATCGTCGCATTCGAAGGGGACAACCCCGGGGATTTCCTCGATCTGGTGATGGAGCTGCGCGAGAGCCAGGCGTCGGGCTACACGCTGCGCGACACGCCCACCTTCACCTGCGTGCAGATGTCGCTGTGGGACATGCTGGACACGCTGGGCGGCGCGGGCTCGGCGGAGGCGCCCTCCCGGCGTCCGGTGCGTGCCGACGGCTACACGCCCGTGGCCACGCTGGCGGAGCTCCCGGAAGGCGCCAGCCGGCGCGTGTACGCGGCGGGGGAGGCGGTCGCGCTGTTCAACGTGAGCGGGACGGTGCACGCGATCGCCAACCGCTGCACGCACGCCCGCGCCAGCCTGTCCGAAGGCACGCTCGACCCCGCCCGTTGCGCGGTGACCTGCCCGTGGCACGAGGGCGTCTTCTCGCTCGAGACCGGACAGGTGCTCGCCGGCCCGCCCGCGCTGCCAATCGGGATCTACCGCGTGAAGCTCGAGGGAGACACGATCCTCGTCGCACCGGCCGAGGCGCGCGAGCCCACGGTTGTCCCCCGCCCCTAACGACTGTCGCTTCCTGAAGGCGTGTCGCGCGCAGCCCAGCGACGTCACGCCGGTGTGGTTCATGCGGCAGGCGGGGCGCTACCTGCCGGAGTACCGCGCGCTGCGGCAGAAACACTCGCTGCTCGAGCTGTGCCACCACCCCGAGCTCGCCGCGCAGGTGACCCTCCAGCCCGTCGAGCGGCTGGGCGTGGACGCCGCGATTCTCTTCGCCGATATCCTGCTGCCGTTCGAGCCCCTCGGCCTCGGCTTGAGCTTCGCGGCGGGCGAGGGACCGCACATCAGCCGGCCGATTCGTGAAGCGAGCCAGGTCCTCGAGCTGCCGCGCGTCGATCCGGCCACCGATCTCGCATACGTGATCGACGCGGCGCGGCTCGCCGCCCGGGCGCTGCCCCCGCACGTCCCGCTCATCGGCTTCGCGGGCGCCCCGTTCACGCTCGCGAGCTACGCCATCGAGGGCGGCGCGACTCGCAGCTTCACACTGACCAAGCGCTTCATGTACACCGAGCCCCGAGCCTGGCACGAGCTGATGATGCGGTTCGCGGAGCTGGTCGGCGCCTACCTCGCCGCCCAGGCGCGCGCCGGCGCGCGGGCGCTGCAGCTGTTCGACAGCTGGGTCGGCTGCCTGGCGCCGGCGGACTACGCGACGTACGTGTTTCCCCACAGCCAGCGGGCGCTCGAGCTGGCCCGCGCGTCCGGCGTCCCCGTGATCCATTTCGGGACCGACACTGCCGTGCTGCTCCCCGACTTCGCCCGCGCCGGCGGCGACGTCATCGGCGTGGACTGGCGCATTCCCCTCGACATCGCGTGGGAGCGCATCGGCCCCGACCGGGCGATTCAAGGGAACCTCGATCCCGCGGCGCTGCTCGCGCCGCTCCCCGAGCTCGAGCAGCGGGTGCGCGACGTGCTCGACCGGGCCGCGGGCCGTGCCGGTCACATCTTCAACCTCGGGCACGGCGTGCTGCCGGAGACCCCGGTCGAGGCGTTGCAGCGCGTCGTGGACTTGGTGCATGGCGGCTGACGGCGTCGCCGTGCTGGTGATGGCGTACGGCGGGCCCGGCAGCCTGGATGACGTGGAGCCGTACCTGCTGGACGTGCGGGGCGGCCGGCCGACGGCTGCGGAGCTCGTGGAGGAGATCACCCGGCGCTATGCGCGCATCGGCGGCCGCTCGCCCATCCTGGAGCGGACCGAGGCCCAGGCGCTGGCGCTGGGTCGCGTGCTCGGGCCCGTGTGGCCCGTCTACGTCGGGATGCGCCACTGGCATCCGTTCATCGGGGAGACGGTGGAGCGCATGGTCGCCTGTGGCGAGCGGCGTGTGGTGGCGATCGTGCTCGCGCCTCACTATTCGGCTCTGTCGGTCGGCGCGTACGAGAAAAAGCTGCTCGATGCGGCGCGCGGCCGCCTCGACCTGGCCCTGGTGCGGAGCTGGGGGGACCACCCCAAGTTCCTCGAGGCCGTCGCCGAGCGCGTCAGGCGGGCGCTGCAGCGCTTCCCCGTGCCGGGCGCCGTGCAGGTGCTGTTCACCGCGCACAGCCTCCCCGAGCGCATCCTCGCCGCAGGGGATCCGTACGCCGACGAGCTGCAGGCGAGCGCGGCGGCCGTGGCACGCCTCGCGGGGGTCGGCGAATGGCGCTTCGCGTATCAGAGCGCGGGTGCCACCCCCGAACCGTGGCTCGGGCCCGAGGCCGGCGCCGTCATGACCGAGCTCGCCGCCACGCGGAAAAACTTCCTCATCGTCCCAATCGGATTCGTGAGCGATCACGTCGAGGTGTTGTACGATGTGGACGTCGCGTACCGCGGGCTCGCGGAGCGGCTGGGCGTCCGCCTCGAGCGCACCGACTCGTTGAACGACGATCCGCTGCTCGTGGCCGCGCTCGCGGACCTGGCGCGACGCACCGCGACGGAGCGGGGCTGGGTATGACGTGCGTCGTCGTCGGGGCCGGCCTCACCGGCCTGTCGGCCGCGTGGGAGCTGACCGGGGCGGGGACGGAGGTCGTCGTGCTCGAGAGCGAGCGGCGCGCGGGTGGCGTCGTTCTGACCGAGCGACGCGACGGGTTCCTCGTCGAGGGCGGACCCGACGGATTCCTCGCGGCCGACGGCGACATTGAGGCTCTCGCCCGCGAGCTCGGGCTCGGCGACCGGTTGGTGGACCAGGTGGCCCGGGGCGCGACGCTCTGGACCGGTCACCGGCTCGAGCCGCTCGCCGAAGGGCGCGCCGCCGAGCTGCTCGGCATCCAGGGCGTGTCCGAGCGGGAGATCGACCGCGGATTCCGCAGCTTCGCAGGCGGCATGGCGGAGATCACCGAGGCGCTAGCCACGCAACTCGGTCCGATCCTCCGGACCACGCAGGGCGTGACCGGGATCGCGCCCACGGCGCGCGGCTGGCGGCTCGCCGTGACGGGGGGGGCCTCAGTCGAGGCGGACGGGGTCGTGCTCGCGCTGCCGACGTGGGGCGCCGCGCGGCTGCTCGCCTCGATGGGGGTTGCCGCAGCCCGCGAGCTGGACGACGTAGTCTATGCGCCGAGCGTCACCGTGTCTCTCGCCTATCGCTGCGATCAGCTGAACGGACGGCTCGAGGGGTCGGGCTTCGTCCGGGCGGCGGAGGCGCACGGAGCGGTGCGCGCCTGCACGTACGCGTGGCTCAAGTACTCGGGCCGCGCGCCGTCGGGTTACGCCTTGCTGCGCGCATTTCTCGAACCGGCGGACGGCGACGCCGCGGCGCTCGCGCACGGCGAGCTGGCGACGTCGCTCGGGGTGTCGGGGAAACCGCTGTGGACCCGGGCCTTCCACTGGCGCCGCGGCCTGCCGCGCTACAAACCCGGCCACGCCGAGCGCGTCGCCCATGTGCGGGAGCAATTGGGTCGCCTCGCGCCGCTCGAGATCGCGGGCGCGGGGTTCGACGGCGCGGGGGTGTCGGCGTGCGTCAGGTCGGGGAGGGAAGCGGCGCGGCGGGTGCTGGGCCGCTAGGACGTTCTAGCTGCCCAGCAATTCGTTCGCCCGTCTCACCACGTTCTCCACCGTGAGCCCCAGCTCCCGATAGATCCGCTGATACGGCGCCGACGCGCCGAACCGCTCGAGCCCGAGCACCACGCCGTGATCGCCCACCCAGCGATACCACGGCTGCGGCGCGGCGGCCTCCACCGCGACCCGGGCGGGCACGGACGGCGGCAGCACGGCTTCGCGATACTCCCGCGGCTGGCTCGCGAAGAACTCCATGCAGGGCATGCTGACCACCCGTGCCGCGATCCCGGCGGCGGCGAGCTGCTGATGGGCGCCGAGCACGAGCTCCACCTCCGAGCCGCTCGCCAGCAGGATCACGGCGGGCTTTCCGCCCGGGGCGTCGGCCAGCACGTACCCACCCAGGCGCAGCCCGTTCGCGGGGGCGTAGCGGGCGCGGTCGATCACTGGGACCTTCTGCCGCGTGAACACGAGCGCGACCGGGCCGCCCGCGTGCCGGATCGCGGCGCGCCAGGCCTCCACCACCTCGGTCGCGTCGGCCGGCCGGATCACCGCCAGGTCGGGGATCGCCCGCAGGCCGGCCAGCTGCTCGATCGGCTGGTGGGTGGGCCCGTCCTCGCCGAGGCCGATCGAGTCGTGCGTGAAGACGTAGATCGCGGGCAGATGAGACAGCGCGGCCAGACGGATCGGCGGTCGCATGTAGTCGGAGAAGATCAGGAAGGTCGAGCCCACGGGCCGGACGCCGCCGTGCAGGGCGAGACCGTTCATGATCGCGCCCATGCCGTGCTCGCGCACGCCGAAGTGGATGTTGCGCCCGCCCCAGCTCCCCGCGGCGACATCGCCGCCGTTCTTGAATACCACGTTGGTGGAGGTCGCGAGGTCCGCCGATCCGCCGATCAACTCGGGAAGGTTCGCGGCGAGCGCGCTCAGCACCTTGCCCGACGCCGCCCGCGTGGCCTGGGCGTCGGTGGTCGTGAAGCTGGGGAGCTGGGCGTCCCACGCCTCGGGGAGCCGGCCGGCGAGCCGCCGCTCGAGCTCTGCGGCGAGATCGGGGTGCGCCTTGCGATACGCGTCATAGCGCTGTTGCCATTCCGTCTCGCAGCGCGCGCCGCGCTCGCGCCCGCGGCGCCACTGCTCGAGCGACTCGTCTGGGACATGGAACGGCTCGAGGCTGGGCCAGCCGAGTCGCTGCTTCGTGAGCTTCACCTCCTCGGCGCCGAGCGGCGCGCCGTGGGCCTCGGGCGTGTCCTGCCTGTGCGGGCTGCCGTAGGCGATGTGGGTGCGCACGATCACGAGCGACGGCCGGTCGGTGACGCGTCGCGCGGCGGTGAACGCGGCGTCCAGCGCGCCCAGGTCGTTGCCGTCGGCGATCCGTTCCACGTGCCACCCGTAGCTCTCGAACCGGCGCGCGGTGTCGTCCGAGAACGTGAGATCGGTCTTGCCGTCGATCGTGATGCGGTTGTCGTCGTAGATCCCGATCAGCTTGCCTAGCTTCAGGTGCCCCGCGAGCGAGCACGCCTCGTGCGAGACGCCTTCCATCAGATCGCCGTCCGACGCGAGGAAATAGATCCAGTGGTCCACGATCGCGTGGCCGGGGCGATTGAAAACCGCCGCGAGGTGCGCCTCCGCCAGCGCCATGCCCACGGCGTTTCCGACGCCCTGGCCGAGTGGGCCGGTGGTCGCCTCGACACCCGGCGTGAGGCCGTGCTCGGAATGGCCGGGGGTGCGGCTCCCCCACTGGCGGAACTGTTTGATGTCGTCGAGCGAGAGGTCGTACCCGGTCAGATAGAGCACCGCGTAGAGCAGCATGCACGCGTGGCCCGCCGACAGGACGAAGCGATCACGCCCGAACCAGTCGGGGTTGGCCGGGTTGTAGCGCAGGTGCCGCTGCCACAACACGTAGGCGAGCGGCGCCAGCGCCATCGCCGTCCCCGGGTGGCCCGAGTCGGCCTGCTGTACCGCATCCATCGCGAGGGTGCGGACCGTGTTGATGCACAACTGGTCGAGCGAAGCGTCGCGGGCCTGGGGGCTGGGGGGAAGTGGCGCAGTGGCCCCGGTCGCCCGCGGCGGGGGGGTAGGCATCACAACAGGCCCGACTTCGCGGCCTGCCATAAGCCGACCAGTCGGTCGAACCCGTTCACGAGCAGGTCCACCTGTTGGGGGCTGGGAGTCGACTTCGCCGCCGTCTTGAGGTCCTCGCAAATGCGCGGCATCTCGCGGCGGCCCTGCTTCGCGCTCTCGACGGCGATCTGCTCGAGAATGCCGAGGATCTGCTGGCGCACCGCGGCGTCATCGGGGACCTGCCAGAGGTAGTCGGCGAGCTGCTTACCGTCGGTGCACAGCTTGCCGAGCGCGTCCATCAGGGGCGGACGTCGCGGCGCTTTCGGATCGCTCATGGGCAGTCTAATCTAATCGCCACAATCCTGGTTGCCCGCATTCCCAATCCTCCCTAGCTTGCGAGTCCTATGCCCCTGACCCTGGTGCTGGTGATCGCGCTCACGCAAGGGTCGCTCGCGCCGGACTCGGGAGAGGTTCACCTTCGCAACCTGCGCCAGCTCACCTTCGGCGGGCAGAACGCCGAGGCGTATTTCTCCGCATCGGGACGGTTGCTGATCTTTCAGCGGCAAGGGCCCGACGAGCAGTGCGACCAGATGTATATGATGGGGACGGACGGGGGTGGGCTGCACCGGGTGTCCTCCGGGCGGGGACGCACCACGTGCGGCTACTTCTTCGATCAGGATCGGCGCATCTTCTATTCGAGCACCGAGCACGCCGGCGCGGCGTGCCCGCCGCGTCCCGACTACTCCCGCGGCTACGTCTGGGCCCTGTACGACTACGACATCTATACCGCCGACGCCGACGGCTCCGGCGCGCGCCGCCTGACGGCCAACCCGGGATACGATGCGGAAGGGACGCTCTCGCCCGACGGGAAGACGATCGTGTTCACATCGCTGCGCGACGGCGACTTGGACATTTACACGATGCGCGTGGACGGCAGCGGTCTGCGGCGGCTCACGAGCGCGCTGGGCTACGATGGCGGGCCGTTTTTTTCGCCCGACGGTAAGCTGATCGTGTACCGCGCCTACCATCCGCCCACGGCGGCCGATTCGGCCGAGTACCGCTCGCTGCTGGCGCAGCATCTGGTGCGCCCCCTCAAGATGGATCTCTGGGTGATGAACGCGGACGGGACCGGCCAGCGGCAGGTGACGCACCTGCCGGGCGCGAGCTTCGCGCCGTATCTCCATTCTGACGGGAAGCGGATCATCTTCGCGTCGAATTACCGGAACCCCGAGTCGCGCAACTTCGACCTCTACCTCGTCGACCTGCGCGGCAGCGGGCTGGAGCAGGTCACGACCTCCCCCGAGTTCGATGCCTTCCCGATGTTCTCGCCCGACGGCCGGCGCCTCGTCTGGGCGTCGAACCGGCACGGCAGCGTGCCGCACGAGACCAACATCTTCATCGCCGACTGGGTGGAGCAGCCGTAGTGCGCGAGCAAATCCGCGCCTTCCGGTCGAAGCTCAAGGGATGGGACACCTCGATCGTCGTCGCGGTGGTCATCTGGATCGTGCTGCGATCGTACCTGATCGAGGCGTTCCGCATCCCGTCGGCGAGCATGGAAAACACCCTGCTCGTGGGGGACTTCCTGTTCGTCAACAAGGCGATCTACGGGGGCGCGCTCGAGATTCCGTTCACGGGACTCCGCTTCTTGCGGGTGCCGGGCTACGCCGAGCCCCGGCGGGACGGCATCGTCGTGTTCCGGTCGGTCGAAGACTCGACACCCAACCTGAACATCGTGAAGCGGGTGATCGGCGAGGGAGGCGACACGCTCCAGATGGTGCACGACACGGTGTACCGCAACGGCCGCCGGCTGGAGGAGCCGTACGCGCTGCACCTGCTGGAGCAGACGCGAGAGCCGGATTTCCGCCTGGCGCAGATCCGCGCGTGGCAGTTGCCGCACTACGTCGGGCGGGACGCGGCGCATTACCATCCCACGACGCACGACTGGGGTCCGGTCGTGCTGTCCGCGGGGCATTTCTTCGTGATGGGCGACAACCGCGACGAGTCCTACGACAGCCGTTTCTGGGGCTTCCTGCCGCGGTCGCACATCGTCGGCAAGCCGGTCATCATCTATTTCAGCATCGCGACCGACCCGTTGCGCATCCGCTGGAACAGGATCTTGCGACGGCCGAAGTAAACCCAATCCGTAACGGTCTGCTCGCCGTAGCATTCCAGGGTGCGTTGCGGAACTCCTCACGTGAGAACAAGTTCGAGCCCGTGGCCAGCCAATCTGACCGCGCGCTTGTGGAGCGCATGACGGCGCGCGACGACCGCGCGCTGGGCGAGCTGTACGATCGTCACGGCGCCACGCTGTACGCGTTGGCGGTCGCGATCGCGCGGGAGCGGGCCGACGCCGAAGAGATCGTGGCGGATGCGCTCGGCCAGGCGTGGCGGACGGCGAGCCAGTTCGACCCCGGCCGCGGCAGCGTGGGGGCCTGGCTCGCCACCATCACCCGCTCGCGGGCCCTCGATCTGGTGCGCGCGCGCGGGCGGCGCGCCCGGGCGCTTGCGCGCGCGGCTGGCGAAAGCGGGGAGGGCCTCTCGGCACCGCTCGCGGCGGCCGACGCCCCGGAGCGCCGGGTCGAGCGGCAGGAGGCGCGACAGCTCGTGGGCCGGTCGCTCGCTGAGCTGCCGGAGCCGCAACGGCGCGTGATCGAGCTGGCGTACTTCACCGGGCTCACGCAGACCGAGATCGCGGCCGAGTTACGGGAGCCGTTGGGGACGGTCAAAACGCGCATGCGGGCCGGTATGGAAAAGCTGCGCGACTCGCTCGCCCGGCTGCTCCCGAGAGAAGGACCATGACCGACCACCAGGGCTATCGTGAGCTCGCCGCGCCGTACGCGCTGGACGCCCTCGCCGCCGCGGAACGCACCGCCTTCGAGGAGCACCTCGCCGAATGCGCGGCGTGCCGCGCGGACGTACAGGCGTTCCGCGAGGCGGCGGCGGCGTTGGCCCTCGCCGCTCCGGCCGCGGCGCCTCCGCCGGGGCTACGGGAGCGCGTGCTGCGCGAGGCGCGCCGCGGACGGCCGCTCGCCGGGCGGCGCACCGCGTGGCCCTGGCTCGCGGCTGCCGCCGTGGTCGTCGCGGTCGCCGCGAGCTACGGCTACTGGCGAGAGCGCACGGCACGGGACGAGATGAGCACCGTGCTCGTGGCGATGCGTGCGCGGCTCGACAGCGCCGACCGGCTCGTCGGGGCGATACTCGATTCCACGGTGGGCACCGCGGATCTGGCCGCCACCGGCAAGGCGCCCACGATGCGGCTCTATTGGAACCGCGCACGCGGTCTGGTCGTGCTGGCCGCCTTCGACCTCCCGCCCGCTCCGTCGGGCCGGACGTACCAGCTCTGGGCCATCAAGAAGGGGCAGAACCCCGTGAGCCTCGGCACGTTCAACACCGCCGCCGGCGGCCGGGCGGTCGTCACGCTCCCGGCACCCGCCGGCCTGAAGCCCGACCTGAGCGCCGTGACGGAAGAGCCCGCGGGCGGCTCGCCGCAGCCCACCCAGCAGCCGTTCCTCGTGGGCACCTGGCAGGGGATCTAGGCAGCCGTCCACCCAATCCGCTCGCGGTTCTCCGCCGTAGGTAGGCAGACCTACAGCGGAGGACACCATGCAGGACTTTACGCTCGCGCCGCGCGCGCGGCTCGCGTTCGCGGTCCTCGCCATCGCCGGTCTCGGCACGGCGAGCGTCATCAAGCTGGCGCGCGGCTCGGATCACCAGGACACGCCCGACGTCGAGCTCAATCCCGCGGCGGACATGACGGACGTGTACGCGTTCCCGGGCGCGTCGCCCGGCCGCACGGTCCTGGTGCTGAACAGTTGGGCCTTCATCACCCCGGCCCAGACTGGGAACACCTACTTCGACCCGAACCTCCTGTACCAGTTCAAGATCGACGACAACACCGACGGCGTCGAAGACAAGGTCATCCAGATCACGTTCAATGGATCGGGCGCGGATCAGACGGTCGAGGTGCGCGGGCCCGTGGCGCCTCCCGTGCCGGGCGCGATGGGCAACCAGGTCGCGAAGGTGGCTCCCGCGGTGACCGGGAGAATCAACACGGTGCTCAGCAGCGCCGACGGCGTGCAGGTGTTCGCCGGCTGGCGCGATGATCCGTTCTTCATAGACCTGGAGCAGTTCTTCCGCATCCTGCCGGATCGGAAGCCCGTGACCGGCCCGCTCGCGCAGCTCCCGGACGCACCGACTGCGAGCGCGTTCCGCAACCCGGGCATCGATTACGTGAAGGGGTTCAACGTACTGTCGATCGTCATCGAGCTACCCACAGCGCAGCTCACGGCGGGCGGCAACGCCAAGATCGGCGTCTGGGGCGCGATCAGCCGCTAGACGCCCCTCCATTTTCGACGCAAGGAGCAACCGATGAAGCCTATTCATGCAGGGTTGGTCGGACTGGCTCTCCTGGCCGGGTGCAACAACGACAACGTCATGGCCGCCACCGAGCGGGCGTACAATCAGATCCAGCGCCTCGGCAACCCGCTCGTGAGCGAGGTGTTCCTGGCCAAGCGGTCGCACCCCGTGCACGGGGCTACCGGCCCCGCGCAGGACGTGGCGTTGATCAGCGCCGAGCTCAAGGCGTTCGTGGCGAACGTGGCCGGCCGGAACGCCACGGTGCAGAACACGCTCGCGGCCGTGCTGTTGCCGGACGAGCTGATCATCCAGACCGACAAGGACCCCGCGAGCGCCGGGTGGCTTTCCTGGGCGCTCGCGAACGGGTGGGGCGGCCGGAAGCTCACCGACGACGTCGTGGACGCGGGGCTGAGCGCGATCTTCGGCTCGTTACTCGACCCCAGCAACACCAGCCCCGGCCTCACCACCGACAACGTCGCGGCGAACGACGTGGCGTTCGACGGCACGTTCCCGTACCTCGCGGCGCCGCACCTGCCGTGACCAGCCCTTCACGCGCCGTTCCCACCCTCAAAGGGTGGGCTCGGCGAGGCACCGTGCTGAAGCACATTGTCTCGGCCCTTGGTGTCGGATCCGTGATCTTGGGCGGGATGCGCACCGTCGAGGCGAGGCGCGCACACACGCTGACATGGGCCCGCGCCGACGTAGCGGCCCGCCGTGACGCGGACATCGCGTTCTACGTGCGGCGCGTGGCCCGAGACCCAATCGGTGCGGCAGATCGCTCCCGGCTGGCAGGGCTGTACTTGCAGCGGGCCCGCGAGACCGGGGACTTCGTGGACTATCGGCGGGCTGAGCGTCTGGCGCGCCGGTCGCTCGAGCTGCGCGTCGCCCACAACGAGAACACCTATGTGATGCTCGCAGCGGCGTTGCTCGCGCAGCACCGGTTCGTCGAGGCCCACGCCGCCGCCCGGGCCGTCAACGCGCGCGCGCCCGGCGTGCCGGGACATCAGGCGCTCCTCGGGGAGATCGCGCTCGAGCTGGGACGCTACCGCGAAGCCCGGGCGCTGTTCGACTCCCTTTGGCCGGCCCGTCACGAGCTGGCGGTGGCGCCGCGCCTCGCGCGCTGGGCAGAGCTCACCGGTCGGACCGACCTCGCGCGGCGGCTGCTCGACCGGGCGCTGTCGGATGCGAAGAGTCGGCCCGACCTGCCGCCCGAACAGCTGGCGTGGTTCCATCTACGGGTAGGGGACCTCGCCCTGCGGCACGGCCGCCTCGCGGAGGCGGAGTACGCGTTCGGCGCGGGCCTCGCCGTCTTCCCCTCCGACTACCGTCTGCTCGCGGCGCAAGCGCGGCTCGCCGCGGCGCGCGGGAAATGGCGCGACGCGGTCGCCTACGGCGACGAGGCCATCGCCACGGTGCCCGACCCCGCGACCTTCGGCGTCGTCAGCGACGCCTATGCGGCCCTGGGTGACAGCGCGCACGCCGCCGAGTACGCCCGCGCCATGAAAGTCGCGGTGCTGGGGCAGCCGGGACAGTGGCACCGGGCGTGGAGCCTGTTCCTGCTCGATCACGGCCGACGCGTGCCCGAGGTCCTGGCCCACGTCACGAAGGAGCTGGAAACGCGCCGCGACATCTACGGCTACGACCTGCTGGCCTGGGCACTGCACAAGTCCGGGCGCGACGGCGCGGCACGGATCGCCATGGCGCGCGCGCTCGCGCTGGGCACCGACGACCCCCTGCTGCTGCGCCACGCCGCCGCGATCGGACGATGAGCGACCTTCAGGCGTTCCTCACGCTCGGGTTCCGCCACATCACCGATCTCGCCGCGATGGACCACATTCTGTTCCTGCTCGCGCTCGCGGCGATCTACCGCGGGCGAGACTGGCGCAGGAGTCTCTGGGTGATCAGTGCGTTCACCATCGGCCATTCGGCGACGCTCGCGCTCGCGGTCACGGGCGCCGTGGTGCTGCCGACCGCCCTGATCGAGTTCCTCATCCCCTTGACGATCGTCGCCACGTGCGTGGAGAACCTGCTGGTCCGCGACCGCGCCCGCGCGTGGTGGGGCGGTCGCTATCGTCCGGTGTTCGCGGGCGTGTTCGGGCTGGTGCACGGAGCCGGGTTCGCGAACTACCTGCGCGGTTTGTTCGTCGCTCCCATCGCCCTCCCGCTGTTCGGCTTCAACCTCGGGATCGAGCTCGGGCAGATCGCGGTGCTGGCGCTCGCCGCCGGCGCGCTCGCGGGGCTCGATCGCTGCCTCGGCGCGCTCGCGCCGCAAGCCGGGAGCCCGCTGCGGCTGCGGGTCGTCCTGGTTTCGACGCTGGTGGCGGTCGTGGCCGCTCACTGGGCGGTGCAGCGGAGTCCCTGGTAGCATGCGACTGCTGTGGGTCGTCGGGATGGCGGGAGCGCTCGCGCTCCACCCCCTCCACACTACGTTGACGCAGCTCGGCTTCGACGCCCGAGACCGTACGGCGCTCATCACCATTCGCGTGTTCGCCGACGACTTCCGCGCCGCCGCGCGCGGTGAGTCGGACTCGACGGCCTTCACGTATGTCGCCGCGGGGTTCACCCTCACCAATGCGGACGGGCGAGCCCTGACGCTCGCCTGGTGCGGCGCGCGGCGCACTGGCGACCTGGTGTGGTTGTGCCTCCGGGCACCGGCGCCGGGCGGGCTTGCCGGACTCCGCGTGCACGCCCGGCTGCTGTTCGATCTGTACGAGGATCAGATCAACATCGTCCAGGCCCGCTACGAGGGGCGGCGAGTGTCGCTCCTCTTCAGCCGCGGTGATCCTCCGAAGCCGCTCCCTTGACTGGCTTCGCTTGAGCGGTTAAAACCCATCCCTTGCTCAGGATGCGTGCGGTGATGCAGCTCGTAACCCTCCGGCGTGCGGCCGTTGTGGCCGTCTGGTGTAGCCTGCTCGCGCGGCCCTCGTCCGCCCAGCAGCGGGACACCACCACGCCGCCGCGCGACAGCCTCAAGGTCTACACCCTGCCGCCCGCCGTCGTCTCCGTCACCCGCGCCAATCCGCCGATCAGCAAGATCCCGCTCGCCGTGCACCTGGTCGACAAGACCGAGATCAGCCGCGCCCGCCCCACCTGGGGGCTGGACGAAGCCCTGGTCACCGTCCCGGGCGTGTACGCGGCCAACCGCTACAATTTCTCGCTCGACCAGCGTATCTCGATTCGCGGCTTCGGCGCCCGCTCGCAGTTCGCGGTGCGCGGCATCAAGGTCCTCGTGGATGGGATTCCTCAGACACTTCCCGACGGGCAGGGCCAGCTCACCAATCTGGAGCTCGGCGCGGCGGACCGGATCGAGGTGCTGCGTGGCTCGTCGTCCGCGCTGTTCGGCAACGCGTCCGGCGGTGTGATCAGCATCTGGACCGACCCGGTCGCGCCCGAGGGCGTGGCCGAGGACGTCCGGGTCCTGGCGGGCACGTTCGATCGCCACCTGGACCGTAACTGGACCAAGTGGCAATCGAGCACGTCGTTTCGTGTGGGCCGGGGGGGAGGGAGCGGGCTCGTCACCGTGTCGCAGCTCGATTACACCGGGCAGCGCCAGCATTCCGACGCCGACTTGCGCAATCTGAACTCCCGCTGGCACTTCCCGCTCGCGGGCGGCTGGTCCCTCACCGCCACGGCGGATGTGGGCTGGGACCCGCGTGCCGACAACCCCGGAGCGCTCACCGCCGCCGAGATGGTGCGGAACCCCGATTCTGCGGCGGCGATCAATATCACGAGGGTCGCCGGCAAAAGCGTGACACAAGGCCAGGGCGGGGTGACCGTGCGGCGCGACTTGGCCGGTGGTGGCGAGGCAGCGCTCACCGTTTTCGGCTTCACGCGCAGCCTCAAGAACCCCACGACCTTTGCCTACATCGATCTGGACCGCGTCGACTATGGGACTCGTCTCACCGTGAGCCGTCCCGTGCCACTGGGATCGTTGCAGCACCGGGTCACCGCGGGCGTCGACTTTCAACGGCAGCGCGACGACCGGCTCAACTTCGGCAACACCGGCGGGAAGCCCGACACCGTGCGCCGGCTCGACCAGCTCGAGCACGTAACCGAGGTAGGGCCGTTCGTGCAGAGCGCGTTGCAGCTCACGTCACAGCTGTCGGTCACCGGGGGAATGCGCTACGACTGGGTGAAGTTTCAGGCGCATGACCGCCTGATCAATGCGGGCAACCCGGATGACTCGGGAGACCGGCTGATGCGCGCCCTTTCGGGGTCCATCGGCGTGGCCGTCACGCCGTCGGATGCGCTCACGCTGTACGGCAACATCGGGACCTCCTTCGAGACCCCGACCACGACCGAGCTCACCAACCGCCCGAGCGGTGCTGGAGGCTTCAACCCCGCGCTCGAGCCCCAGAAGGCGACGACCTATGAGCTCGGAGTACGCGGCGACGTCGCCGGACGATTGAATTACTCTGTGGCTCTGTTTGATGCGGAAGTGCGCGGAGAGCTGATCTCGTATCCGGTCCCCGCCGACACGACGGGGCGGGTCTACTACCAGAACGCGGGCCGCTCCCGCCACCAAGGCGTCGAGCTGGGCGCCGAGCTCGCGATCGCCGCGGGGCTCACCCTGACGACGACCTGGACCTATTCGGATTTTCGCTACACCAGCTACACCATGGGCGCCAGCGTGCTCGACGGCCGGGCGCTCCCCGGCATCCCACAGCACTGGCTGCACTTCCTGCTGCAGGCGCACCCTGGGTTCGCGCGCGGCGGCTGGATGGAGATCGAGGAGACCCATTCTTCGGGGTACCTGGTGAACGATGCGCTCAACACGCGCACGCTCCCGTGGTGGACCACGAACGCACGCGTGGGGTGGACCGGGACGGTCGGCAGCCTGCGGTGCGGCCCGTTCCTGGGTTTCGACAATGTGTTCAACCGGTCCTACGTGGGATCGGTGGTGATCAATGCCTCGGGGGGGCGGTACTACGAGCCCGCTCCCGGGCGCAACATGTACGTCGGGTTCTCGCTGGGCGCGGGGCAGTAACCCGCCACAATCTTCAACGGAGGTGGGTATGACGCATTGGGCTCGCTGGTGCGCGACCGTGGCCGTTGCTTCACTGGTCGCCGCGCCGTTGTGCGGACAAGGCTCCGCTGGGGTCGGTGACCCCGCGGCGGCGCCGCCGCACGCCGTCGTCACGAACGACATGCTGCTCCAGGCCGCGGGCAGCGCCAACTGGCTGATGTACGGCCATAATTACTGGAACAACCGGTTCTCCCCGCTGAAGCTGATCAACACCACGAACGTCAGGCGTCTGGTCGCGCGGGCGGTCTATACTCACGGATCCACGACGCTCGGCAGCTTCGAGACCACGCCGATCGTCGTCAACGGCACGATGTACATCACCTCGCCCGCGACGCCCAATAACATCGTGCGCGCGTTCGATCTCCGGACCCAGAAGATGCTGTGGCAATACGAGCACAAGAACGCGTCCGTGAGCACCGCGTGCTGCGGCCCGAACAACCGCGGCGTCGCGGTGGCGGGCGGCTCGGTCTTTCTCGGCACGCTGGACGACGAGCTGGTGGCGCTCGACGCAGCGACCGGCAAAGAAAAGTGGGCGGTCAAGGTGGGCGACGGGCCGGAGGCGGGCTACACCGAGACGATGGCCCCGCTCGTGATCGGCGACAACGTGATCATCGGCACCTCGGGCGCCGAGTACGGCATTCGGGGCTACGTGAAGGCCTTCAACGCCGCGAGCGGCGCGCTCGTGTGGACCTGGTACACCATCCCGTCGCCCCAGGACGGCGGCTGGTGGGGTCCCTTCTCCAAGACCACGCCCGAGGGCGACGACCTGAAACGCGCTCTCGCCCAGGAAAAGGCCGATTCCGCCAAGTACGCCGACGCGTGGCAGCACGGCGGCGGCTCGATGTGGATGACGCCGGCGTATGACGAGGCGAGCAAGACGCTGTTCGTCGCGATCGGCAACCCGTCCCCCGACCTGGACGGCTCGATCCGTCCGGGCGACAACCGCTGGACCGAGTCGATCGCCGCGATCGACGCGACCAACGGGAAGTTCAAGTGGGGCTTTCAGGAGGTGCCGCACGACGTGTGGGACCTGGACGCAGTCAGCCCGCCCGTGATCGCCATGGTAGGCGGCAAGAAGGCCGTAGTCGAAGCCGGGAAGACCGGATTCGTCTACGTGCTCGACGCGGCCACCGGTAAGTTGATCCGCCGCTCGGCGGCGTTCGTACCGCAGCAGAACATGTACTCGCAGCCGACCGCGGACGGCGTGTTCATGCTCCCCGGCGCCAACGGCGGTGAAGAGTGGTCGCCTATCGCCGTGCACCCGGAGCTCGGGTACGCGTACACAGTGGGGCTGCACCAGCCGATGCATTACAAAGTTCACTACGCGCCGTGGGAGAAGGGCCGGCTATGGCTCGGGAGCGCCTTCGTGCGCGTCCCCGACGACAAGGGCGGCTACTCGGGTGAGTACGGCAACGTCAACGCGATCGACCTGAACACCGGGAAGATCGCCTGGACCGTGAAGACCGAGCTGCCGATGATGGGCGGTGCCACCGCCACCGCCGGCGGCCTGGTGTTCACCGGCGAGGGCAACGGCTGGTTCAAGGCGTACGATGCCAAGACCGGCACCGTGCTGTGGAAGTTCTACTGCGGCGCCGGTGTCAACGCTGCGCCGTCGGTGTTCGAGGTGGACGGCGAGCAGTTCGTCGCCGTGGCGGCGGGCGGGAATTTCCAGATCAGCTATCCGCTCGGCAATTCGGTGTTCGTCTTCGGGCTGCCGAAGGCGGGCATGTAAGCCGTGGCTGTTCCGCTCGGGGCCGGGGCCCACTCCGCGACAAGAATGCGCAGTCGCTACGTGGGACCCCGGCCCCGAGCGGGGGGGTGAGGACACAAAGTCGCGATGAAACATCTGCTTCTTGCCGGCCTGATCGCTTGGGCGTGCGGTTCAGCTCTCCCTGTCGTCGCCGTTGCCCAGGCCGAGCACGCCGTGGAGACGGCTGCCATCGACCCCTCCTGGTTGCAGTTCGATACGGCCACCCAGGCGGTGTCGTTCCAGCTCATTGCGGGTCTGACGGGGCTGAACGGGGCCCTCAACTTCAACGGCTTCCGGGACGGCGGGCTCACGCTGACGGTGCCGCTCGGGTCGAATGTCGTGTTGCACTTTCGGAATCACGATGGAATGCTTCCCCATTCGGCGGAGGTCATAGCCGACACCCATCCCCTTCCCCCAGGGCCAGTTGCGCCCGCCTTTGCCCGGGCGTTGACAGTCCGGCTGGAGCAGGGGCTGATCTCGGAACAGACGGATGATATTCGCTTTATTGCGGATAGGGGGGGGTCCCACCTAATATTTTGCGGGGTTCCTGGCCATGGGGCGGCCGGTATGTGGATTCGCCTCGAGGTTTTGGGCTCAATTCGGACGCCGTCCCTAGCGGCTACCCCCCGCGGAAGGCCATAATCGACTCGCTCGCTCGAGGAGGTGGGCTCCGCATTCCTTACGTCAAGTCGGTCACATCTCGACTCAGCTCACGAGCATTAGTGGTGGGAGATCACCGTCCCACTCGGCTGTACCTGGCGCTGCCGGCGCCTAGCAGGGCACGAGCGGAATGATCGGGCAGGTACACTCCCTAAGGAGGGATTCTCGTATGAAGCGTCTCGCGCTGTTGTTGGTAGCTGTGGCGCTGCTCTGGCCCGCAGGAGCCAGCGCCCAGCTCACGATGCAGATGTCCAACGGATGGTCGTTCGCTTTCTCGGGCAACGTGAACGCCTTCTGGGTGTTCAGCAAGGTCAACAATAGCGGGCCCGCGAACTCGAGCGTACGTACCGGGCTGCTCCCGGCGTTCGCCACCTTCGAGGCGAAGGGGAAAGAAGCCGGGATGAACCTCGCGGTGCACTTCGGTTTCGCACCCCAGATCCAAAACGCCGGCGTGCACGATAACTTCGGGAACGGCACTCAGGCCGGCGCCCAGATCGACATGCGCCAGGTGTACCTGACGCTGGGCGGCCAATGGGGCCAGATCCTGGCGGGCCGCGAGCTCGGCTTGTTCGGTCGCCAAGCCATCCTCAACGACATGACGTTGTTCGGGGTCGGCGCGGTGGGAATCGGCGGCGGGCAGAGTGGTGGCACGACGCTGGGACGGATCGGCTACGGCTATCTGTACCCCAACTTCGACGCCCAGCTGACCTACAGCACGAGAGCGGGCCGGCCCGGGCAGCTTTCGATCGGCGCCTTCCAGCCCAGCGTCCTGCTGGGCGACCGGAACGCCAATGGCACGTGCGCGGTCGCTGCCACATGCGCGTTTATCGTCACCAAGATCCCGCGCGTTGAAGCAGAGTTTACCTACAACCAGAAGTCTGGGAAGAACAAGTACATGTTTTGGGCTGGCGGTCTGTGGCAGAGCACGTCGAACGCGGCGAGCGGCGGTCAGACTGCTAGCTCCGTCGGCGGCACGGCCGGCGTCCGCGGTGACTTCGCCGACCTCTCGGTCATCGTGACCGGATACATCGGCAAGGGTTTGGGCACCACCTTGCTGTTCTCGGGAGGTGAACGCGCAGGGACCGCGGCGACCAGCACGGAGCTGCGCAGCTCCGACGGTGGCTACGTGCAGCTGGGCTACCTCGTCAACAAGAAGACGACCATCGGTGCCAGCTGGGGCTACAGCCGGCTCAAGAACAGCGGAGCGGCTGCGCCTGCGGGCGACGGCAACACTGCCGTGCGGACGAACGTGTACTCCTTCACCGGTGGCATCTATCACCAGTGGACGAAGTCGCTCAAGCTGGTCTTCGAGGGCACGCAGGAAGGCACCACGAACGCCGGCCGGGCCAAGCAGATCGACTTGTCCGGTGGGTTCATGCTGTTCTTCTAACGAAGTAACGGCGTCAAGCGAAAACGTCTCGCATAGACGTCACGCGAAAGCGTCGCGCAACAACGTCAAGAGGCCGGGAGCGATCCCGGCCTCTTACGTTTCCGCGTGACGTCGTCGCGTGACGTTTTTGCGCGACGCCTCTGCTTGACGCCTTCTATTTGTATCGGTAGGTGATTCTGCCGCGTGTAAGGTCGTAAGGGGAAAGATCTACCGCGACGCGATCCCCCTGCAGGATTCTGATGTAATTCTTGCGCATCTTCCCGCTCACGTAGGCGAGCACCTCGTGGCCGTTCTCGAGCTTAACGCGGAAGGTAGTATTGGGGAGCACCTCGCTCACGGTGCCCATCATTTGTATGGCGTCGCCGGCCACCGCTCCTCAGTCGCTCCTCTCGCTCAGGTCGGGCTCAGACGTGGGCCTCGCGCGGGTCCATCGTCTGGTCGCGCGGCGGCTCCTGACCGCGCTCGATATACGAGGCGTGCCGGCCGCAGCCGTGGCACGTGAGCGTGATCCGCTCCGATGCGGCCGACAAGCCTTGCCCACCCCGCCGGCGGGGCGACCGCACGATCGACCGGGTACCACACGACGGGCAGACCAGGGGAACGTGCTCCCGGTCTGCCGCGATCAGCGCCAGCGCTTCCGGCGCGCGATACTCCTTGATGCCGCGTCTCCCCACGCCTGCCGTGCACCTCCAATCGAGAAATGTAGCAACCCCGGGAAGGGCTCCCGCCGCCTTGACACCCTCCGCCCGGGGCGTATCTCTCACGGGAACGGGAGGTTGCCATGGACGGTCGGGCGTACGAGCCACTGGCGGAGATCGAGGTCGATCAGGTCAAGCCGGAGCGCCAGGGCTTCATGCTCACCGGCCAGGGTCCCGACAACGCGGAGTACCAGCTCGACCTCCGGTTCGGGATGCCGCTCGATCCCCGCACGCGCACGGTGCTGGGGGAGCTGCTGTCCCACTCCGATCTGATCATCTCGCGGCGCGCCCCGGGCGGCCTGGCCCAGGCGCTGCGCCAGCGGCGTAACCGCGCGCCGCAGCGCTAGTTGGCGTCAAAATCCTTGACGGTCCCGAAGGTGGGATGTAGCTTGGCGCGACCTTCAGCGCCGGAGCAGCGTGCTTCATGCCAGCCGAACTCGGCGGGTCGCAGATCTCGTCGCTGCTCGAAGCCCTCCCCGGTATCGCCAGTGTGTTGCGCAGCCCGGTGGCCGACGCGCTCGTCAAGGCGATCCGGGCGGCGGCCGGCGTGGGTGATTTTTCGGCCGAGGACGCCGAAGAGCTGGTGCGCTACGCCGTGCGCCGGGGGTTGATCGGCCCGGACGAGGGGGACCGGGTCCTCGCCGAGGTGCAGGTGGCGCTCAAGTCGCGGCGCAAGGTGGTCAAGAGCGCGAAGCCGAAGGCGGCCAAGAAGAGGCCCGCGAAGAAGAAGTTCCGCCGCTAGCCGTGAAGGGCACCGCCCTCCTCCTCATCGCCTTTGCCGGGGCCTGCTCGTCCGCCCCGAAACCGGCGGCCGTCGCGCCGGCGGAAATCCCCGCGCTCGTCGCCCAGACCGAGCGCGAGCCGCGCAACGCCGCGCTCAAGTTCCGGCTCGCGGCGACGCTCGCCGCCGCCGGGCGCTGCGACAGCGCGGTCGTCGTGGCACGCGCCGCTCAAAGCCTCGAGGCCGACAACGTGCGGGGGCCGCTTGTGGTGGGAGCGTGTCAGGAGCAGGCGGGGCGCTACGACGAGGCGATCGCCACGTATCAAGACTTCGCCGCCCAGCACCCCCGCGCGCGGGGCGTCGCCGCGCTACGCGCCCGCGCCGAGCTCGCGCTGCGGACCTCGGCCGAGCAGACGGCGCGCCAGGCGCTGGCGCGTGAGACCGAGCTGGCACAACAGCCGCCGCAGGCGGCGACCGTGGCAGTGCTGCCCGTGCTCGTCTCGGGCGATTCGACCTACCGCCCGCTGTCCCGCGGACTGGCCGAGCTGATCACCACCGATCTCGCCTACATCCGCACACTCAAGTTGCTCGAGCGGCTGCAGATTGGCGTGCTGCTCGACGAGCTGAAGCTGGGGACGAGCCAGCGGGCGGCCCCGGCGACGGCGGCGCGCGTGGGACGCCTGCTCCGGGCCGAACGCATGGTGCAGGGCACGGTCACGATCCCGTCGACGGGGGCGGGGTCGGTGCGGCTCACGGCATCGGTCGTGACCGGCGCCGGGGTTATCTGGCCCGTGGCGCCGGCGACGGGGCCGCTCCCACAGTTGCTCGGGCTCGAGAAGCAGGTCGTGTTCGGACTCGCGGCGCAGCTCGGGATCGCGCTGACCGAAGCCGAGCGACAGCGCATCCTGAAGGAAGGGCCGCGGAATCTCGCCGCGTTCCTCGCGTACAGTCGCGGGCTCGAGGCGATGGACGCGGGCGACTACAGCCGCGCGGCGTTTCACTTCGGCGAGGCCGCGCGCGTAGATCCGAGCTTCCGGGCGGCGTCGCAGCAGCGCCAGGCGGCGCAAACGGCGCCCGCGCTCGAGCGGGCCGGCGCCGACCCTGTCGGCTCCCTCTCCGCAGTCGACGCGCTCGAGCACGGCACCGCGACCGTCCTGTCGGCGACCGGAGGGGTCCTGTCCTCCGGCACGCTCGACGTCTTGCCGACCCCTGGTGACGTCGTCGCGCAGGCCGGCGGGACGGCATCGGGGACGGCGACGACCATCCGGCACCTCGGGCCCGAGACTGCGGGCCTCCCGTCGATCATTTCCGTCACAAACGGCATTACGATCATCTTCAAGCGGCCGCCGTGAGGCTTGCGGTTTTGCTCCTGGCCGCGATGCCGCTCGCGGCCCAGCAGCCCCGCGCCGATCTCGCCACCGCCAGGAGCGGCGTCATCCTCGACGCCTATTCGTTCGGATCGGGCTTCGCCTTCGACAACGTGGTCGAGTGGACCGTACCGGTGACCGTGTCGCAGCACCTGGGGCAGCAGCTGACCGTGGACCTCTCTGCCGCGTTCGCCCGCGCGTCGGGCGCGACCACGAGCGGCAACTTCCGGGTCTCGGGCTTCACCGACACCGATGTGCGCGCGAGCTGGGCCACGGGGTCCGGGCATCTCATCCTGGCGGTCGCGGCCACGCTCCCGACGGGGCAGGAGACGGTGCCCGACTCGACCGTACCGCTGCTGAGCGCGCTCGCGACCGAGCTGCTCGCCTTCACCACGCCGACGTTGGGCTCCGGTGGGGGCGCGACCGGCGGGTTCGCCACGGCGTTTCGGCTGGGAGAGCGCTGGGCGGGCGGCGTGGCGGCGAGCTATCGCTGGCACGCGGGCTACACACCGGTCGCGGGGGGCGGCCGGCTCGAGCCGGGCGGCGAAGGGCGGGTGCGGCTCGGCGTCGAGGGGCCGGTCGGGGCGCGCGGGGGCGGCTACTTCCGCGGAGCGGCGGTCTACACCGCGAGCGGCGTGGACACCACGGCGAGCAGCGCGGCCACTCCCAACGGCTCTCGCAGCGGCATCGGGGATCGCATCTTGGCGTACTCGAGCGTCAGCCTCCCCGCGGGCGCGAGCAGCCTCGTCTTCTATGGATACGACATGTATCGCTTGCGGCCGCGCGGGCTTGCGGCGGCCGACTCGAACGCCGTGCAAGTGCCGCGCGGCAATGTCTTCGCGCTCGGTGCGAGATTCGAGCGGACGCTCTCGCCGGCGCTCGGCCTCGCGCCGAACGTCGAGTTTCGCAGCGAGCTGACCGGGGAGAGCGCGGGGAGCCTGACGTTGCTCGGCTGGCTCGTGCGCCCGGGAGTCGACCTGCGCTACCGGGCGAGCGGCCAGGTGACGCTGCTCGTTCAGGGCCAGATGGCGTTCGGTCGGCTCGCGGACAGCAACGGCGGCTCCGTATCGCTGGTCGGCCCACGGGCGGTCGTGCTGGTTGACTGGAGCCGGTGACAAGAAGCAGATCCTTCGCGCCTTCGGCGCTCAGCAAGAAGCAGATCCTTCGCGCCTTCGGCGCTCAGGATGACAGGCTCGCTCGCTCCGGGAAATAGAAGAAAAGATGAAACCACGCTCCGATGCAAAATTGAGTGCCGGGCCGTGAGAAAATTCCACGATGACGTCCCTCTTTTTCTTCTCAAAGCGCCACGCGGCTTGTCATCCTGAGCGAGCGCGCGGTACGCGCGCGAAGCGAAGGATCTGCTGTGAATCTCAGCATCCCGCTAGACCCGCAGCCCCCGCACCACCCCCCGGAGCTTTTCGGCCGCCTCGAGCATGTGCGCCGCGGCGGCCGCCATTTCCTGTGTCGAGGCACCCTGCTGCTGCGTGGCCGCGGTAACCTGCTCGGCGCTGCTCGCGTGCGCGGTCGCCCGGCCCGCCACCTGTTCGACCTGCTCTTTGAGCCGCTCCGCGGTCTGACGGTTCGCCTGCGCGGCGACCCGCACCCGGAGCGCGGCGTGCTCCACCTGCTCGATCGCGGCCACGATCTCCGCCAGGCCGCGCGCCGCGCCCTCCGCGATCGACTCGATGCCGCGTACCTTCGCCTGTCCGGCCGTCATCGTGGCGGTCACTTCGTCCATGTGCTCCCGGATCAAGGTGGTCGTACGCGTCACCTCCTCGGCGGCGCGCGCCGACTCGTCGGCCAACTGGCGGACCTCCTCCGCGACGACCGCGAAGCCCCGGCCGTGCTCACCCGCCCGCGCGGCCTCGATGGCGGCGTTGAGTGCGAGCAGGTTGGTTTGTGAGGAGATGCGCTTGATCAGGTCGACGAAGTCGTCGATCGCGGCCGAGAGCTGCGCCAGCTCGCCGATCTGCCGGGACGTCGTCTGCACCACCTCGCGCACGTCCAGCAGCGCCTTGCCGGCGGCCGCGACGTCCCCCCGGTGGCGGTCGGCCACGGTGCGGATCTCCTCGCCGAGTTGCGCGGTGCGGTCCGCCGCTTCGGCCATCTCGGTCGCGGCCAGCCGCAGCTCTTCGAGTCCTGCCCCCATCGTCCCCAGCGCGGAGCGCTGGTGATCCGCGCTGTCCGAGATCTCGACCATCGCGGTGGACACCTCGCTGGAGGAGGCGGCGAGCTGCTCGCTCGTGGCCGACAGGTCTCCCGCCGAGCCCGCGATCCGGTCGGACTCCCCGGCCACCTCGCCCACGATGCGCCGCAGCCGATCGGCCATGTGCTGCATCGCCTCGGCCAGCACGCGAAACTCGCGCGGCATCTCCCCTACTGTGACCGGCCGCAGGTCACCGCTCCCGAACCGTTCGGCTGCAGTCACCAGCCGGCTGAGGGGCCCATGAATCGACAACATCGCCCAGCGCGCGAGAAACAACCCGACGACGGCGATCCCCCCGAGCAGGAGCCACAGCTCTTTCTCGCGCTCACGCGAGGCGGCCGCCAGGCGGTCCGCCACTTGCGCCGCCTTCACGGCCTGGCGGGTCGCGAGATCGCGCACTAGGCGGGTCACTTCCGCCGCCTGTGGTCGCACGGCGGCCGACTGCGCCAGCGCCTCGCCGTCGCGTCCCAGGTCCTTGAGCGCATGGGCGATCGCGTAGTCCACCTGGATCGCCGCGTTCAGCTGCTTGAGTCGGCTGACCGCGATCCGGTCTTCCCCCGTGATGCCGAGCGCCTCGAGCCGCCGCTCGTAATGGAACGTCTCGTCACTGGCGGTCTGGAACAGCTGGCGCGCGTCGGCGCTCGGCGCGGCGAGGTACTGTTCGGCGCCGCGAATCTCTTCAAACACCATGGCCACAAGTCCGCTGCCGATCTCGCTCGACGCCCGCAGCCCCGCCAGCTCGTCGGCCACGGCATAGCGCATCTGCCGCAGCGTCACCGCGGCGAGCAGCGCCGTCCCCACGAGCCCGATCGCCAGCGGGATCAGTCCCGCCACGATGCGCGAGCGGATAGTGTCGAACATGCGGCGCATCAGTGCCCGCTCTCGGAAACGAGCCGGCCACCGCGGATCACGCCGATCACGACCTGCTTGCCGGGGACATCCCCGTTGGTGTCGAAGGCGACGGTCCCCGTCACTCCCTCGAACGGCGGCTTCCCGCGACCGACCTTCGCCAGGTAGTCCCGGATCGCCTGCCGGCCGGCGCCGGCCTCGGCGATGGCGCGCGCCAGCAGGTGGACGGCGTCGTAGGCTCCGGCGCCACGATGGTCCGGGCGCTGCCCCGGATACGCGCGAGCGTAGTCGGCCACGAACGTGACATTGCGGTCTTCGGGACGATCGGGCAGGTAGGCCGATGACACGTGCACGCCCTCCGCCAGTGCCCCGTCGGCCTCGATCCCCGTCAGCGCGTCGCCCCCGATCACCGGCCAGCTCAGCTTGAGCGCCTGCATCTCCCGCAGCGCGAGCTCGGCTCCGGGGCGTTCGGCGGCGAGCACCAACACGTCGACCGCTCCCCGTTGGCGCATGCGCGAGAGATACGGCTCGAGCGAGCGCGTCTCGGGGACGTAGGGGTCGGCCTCGACCACGGCGCCGCCCAGTCGCGCGAACTCGCCGTCGAAGGCGCGCCGCACGCCGCGACCGTACTCGTTGTTCACGTAAATGATGCCGGCGCGTCGGGCCGCAAGGGTCTGCCACGCGAACCGCGCCAGTTGCGGTCCGTGCTGCACGTCGCTGGGACAGATCCGGAAAAAGTAGGGGTTGATCCCCGCCAAGTCGGGGTTGGAGGCCGACGGGGAGACCATGACCAGGGGGGTCCGCCCGGCTCCGTAGACGCGCAGCGCGGCTTTGGACGGGTCCGAGCTTAGGTGGCCGACGACCGCCACGACGGCGGGATCAGCGTACAACTGCTCGGCCACCCGCAGCGCCGTATTCTCGGAGCCCGAGTCGTCGACCGCTTTCAGCTTGAGCGGGCGGCCGCGCGCACCCCCTCGGGCGTTGATCTGGTCGACGGCCAGCTGAGCGGCCCGCAGCATCGACGCGCCGCGCGCCTGCGAGATTGGGCCCGCCAAGCCGATGACGATGGGGCCGCTCGGGCGGGAACATGCCGCCAGCACGAGGGCGGCGCCGACGAGAGCTGACCTTCGCAGAGGCCCTCCAAGGTGGCGCGGCAAGGTTAAGCAGGGCCAGGGGGAAGCGCAATGTTGTCCCCGTCGCATCCACATGATTTCCACGCGGGTTTCCAGACGGTGTGCACAACATCCCCCCTCGCGAGCCGCACTGGAGCCCGTAGTTTCAAGGGTGTGAACGTCGTCCAGAGCTTGTGCCGGTTCGCCGCCGCGTTGCAGCAGTTGCTCGCCGCCCGCGACTCCGCCGCGTTCGAGCGCGTCTGGGACGCGCTCGGCCTCGATCGCCTCGCCTGGGATGCGCTGGCACTGGCGCGCCGCGCGGATACCGATGCGGTCGAGCCCGCGTTGGCGCAGGTCGACCGCCTGCTGCTCGCCGTGCTGGACCGCTGCCGTGCGTTTCTCGATCGCCACCTCGTGACGTTTCGCGTGCCCGAGCTCGAGCGCTGGCAGCACGCGGCGGCGGCGGCATTGGTGGGCGCGCGCTGGGGCGTCGCGGGTCTCCGCACCGTCATCGCGGACACGCAGGCCCCGCTGGGACGCCGCTACTTCGCGTTCCTGGGGATCGCCGAGCGCCATCCGGATGCGGCCTGGCCGCTGTTCGAGCGCTATCTGGTGACGCCCGGCGCACACCACGCCTTCGTGGCCGCGGCGGTCGAAGCGACGCGCTACTACAGCGGACGCGCGGACGTGCTGATCTCGCTGTTCGAGCGGATCCGGGGAGACCAGCTGCTGCGGCGGTTCCTCGGCCCGAAGATCCTCGAATCGCTCTACGTGCTGGGGGAAGAGCGGAGCCTGCCGCTGTTCGAGCAGCTGCTCGTCGCGGGCCACACCGATCCCGACATCGACCGGTGCGAAGTGATCCGCGCGCTCGTGGCCGTGCGCAAGCTCACCGGCCGGGTGGCGCCGAGCGCCAAGTTCGCCGACGCGGAGCACGCGGTCGTGCAGCGCGCGCTCGACGACGCGGAGCGGCGGTTCGACCAGGAGCGCGACCGCATCGTTCCGGTGACGGTCATCTGACGAATCCCCACACCTTGTCCCGGTACTGCGTTCCGCCGATCGCGTAGCTCTCGTTGTGCCCCGACCCCTGGAGCAGCACGAGCTCGACGGGGCCCGCGGCGGCCGCGGCGATTCGCATCCCCATCTCGAGCGGCACGAGCCGATCCCCGGTCCCGTGGAACAACAGCACCGGGCAGCGGACCTGCCTGATCCGGGCCAGGTTGTCGAGCGACAGCCGCACGATGAATGACGGAAAGATGCGATAGGCGTGCCGGGCCATGTCGGCCGCGCTCGTGAAGGGCGACTCGAGGATCACGCCCGCGACGGGGTGGTGCGTCGCGGTGTAGGTTGCCGCCGCCGTGCCGAGCGAGCGGCCGTACACAAAGATGCGATGGGGATCGACCTCCGGGCGGGCCGCGAGGGCGGCGTACGCCGCGTCGGAGGCGCCGTACATGCCCGCCTCCGTAGCCCGCCCGGCACTGCCGCCGTAGCCGGGATAGTCCACGATCAGGAGCGCCGCGTGCGGCGGCTGAAAGTCACGCACGATCGGCCAGATCGTCGCGATGTTTTCGCCGTTGCCGTAGAACCAGAGAAGCGCGGGGGCAGGTTGTGCAGGCTGTGGAGGATGGTGGAGGATGGTGGAGGCGCCACTGACCTCCACCGGCTTGAGGTACCACCCCGCCAGCCTCGTGCCGTCTTTCATCACCAGCTCGATCTTCTCCCCGTTCGCGACGCCGACGCGCGGTGGATCCGGCACCGGCGCGCGCGGCGCGGGAAACGCGAGTCGCTCCTGGAACAGCCACGCCACAGCGACCAGGACGACGTACGAGAGGACGAGACCGAGTGCGACGCGGAGGATGAGCACCGGGAGAATATGTACGGGCGCGGCATGCCGCGCCCGTACACGGCGCTTCGCCATTGCACGCGGCGCCCCTACCGCGAATCTTACGTGCCGTGACCACCCAGCAGATGACGTGCCCGGCGTGTCGTGCGGAGATTCCCACGGGCTCGGCGTTCTGCCCCGCGTGCGGCAACCCCTCGCCGACCGTCATCACCAACGAGCGGGTCGCCGCCGCGCCGCAGCCCGCGTCGGCCCCGACGGCCGTGCCGACCGCCGAGCGTCTCGCCCGCGCGCTCGGCCCCAAGTACCAGGTCAAGCGGCTCGTGGGACGCGGCGGGTTCGCCGAGGTGTACGAGCTGTGGGACCAGGACCTGGACCGCCGCCTCGCCTGTAAAGTGCTGCACCCCGAGATCGCCTGGACTCCCGGCATGCTCACCCGCTTTCGCCAGGAAGCCAAGGCGCTCGCGCGCCTCCAGCACCCGGCCATCCTGCCGATCCACTTCATCGGGGAGGGCGAGGGCCTCGTCTACTATGTGATGCCGTTCGTCCAAGGGGAATCGCTCGCCGACGCGCTGCGTCGGCGGGGGTCGTACTCTCCCGACGAGGCCCTCAGGATCGCGGAGCCGATCCTCGAGGCCCTGGCGCACGCGCACGCCCAGGGGCTCGTGCACCGCGACATCAAGCCCGACAACGTGATGCTCGAAGCGAAGACCGGCCGCACGCTGCTCGTGGACTTCGGGATCGCGAAGCTGCTCGATCCCGGCTCCGCGACCGGAGGAGCCCCGAAGACGGCCACGGGTTTCACCGTCGGCACGGTGCAGTACATGAGCCCCGAGCAGGCGCTGGGTCAACCCAACCTCGACGGGCGCAGCGACCTGTACGCCTTCGGCGCGATGCTCTTCCAGATGGTGACCGGCGCACCGCCCTACGACGGCAATTCGAGCGCCGAGATCGTGGGCAAGCACCTCGCCGACCCCATCCCCATCGCGAGCGACGTGAATGCCCGGATCCCGCGCTGGCTGTCCGACGCGATCGTGAAATGCCTCGCCAAGCAGCCGGAGGGCCGGTTCCAAACAGCCGACGAAGCGCTGGCGGCCCTGCGGCGGGGACCGACCGCCGGATCCGCGAAGCTCGTCGACGCGGCCACGGTAGAGCGCCGCGTCCGCCGCTCGGACGCGGTGCGGCTTCGCCCGGGCCGATTCGGCTGGTGGGTGGGCGGTGGGCTTGCGCTCGTTGCCAGTGGGCTATTGCTGGCACGCGGCGCGGGGTTCGTCGGCGCCGGCGTGGCGTTCGCGCACAACGCGCTGGTCGAGCCGGTCGAAATCTTGCTAGACGGCGCGCCCATCGACACGGTGCGGCCGGATGCGACGGCCCGGCTGGCGGTGTCTCGGGGCGGGGGTGACGGAGCCGGCGGGGGGCGGGCGGAGCTTCGCTGGCGTCTCATCCGACCGGGCAACCCACCGATCGGCGAGGCGCTCGAGGGCCCGCTCCCCGCCTTTCAGCGGCTGCGCGGGCGCCGCGTCGCGCCGATCGTGCCGGAGGTCGGGGGGCAGAGCTACTTCGCCCCGCTCGTCACCAACACCACAGCCACGGACATCACGATCGAGGTGAACCCCGGCACGCAGGCGGCGGTGCGCTGCAACTGCCTCGTCCCGAAGGGCGCAGTCCGCACCCACATCGGGTACTATCGGCTGTACCGCAACTCCACCATCGCCGCGTACAACAACGCGCACCCCTACCTGGGCCCGCACGTCGACCGGGAGGGATTCGCACCGCGGGTCGCCCTGCGCAGCGGGGCCGTCGTGCTCGTCTTTTGACGGCTCCCGGCGGGGTCGATCCCCAGCTCCTCACGCGGGCGCGCGGTGCGTTGCTGGGGCTGGTGATCGGCAACCAGCTCGGCGTGCCCACCGAGCGCCTCGGTACGGCCGCGGCGATCCGCAACGCCTTTCCTCAGGGCGTGCGCGACCTGGCGCGGCCCCCCGAGGGCTCCCCGTTCGACGATGACGCGGCGCTGGCGCTGTTGCTCGCCGACTCGCTCGCCGAGCGAGGCGACTTCGACGCCAACGACGTGGCCCAGCGCTGGCTGAACTGGATGAAACAGGATGGCCGGGGCATCGGCTTGACCACGCAGCGGGCGCTGCGATTCGTTGAGCGGGGCATGGAGCCGTTCGAGGCGGGCCGTGCCGCGCTTGCGGCGGGGATGGCCGCCTCCAACGGCAGCGTCATGCGGTGTCTACCGGTCGCGCTGCGCTATCACGCCAACGCCGACCGGCTTGTCCGCGTCTCGGCGCAGCAGGCCGCCATCACGCATGCCGACGAGCGCTGCACTTGGGGATCAGTCGCGGTGAATCTCGCCGCCCGGGAGCTGCTGCATGGCAATCGGCATTTCGTGGAAGACGTGCTGCATCACTTGGAAGGCGCGGCCCCGCGGCCCCTGCTCGAGGCGATCCAGCGCGTCCCCTGGGAGCAGGAACGCGACTTGCCGGTTGCGGTGCAGGGGGAATACGGGTATGTGGTGCACTGCGTCGAGATCGCATTCTGGTGCGCGTTGCACCGGCCGGCCCTGGAAGAGGCGCTGATCTTTCTGGCGGAGGCGGGCGGAGACACCGACACCAACGCTGCCGTGGCGGGGGCGCTTCTCGGTGCCCGGGACGGCGAGGCGTGCCTGCCGCCGCGCTGGCTCGATCAGCTGGGGAGGGCGAGCGCCCGCGGTGTGTCGGAGCTGGCGGAGCGACTCATCGCAGGCGCAAGCGGAAAGCCCTAAGACTTACGGCTTGCGCCTTGCGGCTGTTTTTACATACCGACCGATCCGGTCCATCACGTCCCGGTCGATCAGTGTGACGGAGACCCAGCGCGCCGTCCCCCGACCCCGCCAGCTGAACCGCACCACCTTGCGGCCGTAGCGCCACTCCCACCCGCTCTTCCCGATCGGGCGGGGCCGACCAAACACGCGGGTCAAGCCCTGCTTGGTGCGGTTCACGAGCGCCACGCCCCGGGCGTCGCCGAACCCCGCAGAATCGTACAGCGCCACCACGTCCGCGTTTCCCTCGACGAAGTGTGCGCTCAAATAGAAACGCGCCCGGTCGCCGGGATCACGAATTACGACGCCGCACTCCATGATCTGCGCCGTGCGCGGGGACGTCTGGCAGCGCACCACATCTGAGTCGGCGAGCGCGCGGGCGCGCTCGATGAACGCGCGGTAGCTGATGCCAGGCGTGAAGCCGCGGTACGGTGGCGTGGCTTGCGCCGCGAGGGCGACGGGAGCCAGCAGCGCGACCAGCGCGAGCTTCAGCGACGTCATGGGGGCAATATAAGACCCTCAATGCAAACGGGCCCGGGGAACCCGGGCCCGTCAGCTGCGATCAGCGTCGTTCAGACCTTGCGGACGTTCTGCGCCTGCAAGCCCTTGGGACCCTGAGCGACCTCGAACTCCACCGTATCGCCCTCGGCGAGGCTGCGGAAGCCCTCAGCCTGGATCGCCGTGAAGTGGACGAACACGTCCGGACCCGACTCCTGCGCGATAAAGCCAAAGCCCTTCGCGTCGTTGAACCACTTCACCTTACCCTTTGCCATACCGTTCAAACCTCAGCACTAAGGGGCACTGCCCCGGACATGTGCGACCCTGGTCACCGCGACCAGAGACGGGCTCAAACAAAAACCGCGAGACAAGTGGTCCTCGCGGAGCGCAGACAAACCGGTGACGGTGCCACGTATTGCTTGAACCGGGGCCAAACGTAGGGTTTCAATCCGATCCTGTCAATAGAGTAAGCAGCACTGGCTGCAGGGCTTGGGTGCGGTGGCGCCACCATAACGACAGCTTACCGCCACTGCGAAGAGGCCCGATCTCCGGGCCTCTTCCGCCCATCGCGCGTCCCGGATAACGTGCTACGCCGCCGTCAGCCAGTTCCGTCGTTTCATTGCCACAGCCCTCGGCTCATGAGGTTCCGTCATGTCTCTCCCGCTCGTCTACGCCCTGCTGGCGTGGCAACAGCCCACGCCAGCGCCCACCGCGCCCAGCGTGCCGCAGCCTATTGCTCGCGTCGACGTGAAGCCTGCCGAGTACGCCTTGCAGGTGGGCGACACCGTGCGGCTCCACGCGGTCGCGTATGACTCGAGCGGCCGCGCCATGCCGGAGGCCGTGATCCGCTGGTTCGCGAGCGGCGGCCGGTTCGAGGGGAGCGTCGATTCCACCGGTCTCGTGAGCGCCGGCTCCACCGGCACCTTGAACGTCGCCGCCGTGGCCGGTCTGGCCGGACGGGCGGTGAAATCAACCGTGGCCTTCGCGCACATCACGGTGTTGGCGCAGCCGGCCGCGACGATCGTGGTGACGCCTCGGCCGGAGCGGATGCTCGTCGGCACATCGCTTGTGCTGGCCGGGGTACCCTACGCGCCCAACGGCGATCGACGCTACGACCATGTCACGTGGAAGTCGAGCCGCCCGGGCGTGGTCGACGTCACGCCGATCGGGCGTCTCACGGCGCGTGCCGCCGGTCGTGCCGCCGTCACGGCGCTCGCCGGCAAGACGAGCACGAGCTGGACGGTCGTCGTGACCCCCAGCCCGGTGGCTCGGGTGACCCTCACCCCGACCGATACGGCGATTCGCTCCGGCGACGTGGTGCGCTTCGTGTTCCTCGCGACCGACGCGGCGCGGCGCACGGTCGCGGACGCCAATCCCGAGTGGGCCGTATCGCCCGTGGGGCAGGGATACGCCACGATCGACGGGGCCGGCGTGTTCGTGGCCGACCAGCCCGGCACCTACCGGGTGATTGCCACGCTGGGCGCGCGAACCGCCGAGGCGTTCGTCCAAGTCGCTCCCCGCAACATCACTCGCCAGGTCACGATCGTGGGCCGGCTGCCCCTCAAGGGACTCCCGGGCGCCGAGCTGTGGGTACATCCTGACGGGAAGCACGCCTACATGTCCACCATCGGAGACCGCATCTACGCAATCGACATCTCCGATCCTGCGAAGCCGGCCTTCACGGATTCGGTCGTCGTGGACGCACGGGTCGTGAACGACGTCATGACGACCGAGGACGGCAAATACGGTGTGCTGACGCGCGAGGGTGCGTCGACGCGCAAGAACGGCATCGTGATTCTCTCGTTCGAGGACCCCGCACACCCCAAGGCGATCGCCGAGTTCACCGAGACGGTCACCGGCGGCGTCCACAGTACCTACGTCTACAGGGGCTATGTCTACCTGACCGACGACGCGACCGGCTCCATGCGCGTCATCGACATCCGCGACCCATACCACCCCAAGCAAGTGGCACGCTGGCAGGTGGAGCGCCCCGAGGCCGGGCGGACGCTGCACGACATCGACGTGCGGGACGGGCTGGCGACGCTGTCCTACTGGAACGACGGCCTGGTGATCCTCGACGTGGGCAACGGCATGAAGGGTGGCAGCCCGGAAAATCCGCGGCTTGTGCTGCAGTACAAGTACGACCTGAACGAGCTCTACAAGAAGGTGGAGCTCGCTGGCGGGGCCGGCTTCATCCGTGGCACCCACACGAGCTGGCGCCACGGGCGCTACGTGTTCGTCGGCGACGAGGTCTTCCCCGCCCGCCAGCAGGGCGGGGGCCCCGGTGTCATCGGGCTCGGCCGCGCGTACGGCCGGCTGCACGTGATCGATATCGCCGATCTCACCGACCCGCGGGAGGTGGCGTGGTTCGAGCCGGAGGATGGCGGCAGTCACAACGTGTGGATCGCCGGCGACACGCTGTACCTGGGGGACTATCAAGGGGGCCTCCGGGTGCTCGACATCTCGGGCGAGCTGAAAGGCGACCTGCTCGCCCAAGGCCGGGAGTACGCCCACGTGCACACCGGCGACGCGGCCGGATTCGTACCCAACGGGGCGAACGCCTGGGGCGCGATCTACTCGCGCGGGCTGGTGTACGTCCCGGATATCAACTCAGGGCTGTGGGTCGTGAAGATCGAGACTCCGCAACCAGTTATGCCATAAGGAGTCAGTATGCATCTCGCGGTCCTGTTCGCATTGCTGCAGCACCCCGCGGCACCGGCGGCCTTTCCGGTTAGTAGGGTAGAGATCACGCCGCCCGCGGCGGAGATCGAGATCGGCCAGACCGTGCGACTCGCCGCGCGGGCGCTGGACGTGCACGGCCAGCCGGTGACCGGGGCCGCGATCGCCTGGTACTCCGGGGGCACCGAGGGCGACGTCGATTCGACGGGGCTCGTGAAGGGCGGCTACAACGGTTACGTGCGGGTTACGGCGGTCGCGTACATCCCCGGTCAGCAGGGCCAGGTGTTCGGGGATGCGGTGATCCACGTCTTGCCCGAACCGGCGGCGCGCATCGACGTCGCGCCCGCACCGGCGAAAGCGATCGCCGGAACGAGGCTCACGCTTGCGGGAGCCGCGTACTCGAAGCATGGCGACCGCCGCGCCGACCTCGTGTCCTTCAGCTCGAGCAACCCGCGTGTCGCGAGCGTCACCGCCGACGGGCGACTGCATGCGCTCGCGCCTGGTCGCGTGACCATTACGGCGAAGGCGGGTCCCGCGACGACTCAGCTCCCCCTACAGGTCGTCGCCAGCACCGTCACCCGGCTCGCAGTCGAGCCTGCGTCGAGCGCCGTCCGTACGGGGGACGTGATCAGGTTCACCGTGAACGCGAAAGACACGCGGGGCCGCGCGATCGCGGATGTCCCCGTCGAATGGGCCGTGGCGGCGAGCGGCGAAGGGAGTGCGGCCGTCGCCCAGATCGATGCCACAGGCGCGTTCGTGGCGGAGACGCCCGGGGTGTACACGGTCACGGCGAGTCTCGGGGGAAGGAGCGCCGACGCGGTCGTGCGCGTGGAGCAGCGCCGCGTGACGCGTGGCATCGACGTCCTGGCGCACCTGCCGATCAAGTACCGCACGGCCGAGGCCTGGGTGCACCCGTCGGGGAAATGCCTCTACATGACGACCATCGCCGATCGCGTCTACGCGATCGACATCGCCGATCCCGCGAGCCCCAAGATCGTGGACTCGATGCTGACCGACGCCCGTCTCGTGAACGACGTGATGACGACCGAGGACGGCAAGTACGGCGTGTTCTCGCGCGAGGGCGCGTCGAACCGCAAGAACGGTATCGTCGTGTTCGACGCAAACGACGCATGCCACCCGAAGCCGGTCGCCGAATACACCGAGACGGTCTCGGGGGGCGTCCACAGCTCCTACGTCTACCAGGGACGGGCCTACATCACCGACGACGCCACGGGCTCCATGCGGGTGATCGATATCCGCGACGCCACGCATCCCAAGGAGGTGGCCCGTTGGGAAGCGCAACAGACCGAGGCGGGGCGCTATCTCCACGATATCATGGTCGTGGACGGGCTCGCCTACCTCGCCTACTGGAACGACGGGCTCATCATCCTCGACGTGGGCAACGGATTGAAGGGGGGGAGTCCGGAGAATCCCCAGCTCGTGTCGCAGCTCAAGTATGACCTCAACGCCACCTACGCCCGCGTGGAACAACTGTGGGGAACGGGTTTCGTGCGGGGCACGCATACGGCGTGGCGCGCTGGGAAGTACGTCTTCGTGGGCGACGAGGTGTATGCCGCGCGCCCATATAAGGGCCTCTCGGGCGGCAATAACCTCACGTTCGGCCGGCTCCACGTCGTGGACGTCTCCGACATCCAACGCCCCAGGGAAGTCGCCTGGTACGAGCCGACGGACGGCGGCGTCCACAATGTCTGGGTCGTGGGCGACACGCTGTACCTCGGCAATTACCAGGGAGGCGCGCGCGTGCTCGACATCTCGGGCGAGCTGAGGGGCGATCTGCTGCGGCAGGGGCGCGAGATGAGCTGGATCCTGACCGCCGACTCCACGGGGTCGCAGCCGCACACGCCGTTCGCCTGGGGGGTGGTCGTGCGGGACGGGAACATCTTCGTGCCGGACATCAACAGCGGGCTGTGGGT
>Ga0209375_1000026_pt1 | contig 119932 bp, 83 predicted proteins | sample GraSoiAngelo_131_FD_185888 | JGI IMG/M metagenome (GOLD analysis project Ga0209375, IMG submission 185888) | Grasslands soil microbial communities from the Angelo Coastal Reserve, California, USA - 14_0929_02_30cm (SPAdes) (version 2) | ecosystem: Environmental > Terrestrial > Soil > Grasslands...
GGAAAATTAAGTACAAGATCGCGCTTTTGGAAGAAAAATCAAACTGCAAGCCCAAGTCCGGTGCCTTGCACGGTCAAGTCGCACCAGTCGGGAGTCCTCGCACACTTCCCAGATGCGCGTTTACCAGGACCGATATTCAAGGTTTGACTCCTTCCTATTCCTCTTCATATGCCCGCTTCAGTGCCTCTATATCAAACCTTTTCATTTTGAGGAACGCCTTGGTTACACGTGCCGTTCGATTCTTATCCGTGCCGCCAAGCATCTCGTTCATAATCGTGGGAGTGATCTGCCAAGAGAGGCCGTACCTGTCCTTGAGCCAGCCGCACTGTCCGCCTTTCGGATCGGCGGAAAGCCTTTCCCAAAAATAATTGATTTCACCCTGCGTCTCGCAGGGTACGATGAATGATATCGCCTCGTTGAAAGCAAATTTGTGCTCCCGCGCAGAATCCATGGCTCCAAACTCCTGGCCGAGAAGCGTAAACGAAGAGTATCTTACCGTGCCTTCTCTGTCCGGTTCCTCGCCCTTTCCATAACGCGCAAGTATATTCGCGTTCGTGGTCCCGTCGGCGCCGGCAGGTGAATTCTTGAAAACCTCTGCGTAAAAATTAACCGCTTCTTCCGTTTTGCCGCAGACCCTGCCCACAAACATGAGCACGGAGGTGATCCTCTGCTTCATCTCGCGCTCGCCCGCCAAAATCACCTGCCATGAGAGTCCGTACTTGTCTTCCAGCCAACCGTACCGGTCGCTGAAGGGGTAGCTGCCGAGAGGCATGAGAACTTTTCCACCTGCAGAAAGTTTCTCGAAGATCGCGTCGACTTCGTTTTTTGTTTTACATTTCAGGTGAAATGAAACGGAGGGATTAAACTTGAAAAGTGGTCCGGCGCTTACGGCCATAAACGGCTGTCCCGAGAGCTCGAACGACACGATGTCGCAATCCCCTGACGGCGTGTTATGAAGAGTTTTTATATTCATGATCTTTGAGTTTGGAATCAGAGAAGTATAAAGCTCGGTCGCCTCTCTTGCCTCTTTGTCGAACCACAGGTGCGGAGTGATTTTGGGCATAGGATCTTGCTCCCGGTTCTGAGTCACTGAATCAGTTAAGCTGACTTGTCCAATCTTGTCGAGGTCCAACCTTTGCGCGTGGCAATCTGAGGCCGGCGGGAAATTGGCGGGGTTCGTGGGTGTGCTTGCATAACCCCTTCAGGTCGCTGCGTAGCTCAAGACCATTGCTATTGCCAATTGGAAATGGCCAACTCCCAGTAAGTCGGCGCTGGACATTAAGGCGCCGCGTTTACCAGGGACTGACAATTCGGGATTCTTCAACCATTCCGCAATTGCTTGACGTGTTCGAGAAGCTGCTCGGGCAGCCAGCCGAAATTTCTTGCAATCTCAGGTGTCTGGCCTGTGTCATGTACCGCCGCGGTGTCGGTATCCATCTGAGCTTGAGACCGGCGTCGTCCACAAGGAATTGCACAGGTCCAGTGCGTAGAAGTGAAGGACGTGAAAGGCACACCGTGAATTTAAGCAGGGAACATGGGTCGGCCGAAAATCGCGCGTGTGCGTTGCCACGTTCCGGAACGACTCATTCCTTGACTTCAACCGACGGCGGAGCAGAAATCGCCGAAGGTAAGAATGCCAGTCAGTTACTTGTCCGGCAGAGCGAAGGCAGCCAGAGTATCGGACGCTTCGATAGGTACGTCCTCCGTTGCAAGAAGACCGCTTCCGCCAGCCGCGATCACCACGATTTGTTTATGCGTTCGTTTTCCGAGAAACGTCATGGGCGTGGCGTGGCCGTTGGCCTCAAGGCGAATCACCCAGAGTTCCTTGCCCGTGTTCGAATCAAAGGCACGGAAACGCTTATCATTTGTGCCCGCAATAAAAACGAGTCCGCCGGCTGTGGCAATCGAACCGCCGAGATTCGGGACGCCCGTCTTGGGAATCCCCTTCGCTTCCAACTCGTCCACAACGCCAAGGGGAACCTTCCAGGCAATTTCCCCGGTGTTCAAATTGACAGCATTTAGAGTTCCCCAGGGCGGCTGCTGGCATGGATAGTGGTTCTTGTCCCAAAACCGCGCGTATGTTCCCCATTGGCTGCCCCACACGTACGCTTCGGGAGAACCTGCCGGCTGCGGTTTCATAGAACCTACCGAGCCCAACTCGTTTACGTTGACAAAGAGATATCCAAGAGATGGATCAAAAGAAGCTCCCGACCATGTGGCGCCTCCGAGCGTTCCCGGCATTTCCACGGTGAGCTCCAACCCCCATGGATTGAAGATGCGACCGGGCAAGATGGAGCCAAAGGTCTCCAGGCAATACTTATTGGATTCGGGGGTGACGGTGGTGATGTCCTCGCGGGTGACCGAGATTCTGGCGAGCGGCGGCGGCTTGACGGGAAATGGCTGAGTGGGCCAAGCGGCCTCTCCCGGCAATTTACTCGGCAGCACGGCGCGCTCTTCGATAGGGAACAAGGGTTTGCCCGTAAGCCGATCGAGTACGAAGACAAATCCCATTTTTGTCACTTGAACGACGACGGGAATTTCACGTCCTCCCTGGCGAACAGTTATCAAACTAGGGGGCGCCGGCGGGTCATGATCCCAGAGGTCGTGATGAACCATTTGGAAATACCAAATGAGCTTGCCTGTCGCGGCGTCCAGCGCCACGAGCGAGTTGCCGAACAGATTCTGACCTCTGCGGTCCGCACCGTAAAAATCGTATGAGGGCGACCCGATGGGAAGGAAAATCATGCCGTGCTCGGTATCCACACTCATGATCGACCACACGTTCGTGCCTGAGCGGTCTCTCCAGCCGTCCCCCTCCCATGTTTCGTGTCCTAGCTGGCCAGGCTGGGGAACGGTGTCAAACGTCCAAACAAGTTTGCCTGTCCGGACGTCGAAGGCACGAACGGCTCCGCTGGGCCCCTTCGAGGGATACTCCTGAACTGCCGCTCCGGTAATAACAAGGTCCCTGTAAATGGCGGGAGGCGAAGTCACGTCATACTGTGCTTTGGGCCAGCCGTCCGCGACTCCCTTGCGGAGATCAATAGCGCCACGATTACCGAAACCGTTGCAGGGCTTGCCTGTCTGGGCATCCAACGCGAAAAGGCGACCATCCAGCGTGCCATAGAAGATGCGTTTATCGGTCCTGCGCGCCCTGCCGCTGCAGGTAACAGGCGAGTTTCCCTCCCAGTAGGCAACACCGCGATTTTGCACAGTGCGTCGGGTCTGGGCATCCGAGAAAGGATCAAATATCCATATCTCCTTGCCCGTCTCTCCATCCAGCGCAATCACGCGGCTCGCGGGGGTCGAAAAATAAAGGACGCTGTCGACCATCAGAGGAGTACTTTCATAGGCCGAAATATGTCCGGCGCGTATGGAATTCCAATTGGTTTCCCCCGTATGGCAGGTCCACAACCTGCGAAGCTGCCCGACATTGCTCCGGTCGATCTGCTTCAGCGGCGAAAATCTCATCCCACCTGGATCGTGACCATAAGACCGCCACTCTTGGTCGATGGGACCAGACGGACTCTGCCCGCAAGCGAAACGGCACGACACAAGAAGACATGCCAAAGTGCAAATAAGGCGGTTCATCAAGCCTCCCAGAACGGCGGTGCAGGAATGAATTCAACAAAGCTGTGTCACGGTAACCCGAAGCATAGGATATTGGGGCCGGCCGCAAGCGCCACAAATTGTTTGCCGCTGACCATGTAGGTCATAGGAGAGGCTTTGTTAACTCCGTTCGTCGGAAAATGCCACAAGGCCTTACCGTTGCGCTCATCGAGGGCGACAACGTCTCCGCTGGGGTCTCCATAGAACAGAATCCTGCCGGCCGTGGCCAATACTCCCGCGTTTCGCTTTCCATCGATGGGTCCGATTTGCGGAGTTTCCCAAACGATGTTTCCGGTCTCAATGTCGAGTGCACGCAGGTACTTCTTTCCAAGTTCCTCTTCGGGCTCGCGCATTTTTCCCTTGCCGGATGCCAGTTTTACGCTGCACTTCTCCAGGGCAACGATGTAATAGAGACGCGTCACCGGGCTGAACGCAGTGGCATTCCAGTTGGTCGCGGCTTGGGGGCAGGTGACGCCATTCTCCGGTAAAGTCTCAGGGCGGCCGTTAGGAGCGACGCCGCTAGCCCAAGTCAGCCGCTGTATGAATTTTTTTGCCAACAGAATTTGGCCATCTTTTCGATCCAGCACATAGAAGAATCCGTTCCGGTCTGCGTGCAGCAGGAGTTTCCGATCTTGCCCGCGATACCGCGTGTCGACCAGGACAGCGGGTTCGGTTGCATCCCAATCATGAACATCGTGAGGAGTGAATTGATAATACCATTTCAACTTACCGGTGCCGGGGTTCAAGGCTAGGATGCAATTCGTATAAAGGTTGTCGCCGGGGCGATCACGGTCGTCGGAATCCGGAAAAGGGTTGCCGGTGGACCAGTAGAGAGTATCTGTCTCCGGATCGTAGGAACCTGTGAGCCACGTTGAGCCGCCTCCGAATGTTGGCTCCTTGCCCTTCCAAGTCTCATACCCCGGCTCTCCTTTGCCGGGGATGGTCCAGAACCGCCACACAGGTTCGCCCGTCGAAGCCTTGTAAGCAGCGACAAACCCACGAATACCCCAGTCGCCGCCAGAGACTCCAGCAATAACCATGTCCTTGACGACCAAGGGGGCCACAGTCGAGCCATAGTGCTGAGACTCCTCCGGCATTACGACTTCCCACATTACGTGGCCTGTAGTCCGATTCAAGGCGATCAAATGCGCATTATCGGTCACCATAAATACCTTATCCCCGAGGACAGCCACGCCCCGGTTTGTGCCCAAAGCCGCGTCTCCAACCAGTTCCCGAGTACGCGGGCGCGAATACACCCAAATCTCGCGACCCGTGAGGGCATCCAGCGCAAAGGCTGCATTTGGGCCGGTCACATACATGATGCCGTCAGCAACGATGGGTGTCGCTTCCAACCCGAAGTAGCGCATGTTTTCAACAAAGTAGTTCGTATCGGGAAGCAAGCTTTTCCATAAGGGAACCGAGAAGACCCACTTCAGAGCCAGCTGGTTCACATTTGTGGCGTTGATTTGAGTGAGCTCGCTGTACCGGTTTCCGCTCAGTTTTCCGTTGTAGGTCAGCCAGTCGCCGGGCCCAGGATTGGAGATTCTTACAAAGCCGATTCCCTCTACACTGGAGGCCGACAGTGTGCCGGCACGGACTCCTAGACGGACGTCTGTCTGCTTGCCCAGGTAAGCGATCAGATCCCGAAGTTTTTCAGGGCCGGCCTTGACGGGGGGCATTATCGATCGCTTCTCCTCCGTGACGGCTGAAATCTGGCCCTCCCGAATAAGGTGGAACTGTCCTTTCGGGTCCTGCAACCGAATGTCAAAATTGCTACGATTCCTGGCAAATCCACGAATGGTGCTCCCATCATGCAGCTGTACGGTAATCAGGTCATACCCGGGGGAGATACGCGCACTGGGATCCAGCAGTTTCGCTTGAATCTCGTCGGCCGTCATTTCACGTCCTACGTTCGACAAGTCCGGACCTATGGGTTCTCCGTTGCCAGAAATCATATGGCAGGTGACGCATTGTCCCCTACCGAAGAAGAATTGCTCTCCTGCGGCCGAGTTGCCGCGTACCGTGTTTTCCGCGGACGGAGCATTCAGAGAGCGTACCAATGCTGCAAGAGCATCGAGTTCCTGAGCCGGCAAGTCGAAGGCCGGCATGCCTGATCTGGGGACTCCTTTGCTGATCAGGTCCCTCAACTCCTGAACAGTACGGTCACGTAGCCGGCGATTTCCGGCGAGACCAGGGGCATTGTCCGTACCACGGGAATCAGCGCCATGGCAGCCAGCGCAGCGTTGCGCGTATATTTTTGTGCCTTGCGCCAGATTTGACGGCGTATCTGTAGGATTCTGCCCGACCACCGGCGCCGCGCTCATGACAAGCAAGACGATCAAAGATCTCGCACCGCGGCAGGCGGAGATGAACTGCCTCAAAGAGCCCGCGTTCCCTTTCATCGGACTCTTTAACAAGGCTTGATGTTCTCCGTATTCCACGAAGCCAGGTTCCCTTACTTGATTGCCGATCGATGCTCTTCGACGTAAGCGCCGATTTCGCCAACGGTTCCGAGCCAAATCCCGTTGGCTGGATCCCTGGCATAGTCGCACAAGGCCTCCAGCGCCTTGGTGTCCGTCACTTGATAACCCCGGTCACCGATCTCATGACCGACAAAAATGATCCAACGGCCTTGTTTCGCTGCTTGCTCGACCGGTTTCATCATTTGCTCAAAGTTCATGTCATCGAAAGACGTGCCCAGCGCTTGCGCGAGGTCACAGAATGCAGGGTCGTTTGCGGCTTCGTCGAGATAACCGCGCCCAACCAGAAAGCGTTTCGCGACCAAGGGCACATAGCTCTTTGCACGCCGCCCTCTTCCGACGAATTTCTGCCCGCAGGGGTAGGCAAAGGTCCTTGGCTTTGCCCCTAGCAGGCGACTAATTTCCGCGTTCGCGGCGTCAAGTTGTTTCTCCATCATCGACAGGGAGTAATCCTCAAGTGCGTTCTTCCGGCTAAACTCGTAGTTTCCTGTACAGGGATGCGTCATGGAGTGATTGCCGATCTCGTGTCCCTCCGCTGCGGCCCGACGCCAGCCATCTAGACGCTTTTCAATCTGGTTCCCCTGAAGGAAAAACGTGACCTTAACATCATGCCTGCGGAGCAGCGCCAAGCCTGTATCGACTTGGCTGGATCGCCCGTCGTCGAAGCTCAGGCTGAGCGCCATGCGTTTTCCATTTGGCCACTGAAAGGAGCGCGCAAGTTCGTCCTTAGCTGAGCCCGCACTCTGGCCGAATACTGCCGTACTCCGGAAGCTCGCACCGAAGGAGAAAAGGGCGAGCATCAAGAACAAAATAGTCTTTTGCATTGGAGATTATGCTACTGCTCCCAGGCCAGGTCCGTTCAAGTTCGCCGTGCGCAGAATTCCATCCTTGACACGGAAGATTTCCGGGAACTTTTCCTCCCAAGCCTTGTTTGCTCTCGGCACATACTCCCGGGCATTCGCCTCGACTGCAGTCACCCCCGGCATATGCGCCGCCAGTCCGACGGAATGCACAAGGGATGCGCCGGGACAGGTCAAGTCCTGAACGCAGAGGAACATTTTATATTTCTGCGCCGCCGCCGCCATAAGCAGCGCCTGGCTTTGTCCTTTGCATGCTTTGAGCGCCGCTCCCGAATAGCCCATCTCCCGCGCCAGCATCAGCCTGTCGAGGCCCGTCAGCGATTCGTCAATCACAACCGGCCTCAGCTTGGCGGCTTCGTGCATGGTATTCTCCCTGTGCTTCTCCAGATCCCGCGCTGTGGGTTGTTCAATATACCGGATCCTTTCGAAACCCGCGGGCGTCTTTTCCTTCAGGCGACGCAGAAATTCCAGCAAGTAGCCAACGTTGGGGCAGCGCTCGTTGAAGTCGAGAGAATACCCCCAAGTTTTCATCCCGCGTTGTGCTTGAACTTCAGTCGTCGTCCGATCGATCCGCAGTATCCGGTCGAGGTCCCAGTCCAAATCGTTGCCGTCCAACTTGATCTTAATGTGGGTCAGGCCGTTGTAACGGATCCATCCGGACAAGGTCTCAGGCAAGCCGTCGTTCAATCGTTTTTTGATGTCCGAGTCTTCGATGGCATCGGAAGCTCCGACCGAATGGTAGAGCGCCAGCAGCGCGCTTGGGGCCGTTAACACATACCGGTCCAGGTATTCCCCTTTGAATTCCGGGCCGAGGTAATAAGACAGATCGTGGGTCATGAAATCGCGCCCGTACGTGCGATAAGAGGTTAATCCATGGACTTTTCCGAAGGCGTCGTGAAGGGCGGCATCAAAGGCGCTCGCCGTGACCAGCGTGCAGAGTTTTGGGATGGCATCTTCGAGTTGCAGGCGACGTGAGACTTCCTCCGCTGCCTTCAAGTACTCCGGTTCCAGTGCCCCGTTGATATCGATCGAGTGGCCAGCCTCCTTGAAGTCCGCGGTAATTTTTCGCATGCGCTCTGCCAAGGCCCTCATTGCTCCGAGCGTCCTGTCGTAAGACATACGCTCCGAAGGAAACGACCAGACGTTACCCATGGTCATCGACCCGAAACCATGAGCCGATCGGCCATTCGCAATATGTACGACACACCGCACGTTCAAGATCGTAGTGCGGTCCACTTCCTTGCCACCGAACTTATAAGGAGTTCGATAGCGAAATTCCTCGTAATCGTAAGACACGTCATCTATTCGGATGCCGGCTGGTCTTGTGGCCGAAGTGTGGAACGTGTTCCCCCAGCTTCGAAACGCAACGGAAGCCAACAGTGAGGTCCCAGGCGCCACGCGCAAGAATTCTCGCCGACTGACTTGTTGTCGTTTCGGCCGCCGCTGGTTCTTATCGGTCACCTGCTATCGCTCCGTAGCCTTCGCGCAAGCGCGTCTTCAAGAATTGGAGATCGCGGCGCAGAGCGGCGAGAATATTCTCCTCTTTGGCTGCGCTGGTTTTCCCCGCCACGTCATACTCGAGGTGTAGCGAAATGGGGCCTTGAAAGCCGCCAGCTGCGAGCGCGTTCACGAAATACTTCCAGTCCACCATGCCTTCCCCTAGCGGACAGTTCCTGGCCGCCCAGCCTGTCTCCGCTTTCTCCCATCGAAAGTCTTTGGCGGCGACCATCTTCAGGCGCGGCATCACCAGGTTCGTTGCGATCTTCCAGCCGCCCACTCCACCTTCGGCCACGGCATGACGCGGGTCGAAGTAGAAGCCAGCCCACTTGGGATCAAGTGTGTCTATCACGGAGGCCACGTCCCAAACCGGGGCTCCCATGTACTCCTCGTGGTTGTGGTAACCCGCCTGCACGCCATACTGTTTGCCGAGGCCGACGAGGCCACGAAACTGGCCGGCAGCCTCCTCGAGTTCTCGCCGCACGTTGACCATCTTATACTTGTAATAGCCCGGCTTGAAGAATGGTATCGAATGTTTGGCGGCGATCGTCAGGATTGTGCGCGCCGCCGGGTCGTCCGCAGAAGTGATCTCTGTGGTGATCATCGGGACGTCCAATCCCTCTTCGCGGATGGCGGCCACGGCTTTGGGGAGGTCTTCGGCAGCACGCTCAGGCGGAACGTGCCCGCCTTGGCGTACCGTCAGGTCAATTCCGCCAAATCCTATACTTTTGGCGGCTTGAGCCAGTCGCAGCCAATTCATTCCTGGCAAGGGCTTCGAGAAGAGGCAAAGGGTTCCGGTATAGCCTCCGCCAGGGGGCGCCACGGAGGCTTCAACCATATTTAGAGATACAGCGCACGCCGCCGAGGAGCATACGCCGAGAAAGTCTCGCCGCGAGAATTCCATGGACATGATTCTCTCCCTCTCATCAAGAAATGGTATGTCTGCCTTCCTCACATGGAAAAAAACCTGCTGCTGAAGGAGTGTCTCACCGCTGAGCCACTATTTAGCGACACTAGCGGACAGCTTTGAGAAACGCCAGCAGGTCCGCCATCTGGCTAATGCTGATCTGCTTCTCCAAACCTTCCGGCATCATGGACACCTTGCTGACATGCATGCTCTTGATGTCCTGGCGAGGAATGACAGTCTCCCTCCCTTGCTCTTGCCGCAGAGTGACCGTTGCGGCAGTCTGGGCGCTCATGATGCCATCCACGATTTCTCCGGAAGACATCTCAACCACGTAGGTCTCGTAACCCTGTTCGATCGATTTGCTCGGTAGGATGACGTCAACCAGTAGCTCCGACGCAGGATGATTACGAACCGTGCCCAAGTTGGGACCCACAGCGACGCCCACGCCATCAAGCGCATGGCATTTTGAACAGACGCGCTGGAATGTTTCCCTGCCCCGAGCCACATGTCCTGGAGCATTCAATGCAGCTTGGTATTCTTTCAGGACTTGCTCCCGGTGTGCCGAACTTTCCTCGAATAGCGCCCTGGCCATCTGACGAACGGCAGGATCGGGATCCATGAAAAGACGCGGCTTGTACGGGTCAAGCTGCCACGTCTGGACGTCACCGCTCTTGACCGCCTCAAGGAGCAGAAGGGTTCGATCTGAACCTCCACCAAGCAACGTATTCGTCGCCTCAGCCCTTACCTGCGCGCTCATGCCGTTCCATTTGGCCAGCAGGAGCGGGCCGACTTCGCGGCCCCTGACAGAGTTAAGGGCCCTCACGGCAGCGATCTGAACAGTATCGGGTTCTTGCGGATCGAGGAGCCGTTCAAATATGCGCGCCTCTCGGGCAGAATTTGCGAGCGCCAACAGATCCAATGCGTCGGCCCGCACAGAGGCGTCGGTCTTGCGATTCGCCGCTGTTACTTCGGCGCGCTTCAAGGCTTCAGCAGCAGTCGCGTCGTCCGGAAGACCAACAACAGTCAAAAGGTGAACCGCCGCGTGCCCCACAGGCCCCGGCCTCTGCTGGAACATTCCCAGGAATAGGTCTCGGTTCTCTTTTAGCGCAGCTCTGGCGTCAGCGCTCTTCGCGCGAACGCCCTCCGCCAAGCCGTCAAGCGTTGCGCCACCCCACCAATCCGCATTGCGACGAGAGCGGCCCGCCACAGTTGTCAGAACTCTTCGCATTTCCTCTCGGCTCGCTCTCATGCCGATCACAGCACTGACTTGGTGAAAAAAGTTCCGGCGTCCTGTCGTCTCCGTGTCGATGAAGCGGGAGACTGCGAGCTCAAAATACTTGAGCGCGCGAGTGGAAGATGCGCTCAAGGCGGCCACATGCATCCAGGGGTCTTCCACGCCGTCTGCTAACAGCTGGTCCTCGGCGGCCATGGCCTCGGGAGATTCAAGGAAGCCCAGCGTGCAAAGGAGCTGGAATCGAACCTTGGGGTCAGGGTCGCCGGCCATCTTCGTGAGCTTCCTGGCCAGCTCGGGAGCTTTGGCCAGGTAGGGCTCAGCCATGCGGATGGCATTCTCGCGGACTCCCGCAACACTGTCATCAAGCGCCCGTGCGACCAAGGTTTGGTCGAGTTTTCCCAGACCATCGAGCGTCCACAAAGCGTGTACGCGCCCCAAGGGAGACGCGCTCTCTTCAAAGAGCCGAACAAGAGACGGAACGGCATCATCGTGATGGCGCTCCACCAGAAGGCGCTGGGCTGTCCGGCGCCACCAAATGTTCGAGCTGGACAATTGTCGTACAAGTTCTGTGGCAGGCGCCTGGCCGAGTCGAATGTTTTTGGGCAAGGGCAGAGGCGTTTGTGTCTCCGGGACGATCCGGTAGATTCGGCCGCGGTCCTGTCCGTTATATAGATTCCCGGCGTGGTAAGTGTCTGCGGCCATCCACTCCGGATGCTCAATAATGTTGCGATAATAATCGATGAGGTAGAGCGCCCCGTCGGGGCCGATGTACATATTAACGGGCCTGAACCAGGCATCTGTCGAGGCGACGAACTCGGCCTCCTTTTCGAGGCGCCGGGCACTGTAGGTTGCCCCCGCATCCGACCAAACATCGCAGTGCACTAAATTGTGCGCGGACTCGCCCATGCAGGCCACACGATCAAAAGAAGCCGGGAATACACCACCCAGATAAGGAAGGGTGATGCTGCACGAAGAAGTGAGGGTGCCGACATCGGTAAGGATTTCGAATCGCGGATTGTGAGTGATGGGAAAGACTCTGTTGGTCTCAGCCGTGGAAACATCCTGCTGTACGGTAGGCAGCAAGAGAGAGGGATTTCGCCGCAAGTATCGTGCGGCAATGACTTCATGGCGTCCGTTACTGTCGTTGGTGATCGTAAAGTGGCGTCCCCACTCATCAAAAGCTTGCCCATATTGCGACCAACCCGACAAGAACTCGAGCTGATGCGTCTCCGACCTGAAGCGGACGCTGAGCGGCGCCATTTTCAGCCGTGGTCCTTGTCCGTCCTCAAAACGAATGTCACTGCCGCGATCCCCAAAAGGATCCTGAAATACTACAGTGGTAACCGGCCCTTGATGCGCAAGGTAGATCCAATTATCCGGGCCGTAGACCGGACCGTTGACCATGTGCTGCGGATTCGTAAACGCGAAGCCGGTAAGGACCTTTTCGCGGATGTCAGCTTTGCCGCTCCCCGTCGTATCTTTGAAAAACCACACGTCGGGAGCGGCGGTCACCAGCACACCTCCCTTCCAGCACATCACGCCATTCGGCATGACAATGTGGTCCGCAAACACAGTGCTGCGATCAGGTATTCCATCGCCGTTTGTGTCTTCAAGCAGCACAATGCGGCCTATCGGTCTGGTATCCACTGGATAGCCAGTATCTTCGGCCACGTACAAGCGTCCGTTCTCGTCCCAATCCATGGCCACGGGACTGTTGATCATAGGCTCGGCGGCAAAAAGTTCAACGCGAAAGCCCTTGTCAATGTTGATCATTCGGAGAGCATCGCGCGGGCTGTAGGGCGGCACGAGTTGCCGGCGAGACCGCACAAGGAGACCGAATATAAGGACGACAACTGCCAGCAGTGAAAGCGCGCCGAGAAGCGGAACATGTCTGCGAGATGATGGACTTGGAAGAAGCGACATTTTACCTACCTCGCGGTTCAACACTCGGGAACGAGCGCATCCGGAGGGAAATCCTCGCAAGGGCCTAGCGTGCGGTCGATGCTGCCGGCAGACGCCGCAAGTGTGTACGCTCATATCTCAAAATGTCAAGAAGGAGAGGATGCTGGAATCAACGGTATCGTTACCTCCAAGGGGATTTGAATCGCTTCGCGTCAACGAAGTCCAAGGCTTCCTTGCGAAAGAGAGGTATTCTGACGCGACAAGAGTCAGATTTGCGGAGGTCTAAGAAGAGTTCCTTTACCTTATGCCGCCTCGGATCCGAATAATGACGCCTGGCAACATCTCTGCCGGAATGCGCCTGAAGGAAGCAGTAGGATGGAATCAAACCCAGGAAGATTGGGAACGATTTCTTCAAGCTAGCCCCGAAGGATGTTTCGTCGCGGAGCAGGATGGACGGGTGGCGGGTACGGTGACCACGATCGTCTATGAAAACCGTTTCGCGTGGGTTGGCATGGTGCTGGTGGATACGCAGTTGCGCGGGAGAGGCATCGGGACAGCCCTCCTCCTGAAAGCGATCCATTATCTTGACGCTAAGGAGATACCCTGTGTGAAACTGGATGCTACGCCGCAGGGCAAACCGATTTATGCCCGGCTGGGATTCCGCGTGGAATACGAAATTGAGCGGCACAGTTTAACCAGGGAACCCGACTCAAAGGCTGCGCCGGGACCGGCCCCCGGCGAGAACATCGAGGCAGTTATGGAAATGGACCGTGAGGTTTTTGGCGCGGACCGAAGCGCCCTTCTTCGGTCGGTCGCAGCATCCGCTCCTGAGTTGGCAGTCATAGACCGCCGTCCAGGTGATCCCGTGAAAGGATTCGCCCTGGGCCGCAAAGGGTCGCGGGCGGACCATCTGGGTCCATGGGTCGCGTCCGACGGTCTGGCGGCACGGGAAGTTTTTGAATCCTTTCTCCTCCGTTCCCGGCGTAACAATGTCTTTGTCGACGTTATGAAAGACAATCCCTGGGCGCTTGCCCTTGTGGCGGAGAAGGGCTTCCAATTTTCCCGGAGCCTGACCAGGATGTACCGGGGCGAAAATGCGCACTCCGGTCGGCCCGATCTTCTCTGCGCCATCCTTGGGCCCGAGTTTGGCTAGCGTGATAAGGGAATACCGTCTTCCGCGTATCTTCTATGGGTGGTGGATTGTTTTCTCCGCCTTTCTGAATCTGTTTTTTGCAGTCGGGCTCGTCTTCTACGGCTTTCCTGTCTTCTATCCTTCGCTCGTCGAATCACTTCACTTCTCGCGACAACAGGTCACCACGGGGATCTTTTTGGGCTTTGCGGCGGCGGCGCCGATTTTGGGTTTGCTGGCGGGCGCTCTGATTGACCGTCTAGGGGCCAAGTTCGCGATCCTCCTGGGGACCGGCTTCGTGGGCGGGTCGCTGATTTTGATGGGGAGCGTCAACACGCTCTGGCAATACTATATGCTCTGCTTTACGGAGGTTGTCGGGTATGTCTTAGCAGGGCCGATCCCGAATCAGGTGCTGATTGCAAATTGGTTTCGCGCGATGCGGGGTCGCGCCATGGGTTATGCGTATTTGGGTCTCGGGTTGGGCGGCACGGTGTCGCCGCTCCTCGTTCACCGGCTGATTGAAACCTTCGGCTGGCGCAGAGCATTCGAGGTGATTGGCACGCTGATTGTGGCTACGCTGGTCCCCATCGGCGTCTGGGTCACACGTTCCTCGCCGGGTGACTTAGGATTGCAGCCCGACGGGGGCCTCTCCAATCCTACTCCGACCGAAGCCGCGAGCACACGCTCTCGAACCGTTCGCGATGCTATCGGAACTTCGAACTTTTGGTTGCTTCTGCTGGGAAGCACGCTGGTGATCGGCGCGATTGGGACGGTGATCTCTCATTTCATTCTTTTTTTGAAGGATGAAGGTTATTCTTCCGGGGGGGCTTCGCGGGAGCTCAGCGTTCTGTTGCTTTCGAGCCTGGCCGGACGCGTGACTGTCGGCTACTTCGCCGACTCGTTTACCCGCAAAAACGTCATGGCGCTGTTCTATCTGGCGCTCGCGCTGGCAATTCCAATGCTGCTTTTACATCACCAGGAGCGAGTTGTGACGGGCTTTGCAATTCTGTTCGGCTTGGCCATGGGTGCCGACTACATGTTGATCCCGCTTGTCGCCGCCGATTGCTTTGGACTTGCTTCGCTCGGAAAGATACTGGCGCTGATCATTATGGCGAACTCGCTGGGACAAACTTTTGGGCCCGTGATGGCGGGCCGGATTTTTGACACTCGGCACAACTATGATCTCGCTTGGTTTATCATCTCGTTGGCGGGAATCTTGGGAGCCGGTGCCGTGTACCTCATTCGAGCGAACAAGATGGGAAATAAACCCGCTTAGATCCACCATAGGGGCGATCTCGCCGGGCGGGATCGGTTCGCCTCGCAGGACCGAGCCATGATTGATTTCATCGACTCTGTTGAACAATTGGAAGAGCGGCTTGCCACGCCCAGTATTCAAGACTTAGAAGCCATGGAGCCCTTGCGCGGAGATTTTCTAATTCTCGGCGCGGGCGGAAAAATGGGACCTTCGTTGGCTAAGCGAGTAAGACGCGCTTCGGATCTAGGAGGCGTGAAGCGCCGTGTGATCGCCGTCTCCCGTTTTTCCAATTCGGATCTTCCCGATGAACTCGCGCGGTGGGGGATTGAGGCCCTACGCTGCGACCTTGTCGTCCGCGAGGAAGTCGCTCAGCTCCCCGTGTGCGAGAACGTTCTGTTTCTGTCCGGCCGGAAGTTTGGGTCGAGTGGCCGGCCGGATTTGACCTGGGCCATGAACAGCGTAGTTCCAGCAAATATCGCGCTTCATTATCGAAATTCCCGAATCGTGGCCTTTTCCACGGGCAATGTCTATCCGTTGGCGTCGGCGAGCGGGAAAGGCTCCCTTGAGACGGATGAGCCCGGGCCGTTGGGCGAATACGCACAGTCCTGCCTGGGGAGAGAGCGCTTGATTGAATACTACTCGCGTGAGTGCGGCATGCAGTGTCTTCTCTTTCGCCTGAACTATGCTGTTGACCTGCGTTATGGAGTGCTGGTGGATATCGCGCGAAAAGTCTACGCACGCGAGCCCATAGATCTCACCATGGGCTGGTTCAACGCAATCTGGCAGGGCGACGCCAATTCCTACGCCCTGCGCTCCCTTGAACTATGCGAATGCCCGCCGAGAATTTTGAACGTGACAGGCTCCGGGAAGATTTCCGTGCGCGAAGTGGCGGAAATCTTCGGCAGCAAGTTCAAGCGCCCGCCGGTGTTCGAGGGCCAGGAATCCGAACGCGCGCTACTTAGCAATGCCTCGCTCTGCCATTCGTTGCTGGGTCAGCCCGACGTTTCACTCGAGACCCTCCTCACTTGGGTCGCTCACTGGGTGGAGATTGGCGGCGCGACACTCGACAAGCCCACGAAGTTCGAAGTCACGGACGGAAAATTCTGATCGATGTTGCTTCCTATTGCGATGGACACTCGAGTACGAAAAGTTTTGCAAAAGGGCGCAGTGATTCCGGCTCATCCGCTGGCGCTAAACGCGCAGCGTAAACTCGACGAACGTCGCCAGCGCGCTTTGACCCGCTACTATTGTGAGGCCGGCGCGGGCGGAATTGCAGTTGGGGTGCACACAACTCAGTTTGCCATCCGCGATCCCCGAGTCGGGTTGCTCGAACCCGTCCTAAAGTTGGCGATTGAAACCGTCCGCGATTGCGAAGCCGCACTGGCAAAGCGACTGATGAGAATCGCCGGCGTTTGCGGCGGGACTGCCCAAGCCCTCCGTGAGGCCGCGCTGGCATGCGAACTTGGGTACGATGCTGGTTTGCTGAGTCTTGGCGCGCTACAGGAAGCATCAGAATCTAGCCTGATAACCCACTGCCGCGCAGTTTCCGACGTTATCCCTTTGTTCGGATTCTACCTGCAGCCCGCGGTTGGCGGGCGGACGCTGGACTATCGCTTTTGGCGGGAATTCCTGGAGATAAAGAACGTGGTGGCGATCAAAGTGGCACCGTTCAACCGCTATCAAACCCTGGATGTGGCGCGAGCGCTGGCCGAGAGTGGCCGTCATGAGGAAGTCGTCCTCTATACCGGGAACGACGACAACATCGTCGGCGACCTCATGACCAAGTTCAGTTTTCCGTCGTCGCACGGCAGAGTCGCGATTCGGTTTACCGGCGGACTGCTTGGGCATTGGGCGGTATGGACGCGGCGCGCCGTGGAGCTGCTCGAAGGTGTCCATCGTTGCCACGATGGAGGCAGCGACTCTTTCGAATTGCTCTCTCGCTCTGCTGAAATAACTGACAGCAATGCGGTTCTTTTTGACGCCGCCCACGGCTTTGCGGGCTGCATCCCGGGCCTGCACGAGATACTCCGTCGACAAGGGTTTCTGGAGGGGCGATGGTGCCTGGATCCCTATGAGGAGCTTTCGCCAGGGCAGCTTGAAGAAATTGACCGCGTCTTGCGGACTTACCCTCACCTCACTGACGATGCCTTTGTAGCGGAACACCTGACCCGTTGGCTGTCATGACAGGCGATGCGTGCCTGCCATTCGATCACGCACTTAGCAACCTCCGCGCGTTTTCCTCGAAAATCGCCCAGCTTTGGTTATCCGTGAACCCCGATTCGCTAACCTTCAAAAGAGCCGACTCGAAATAAAACAGCGGGTAATTCGAACCGAACAGTAGCCGTTGGACGGAAACCTTCTGGGCCAAACGGGCGATTCCGCCAACTCCTTCCACCATCGAAATATCAAAATACACACCGCCAGTGGAAGCGAGCCCTGGCAACTGCTCCAGGTTGCGCATGGGATCAGAATTCAGAACGATGACCTTCACTCCCGGTTCGCTCGTGAGCACGTCGGACAGTGGAGATAGGTCAACCGGGGGGACACGCATCAGTGGGTGCTGGGTTCGCTCATCTTCCATGCATACCACGAGCTGCACGATTAGCCGGTGGGCGGCCGCTAGATGCACCAGCTCCCCAAACGCAGGCTCTCTGAGGGTATATCCGTGGTAGTTAGGATGAAGGCGGATGCCGGGCATCTTATATTCTTCGCTGCAGCGCCGGAAATCCTCCTGCCAGTTCGGGAGGCCGGGATTGACGGAGCCGAAAGGCATGAGAATGCCGCCACCGTAGCGGCGGCAATCGTCCACAAGGCGGGAGTTGGCGCTCCAAAGATCCTTGTGAAATATTCCGTCGAAGGTGCCTGCCCATGCCTGGGTCACATTGCGGATGCGGAGACGCGCGACGAGACCCGCTGGATCATCTCCAACCAAACGGCGGAATGGCCACCGTGAAAGATTTGCGTTGACGTCGATCATGTGTAACCCTTGGTGCGCAGGATCGGCGTCAGGATGCGGCGCAGATTTTCTCCCAGGATCAATCTTCTGGCTGTCTCGGAGATCTCCGCTCCCATCACTTTGCCAAGCTGCGAGGCGCAACTCCGGCCGAAGGCGTCGCTGCCATAGATCACTCGCTCGGCTCCGAGCTCACGCACTGCCATTTCGACAAACCCGGATGTCGGATTCGAGCCGGCCAGGTCGGCGAAAACATTTTTTGCGGGGCGGATTGCGCGAATTCCGAGCTCCCAGTCTCCACCTGTGTGGCCGCAGATGAAAGGAACGCCGGGGTACCGTCCGGCTAGTTTCACGATGTCGTTGGGCGTAGATTCGCCCGGCCCATTTCCATTGACCTTGAACCAGGTGTGCTGCAGGATGGGCGCCTCCATGGAGGCGGCTTGCTTCGCAATTGGGTCGAGTTCTCGCGCGCTGCAGCGCTTGGCCACCCAAAGCTTTACGCCGACCATCGGCCCATCGCGCACGCAGCGGTCGAATTCGTTGAGGCTGGCCTGAACATATTTGGGATTCAGATACACAAAGCCGTAGGCGCGATGGGGCCTGGATTTGACTGCTCGCAATACCTGGTCGTTCCCTTGGCGAAGTTGTTTAGGCGAAGGATCCGCGAGAAGGGGATACCCCAGCGAGAGCATCACGCGGTCGATGCCCATCCGATCGAGATATTTGACGATTTCTTTCATGCGGTCTTCAGGGGTTTCACCCGGCACATCGGTGAGGTGGAAATGAACATCCCAAACGAGGGGCTGTTTCTCCGGCATCAGATTCCCGGAAGAGGGAGCTATGGCCCGAACTGCGGCGAGCGATAAGCCTCCGTAAATGTGTCTCAAGAAAGCGCGACGGCCGAACATGTTAGCGTCTCTCGTCCAGACCCCGGATCGTTGCAAATATTGCGCGGGCGAATCAAGTATCATGCTGCGGATCATCATTGTATGAACTCGCTGATGAACGCGTTGTCCTGCTCATCGTGGAGATCCGTGGTATCGCCGATGACATGGCGATACCTGTACGCGGGACCAAGAGAAACAGGCCGCTCCATCCAGTTCGTAGGGTCGGTCCACAATACCGACCGATTTCTCATCGCTTTACGAAGATCTTCCAAGTCCCAATGGAGTGCAAAGCCGGGGATCACCGCATCGAATAAGCCGGTGTTCATAGAATTCCCCAGAGCAGCTCGCAGGCTGTAGGGTGTTCGATCCAGCCAGACTTTGCCGATACGCGTATCAGTCGCAGCCGCCAGCAAAAGCCAGATTCCGCTGACGCCGCGGGCGGCAGCCCGAATCGAGCCCGGATCCACGTCGCTGCGAGCTGCGAGGACATCCACGCCGCGCAAAATATCGTGCGCTCGCATCGACGGCAAGTTGCGCCCGATTTGATCGGCTCTTGCGTTGGCAAGCCAATTCCCAACGTACGGCCGGTGATCATCCTGTGTGGGAGAATCACGCGGCTCCAGCTCGAGCACAATTCGTCCTGTCTTGGCGATCCTTTCCGCTAAGGAAGTTGTTGATGGGATCCAATAGCTACTCATCTTATCCGCGATGAGCAGCGCGGCTGGTTTTCGCCCGCCGGATTTAGGAATGTAGAGCCTTCCGCTAATCTCGACCCCGGGCTCACTCTCAAATTTAACCTGCTCACGACGACCCTCTAGACCGTCTACCACTTCCGATACGATCACTTCGGGTGCGCTGCCCTCCGACGGCACCTTCAGCCTCCGCAGTTCGATCAGAAGTTCAGGTATTGTTTTCTGCCGTTTCTTGGCGCGAAACTCGTCCAGGATCAACTGATAGAGCTTCCGGCTTCCCGGTTCGTGCTGAACATGACCGCTTCGTGTAACCAGGAGTTCGTGGTTGGTATAGAGTTTCACCGGCTGTTCATGAGAATCGCCATGACCGTCCTTAAGCCAACGAATCATCCACTCGTAGATGGCTTCCCGAGTTTCGAGAGGAGTGCCGTGAGGGCCTGGCCCAACAAAAAAGCGCAGCTTGTCCGGTGCGCCGTAGAGGTCGTACCAATGTCGGGCTTCCTCATAGACGATCCTCGCCCCGGATGGCGTGAAATAGTCGCGGTCGGTGGCCAGGATGAGCCACGGCTTCGGGGCAGACAATTCTACATAATCGGCCATATCCAGCCCGCTGGAAAGAAGATGGGGCGGGCTCATTTCCGAATCCGGATCGGGGCCCGCAAACAACTGCCGATAGGAATTGATGAAGCAAGCGGTGGCGACTGCCTTGACCCTCGGGTCGAGAGCTCCAATGAATGTAGTTAACGCCCCGCCGCCCGAGCACCCAACGGCTCCCAGACTTGCTGAGTCCACTTCAGGCCGACTGAGGAGATAGTCTATGGCTCGTTTAGCATCCCAAATGAAGAAGCGGGCCACACTCTCGCCGATCAGCAGGCTCTGGGCACCTGCTTGGATATGCTCATTAACGGACCACCCTGCCAAAGGCCGATCCACCTGTCGCTCATATGTCTGCTCTCTTTCGCCTTGCCCCAAAGGATCGAAAGTCAATGCTACAAAACCTTTCAGAGCCAGATTAACGGCAACCCTCTGCGGCTCTGGCTTCCCCTCTTGGGTGTGGCCCGACTGCAGAAGGACTGCGGGAAAACGGCCAGGTCGGTTGGGGCGATAAAGATTCGCAGTCACAAAGAAGCCCGGCGCACTCTCGAAAATCACTTTTTCGATCACATAGTTCTCACTCTGGACACGTCCCGTAATTCTGACATTCAGGGGGCCGTTGTAGTCGGGGAGCCCACCCAAAATTTCGAAGAGTTTTTCATGTACGAGTCGTTTCCGACTTTCGGCGTCGGTTATGGTATGAATTTCGGTTATTCCGCGGTCCCGTCCGTCCAGTTGTTGTTGTGCGATCTGATCCATCCAGCGGAGAAGGGGATCTTGTGTGAGCTCCTGTGCCGACAGAGGAGAGAGACTAACGAAAGCGGTGCATACTAGCCCTGCAATCCTCGATTTCATAAAGTTCGCCGTCTACCTAGGCGAAGGGTCGTCACGTGTGGATGCTGTGTGGACAAGCCTTCAGCACAGGCGTCGAGCCTCACGATGAGTTCTTGATCCGCGACCAATGTCAACGACTATGCCAAGGTTAGACCCTCCAGAAGCCGAAGTCCTTAGTTTGCTTACAAGCGAAACACGGCGCAACTTACGAAGATAGCGTAATCTTGCGTCGCACGTTTCATGGAGGATAGTGATGTCGAACATTACTCGGCGTCAATTCTATCGGACCCTGGGTGCAGTTATCGGTACAGGCTGGGCTGAGGGCGTTGTGAGCTATGCCTAGCCTACACTTTTCGAGCTGATGCTGTTAGGTACAACTTACGTACAATTAAGAGGGGAAGAAAATCGGGTCCTTGTCCCGAAGCGACGCCAGATAAAGCACTTAGGATATTTTGCTACCCTGGTTCGGGACCAGGAGGTCGATGGTTCAAATCCATTCGCCCCGACCACTTCTTTTAGAACCAGCAAGTTACAAGCACACGAATAGTCGTTGAGCGCCTGGTCCGGGGCGGAGAGCATCGCAGGGGCCAGAACGCCCATGCGAATTTCGAAGCTCTGGCGTTCGCCAGATGTGTGACTGCTGATGAGTGTTGCGCAAACCTGACGCAGCGGGCTACCATCAAATCTGCCTCTGTTTCGTTGAGTGGCGAGAGTCTTTCCTGTTGCGTTGCATGAAGAATCTGATCATCGCGGTCGCACCTTCTCTGTTGTTTTTCGCCGTCGCCCTGGGCACGTGCGCGGCGCAGGAGCCCAAGGCGGCGCCTGACGAAAATGGGCCTCGAGTCTTTTCGCTTCCGCGAGCCGCGCTTCAGCAAATCAAAAGTGGGATTACAGCTGGAAAGATCATCGATCCAGCTCTCGATCGATTGCGAAGCGACGCAGATACCGCGCTCAAACAAGAGCCGTTGTCGGTAACGTCGAAATTAATTAAACCCCCCAGCGGAGATAAGCACGATTATTTGAGCCTGGCGCCGTATTGGTGGCCAGACTCGAGCAAACCGAACGGGTTGCCGTATATCCGCCGCGATGGGCAGGTGAATCCGGACATTGAGCAGGTACAAGATCACAAGAACATGGACCGAATGATCTCGGTGACACACACGCTTGCACTGTCCTATTATTTTTTTGGCGTTGAGGCATTCGCAGCGCATGCGACCGAGCTATTGCGCACATGGTTTCTGAATCCTGAAACGCGGATGAATCCGAATTTGGAGTTCGCGCAGGGCGTTCGCGGATTCAACACCGGGCGCGGTACTGGACTCATCGAAACGCGTGACATTTACCGCCTCGTTGATGCCATTGGACTGTTGCGGGGCTCGAAATCGTGGACCGCGGCGGATCAGAAGGGAATGGAAGATTGGTGCGGCAAGTTTCTCGACTGGATGATGCATTCACAGAACGGGAAGGATGAAGCCGCCGCGAAAAACAACCATGGCACTTTCTACGACGTGCAGGTAGTTTCCCTTGCCCTGTTCAATGACCAGATCGAAATCGCGCGAAGTGTTCTTCAGGCGGCTCGCGAAAAGCGGATTGCCATGCAGATCGAACCCGATGGACGGCAACCGCTGGAACTGGAGAGGACCAAGGCGTTGGGTTACAGCGCGATGAATCTCGCGGGGCTCTTTGAACTGGGGCTGCTTGGAGAAAACGTGGGAGTGGACATCTGGAGCTTTCGGACGCTTGATGGCCGCAACATTCGCAAAGCTCTTGATTATCTCGTTCCCTTTGTGGCGGGCGAGCAGAAATGGCCTTATCAGCAAATCATAGAATTCAAGGGCGCTGAAATCTCTCCGGTACTGGCGGTGGCGGCTGTGAAATATAAAGATCGCCGGTACCCAGATCTCGCTGTGAAGATAGATGCTGACGTTCTCCGCCGAGTCGACACATTCCCATTTCGCCCGCTACTCTCGCAATGACATTGGAAGTGCACTGACCTGAGTGATCGATAGGGCGTCGTACGTTTCTGTGCCGAGATGTTCCCGCCCCTGAGGCGCGTCACGCTGATTAATCCATCGAAAGCCGACTCTCAATTCGAATGGCCGAGACGCGCTGAAATTGTTCGAGCAGCCCTTCTTGTCGCTCCTGCAAACGCTTGAATGCGATCCCGGCTCATCCTTGTGATGGGTCCGGAAACGCTGATGGCGGCCACCACCTTCCCACTTTCATCGAGAACGGGAGCGGCGACGCATCGCGCCCCCATATCCGTCTCCTGATCATCCATCGCATAGCCTTGCTGCACGACGCGCACAAGCTCTTTTCGGAAGCGGGCAAGATTCGGAATGGTGCGCGGAGTTGCGCGTTCGAAGGTCAACATAGGAAGAATTTCCTCGCGCTGCTCACTAGGAAGAAATGCCAGCAAGACTTTGCCTAACGCGGTGCAGTTCGGCGGACGGTGCATTCCCGCCCGGGAGGCCATGCGGAAGGAGTGGGAACTTTCCAGCACTTCGAGGTAGAGCACATCGTGCCCGTCGAGAACAGCAAGGTTCACGGTTTCCGTGGTTTCTTTTGAGAGCTGCGTCAGCACTGGCCGGCTGACCTTGCGAAGCGTGGCATGGTAGGCGATTCCCGCGCCGAGCCGGGCCAACTTGGGACCCACGATGTAAGCGCCTGTATCATCGCGGAAGAGATAGCCTTCGCTTTCCAGGTGGGCGACGAATCGATAGGCCGTGCTCTTGTTGAGGCTGGTCTGCTGAGAAATTTCCCGTAGCTGCAGTCCGGTGGGGGAAGCGTCCAGCGCTTCCAAGATTCGCAAGACCTTTCCAACCACACCGACTGGTGCGGATTTAGATTCGCGTGCCCGGATCATGGGAATGCTGCTCCTTCCGTTGAGTCGGCACCGCCGCGTCTGAGGAACCTGCCCGTAAATGGGCGGCGGCACCGGGCAAAACGGCTGGCGGCATCTTAACCCAAAGATCGTTCAGTTTTTCAATATTTGAAACGCAGATTTTTAATATTGAATCTTGCGATGTAACTTGGTAGAAGCCTTTCAGTTTTGGACAGAACGCGCCGCCGGCAAGGTCAACGGTATCAAGTTCCATGACCGACGCGCTTTTCGTCTTGGGCCTGGATTTAGAGATGTTTTTGGGAATTCATGCCTAGGGGGTGTGTATGTGGCTGGCGAAGACGACAACTTTTTTTTCTCTGGTCTTGTTGATATTTGCGAATGGAACTCGCGGGCAAACGGCTTCAGGTGAAGTGAATGGCACGGTTACAGACAAATCGGGTGGATTTGTTGGCAGTGCTGCGGTCAAGCTGACCAATCAGGCCACTGGGATCGACGATCGCGCCACTACAAATTCCGACGGCTACTTCGTTTTCATTAACGTCAAGCCGGGAATGTATGTTCTGGGTGTCGAAGCAAGAGGTTTCAAGACAACGCGAATCTCGTCATTTGAAGTAGGGGTCAACCAAACGGTCACACAAGCGGTAAGCCTTGACGTCGGCGCAGTCAACGAACAAGTGGTGGTGAGTGCGGAAACCGCGATGCTTGAGGCTTCTACGAGCGAACTGGGCACCGTAATTCCCGAGAAAGCTGTCAACGATCTGCCTCTGAATGGCAGGAACTTTACGCAGCTACTGACGCTAACTCCAGGTGTCACGCCCGTTTCCACCGCCCAAAACAAGAGCATTGGATGCTGCGAAGGAAACGTCGGAATCCCCGGGTCGGGTTTCTCTGATGCTTCGTTCCACGGACAACAGAACCGCTCGAAGTTCTACTTTTTTGACGGCATCATCAATACAAACGTACGCGGACCAACATATATTGTGATTCCTAACATTGATCTGATCCAGGAGTTCAAGGTGGTTGGGCACGACGCCAAAGCTGAATTTGGTGGCGCAACGGGTGGCGTCGTGGACATGGTTTCCGCGTCGGGAAGCGGATCCTTCCATGGTTCGGCCTTCGAATACGTGCGTAACGATGCATTCGATGCGCGCAATAGTGTGACGGATTTCGACCCAGTCGCAAGAACGCCCAAGATTTTTCCATTTCGACAGAACCAGTTCGGAGCGACCTTTTCCGGTCCCATCATCAAGAATAAGACCTTCTTTTCTGGTGGTTACGACGGCTGGCGCTACAGCAAACCCTCCCTGGACCGCTCTTATGTTCCCACTGCAGCGGAGTTGGGCGGCGACTTTAGTTTGCAGCCCTACTCCACGACACCCCATCAGATCTATAACCCCTACAGTGGTTCGGGTACATCCCGTGTGGCGTTCCGATGCGATGCCAGTGGAAATCCTCTACCTCTGTTACCTGGGACCAATCTTCAAGACCAGACGCTGGGGGCCCCTTGCAACAAGCTTCCGCAAGCGCTTATTTCAACGGAGATGCAACAGTTTTTCCTGAAGTACTCGACCCTGCCCAATTACTCGGTGACGTCAGACCGGGGTCACAATTTCATTCAAACCAGACCGACACCGAACACTTCCAACAGTTTTCAAGTGCGAATCGATCATCGATTGAGTCAAAAAGACAATCTGTTCTTCCGCTACACCGAACAGCGGGTGTCCGTTGTTAATCCGATTGGCGAAGTCGGATTCACCGAGGGCGGTTCAATCGGCAGGAACTATGGCGGCGGCTGGGTGCACACCTTTCGGCCGAGCTTGATTCTTGACCTGCGTGCCGGCTATGCAGGCCGGCCTGCCGTGGATGCCGGGCAGCAGAACCAGAATCCCCTCGGGCTAGACCCTTTGAACCAGCTCGGCTTTAAAGACATCGACAAGTTCTCGGGCATCCTTTTCAGGCTCAACACCAACGAGTGGATTGCCGGCGGCAGCAGCGATTTCGGTATTCGCGGACCGGCGCCGAGGGAAAATCCTAATTGGAGCGTCACACCTAACATTGTCTGGCTCAAGGGTCGGCACAACTTCAAGCTAGGTGCTTGGTTTATCGATTCCAGGCGAATACAGATGAACACGTTCCAAAGATACAGTTTTGGGGACGGGCAAACAGGTCTTGGAAACAGCACTACCGGCCTTTCGCTCGCTTCAGCTCTCTTGGGTTTGCCAAGCAACGTAGGTGGCGAGTTGCCCGTTTCGGGATCGGGCCCTGTGAAGTACAAGTATGGCGCGTGGGCCGGATACCTGCAGGACGAATGGAAGGTGCGACCGAGGCTGACTCTCAATTTTGGCTTGCGGTATGACTACTTGACTCAACCACAGACGCTGGACGGCCGGCTGTGGAATGCCCTTGACCTCTTCAAGCAACAATGGATCATTGGGGCCGCGACCATGCCTCCGCTTTGTAGCGTAGCTCAAAAAGCGCCGTGTATCCCGGATGGCGCGCCGCTATTCACGCCGACAAATACTCCAACTTGTAACAACACTTCGATTCCCTGTGATTTTACTCAGGACGCCCATTCCAACAACGTGATCGTGGCGGGCAAGCCATTTTTCTCGCCGCCGCCTGTGAAGGACAATTGGGGGCCTCGCGTCGGCGTGGCGTTGCAACTGACTCAGAAAACAGTCATTCGTGGCGGCTACGGGCTCTATTGGGATACGCTCGCGGGCAGAGGCCAGGCTGCGCAGAACGTTCTCGAGAAGGCGGTGTGGCCGGGCGCCCTCGCCCTTACTGGCGATTTTAACGGGAACAACCTGAGTCCCACCCAACTGAAAACAATCGACCAGATCCAGGGAACCTTCGCAAATTCGCTGCCGGCAGCGACTCCGTGGACCTCCGGGAGTTTTTTTGTCGCTCCCACTTACAAGGATCCCTACTCGCAACAATGGAATGTTGAAATCCAGCGAGAGTTCACTCCGAATCTGATGTTCTCCGCCGCTTACGTGGGCAGCAAGAATGGACGCCTGGACTTTGAAGGGAACGCCAACGCTGCCAATCAGGCCTCGCCGAATAACACCTGCGCGAAAACCGACACGGCCTGCAATAACGCTTACATTGCTGGCATAGATGCCCATCGGGTCATGCCCTGGGCGACTTCGGGAATAACGTATGCCCAAAGCATTGGGTACTCGAATTACCACGCGCTGGAGGCCAAGTTACAACGGCGGTTTGCCAGCGGTTTGATCTCTCTTCTGTCTTACACGTTTGGAAAGTCCATCGACACGAGCAGCGGCTACTTCAACGTCGAGAACGGCCCCCAAGGAGGCTCAAGCGTTCAAAACTATTTTGACTTGAGTTCCGCTCGGGGCATCTCCGGATATGACATCAAGCATTTTGTGTCTTGGGCAACTGTCTATGAGCTTCCTGCGGGAAAAGGCAAGAGATGGCTTCAGAGCGGGCCAGCGTCGTGGATTCTGGGCAACTGGCAAGCAAACTACATCTTCCAGGCCCGGTCCGGCCAACCGTACGGTTTGATCGTGCCCGGTGATGTCGCCAACCTCAAGGGCTCTGGTGGAATTGGAAGCAATGGCCCCAGTGATTATGCCAGGCCCAATATAATTGCCGATCCCTTCACACCTGGCCCTGTTCCTACTAACCCTAACCCGAAGTGCCAGACAACTATCTCTCAAGGTGGACTAGCCGCCGATGCGACCTACACTGCTCAAACCTGGTTCAATCCTTGCGCCTTCGTTGCTCCATCGGGGACATTTGGAAATCTTGGAAAAAATCCTTTCCGAGGCCCTTCCGTGTTTGATATGGATTTCTCTATGTTTAAGAGCGTGCCTTTACATAAGGAAGGGTGGAATCTCCAACTTCGCTTCGAGGCGTTTAATGCCCTCAACATTCAGAATCTGGACGCTCCGGGAGTCGGGAGCGGAAATTCAGTACGTGTCGGTAACGCGAGCGCGGGATCCATTACAACCCTTGCTGTTCAGCCTCGCCAGCTGCAATTTGGGTTGAGGTTCGCTTTTTAGGTTCACTATTGGACTCACCTTTCTTTGTTAGCACGACTGTGCTCACCTACGCTGCCGTTTGTTGCAAGAGGAAGAAACAACAATTCATCAGCAGAGGTATCGGCTCATGACAAGAAACGAGATGTCGCGGCGCGATTGGATGATTGGAAGCGGCGCCATTTTAGCTGCGGCTACCCTTCCCGTGAATTCTGCGCTCGGTTTCGCGCAATCGTCTGCCCCAGCGCAAGCTGCCACGGCCCCGTCCGCCGGTGACGCCGACCGCCAGCGCCGGATGAAGTGGTGGCATGAGGCTCGCTTCGGCATGTTCATCCATTGGGGACTCTACAGTGTGATCGGCCGCCACGAGTGGGTCATGGAGAACGAGGGGATTCCGGTTTCCGAATACGCCCCGCTCGCCAAACAGTTCAAGCCCAAACCATTTCCTGCCCGGGAATGGGCCAAGATCGCCCGCGAAACCGGCATGCGCTATATGGTCATGACCACCAAGCACCACGAAGGCTTCTGCCACTTCGATACCAAGACCACAGATTACTGCTCGCCAAAACAAGGACCAGGGCGCGACTTGGTTCGTGAATACGTCGACGCCGCTCGCGCTGAAGGCATGCGCGTTGGCTTTTACTATTCATTGATGGACTGGCACCATCCCGACGGTGCTCGCTGCGCCACCGACGAGTCTGCGCGCAAACGCTTCGTCGAATACATTCACACGCACATTCGGGAACTGCTCAGCAATTACGGAAAAATTGATGTTCTCTGGTACGACGTCTCGTGGCCGCTCGATGCCGCTGGTTGGGAGTCAGAGCGCATGAATAAAATGGTCTTCGAGCTTCAACCGGACATCATCGTAAACAATCGCAACAAGCTTCCGGGCGATTTTTCCACTCCCGAACAGCAGATCACTGCGGACAAAGAAGGCCGGGCCTGGGAGTCTTGCATGACTCTCAACGACAGTTGGGGATACCAGCGTGCCGATGACGATTGGAAGAGCCCGCGACGCGTAATTCAGAATTTGATTTCGTGCTCTCGCGACACCGGCAACTACCTTTTGAACATCGGGCCCCGCGCCGATGGCAGCGTGCCTGAAGAATCGGTCCGCGTGTTGACGGAAGTCGGCCAATGGATGCGCCGCAATGGAGGCAGCATCTACGCATCGGATCCCTGTCAGCCGCGGCGCTCCAATTACGCGAGCTTCACCCGCAAAGGCAACACGCTTTACATGCATGTACACTTCTGGCCCGGCGACTATGTGGTGGTGGCAGGTTTGCAAGCCCAGGTGAAGTCCGCCCGGTTCTTGGCGTCAGGCGAAAAAATAAATTTTCAGCAGGACAAGTACCGTGCGCGCCTCACTGGCCTGCCCGCGGAAGCGCCCGATCACCCGGTTACAACCATCGCCCTTGACTGCGAGTCCGAACCCACCCAGGACAATATTTTTGTCCGCAAGGAAAAGCCGCGCGAAGGGGTCTGAATGGCGCCAGCGGCGGGAACCACATTCAAGAATTCAATCAACAGGTGCGACTGTGCGGAAAAGAGTGGTTCTTGCTCGCTTGGCCCTGGGAGCTGTGGCGGCAGCCGCTCTTGCGCAAGCTAGCCTCGCCCAGGCGCAGCCACAATCGCAGCAGACTACGTCTCGACGATCGCAGCGCGTTCACATGCAAGAGGTCCAGGTCGCAAGTCCGGACGGCAAGATCAAGTTCACGATCCTGCCCAACGCGGAGCGCTTGACCTTCACGGTGACAATGGGAAATACAGTGGTGATCGAGCCTTCTCCGATCGTGATGAAGGTTGACGAATATGACCTTTCATCGGGAGTGGTGTTCAACAACCTCGAGCGCTATTCCATCGACGAATCCTATCCGTGGTATGGCGCCCACGCGATGGCCGTCAATCGATGCAACGGCGCCAAACTTTCTCTCACGCATGACCTGAGCTTTATTTCGTACACTCTGGAGATCCGCGTATTCAATGACGGCGTTGCCTATCGCCACGTCATTCCCGGCGAGGAAAACGCTTCGCGCGCGCCTGATGAGTATTCCGCCTTCGTCATTCCAGATGGCTCAACGCTTTGGTATGGCGGACTGGCCGATGGCCACTATGAAACTGAGTTCATGAAGAAAAACATTTCCGAGGTTCGCGCTGGAGAATGGGCCGGCCCTCCACTGACGTTCAAGCTGCCGCTCGACGCTGGTTACGCCTCTATCACCGAAGCGAACCTCGTGAATTACAGCGGAATGGGATTGGGGGCTGACGGCCGACGCGCCTGGATCACCGGTTTGGGGCACCGGCAGCCGCTGAACTGGCCGTTCGAATTGCGTTATGGAAGAGAGGAAGCTAAGCGTCTTGCCAAACCGGCATCCATCGCGGGAACGATCAGCACTCTGTGGCGCATCGCAATGGTGGGGCCAGACTTAAACACGCTGGTTACTAGCACGATCCCTCCCAATCTCTGCCCGCCCCCTGACCAAAGATTTTTCGCTGAAGGGATTCATACTCTGTGGATCAAACCCGGCCGCGCTGTTTGGCGCTATCTGGATGGCGGTCCCGAAGGCGTAGATGGCATGAAGGAATTCGCACGCATGGCAGGCCAGTTGGGATTCGAATACAACGTCATCGAAGGCTTCTGGAGCAAATGGACGCCCGAGCAGAGAAAAGAAGTGGTCGATTATTCCAGGCAGCAGGGAGTTGGCGTGTGGTTCTGGAAGCACGGCAAGGATCTCCGCACTCCGGAAGGGCGCGAAGAATTTTTCAAAATGTTGCACGACCTCGGCGTAACCGGCGCCAAAATCGACTTCTTCGATCACGAAGCCAAGGAAGTGATCGATCTATACGAGGCGCTCTTGCAAAAAGCAGCCGAATACCAAATTCTCGTAGATTTCCACGGTGCAAATAAGCCTACGGGCCGCCAGCGGACCTGGCCCAACGAGTTGGTTCACGAAGCCATCCGAGGAATGGAATCCAGCGCGCTGAAGGAACGCGCCCGGCACGAAACCATTTTGCCTTTCACACGCCTGCTAGCGGGACCCGGTGACTATACGGCCATGCTCTTCAACGACCGCCGTCGCGACACGACCGTGGCGCACCAGATCGCCAGCACCGCGGTCTTCGCCGCTCCTCTGCTTACGATTGCCGACAATCCGCAGACCGTTCTGAGCAATCCTGCGGTCGACCTGATCAAGAGCGTCCCTTCCGTGTGGGACGAAACGATGGTCTTGCCGAACTCTGCGATCGGTGAACTGGCTGCCTACGCCCGACGCAAGGGCGACACGTGGTTCTTGGCGGTTATGTGCGGTCCCCAACAGAAGACGATACGTGTGCCACTCTCGTTTCTGGGCGAAGGACAATACAATGGTTTATTCGTCCGTGATCGCCCCACTGAAGACGTCAAGGTGGAAGTCGAGAAGTCAATTCATAAACGCGGGGATTCCCACTCCGTCGAATTGCGGCCAGGAGGCGGTTTCTTGGGTCGCTTCTCGAAATCACAAAAGTTTTTCATCTGCGTTTGAAGAGACTGGATTGTAATGAAAGTTGCCTATCGAACGATGTTGCTTGACAGCAATGCAAAAACAAAGTATCTGACATAGACCGTAAGACAAAACATCAAATCGAAAGTAAAGGCAAAAGCACTTATAGATGACCTCGAAGCGTTCAGAAGACGTGTGCGCTGAAATATCTGCGTGTGCCAGCTGCGAGTGTCGCAGGCCAATTTTTGTGATGATGAGCTCAGTTGCGGTGCGTCAAATCCTCCTTCTACTTGTGCTCGTTCCTAACGTCTCCGCGCAAGAATGGCGGTTTTATGGCGGTGACCCTGGCGGAACGCGGTCCTCGCCGCTTAAGCAGATCAATCGTCAAAACGTTAAGAACCTGAAAAGGGCGTGGACGTATCACATGGGAGAAGTGGATCGCGGAGGCAACGAAACGGACCGGCATCATATTGCGCCATTTGAGTCCACGCCGATCGTGATTGATGGAATGCTTTACTTCTCCACACCTTCCAATCGTGTGATTGCTCTTGACGCGGAGACTGGCAGGGAAATTTGGCAGTTCGATCCGCAAGCGGGGCGCACGGGGCCTCGCCAGTTCTTTCAACACCGGGGCGTAACCTACTGGCAGAGTAAGACGGGAGGAGAAGGCCGAATTCTGTACGGCACTTTCGATGGGCGCTTGATCGCCCTGGATGCCAGAAGTGGAAAACCCTGCCCTGAATTTGGAAAAAACGGCACGGTTGACCTGCGCGCAGGGGTCGCGGACGCTTATCCGGGTGCAGAATATTCAGTCACATCGCCTCCCGCCGTCTATCACGATCTGGTCATTACAGGGGCGGCGGTTCCGGAGTATCCGTCCAAAGGGCCAAGCGGCGATGTGCGGGCGTTTGACGTCCGCTCGGGCAAACTCGTATGGACCTTCCATACCATTCCTCGGCAAGGAGAAATGGGACACGAAAGCTGGGAAGAAGATGCGTGGAAAGAGCGCACAGGCGTGAATGTCTGGTCGATGATGAGCGTCGACACCAAACGCGGTTTGATTTTTCTTCCCATTGGCTCGGCTTCGTATGATTTCTACGGCGCGGACCGCAAGGGCCTGGATCTGTTCAGCAACTGTTTGGTGGCGCTGGACGCGGCAACCGGCAAACTCATCTGGTACTACCAGATGGTGCACCACGATATTTGGGATTACGATATGCCCGCGCAGCCGGCGCTGATAACGGTACGGCGCAACGGCCGGGATGTCCCTGCGGTTGCGCAGCTTACAAAGATGGGATTTGTGTTCGTCCTCGACCGGCTTACAGGGAAGCCGCTATTTCCGGTGGAAGAACGCCCGGTTCCAAAGAGCGATGTCCCGGGCGAAGCTGCGTGGCCCACACAACCTTTTCCGGTCAAACCTCCGCCTCTTGTTCGACAGTCTTTCAGCGAAGGGGACATCAGCACCGTCACACCGGAATCCAACCGTTATTGTGCTCAACTGTTTCATTCTCTCGAGAGCGACGAAATGTACACGCCCTACGGTCGCAATCTGACATTGGTGGTACCGGGCACATTGGGTGGGGCGAACTGGTCTGGAGCTTCTTTTGACCGTGCTTCGGGCTACTTGTTTATCAATGCAAATGAATTGGGCGCCGTCGGAGCAATGGAACCGCAGTCTGCTGAAGGACCAGTGCGATACCGTAGAGGCTCCAAAGAAGGGGAATATGCCCGCTTTTGGGACGACCACCAATGGCCATGCCAGAAACCGCCATGGGGAACGCTTAACGCCGTGAATGCAAATACCGGGGAGATTGTTTGGAAAGTGCCACTTGGGGTCGTAGACGAACTGAAGGCGGCAACCGGCACCCCTAACCTTGGCGGCACGATTGTGACGGACGGCGGGGTCGTATTTATCGGGGCGACGATCGATAGCCGTTTTCGGGCATTCGATTCGCGAACAGGTGAGCAACTGTGGGCCGGCGACCTGGAAGCCAGCGCGCACGCCACTCCAGTCACGTACCTGGGCAAGAAGTCCGGCAAACAGTTCGTCGTGATTGCCGCAGGAGGGGGCGGATATTTCAGGGGAAAAGTGTCCGATGCGCTGGCGGCATTTATGCTACCGGATTAGGAAGCCTAGCAAACGTAGTTTTTTGGACGCCTCTCGTTCGAGGGGGCACTGCTGAACGGCTCGCGGGGTATGGAGACTTAAAGATGTTCCGGTCACTAATCAGATTCAGGTCAGGGAGTTCCCGATCCCGATCGATCATGAGGAATTGCTCTTTGGGTACGCTTCTGGTATTGGCGACGGGACATCAGGGATTTGCGCAATCAAATGTGGTTGTGGTTCGCCCAAAAGAAATCCACGACGTGCTCGTAAATCCTGGAATGGGCATTACCACGTTTCAAAGATTTAATGGGCAAGAGCCAAATCCTCCCTTGAAGTGGTCTGAAGTCGGGCCGGTTGGGAAGCTCCCGCAAGCGGCCACGAAACCGGATTTTCCGGACACTTCCATTGCGTATTGCCGCTGGTACTGGAACGCCCTTGAGCCGGAGCCTGGCAGGTTTCATTGGGAGATTGTGGACCTCGCCTTGGAAGAGGCGAGAGCGCATGGACAAATTCTTGCCATCCGGCTAATGCCCTACTCCAACCAGGATGCGCTTCCCAATTGGTATCGGAACTCGGGAGCGCGGCGTGCTAACAAGCCGTCAGACGAAGACGGAGAAATCTGGCAGCCGGACTTTAGCGATCCGCTATTTCTTAAATTTTGGGGCGAGCTTGTCGCTGAGGCGGGGAAGCGATACGACGGGAACCCCTATCTGGACAGCGTAGATATTTCGTCCGTGGGCTATTGGGGAGAGGGTTGGAGCCCGTACATGCCGGCATTTGTCCATCAGAAAGAACTTATCGATATTTGGCTCGATGCGTTTCAGCGCACGCCGTTGCTGATGAATTTTGACGAGCAACAAGCGCTCACGTATGGCACGGAACATGGCGCGGGATGGAGACTGGATTGTTTGGGAGACATGCGGACGAGCTCCACAAATCCTTACTTTCCGGCCGAAATGCTGGAGATCTACCCACAGCAGGTAGTGCGCGCTGGAATCCAGGACGTTTGGCAACGCAAACCAGTCTCGCTGGAAGTCTGCTTTACCGTGGCAGGTTGGAAAGAGAAGGGCTACGACCTCGACTATATTCTCGACCAAGCACTTCGGTGGCATGTGAGCTCCGTGAACATAAAGTCAGCGCCGATTCCGCCTGAATGGAAAAGTCAATTCGCCAACTTTCAGAAGAAGATGGGGTACCGTTTTATTTTGCGGCGCCTGGAATATCCGAAGACGGTTGAGGGCGGCTCGATGATACCGATTCATATGTGGTGGCTGAACGCAGGAGTCGCTCCCATTTACAGAAATGTATCGCTGGCCGTTGAGTTGCGATCTTCCAAGGCAGCGACCATCATTCGAATTCCTGTGGACGTCCGGAAATGGCTTCCTGGAGACGCGGTGTTTGATGGCACGGTCTATATTCCGGAGACCCTGCCAGAAGGTAATTACGATCTCCGGGTTGCGATGCTGGATCCAAGGACCGAGCAACCGGCAATTCGCTTTGCCGTTGAGGGTAGGCAAGACGACGGCTGGTACGGCATGGGATCGCTCACGGTGAAAACCCGGTGAAGCATTTAAGAATGATCCGGCCATGCATCATGGCTGTGCTGGCCGGAACGATTGCATTGTGTGCACTCGCCGCGGAGGATCCACCGCCACCGCAAGCTTTTCGGGTTCGTGAACAACCCCTGCCGCCGGGGCCACGAATAACACCCTTCCTGCAATACCAAGCGAAGCAAGCTTGGAGCGAAGACAATGACCGCCTGAGGGCCTGGGACGCCATCCATAACGAAAGAGAACTGCTGAAGACGCAAAGCGAACTTCGACAAAGCCTCGTGCAAATGATCGGCGGCTTGCCGGATGTAAAAACGGATCTGCGTCCGCGAGTTACCGGCCGGATTCAGATGGATGGCTTCACCATTGAAAAGCTAATCTTCCAGAGTTTGCCGGGTGTTTATGTAACTGCGCTCGTTTACCTGCCGGATGATCACTCCAAGAAACATCCAGCGGTGCTGGTGCCCGCGGGGCATGCGGCGGATGGGAAATTCCATTATCAGGCGCTTAGTCAACGATTGGTGGAACGAGGGTATGTGGTAATTTCCTGGGACCCTGTTGGGCAGGGTGAACGCAGCCAATTCTGGGATGCGAAAACAGGCAAAAGCAAATATAACCTGATCTGTGGCGAACACACGGTGATGGGGAACCTGGCCTATTTGGCCGGAGCGAATCTCGCCAGATGGGAAATATGGGATGGGATTCGGGCAGTCGATTATCTACTTACGCGGCCTGAGGTTGATGGCCACAGAATCAGCATCACCGGTACGAGTGGAGGCGGCACTCAGGCTGTTTTGATTGCCGCTCTCGATGAGCGCGTTAAAGTGGCCGTGCCTTCGTGCTATATCAGCGCACTGCCCATGAGGATTTCCAACCGTATTTTTGTCGATCCCGACAGCGATCCCGAGCAAGATTTGTTTGGCATGATTTCAAACAGCATGGACCATCCAGGGTTGCTGCTGCTGATGTATCCGCGGTCGGTATTGGTGGCAGCAGCGGTACTCGATTTTTTCCCCATTGAAGGCACACGCAAGACAGTTCGCGAAGTACGAGCACTGTACGAGCGTTTCGATCACGGAAACCGAATTGCGCTGGTCGAAGGCTATCACCAACATCAATTTTCGCCCGAGAATCAGGAAGCCGCACTCGACTTTCTCGACCACTTCAATCAAATGCCGGTGCGGCACGGACTTCCACCAGTAAAGGAACTCGCGGGCAAAGCGTTGCAATGTACCAAGACAGGACAGGTCAGGCTTGACTACGACGACGCCAAGTCCTTGATGACGGTGATCAAAGAGTATTACGACGAGCATAGGGCCGGATCGACACGCAGCCTCGCGAAGGAATACTACGCTAACAAATACGACGGCGTGAAAGACTGGCACGTAAGCGAATATACCGGCGCCAGGCCTGGCCGAGGCCAGATTGCCTGGGAAGCCATGGGAAGCTCAAGATCAGAAGGCGTGTCGATTGACCGCTACATGCTGCGCCACAGCGAACTGCTTGAAATGCCGCTGCTGCACATTCACAAGTCTGGCGCCGACAAACGAAGAGTCCTCTTGTGGTTCAGTGCGAGCGGGAAAGCGACCGCGGCAGACTGGCCTGAAATCAAGAAATATGTGGATGAGGGCTACGAAATCATTTCGTTTGATTTCCGCGGCCTCGGAGAGAATCGAATGCCCTTTACGGCGGTCTCCCCCGATGATCCGACGTTAGGTGCCTTGGATTTTGATCATGCGTATGTGAATTCCATTTCAGGCGTCCTGGCAAATCACGTGTACAACTCGCTCCTGATCGGCAGGCCTTATTTTCTGCAATTGATCGACGACGCGGAAATCGCCGATCGTTTTGTACGCGAGAAGCTGGGTCCGAAAGTAGAAGCCGTAACCGCGCCGGATGATGGATACACACTCGCCGGCGCCATTGCGGAGACGCTGCCCGGAGTTGAGCTATTGCCCCAGCCCAACGCGCAAATCTTGAAATGGTCCGAACTCGTGGAGCAGAAGCGGGAGACCTGGCCAATACAGTATCTGCTGCCGTCGGGAGCCTACGTTCATTGAAACTAGTCTCATTAAAGCTAGATGCTTTGTCCGGCGTTTTGGCCGAACTGAGGCCAATCGACTATCAGAAAGTCTCAACTAATTCACGAGCCGTAAGATTCCAAACCGAGTTGGCACGTGAAACGTTTTTCCTTCGGGAATGATGCTCCATGCCAGAAATCTGCGGCGGTCGTCACCGCCTTCTCCTGCCGCCCGAAAGAAATTCACCCGCCATTCCGCGCCCGGATGCGTCGCGCTAACGTTCATTGACGAGACTGCTATGCGCATTTCCGCGATCCAAACACGATCCTTGGCGTCGATGCGTGTTGCGTGCTCAAAGCCCGAATTCCAAGAGGCATCATTAAAAGGGTTCTTGGTCTTATCGATTTCGAGATCGATCCACTGGTTGTTCGGAGCTACCTCAAATTCATAGTAGTGGTTCACACGCTCGGGCTGAGGGTTCAGGAAAACTTCGACAACATCGCGATCCCAAAGCTGCCATCGCTCTGCCTTCGGATCTTCTCCTTGATAGACATTGATTGAGTCGAAGCGACACCAAAAGAGGAAGTAGATATGCGTCTTGGTCCAAACGGATGCAACACGAGTCGCAATTTCCGGAAAATGGGACTTGCCCGAGGCGGCAGTGTCAAATTCCACTGACTCGGCATGCTTCCATGAAGGCTTGGCAGGATCACCATCGGGAAGGAAATCGACGGGAGACCGTTTCGCCTGAAGCTGCAAGTCGCTGGCATATGATTGTTGCGATAGGGTAGCGGTCTGGCATTGACCCGAAAAGAGAAGCAAGATGAATGCCGGCCCAGAGAGCGCAACAGTTAGAACTGCGATTCTCCAAAGCGCCATCAATAACTTCCTTGGCCTCACGTCGATTCGATCCGCTCAAAAGCGGCGCGCGGCGTGTACGTTTTCATTCGGTTTAATAGAAAGCTGAGCCCGGAGATTTATCCCACTTTGACAGCCGAAAGTAAACGATATAGAAGAAGTCAAACGAAAAAAAGGAAATCCGTAGCGGCAATACCGAATAAGATTGGAGGATTCATGAGTGGAATGGGCCGGAGAAGCTGGTTGGAAAATATGGGGATGCTTTTCGTTGCGGGCGGGCTACCCAGGACCTCGATGACGTCGACGCCCGTCGTGCCGGAGAGTGCTGGGAAGCCGTTACAGCTCGCGGACTTCCAACCACGCAGCATGCTGCATATTCCGGAGACGAAGGTGCCGCGCTCGCGTTATCCAGTCATAGATATCCATACGCATCTCTCCTTTGCCGCCAAAACAGAAAACGGAGTTGGGATAGGCGAGGAAATGAAGTACCTGGCGCCAGTGGACGCGTTGCTACCGCTGATGGACCGGAAGAACATCCGCATAATGGTCAATCTGACGGGCGGGGTTGGAAAGGGTCTCGATGAATCGATTCGCAAGTACCAGCAACCCTATCCGGAACGGTTCATAACCTTTACGGAGCCGTGGTGGGAGCGCACAAATCAACCGGGGTATGGCAAATTCCAAGCTGACGAGATCCTTCGGGCCCAACAGGCGGGCGCGCGTGGACTCAAAATTCTTAAAACGCTAGGTCTCTATTTGCGAGAGGGGATCTCGAAAGGGCCATTAGTGAAGATTGACGATGCACGTTTCGATGCCATGTGGGAAACATGCGGATCGCTGAACATGCCGGTGGGGATTCATGTTTCAGATCCGGAGGCATTCTTCCTTCCGATCGATCGCTTCAACGAGCGCTTCGAGGAATTGAATAACCATGCAGATTGGTCTTTTTACGGCGGCGACTTTCCCAGTAACAGGGAACTGCTGGAGGCTCGCAACCGCGTGCTGGCCCGCCATCCCAGGACACAGTTCATTGTGCTCCATGTAGGCAATGACGCTGAAAACCTTGCTTACGTCGGCGAATGCATGGACCGTTACCCCAATATGCACGTCGAACTTGGTGCCCGGATTGGGGAGTTGGGGCGCCAGCCGCGCACGGCAAGAAAATTCTTGGAAAAATATCAGGATCGAATTCTTTTTGGAACGGATGCCGTCCCTCATGGAACGGATACTCCTCAGCAGGTTTTCGTTGATGAACTCTACGAGATTTACTACCGCTTTCTTGAAACCGAGGACGAATACTTTGATTATGCACCGGCACCGGTGCCCCCTCAGGGGCGTTGGCGGATTTACGGTCTTGGGTTACCCGACGGAATACTGAAGAAGGTTTATTATGAAAATGCGGCCCGGCTCTTGCGGGTTAAGATCTAACAGTTCCCCAGAATCTAGCAGCTCCTTCAAAGAGATTGACAAAGCGAGAGCTTTCTGCCAGAAAGAAAGCGAAACAACGGGAACGAAAGCAAAGAAAAGAAATAATAGATGATCTTTTCCCTTCTTCAATTTGCCATTGGGGCGTTGCTGCTGACTGTAACGAGTGGCTCCCGCCCGGGTGATTTCAAGGTCATTGGCCCCGGAGGAGGTGGGGCAATGTTCCATCCGACCATCAGCCCTCACGACCCCAACACCGTCTTGGTTAGCTGCGACATGACAGGATCCTATATTACCCACGATGCTGGCAAGTCCTGGCGGATGTTCAATCTACGCGGGGTTGTCCAGTTCTTTGTATTCGATCCGCTAGATCGCAAGGTCATTTATGCACAGTCTAACGGACTGTGGCGCAGCCAGGATGAAGGCGAGACATGGAGCCTGATCTACCCACGGCCGTCCTCCGTGAAGAGAATCAAAATGAGTTCGGATCATTCGGACGAAGATTTAATTGCGGAACCCAATCCGCTGGGCGCTATCACGGCAATGGCCATCGATCCATCCGATTCCAAAATATTCTATGTTGCTGCGGGCGACAGGAAAAAAGGGATGTTCGGCGTCTTTAGGTCGGGTGACGAGGGGCAGAATTGGGTGAGAGAGGAGGAGCTACCAGGGCTGGGGGACAAGCTATGGGTCAATCCTCATTCACCCCCCGACGATCGGATGCTTCTCATTGCAGGTTCACACTTCATTGCAGAGAAAACCAGGTCGGGCATGAGGAAGCTATCCACTCCGTTTGCAAAGACGCTCACAGATATTTCTGCAGGATTCAGGAAGGATGGCAGGCCGCTCCTATACGTTATCGGGGACGAATCTGCGTTTGCCTCGGATGACCAGGGAACAACGTGGAGGAAGGCTAGCCTGGCCCAAGCTGGCGCGAAAATGCGAGCGGTCGCGACCAGCTTGCAGAATCCAGATACGGCGTACGTCTCATACAGAGACTTGGAAGATGGCGGAATCAAATGGCTAGGGGTTGCGAAGACCAAGGATGCAGGACGCAATTGGGAGCCGGTTTGGAAGGAGGACAGCAATCCCGCAGCTAAGCCCGCCACAAACGTCCACGACGCATGGATTACGGAACGATTTGGATCGGATTGGGGAGAAAATCCGCTGGCGCTTGCCGTGGCGGAACAGGACACCAACATAAGTTACGGGACAGATTTGGGAAGAACTATGCGCACGACGGACGGAGGCGCGAGTTGGGTCGCAGTCTACTCAAGAAAATCCGGTGAAAACGGATGGGTCTCCACAGGCCTTGACGTAACAAACGCTTACGGTTACCACTTCGATCCCTTTGACCACAATCGGCAATTCATCACCACGACGGACATCGGTCTTTTTCGTAGTGAAGACGGCGCGCAGTCCTGGATTAGTTCAACCAGAGGTGTGCCAAAGGAATGGATGAACACGACGTACTGGATCGTATTTGACCCCGATGTTAAGGGACGCGCTTGGAGTGTGAATAGTTGGACGCATGACTTACCGCGACCGAAGATGTGGAGACGAAAGGGTGTTGGGAATTTCCGAGGTGGTGTATGCCGCAGTGATGACGGGGGAAGGTCCTGGACAAAGTCGAATGAAGGGATGGAGGAAACGGCGGCTACGCATATCCTTCTGGACCTGGCGAGTCCGCCCACAGCACGCGCGCTCTACGTTGCCGCCTTCGGGCGCGGGGTATACAAGAGCGTTGACGGAGGCAAGAGTTGGAAGCTGAAAAACGCTGGCATCACCCAGAAGGAACCCTTTGCCTGGAGAGTTGTGAGGGATAGTAAGGGGACACTCTACGTGCTGTTGGCGCGTCGTTCGGAAGATGGAAGCCTGGGAACGGAGGGCGATGGAGCGATCTACAAGTCCACGGACGGAGCGGAAAACTGGAGCCGGGTTACAATGCCTGAGGGAAGCAATGCGCCGAACGGCCTGGCGGTTGATCCCAGTGAACCGGATCGGCTTTATCTCGCAGCGTGGGCGAGGGACAAAGGGGATCATGGCGACGGCGGCGGTATCTATTTGTCCGTGAATGCAGGAAGGACTTGGACGCAAGTACTGGATCGTGATCGCCACGTTTACGATGTGGCCATAGATCCGCGGGACGCCAAAATACTCTACGCTGCCGGGTTTGAGTCCTCTGCATGGAAATCAAACAATCGCGGGGAAAGCTGGTCGCGAATACCGGGTTTTAACTTCAAATGGGGACACCGCGTCATTCCGGATCCTGAAGACCCCAAAAAAATCTACATCACAACGTTTGGCGGGGGCGTTTGGCATGGCTCCGTGGATGGAGAAGATCGTCCATTGGATATCGTTACCCCTGAGCTTCAGCCTGGACGATAGCGAAGGAATCTCCCGGGGGAAAGAGACAAGAAGATCCGATGGAAAGCGCCTCCTCATTGACACAGGCGGACTGGCAACGTGCGCTGACAAACGGCCAAGCGCGGGCAGCAGAATTATTTGGCCGGCCGGAGACAGAACAGAAGCGGCTTGGCTACGTCCACACGCTTAAGGAGATCTGCCAGCAGCCCTGGACGTGGCTGCGAACCTGCGATCGAATGATTGCGTCTCGAGATAACCTGAAAAAGGAGGTGGCAGGAATTCGTAGTCTCGCGCTTACTGGGTCCGGGAGTTCAGAGTACGCCGCCGAATGCGTGCGCCTTCTACTTCAAAATGAACTAGGAATTTGTGCGGAATCAATCAGCGGTGGATCGTTGTTAATGTACGGGGGGAAAGCTTTGCCCCCCGGAAGACCTGGCTTGCTTGTTTCTTTGGCGAGATCCGGGGACAGCCCGGAAAGCAGTGGGGCCGTAGAGTTGCTGTTGGACACGGAGGCTGAGTACCGGCACGTTGTGGTGACTTGCAACGAACAGGGGAGTCTAGCTAGAGCGTGGCGCGACCATGAGAAAGTACATGTCACTACGCTTCCCGCCGAGACGCAAGACAAGAGCCTGGTGATGACGAGCAGTTTCACCAACTTGCTGCTGGCGGCACGGTTCATCGGAATGCTGGAAAGGCCAGACAAATATCGGAGCGTGTGCGAGAGATTAAGCCAAATAACAAAGGGACTGATCCGGTCCAATTTTGACATTCTGGCCAAGATCGCCGCCGCAGATTTCCGCCGGGCAGTATTTCTCGGCAGCGGGTCGCGTTTTGGCGCCTCCCGAGAAGCGGCGTTGAAGATGCTGGAGATGACGTCGGGTCGCGTAACGACACTCTGTGAAACGTATCTTGGATTCCGGCATGGCCCTATGAGCTATGCGCAGGATGACACTCTAATGGTTTGCAATTTGTCTTGTGATTCCACAGTACGCGCATACGAATTGGATCTATTGCGCGAATTGGATCGGAAGAAACTTGGATTGTCCAAAGTCATTATTGGAGAAGGCATTCCGGATTCCGTGATTAGAGAGGGCGATGAGGTCATCGAGTGCCAGGGATTGGCCGAACTCGGAGACGAAGAGACCCCGATCGTGTATGTGGTTGTCGCTCAACTGCTGGCTTTTTTCCGTTGCCTAGAAGAAGGACTCCGGCCTGATTCGCCGTCTGAGGGAGGAATTATCAACCGTGTGGTGGAAAAGTTTCCACTTCACACGCCTTCGTGAATTACCGTCACCAGGAAACTCTCCGACCTGGATGAATGAGCCTGGAAGCGCGTAGTAACCGTGATCAAGCCGAACTGCTTGCAACGCCGTTGGCGATATTTCCCACGCGAGGCGATGCCCATGCGATGGACGGTCCTCTTCTTATTATTCCTGAGTGTTAGCGCCGTACCCGTTCGGGCTCAGGTACACGTCTGGGAAGGTACTCTGAATCTTCCGGCATACGCAGAAGGAGCGCCTGATCCAAATCCTCCCTTCGACCAATTCGCGACCGGTCGATTCAATTATCCCTATACCCTGCGGAAAGAAATCAGCGACAAGCGTACAGGACACCGCTGGCGCGCGATCTATCTTGAAAACGAATACCTGAAGTGTTCGGTCTTGCCGGATTTGGGCGGGCATATCTATACGTGCATCGACAAAATCAGCGGGCAGCCGATGTTCTATGCCAATCCTTCCATCAAGAAAGCCAGGATCGGCTATCGCGGAGCATGGGCCGCATTCGGAGTCGAGTTTAACTTTCCCGTTTCGCACAATTGGGTCTCCATGTCGCCTGTGGATTTTGCGTATGCAGACCATAAAGATGGCACTGCATCGGTCACCGTTGGGAATATCGACAGAGTTTACGGAATGGAGTGGTCCGTGGAACTGATTCTGCGGCCTGGTTCTACGGTTCTCGAACAACACGTCACGCTAAGCAATCGAAGCGATGTACGCCATCGTTTTTATTGGTGGAACAATGCCGCCGTCCAGGCCTGGGACGATTCCCAGATTCAATACCCTATGCGTTTTGCCGCGGCACACGGGTTTGCCGAAGTGCTGAGATGGCCTGTCGACTCGCAAGGCAAGGACCTCAGCGTCATTCATAACCAGACCGACGGGCCGGTATCACTGTTCGTTCATGGAAGCCGCGAAAACTTCATGGGTGTCTGGCATCCGAGAACAAACACGGGGACCGCGCATTTTGCCGACTATGCCGAGCTACCCGCGAAGAAAATTTGGTCCTGGGGTGTTGACGCGGAGGGTCTTGATTGGCGCAAAGCGCTCTCCGACAACAACAGCGCCTACGTCGAGTTGCAAGCGGGGCTCTTCCAAAATCAGGAGACGTATGCGTTCCTTGAACCGCGGCAGTCCATCTCTTTCGCGGAATATTGGATGCCTGTCCGCGATACAAATGGGATCTCCCGAGCGAATCTTGCAGGCGTAGTTCATTTAGAGAGAAAAGGCGGCATGTTGACGATCGCCTTCAATGCCAACCGGAGGCTGCCGGATGCGACGATCCAGATCTTGGACGGAGAAAATCCCTTACTCAACGAGAAAGGAGATCTTGTACCGGAGCGAGTGTGGAAGAGAGAGATTCAGATTCCAACCGCCGACAAGAAGTACACGTTTGAGCTCAAAAACAGCGAGGGCGCTCTGCTCTTGAGGCAGAAGGAAGGGGAGTATGACTGGACGCCCGAGTCGGAGATCAAAGTTGGCCCGCAGATTTCGTACAGGATACCGGAAGAGACGCGTCGATCTGAAGACGATTGGCTTCAGCAGGGCAAGGCGGAAGAATTGAACGGCAATCTGTTAGCTGCCCTGCAGACTTATCAAAAAGCATTGGTGAAGTTCCCGACAAATTTTGAATTGTTGAAGGCGTTGGGACGGCTAGACGCATGTCTGCAGCGTTTTGAAGAAGCGGTACCTCGCCTGGAAACCGCGCGTGACCGAAATACCAGCGATGCTGAGATTTCCTATTATCTCGGAATCGCGTACGACGGCATCGAAAGGGAGAACGACGCGGCCAATGCATTCGAAGCGGGGATGCGCTCACCCTCGTATCGTGCTGCTGCCGCGTTGCGCCTTGGCGAAGTGCAGGCTCGGCGGGGCGCCTTGAAGGAGGCGAAGGATTTTCTGACCAAGAGCCTCGAATCCGCGCCGGATGACCTTCGAGCAGGCGAAGAGCTCTCGTCTGTTTTGCGCGCGTTCGGAAGGACCACCGACAGCGACAAGATAGCAAGGGAACGGCTTGCGCGCTTTCCGTTAAGCGATTTTCTCGAGGAAGAACTTGGAAAACCGAATATTTTGCATCTGGCTGCCGATCCCTATCGGGTCCTGGATGTTGCATACGAGTATGGGCGCGTCGGACTATACCGTCGAGCCGTGGAGGTTCTCTCACGCGAATATCCATCCCCCGAGGCGGATCAGAGCGAACCTGGCGCGGTTGTCCCCCAGAAGAACCCGCTGATTGTCTACTTTCGTGGGTACTGCCGTGAGAAACTGGGGGAGTCCGGTGCAAATGATTATTTGCAAGCCTCCCGGCTCTCAACTGTCACTGTATTTCCGAGCACGATCGAAGACCAGCGAGCGCTCAAAGCGGCCATTCGCACAAATGAGAGAGACGCAACCGCTCATTACCTGCTGGGGACGTGGTATTTTGCACGCGAAAAAACGGAAGACGCTGTTAGCGAATGGCAACAAGCGCGAAAGCTTAACCCCCAAATACCGGTATTGGAAGCCAGTCTCGGACTGGCATTGCTACACATGAAGAGGGATTTAGCGGGCGCCCTGAATGTGTTTGCGGAAGGAATAAGAAATGATCCATCGAACGCGGTGAACTATTTCGGCACCATTGCAGCGATGGCTGTACTGGGAAAACCTGCGGCGGAGCGGGTGAAGGCACTCGAGCTTTACTCGGACCTGAACCGTATGCCCACGAGCTTGGTTTACGAATTGGCTTTGAACCGCGCAGAAGAAGGGAATTATAAGGGCGCGATTGATTTGTTCCGGAATCGGTTCTTTGGCAGCGAAGAAGGCGGAACAAACGTCCGCCAAGTGTGGGTCGAAGTAAAGCTGCAACAAGCCATTGGATTGGCTCGATCCGCTCACTGTGAGGAAGCTCTAGCCACAGCGAAAACGCTTGTTTCGCCAGTTCCAGGGCTTGCGTTTACACAGGACGGATTAGAACCACTGCAGAACTCCGCCAGGACAAACTACCTGCTCGGTGAAACGTTTTCTGCTTGCGGCCACAAAGAAGAGGCAGATCGCAGATACCGACTTTCGGCGAAAGCGGCCGACGCTTCGGACGTCGTGTGGGCTTGGGCTTCGGCGAAGGAGCTGGGGAGCTATGATCTTGCTCAATGGCAGGAACGCCTTTCCGCAGCGTTGTCACAGGCGGAGTCCAACGCACGAAGCAGCGCCCGCGAGGGTTGGTGGGTCTACTTGACCGGAGTCTTGCATCTGGCACTTGGGCACGAAGCTCAGGGCAAAGAGTCCCTTCGCGAATGCCTGCTCTTGCCGGACAGCCGAATGTCTCATCACTTCAGCCGACTGGCAATGCAGGGCGCTACACCTCGATAACTTCGATGCCCTTCTTGCGAAGGGCTTCTGTGAAATCCGGGGTTGCGCGGTTGTCCGTAATGAGGCGACGGATTCTGTCGAACGGGCCAATCTTTGAAACGCTTCTGCGACCCAGTTTGCTGAAATCCGTGACAACGTTAACCTCTTTGGCGGAGCGGATCATCACGTTGTTGAGCTGCGCTTCGAGCACATCTGGTGTCGAGGGCCCGTTTTCGAGGTCGAAACCGTCGACCGCTAAGAAAAGGCGGTCGGCGTGGAACTCGTTCATCATGGCTTCCGCTTGCGGTCCGACGAAGGAGCAGGAAACCGGTCGCAACAGCCCACCGATCATGATTAGGGAAATGCCCGGGGCATCCGCAAGTTCGACCGCTATATTCAAGGCATTCGTAATGACCGTCAGCGATTGAACTTTCATCCTTTTCAAATGCCGGGCGACCTCTGCCGTGGTCGTTCCTGAATCAAGAATGATAGTTTCACCTGGCCGCACCAAATCTGCTGCGGCTCTTCCGATCTTGATTTTTTCATCCCGGTGCAGAGTTTCTTTGGTGCGGAGGGGGTAGTCCTGCGTGGCCTCCAGGCGCCGGACAGCACCGCCGTGCGACCGCACGACGGCGCCGATGGAAGCAAGAGCGTCTAGGTCATTGCGCACGGTGACCGCAGAAATGGAGAACCGCTTCACCATGTCTGCGACGGTTACTTGGCCCTCCTGGTCAACGAGGTCCAGCACACTCCTGCGTCGCTGTTCTGTCAGTAGACGAGCCTTGGGGGTCATGCACCGTTCCGTAAACCCAGTATAGAGTCTCCATTTCGATGGGGTCAAACGACGAAAGCATAGGGGACCAAAATACTTTCGTATTCTTTCTCTTTGTATCGTTAATGCTTTGTTTGTTGTTGCGTTTGCTTTTCTATTATGGTACATCGTTTCTCCTAGATTACTTTGCAGGGGAGGTTCGCCTTGAAGCACAGAGTTACGTTTACCTGTGTTGTTAGCTTGGCACTTCTATTCTGTATGTCCGCGGCTGGGTTCGGCCAGGGAACGGATCTGGGTACGATTCGGGGAACGGTGACGGACTCCACGGGGGCTGTCATTCCGGGTGCCATGGTGACGGTGACCGACACCCTCACGAGCGCCACCCGGGAAACAAAAACGAATTCTCAGGGTAATTATGAAATGTTCGGGCTCAAACCCGGCACGTACAAGGTGACGATCGCTGCCCCCGGGATGAGCAAGAAAGAAACTACGGACATCGTCTTGAACGGCAGCGACACGGTGAGCGCCGATGCCGTGCTTAAGATTTCGGCAGCACAGGAGAGCGTAGTAGTGTCGATGGAGGCGCCGGCCATCAATACGGAAGACCAGACGATCAGCACAGCGATTTCTAACCAGGAAATTATTGACCTTCCCCGCGACAGTCGCGACGTGTACTCATTCCTTTACTTGAACCCTAATATTACGCAGGGCGTTGAGGATGGCGAATTCAAGTTCCTGGGCTTCCAGAGTTATGGCGCCAATTTTACAATCGACGGCCAGCGGTCCACCAACACGATTTTCGGTTCGCCGACCACCAGTGAGCCTTCGCTGGAGGCCGTTGGCGAGCTCAATGTTCTCTCCACCGATTTCAGCGCCGAATATGCGGGAATTGGCAATATTCGCATCACCACTAAGCGCGGCGAATCGCAATTTCACGGCTCGGCTTTTTACAACAATAAGAACTCGGCCCTGGCGGCCCTGCAGATACAAGACAAACAGGGCATGGCGGATTTTGTGCCGACCCCAGGCGTCAGCAAATATCCGACGCCGTATTTCAATCTCAACGATATTGGTGGATCCCTGGGGGGACCAATTCCCGGCATCAAGAAGACCTGGTTCTTTATGGCTTATGAACGGAACTACTCGAGGGCCGCGGTACCCATTTCGGACCAAAAGTTGCCGCATCCGGCATTCTGGGGCGGCGACTTCTCGCCGGCCATAAATCCTTCAGCAGCCAATCCCGCCAAGCTACTCCCGGATGTGCCTGCTGGTGTAACTCTGACGCCGGCTGAAGTATTGACAGACACTTACCTGGGCTTGGGGCAGAAGTTTGTGACCATACCTTCGCGCCTGCTGGACCCCAATGTGCAACAGCTCATTAGTATTTACTTCCCCAAGATAAGCCCATTGGTGCCGATCAATTTAGCGAACGGCCGAATTGCGGACCTATTTCAGACGCTGCTTCCGGGCCGCTCAACTCGTGATCTGGGAACACTCCGCGTGGATCACGATTTCACAGACAAAGATCACGTTTATGTAGTTTACAACGCCTCCGCTTTCCTCGGCGCCACGTCGCCGGTCAGGAACCCCTTCACAGGACTCGGCCTAGTTCAGAACGACCGCCGAAATAATACCGTTTCGGGCTCCTATGTCCGCACGATTCACAACAATCTGATTAATGAGGCGCGCGGCGGATTCAATCGGGAATACAGCTTTCGCCACAGCAATACGACTCTGTCGGGATTCCTTTCCAGCATCGGGTTTGATTCAAATGCCATAGATGCGTATGGGGCAGTCGTAGGCCAGGCACAGCTAAGCACGCACGGACACGCTGTAATCGATTTCGGCTCTACATACACCACCTTTGACCGAAGCGGCAATCGCACTACTGAGCGGCTGTTAAGCCAGTATTTGGCGACTTTTGGAGACACACTTACCTGGGTGATCAAAAAGCACAACCTGAAAATGGGCGCGGATTTTGTGCGCAATGTGGGACAAGATGGGTTCGCGGCTGCCCGCGGGAATCCGCGGGGAACGATGACGTATAGATCCAGCGGGGCGGTAACTAACCCGTTCGCTCACTTTCTACTCGGGCTGGCGCCCACTAGAGTCACTTTCATCGCGCAGCCCCGGCCCCCCATGGACGTACACAACTGGGAGCAAGGTTACTTCTTCCAGGACGATTGGAAGGTCACGCCGAGGTTGACTGTCAATCTCGGCGTCCGCTACGAGCTAGTTTCGCCATTTGTCGACAAGAACGACATCATGCTCAATTTCGATCCAACTTTCGGCAACAACACTGGGCGTTTTATTATTGCCTCGGATAAGACTACTCAATTTCTCGATCCTCGAATAGCTACCACGTTGCCAGTCGTCACTGCCGCCCAGTCAGGACTTGGCATCGGCCGAGGTCTGGTACGGACCGATAAGAATAATGTTGCGCCCCGCATCGGCGTTGCCCTAGGTCTGGGGAAGAAATCCGTCGTGCGCGGTGGATACGGGATTTACTTCCCGACTGCGGCGGCCCAGGGGATTCGGGACCCGCTTTCAACCAACGCCTTCAATCAGGCGCTTACAAAGTCGAATCTGGGCATAAACCCGCAGCAGCTGCAGCCTTGGCCGACCCCCATGACGGGGGGAGACGTTAATAACCTGGCTGGCCTTCTTTCATTCAATGCCGTGCCCGTTGGACTTCACCAACCTCTCATTCAACAATACAATGCGACCTACGAACGCGAACTCGGGCTAAAGACTTCCGTACGTTTTTCTTACCTCGGCACCACTGCGCGTGGGCTAATTGCGGGCACAGACCTGAATGAACTCAGACCCAGTGATGTTGGTTGGAACACCACCACGGGCGACGGAGTGACCCCTTGCGATACTGATGCTGGAGACTGCGAACCAACGCCATCGCAAACTGCGGCACTTCCCTATCCCGCGCTGGGAGACTTCTTGCTGAGCTTTGGAAACTTTGGCCACAGCCAGGCGAACGCCTTCCAGACTCAGCTTGCGCGTCGCTACGGCAGCGGATTGATGTTTAATGCGTCTTACACCTATCTGGACCAGAAATCTACCGGCTTGGATGTTGGCGAGTCCAGTCTTGGCGGCGTGGCCTACAATCCGTTCAATCCTGAACACGATTACGGCCAAGATGGGTGGGTATCTCGCCATCGGTTCGTTCTCTACGGAGTATATGACCTGCCGATCGGGCGGGGCAGAAAGGTCGGCAGCTCTCTTTCAAGGTGGGCCGACACTGTGATCGGCGGTTGGCAGACAACTTTTCAGATGTTTGCCAAGAGCGGCACCGGATTTACGCCGTACTGGACCTGCGATAACTGTTTCAATAGCGACCACTACATCGGTCCAGGAAATATCGCCACAAGCTCCGTGGACGCTGTCGGGGACTTTGAGGGAGGCTACAGGCCCGTCGTCGTGGGGAACTACAAGAAGCATGTTGGAGACCAGCTCTACGATCCCTCGGCATTTGGACTCCCTCCGATGGGCGCCGACGTGTTTGATAATCCGCAGGTCGCCAAACGAAACCTGTTGTGGGGGCCTGGTGCCTGGGGAGTGAATTTGGGTCTGCACAAAGACTTTAGATTCGGCGAGCGAGTCAACGCCACGCTTGGGGCAGACTTTAACAACGTTTTCAACCACCCGCTGCGAGCGCCGAATCACGATGGCGGAGACACCTTCTCCAACCTCGGCAGCTTCAGCGTCGAGGTAGATCCGGCCACATTGCGACTGCGGCCCTCAACTGTTGATCCGATTGTTCCTAACCCGGATTTCGCAAATCCACGCCAGACTTTCTCACAGGAGGGTGTTGACAGCCGGCGCACCGTGCGGTTGAGGCTGCGAATCACGTTCTAATTCGCGGCGGGCACAATTGAAAGGAAAAGAAGGGGCGGCGGCCTTGGGCTTCGCCCCTTTTTTTCGTCGGGGACGGTGCAGGACGAACAGATTTGTGGCACTTTGTCCTCGTCGAAGCAGTGAAATAGGACAACAGAAAATCGCCATGTTCATTTGACATTTACGATCGTAATTACACCTTGGAGCGGAGGATTGGAGTGAAGTTATCGCCAGGCAAACGAAAAGGTCTCGAAGCCGTCTCGGATTCTCGAGGTGTGATTGGCGCGCTTGCGATAGACCAGCGCGACGCGCTGCGCAGCCTGTTCTCCTCCGAATTGAAAATCGAAAAGAATGTGGTTCCCCGTGAGCAGCTTGAGGAGTTCAAATCTATCGTCGTTCGCTTGCTTTCACCGCATGCCAGCGCCGTTCTGCTTGAGCCCGAGTACGGTTTGAACGCTGCAAAGCAGCGTGCTCTATCTTCAGGCTTGTTGATGGCCTACGAAGTGAGCGGTTACGACCATAAAGTTCCTTTTCGCCTTCCTCGACTTCTTGAAGATTGGTCCGTACGTAGGTTAGTCGATGCCGGCGCTCAGTGCGTAAAGGTTCTGCTGTACTATGCCTTGTCCGACGCACCCGAAATACAAGAGCGTAAACGTGTTTGGGTCGAACGGGTTGGCGCGGAATGTGCTGGTTGTGACGTTCCGTTTTTCCTGGAAATTGTTCCGTACCAGGACGGGTTGGATGAAAAGGGTCCTCAATTTGCGCGCTGCAAACCCGGCATACTCGCCAGTGCAATGCAGGAATTCTCAAGACCTCACTATGGCGTGGATGTCTTGAAAGTTGGCGTGCCTGTGACCATGGCCTATGTCGAAGGCTCTTCGACTTCATCGGGTCCAGTCGTGCATACTCGTGCCGAGGCTCTGGAACTTTTTCGAAATGCAGCTGCGGTTACCGCCAAACCGTTCCTGTTTCTCTCTGCTGGGGTTAGCAATCGCGCGTTCACCGAGGCTCTCGAACTGGCCTCGGAAGCGGGCGTACATTTCTGCGGCGTGCTCTGTGGGCGCGCGACCTGGAAGGATGGCGTAAGCGTGTTCGTCCATGGAGGAGCCGATGCACTTCAGAAATGGCTTGAAACACAGGGAGTGCAAAATATCCGAAGTATCAACGAAAGTCTCAAGGCTGCCACACCATGGTCGGAAAACTATTCCGCAAATGAATAAACCAGCCGCCCAATCCAATCAGCGGGCAGATTCATTCTTCTGCGTGAGCTTGAATCCGGCGATCGACACACGGCTTATCGTAAACGGATTTGTTCCAGGCCGCATCAACCGTGTCTCAGAAGTTCTTCGAATGCCCGGAGGCAAAGCCGCTCATGTCGCCATGGCGCTCAAAGGCTTGGGCGCGACTCCAACCTGGATTGGTTTCGCCGGCGGGGCCACCGGCAGCGAACTGCTTAAGGGACTTCATCTTTTGGAGATCGCAACGATGTCCGTGTCAACTGGCCAGGCGTCGCGCGTTAACCTGGAAATCCTGGACATGGGAGGAGAAGTCACAGAGGTGCTTGAGCCCGGAGCAATCATTACGCAGTCCGAATGGTCCGACTTTCTGCACGTTTGCGCGGACGCTTTTCAAACTGCTGCCAACCGGAAAATCGCGGTGATCTCCGGAAGCCTGCCTCCCGGCGTTCCAATCGAGGCTTGTGCCGCGCTAGTTAGCTCCGCCCGATCGGCGAACTGTCTCGCATTTGTCGATTCGAGCGGCGCAGCGCTCTCCAAAGCGCTGGCTGCCGGACCGGACCTGGTCAAAGTTAATCGGGAGGAAGCCGAGTTTGTTACGCAAGTTGCGATTCGTGATCCCATCTCCGCGGCACAAGCCGCTCGCAAGTTGCTGGACTTGGGTGCGAACTCCTCCGCCATCAGCCTCGGCGAACGTGGCCTGGTCGGCGTTCGAAAGCATGATTCCACAGCAATTCACGCGTGGACCGATCCCCTGCGGCCAAAGTCTACTGTGGGTTGCGGTGATTCGGCGCTTGCCGGATTGGCTTTTGCTGCGGCAACTGAGCTCCCGTTCGAGCAAAGCCTGGCGCTTGCGGTTGCCTGCGGAACGTCGAATTGCCTGGCTGAGCTCCCCGGCCGCATGGTGCGGGAGGATGTTTCACGTATTGAGCGAGGTGTTCACATAGAACGGTTGTAAGGGGGAAGGGACTACTCATTGAAGCGTTTTGACATCAGCGTCGTGGGCGAACTGAATTGTGATTTGATCCTTTATGGCCTTCCTCCAGTGCTTGAATCCGAGAGAGAGCACCTGGCCAGCGATTTTGCGCTTACCCTCGGCAGTTCTTCTGCAATCTTTGCGCACAATATTTCTCTCCTTGGTAGTCGCGTTGCTTTCACTTCTTGCATCGGAGGCGATCCGCTCGGCAAGTTTTGCGTGGAGCGCCTGTCTGAAAGCCACGTTGACGTTTCAGGGGTAAAATGCCTCCGTAGCAAGACTACCGGCGTGACTGTGATTCTTCCTCTTGCCGAGAAACGTCAGATTTTGACCTATCCGGGCACGACTTTTGACTTGGACCATACACACCTTGATTTGGACTATCTGCGGGACGCGACGCACTTTCATGTCTCATCCTTTTTTCTTCTGCGCGCACTGCGTCCCAAATTGCCTGAACTGTTTTTTCAAATGAAACAGGCTGGCCTTACCACGTCACTCGACACCAACGATGACCCGGAGAATCTGTGGGCCGATGACGTTAGAGCCGTGCTCAGAAACGTCGACGTATTTCTGCCGAACGAGCACGAAGCTTGCAAGGTTGCAGGCACGGGCGACGTCGATACGGCTCTCGAAACGTTGTCACACTTCGTCCCCATCGTAGTCGTCAAGTGCGGTGCGCGGGGAGCCCTCGCCCAACGCGGAAAGGAACGCTTTCATGCCGCTTCGCTCTCCGTTCAGCCTGTCGACGCCGTTGGGGCAGGAGACAGTTTCAACGCTGGCTTCCTGCACAAATTCATTCGCGGAGCTGACTTTCAGGACTGCCTCGAATACGGCAACGTGAGTGCCGGCCTCTCCACGACACGCGCCGGCGGAACGGAGGCCTTCCGCGCCCGCCGGCACCGAGAGGAGTTTCTGGGGCGCCACGCGAAGGCGTAGAGACCTGAGCAGGCAGTTACAGGCAATTCATATGCGTCGCACCAAGCCCTGGTCGGTTGCACGCGTGTTGCGCACGAGCAGCAGCACCAAGATCATCCCAATGAATGGAATAAGCCCGGCGACGATCACAATCGGGTCAAAACTATGGGTGCCCGCTGCCTGGCGCGCATCGGAAAAGTGTCCGATCAACTCGAACGCGATGATGGTGCCGATTCCTGCCCCGGTTCCGCTCAGGCCGCTTACCGAAGCAACGGAATCGCTCATATAGAGGTCCGTAGGCAGAACGTTTGCGATCGTCGAAAACGACGCGTAGGAAAAAGTGGCAAGCCCGAAAAACATTGTGATCAGGTATAGATTCACAGTGAAAATTGTCGGGATGAGAAGCAGCACTCCGACGCCGCCAAAAACAACCAGCGCTTTGCGCGCGGCGCCGAGGGACCAGCCGCGCCGAATCAAGTACCCAGAGACGCCACCGCCGAAGAAATTGCCCAAGTCCGCGGCGAGGAAGGGAACCCAGACAGCCAGTAGGCCGCTTTTGAGAGAAATTCCTTTTGCGACCAGGTAGATGGGAAACCAGTCCGTGACAAAGAACCAAACGGGATCAGTGAGGCCTTTGGAGATGATCGTTCCCCAGGTTTGGGGCAATTTCAAAAGGTCGAGCCATCGAAGCCGCGGTTTTCCAGCGCTTTGAACTTCCCGAGTCTCTGCAAGAATCATGCTTCGCTCAGCATCACTGATGCGCGGGTGATCCTGAGGAAGGTGATACAGCCGGCGCCAGGCGATCAGCCACAAGAATCCGAGCAGGCCTGGAATAACAAAAGCAACGCGCCATCCCCAGCGAAGGTACACCGGCAAAATCAGGAAAGGCGCAACCGCACCCCCGACGGATGAACCACTGTCGTAGAACGCAGCCGCTAGTCCGCGCTCGCGCTTAGGAAACCATTCCGAAACAGCCTTGCTCGCCCCAGGCCAGTTCGCGGACTCACCAGCTCCAAGCAGGAAACGAAATAGAGCAAAGCTCGAAATGCCATTGGCCAGCGAGGTCAAAAGGGAGACGATCGAATACCAAGTCACGCTGATGGTCAGCCCGCGCCGCGTGCCGACGCGATCCATTAGCCGCCCGCAGACGGTTTGTCCTAGGGAATAAGCGATGCGAAAGGCGATAGCGATGTTGGCGTAGTCCACATTGGTCCAGTGATAGTCGTGTTTCAGATACGGTGCGAGAATGGAAAGTGTTTGGCGGTCAATGTAATTAATCACGGTCGAAGCGAACAGAATTCCGCCAATCCACCAACGCAAGGAGGGAATGATGCCAGCGTGGGCCGAATCCGTTTGTCCGGCTATCGCCACAGAAATCCTGCGCAAGCTGATGTGAGTAATGTGGTCTGGGAAGTCATGCGGTCATACATCAAGCGGAGCGGCAAGCGCACGGAGCGTCCGGGGACTGAGCAAACTGGCGGATTCCCGGTCCAGATAGATCGTAGCTGCTGGATGTGTCCGCAGAATGGACGCTGGAGCCATCGGACTGATGTTTCCATCGAAACATGACTTGACCGCCGGAGCTTTCCGCGCGTCAGGAACAACGGAGATGATTTCCTTTGCCTTTAGAATCTGTCTCACCGACATGGAGATGGCTCGGCGAGGGACTTCCGAAATAGTTGCGAACCAGCCTTCTCCCACCTGTTGGCGCAGGCAGGCTTCATCGAGCTCGACGATGAGGTACGGTTCTTCTGTTTGAAAATCAGCTGGGGGATCGTTAAACGCCAGATGCCCGTTCTCCCCGATGCCGACGAAAGCGACATCTACGGGTGCCGATCGCAGAGCTTTGCCGACGCGGCGGACAACTTCGGCAGGATCACCGTCGCCATCGAGCAAGTGATAATTTCTAATTCCCACGTTATGAATCAAGCGTTCGAGAAGATATTTGCGAAAGCTGGCGGGATGACTGATGGGAAGCCCGACGTACTCGTCGAGATGAAACATCTCGACTCGCTGCCAGTCGATGTTTTTAGCGCTGGTCAGCGCGTCCAGAAAATCCAACTGGGACGTTCCTGTTGCGGCGATGATTCGTGCCCAGCCGTAATCGCGGATCGCATTGCGTATTGCCGCGGACGCTTGCTCCGCAGCGGCTTTGCTGAGAGAGAGCTTGTCTTCAAAAACCTTAACAATCACGCTGCAATTTCCTCCCATGCTGACAAATATCGCGCCGCTTTGCAGTAGAATCACTGAAACAGTTCTTATATCACAGCCTCGACTGTAACGATGGATTTGAAATCCGTGGCAATGGAGATGGTCCTGCGCGGTAGCTCGGTAGGTCTGTGCGGTTACATCCTTCGGTACGCCACCGGACACCAATTGATTACATTCGGATGGCACTACAAATAGCGGTAGAATCGCGTGTCGGAAAAAGATTGAGGTTGCGGCGAAAGCTGTCGCTTACGCACGCGTTTTCAGATGACGACCGGTCTGGGCTGTTGAAGGCTCGGCGCTTCGTTTCGAAATGACTCCCTAACTTCGGCCCAGAGGAGGAGCCCATGAACAGGTCAGACAGTAAGATCAATCGAAGAGAATTCTTGCAGAAGGGTGCTGTTGTGGCGGCCGGAAGCGCAACATGGAGCAGCCCTGCGCTGTCATATTCGCGCATTGCGGGAGCAAATGACCGGATTTCTTTGGGGCACATCGGTATCGGCAATCGCGGCAGAGAGCTCGACGGCATTGTAGCGTCGCTCAAAGGCAAAAAAAATGTGGAAGTGACGGCGGTCTGCGACTTATGGAGTCACAATCTCGACCAGGCGGTCGACGCCAACCAAAAATACTTCGGCAGAGCGCCCAGAGGGCTAAAGCATCCCCAAGAACTGCTGGTGCTGAAAGATTTGGATGGCGTGATGATTTCCACTCCCGAGCACTCGCATTCACCACTCCTGAAAGTGACCGCCGAAGCGGGCAAAGACGCCTACGTGAGAAGCCCATGGGCAATGTTCTCGCAGAGGTCAAGGCCGCGCGTGACGCGGTCGTCGCGCGGAATCTCATTGTTCAGATTGGCACGCAGCACCGCAGCGAACCGTATCAGATTGCCGTGCGCGATCTGGTTCGCTCAGATGTTCTCGGCCAAGTCACCAAGTACGAGATTGAATGGAACTATCACGGACCTCGTTGGCGTGGGCGTCCCGAAGTGAAGATGATTCGCGAACAAGATACGGACTGGCGCGCCTGGCTGATGAACAAGCCGCACCGGCCGTTTGATCCCCAGCTTTACTTGAATTTCGTCTCTACAAGGAGTTTTCCAGCGGCATCTCTGACCAATGGATGAGCCATGGCATTGACCTCTGTCACTACTTCATGGACGAGAACTTTCCGCAGTCGGTCGTGACAAATGGCGGCATTTTTGCCTGGCAGGACGGACGCGAAAACCCCGATACCTTCCATGCGCTATTCACGTATCCGAAGGGTTTCCTGGTCAGCTATGCCACGAGTTTCGGCAATGATGCGCCTAGTTTTACGCGTATCATGGGAAAAAAGGCCACAATGATCAATCATGGCGGTGAAGGTAGCCCACGCTGGCAAATGGTGGAAGAAAAGGGAAATCATGAAGATGACACCGATATCGACAAGCAGCGCGCCGTTAAGGACATCCTGCTGCCCGGCGATAAAACGCTTCCCCCGATGGGAATAGGCGACGAAGATCCGTCGCACATGATCAATTGGCTGGACTGCTTGCGCAGCCGGACACAACCGAACGCTACCGTGCACAATGGGTTTTCGCACTCTGTGGCCTGCATGATGGCTGCGCGCGCTTATTGGTCCGGGAAGAAGGTTTATTGGGATCCCTAAGCTGGAAGCAATCCTCGACCAGCCGTCGGGGGCATAGCCAGAACCGCAAACAGGAAACGTTACATCGATCCGTCTGTGAAAGCCTATCCAGCCGCGTTCACTGGGGAGGCTGATAACGTTCTTTTTTCGCAGGGGCGAACCTCGTCGACACTGAACCAGATACCGCCAGGCTGAAGTGTTCTTCTGTCGAAAGACCTCCCAGGCCGATCGCGGTTACCACGACCTGATACGTTCCCGATCTCGTGTAGGCATGCGAGACTTCCTGGCCCTCCAAAGTGACGCCATCTCCGAGACTCCATGCATAGGTAACTACAACGTCGTTGGAAGTCGTCGGCTGAGCACGAAAGGTCGCGGCCCTTCCAGTCATCACGTTCGGAACGTGCTCAAATTTGATGCTCGGTGGCTGCGCAGAGACACCCACGTTTACGACCTTGAGTAGGCGGGCCGAATGAGGAGGCAGGTCCACGACGACAGAGTTCGGATTGGGAGTTGCCACGGTTTTGCCGTCGAACACATCTGAGATTGCGTACTGATTCGAAGCCGCCAAGCCCAGGCTAGAGAATTCGATGGAGCGCGAATGACGTTGGTCCGTCCAGTTGAAGATGGTCAGCATGCCTTGGCGATGATCTTCCTCAACCCAAAATATACTTGGCTGATTATCTTCGGGCGAATAACTCATAAGGTCGACAGGCTTCGAGGCACGGCTCAGTTTAATCATCTCGATCAGGTCTTGATTTTGAACCAGCGCCAAGCGCTCCGCATCTGCGCCAAGAGCAGGCAGATCGTCACCGATTTCGTACATTCCGCCTGCAACTGCGGAAAGGGCGATGGAAGCCTTGGCCTCGTCAAGAGTGAGTGGAACTTTGCCACCGTGCCAGGGTTGATCCGTCACAGTCTGTTTGGAAACGCAAAAAGCGTCGGGATCACTAACAAAGAAATTGCGGTTCATGTAGTATCGTGCCGCAACTCCAGGAGCGGCATCTTTCGTCGCCTCAAAAGTGTGGCCGGTGTCCAGAGAAATTCGGCCGGTGTCAACGATTCCAACCGGATTGAGCATTGGGCTGCCGTCTTTGTCGAGGAGCACTTGATCTCCCACGATTTGCCGAACGATTTGTAGACCAATTCTTTGAGCTTCGAGTGCAGTAGTATTAGGCCGGTAATAGAAGCCCTCCACCGCTGTGTCTTCCATGAAATCCAATTTGATATACCCAATATTCCATTCGTTTGCGAGCGTCGAGTAAGTCTTGCGCAAGTATTCCTGCGCGCCAGGGTTCGTCGTATCGAGAACAAATAGCCGGTCCTTGCCATCAACCTGCCCTATACGGATAGCTTCACCTTTGGCGTTGTGCACCAGCCAGTCGCGATGATTTTCGTATACCCAGGACCGGTCCGCAACCTGGAAGGGGGCGGTCCAAAGGCCGGGGATTAAACCTTCGTTGCGAACCTTTCGTTCCAACGCACGCAGGCCATTCGGGAAAAGTGTGGAATCTGCGGTAGCGTACTCGCCTCGGGCATATTGATACCCCTCATCGATATGGAAGAACCGGTATCCCAGTGATTTCAAATGGTGCGCTAGCCAGTGAGCGTTGGTCAGTGCAGTCCCTTCATTGAGTCCGAAATAGTAAGCCGTCCAGCTCCACCAGCCCATCGGAGAGGGATATGAAGTCCGCGCGTGATGGAGCTCCCGAATTAGTGAACCATACGTTTCCAATTGAGAGTGATAGTCACCGCTCACACTAAACAGGAGTTTCTCTGAATCCAAGCCTGCGCCCGGTGCAACAGCCAGGCTCAGTTCAATTTGGTCTTCAGGCGGCGATTGCTTCAGGGAATTCTCTTTGGTCAGTTCGGTCGTGCCGGTGGAGTCGACCTCGAACGCCTGGATTAGTGGAGCGTTCAATGGTCCGGCGAGATGAAGGCGTGACACGGTTAGAAAGCGATTGGAAGTGAGTGCGCCGACAAAAAAGCTGACGTGACTCTGTCGATTGTAGAGAAGCTGACTGCCGACTCCGCGATGCACGCCCTCTATATCTCCCAGGTCACGGATTTTCAGCGCAGGGCGGTCTTCGCTGAAACTGTCCGAGAGAACCCGGTCTAAAGCGGCAGGCCCCCCCAAATCGAGAATCTTGCCTTGCCTGGCTTCGATCGGACGAATGGCCTGGATGTGAATTGTCCGCCCAGCGGTGTCTAGTACTTGAACTTGGATGTCGCCGATTGGTTTGTCCGCATAAGAATGCAGTCTATAAATCAGTTCGGGAGCGCGTTCTAATCCTGAATGTCTTACCGTCCATTCGTGAGCAGTCCCCAAATCATCGTTTGCGATAGACTCGGTCATTAAATGCTTCGGATAATCTCGCGCGTGAAGCCACCGCCCGTCCACCTTAGCAGCAACAGCAGCGATCAACACGTCCGAAGCTGAGCCAGGTTGCCCGATGGCATAGTTGCCCGTTGCACCGTCAACCGTCACGCGCAAACTCTGTGAGGCTGACGTCGTACCCTCAGCCAGGAGGACATAATTGAGCGAACCCATCAGGAGTCCCAGGGCACCAACCGACGCAACCGATCGACAATGAGCGATTGACAGATTCATTGGATCACCTCACTTTGATCGCTCCGAGTTGTTCTTGCAGGCAGCATGGGGCCCTATATCACACCATGCACGGTTGCTCTGGCGATAAAGTTGCTTTCAGCTGGTCTTCGATGAAAACAACCGGATTCACAGGTTTATTTCAGTTGAAATCTACTCGCCGTAAGGAACCCAGATGTTTTTCACCTGAACGGAGTGGTCGAGGAACCAGCGTCCTTCGCCTTGTTTTACGTCGAACCAGTCGATGGCGCGGCCTTCGTTGGTAAACACCTGCTTCAGATTGCCGACCGAAAGAGTTTTCGCCGCCGCGGCGCTGGCTTCGTTCGTGAAACACCAGACGGCGTCGACGTCATCGTGTTCGGCGAGCGTCTTCAGCAGTTCCGCTGCGCGGCCGGTGACGATGTTTACGACGCCACCCGGCAGATCACTGGTTTCGAAAACCTGATAAAGATCGCCGGCAATCAGCGGGTATTTTTCCGAGGGAATGGCGATGACCGTGTTGCCCGTTGAAATCGCCGGCATCACGAGGGAAAGGAATCCCAGCAGCGGCGCATCAAGGGGACAGATCACACCTACCGTGCCAATCGGTTCTTTCATTGCCAGGGCGACGTTGCGGAAAGGCGGGTTGTGCACGGCCCCGTCGTACTTATCAGTCCATGCAGCGTAGGAAAAGATGCGCTCGATGCCCATGGCGACTTCGGCCTCTGCTTGCTTCTTGCCGGCCACGTCGGACAAGCGAGCGGCAATTTCTTCACGCCGCTGTGAGAGATTCTCCGCGATGTAGTAAAGCACCTGAGCACGATTGTGGGCTGTCGCCATGCCCCAGCTTTCGGCTTTGCGCGCGGCTTCCACGGCGTTGCGAATGTCCTTGCGGTTGCCAAGCGGTGCTTCTCCAAGCAAACGCTCGTCCGCACCACGTACCGCCATGCTGTAACCCGAATCTGGCCGCACCTGCTTGCCGCCGATGAAGAGCTTCACGGTGCGATCGATCGGGGGAACCACGAAGTCTCCTGGCTGTTCTGGCGGCTGGTCGATGGCGAGAGGCTTTGTGAGAAGAAGAGGCGCTTGCTTGAACCACGCGGGCTCAAGATATTCGCGCAGACCTTCGCGCCCGCCTTCGCGTCCGAAACCGCTTTCGCGATAGCCACCGAAGCCGCAGGCGGGGTCGAAAAGATTTGTGCAGTTGATCCAAACCACGCCGGCTTTGAGCTGTGCTGCAACGTGCAATGAGACATTGATGCTTTCGCTCCACACGCAGGCGGCCAGGCCATACACCGTATTGTTGGCGAGTTCCACGGCTTCGCGTGGGGTACGAAAGGTCATTGCTGCGAGCACCGGACCGAAAATTTCCTGCTGCGCGACAACGGAAGTTGGGTGAACGTTACTCAACAAAGTCGGCGGAAAATACAAACCGCGCGAAGGTACGGGAATGGATGGCTGCCAGCAAGTCGCGCCTTCTGCCACGCCTTGATCGACAAGCCGCTGGATACGCTCGAGCTGCACGCGCGCAACGATCGCGCCAATATCGATGGCTTTATCGAGCGGTGGGCCGATTCGCAGCGTGTTCATGCGGTCATGAATCTTGCCAATCAGCTTGTCCGCGATGCTCTCCTGCATCAGAAGCCGCGAACCAGCGCAGCAAACCTGTCCCTGGTTGAACCAGATGCCATCGACAAGGCCTTCCACGGCGCTGTCCAGGTCGGCGTCTTCAAGAATAATGAAAGGGGACTTGCCGCCAAGCTCGAGCGAAAGCTTCTTGTGGCTATGTGCCGTGGCCTTGCGAATCGCACGGCCTACTTCCGTCGAACCGGTGAACGCAATCTTGTCGACGTCGGAATGCTTCACCAGCACTTCCCCAGTCGATCCGTCGCCCGTGAGGATGTTTACGACGCCGGCCGGGAGGCCGACTTCCTGGCAAATGTGCGCAAAAGCAAGCGCCGTCAGGGGCGTAAATTCCGCGGGCTTCAGCACGACGGTATTCCCGGTCGCGAGCGCGGGGGCAATCTTCCACGCCAGCATGAGTAGAGGAAAATTCCACGGGATAATTTGTCCAACGACGCCACAAGCGGTGTATCCCGGGAATTCTTGCTCAAGCAATTGGGCCCAGCCGGCATGGTGATAAAAATGCCGCGCTACCAGCGGGATATCGATGTCGCGGCTTTCGCGAATCGGCTTGCCATTGTCGAGTGTTTCGAGCACCGCGAGCCAGCGCGAATGTTTCTGCACCTGCCGGGCCAGCGCATACAGATAACGCGCACGCGCATGTGGAGTGAGGGATTGCCACGCCGGCAAGGCAGCGCGCGCGGCCTTCACCGCGCTATCCACGTCTGCCACGGATCCTTGCGCCACTGTAGCGAGTTTTTCGCCAGTGGACGGATCTGCGGTGTCGAAATAGGCGCCTGCCACGGGTGCCTGCCATGTGCCGTTAATGAAATGTCCGAAGCGGCGGTCGTGACGATCCAGCCATGCAAGAGCCTCGCGCGGGTCTTCTGGCGCGGGGCCGTACTCCATGGTCATAAATTTTTCGACAATGCTCATTCGTCTCTTCTCAATTCTTTCGTCACCAAACCAGGATTCCGATGCCTACGCAACCGGGTGGCGATAATCCGCCGAATATCGACCCGTCGCGTGGTGCTCCAATTGCCGCTCGATATCCGCCAGCATGCCGCTGGCGCCAAACCGGAATAATTCCGCCTTGAGCCAGGAGTCGCCGAGTTCTTCTTTCATTAGGGCGAGCCACTCAAGCGATTGCTTAGCCGTACGAATTCCACCGGCTGGCTTAAAGCCCACGGCCATTCCGGTCTCCTGCGCATATTCGCGAATAGCGCGGGTCATGACCAGGCTCACGGGCAGCGTCGCGTTGACCGCTTCCTTGCCCGTGGACGTCTTGATGAAGTCCGCTCCGGCCATCATCGCCACGAAACTGGCGCGAGCCACGTTGCGCAGAGTCATCAAATCACCGGTGCCGAGGATCACTTTCAGATGCGCGGGTCCGCAAGCGTTCTTGAACACGGCGATTTCATCGTAAAGCGCTTGCCATTTCGCCCCGAAGACGTGGGCGCGCGTGATGACCACGTCGATTTCGTCCGCGCCGGCTTCCACCGAGCGGCGAATTTCCGCGACCCGTTCTTCAAACGGAGAAAGGCCGGCAGGGAATCCCGTGGACACCGCGGCCACATGGATGCCGCTGCCCTCGATGGCGCGTCGCGCAGTTTCAACGAAAGCGTGATAAACGCAAACGGCCGCGACCTTGATATCGAGGCTCTCGATGCCCAGCTTCTGCACAAGCTCCTGCTGAAGCGGCTGCCGTGCCTTGGCGCAAAGCCGGCGAACGCGCTCGCTCGTGTCGTCGCCGGAAAGCGTCGTCAAATCCATGCAGGTGATGGCGCGCAAGAGCCAAGCCGCTTGCCATTCTTTCTTTACTGTTCGCCGGGTGCTGATGGTTTGCGCGCGGCGTTCGACGGCGCTGGTGTTTACGCGCACCGCGTTCACCCAATCCAAGTTCAGCGGGATGCCGCGGTTGGGCTGGAGATCGCGGCCGGCGTAATTTGCGATGGCGGTATCCGAAGGTGAAATCGGTTCACGAAGAACGGGGTGATCAAGACTTGAGGGGCTGTCGATTCGCGGATTGTCGCGCAGAGTCATGAGATGCTCACCACAAGTAATGGAACAATCAGGAATCTCTATCTTAGCACTTCGACAAAGCCGGTTCACAGGCGACCGCCGCGATTCCGCCACTCCTTCTCAAATTCCGCCCGGCTGCAGAATGATTTCTGAGTCCCTACCTTGGTTGTCGACAGAGCGGCGTAGAGATTTGCGCGAGGCAATGCTTCTTCCTCGGGCAAACCTTCGCTCAAAAAAACTGCCAAGCTGCCGATGAAGGCGTCGCCCGCCCCCGTGGTGTCCACGGCTTGGACCCGGAATGCCGGAATGAGCTCAATCCGGTCCGGTCCGGCGGCCAAACAGCCGCGCTCGCCGAGAGTAATGACCACCCGCCGCATTCCCTGGCGCAGGAAAGACTCCGCGCTCTTTTTTGCATCATCGATCGAATGAACCGCCATTCCTGTGATCGCTTCGGCTTCGCTCTCATTAGGGATGAAATAATCCGCACCGCCCATCTCTTTGTAGTCAATCGGTTGTGCCGGGGCGGGATTCACGATACAGCGAATTCCGTTCGCTTTTGCGAACTTCACGGTGTGGTAGACGGTTCTCAACGGAATTTCAAACTGCAGGATGATGGCATCTGCTTTGCGGAGCAGGGGCTCCGCAGCATCCACGTCTTCGGGCGAAAGCGTATCGTTTGCGCCCTTCACGACGATGATGCGATTTTGGCCGCTCGGATCCACGAAGATTGGTGCGACTCCGCTTGAGACGCCCTCGGCGATGCGCACATGCGTCGCGTCAATCCCCTGCGATTCAAAGTTTTTGACTGTGGCGGGACCAAAAAGGTCGCTCCCGACTTTTGCCACCATGCCTACGTTCGCTCCGCAGAGCCGTGCTGCAACCGCCTGATTCGCGCCTTTGCCGCCGAAGCCAAGATCAAACTTCTTGCCGATGATGGTTTCCCCGGGCCGCGGGAAAACGTCATTAAATGTGGTCAGGTCCACGTTGGCGCTGCCCACCACCGCAATCAAGGGTTGCTTGGCCATTATCTTGCCCCTGGCGATTCTTGGCGCGGATTATATAAGAACCCCGTCGGTGAACCGTATAAACCCTCGATTTGCCAAGTGAGCCGTTTTGCAATTTCTCCGCATAAGGGGAGCGCCGGTAGCTTTCCTGGGTTGCCCTTGACACTTCTCCTGACAATGAGTACAAGCAGCGTCAGTCACAAATGTAGAAACAACATCACGCTGACAAAGGATGAATCGATGACTGGCAAAGGAGCCGGGAATTCATGTTTGTTCCTCATTCTTTCGGCTTAGCGCTTCTAATGATATTGACGAGCGCGATCTGCTGGGGCTCCTGGGCAAACACTTTCAAGGGTGTAAAGAATTACCGTTTCGAATTGTTTTACTGGGACTACGCCTTGGGTATTTTTCTGATCGCGGTCGCTTTAGCCTTCACCATGGGCAATACGTCGAATGACGCTTCGAGCTTCCTAAACAACATCCGCGCGGCCGATCGCTCGAATTACATTTACACTCTTGCTGGCGGCGCTGTTTTCAATCTTGCAAATCTTCTCCTTGTGGCCGCAATCGACCTGGCCGGTCTGGCCATCGCCTTTCCGGTTTCGATCGGCATTGCCATGGTGGTCGGCGTCGTTTCGAGCTATTTGTTGCAGCCGAGAGGGAATGCGCCGTTGCTCGCAGCCGGTGTCGCATGCGCCGTCATCGCGGTGGTCCTCGATGGCAAGGCTTATGGAAACCTCACCAGAGCTGCCCGGCCAGTTTCTCGCAAGAGCATCATCATCTGCCTCGTTTCCGGAATTCTGATGGGCCTCTGGGCTCCATTTATCACTCGCGCGATGACCCAAGGAAACGCTTTGGGTCCCTATAGCGTTGGCGTTTTTTTTACATTGGGAGCGCTGCTTTCGTGCTTTGTCTGGAACGTTTACTTCATGAAGAATCCTCTAGTTGGAGGCCCTGTGAATTTCGGCGAATTTTTTCGCGGACCTGCCGCGGACCACATGCTAGGACTGATGGGTGGCATCATCTGGGGAACCGGCACCGTCTTCAACCTGGTAGCAGCGAATCTCACCGGCGTGGCCGTTTCCTATGCCATCGGACAATCTGCCCCCATGGTGGCGGCCCTTTGGGGAATTTTAGTATGGAAAGAATTTCAAGGTGCCGATCGTCAGGCAAAGACACTTCTCGCCCTTATGTTTTTGTTCTATCTTCTCGCGATTCTTCTGATAGCCAAGGCCAACACTGTGGGATAGTAGAGGTTCCCATCGCCGGTGGAACGCGGATCGGAACATAACTCAGGCAGATTCTACGCCGCGAACACGTTGCGCACCATGAACCATAAATTTGCCGGCCGCTCCGCCAGCCGCCGCACAAACCACGGATACCAGTAGCTCCCGTAGGCGACCAGCACAATCGAAGTGCAGCCTTCATTGGCGAGACGTTCCTGCTCGGCGCGCTGGATGCCGTAGAGCATCTGCACTTCAAAATCCCTCTTCGCAAAGTCTTCCGCGGATGCACAATCGGCCAGACGCCGTATCAGCGCCACATCGTGCGTGCCGAACGCTGCGCGCACGCAGCGATTCTCCTTCTTCGCACGCAGCATCTGCCTCCCAAGCACGAAATAACTTTCGTCGACATCGTGCTTGTGGGGGAATGCAATTTCCGGCGGCTCGTTGTACGCGCCTTTAACCAAACGAATCGAGGGCCGCAGTGGAAGAAGGTTCGCCAGGTCATCCTTGGTCCGGTAGAGATAGGCTTGCAGGCAAATGCCCACATTCGGATGCGCCGTCAGCGCTCGGCGATAAAGGTCCAGTGTTGCGTCCACATAATTGCTCGCCTCCATATCCACCCAGACGATGGAGTCTTTTTCAGCTCGGTCGATTATGGCGTTCAAATGCTCGAAGCACAGATGTGGCGAGAGATCCAAGCCCAGTTGTGTTAATTTGACGGAAATCTCCGCGTCGAGACCATTTTCCCTGATGCGTTTCAGGACTTCGAGATAGTGTTCCGTGACCTGCTGCGCCTCCGCGCGGTCCTTAATATTTTCTCCAAGGTGCGTGAAGACCGTTCCAATCTTCTTCCTTCGAAGCGCCTCCGCCGCCCCAAGTGCGTCGTCCAGCGTTTCACCGGGCATGAACCGTGACACTGTGCCGCGCACGAACGAATATTGCGTGGCATGGTCGCGAAGCCATCGATTCTGCGAGGCAGCTAGCAACAGCGATCGCATCAGGCTCATTCTTTTCTTTGCTCCATTTTTTTAAGAGAGTTCTGTGTACTTAACATTCTCCAGTCATCTCGGAATCGCCGCCAAGATACAGCAGAGTCCTGCCCGAATTCTGCCTGGATCAGGAAATCGCGAGAACGCGGAGAAGCGCCCCGGCCAACACACCGCCAATGAGCGGTCCAATCACTGGAATCGTTGCATAGCCCCAATCCGATCCGCCTTTTCCGGCAATCGGCAAGATCGCGTGAGCGACACGCGGTCCGAGGTCTCGCGCTGGGTTGATCGCATATCCGGTCGGCCCGCCTAGCGACAACCCGATTCCCCAGACCAAGCTTCCCACGAGATATGGTCCCAGCCCCGAGGCAGGACCCGTCGCGGAGACGCCCCTTGAAAAAATCGCGCCGACCACGAAGACCAGCACGAAGGTCGCAATGACTTCGCTCAGTAAATTTGTCACACCATTACGAATTGCCGGCGCCGTGCAAAAGCATGCTAGCTTGATCTCAGTGTCCGGCGTCTCCTTCCAGTGCGGATGGTAGTGCAGCCAGACAAGCCCTGCCCCGACGATGGCCCCAAGCATCTGTGCCGCAAGGTAAGGAGCAAACTTGGAAAAATTGCCATCCCGCATCGCGAAGCCAATGGTCACTGCCGGATTCAGATGGGCATCGTTGCTTCCGCAAGCGATGGCCGTGAACACGCCCGCCATCACCGCGAACGCCCAACCGGCTGTAATCACCATCCACCCGCCTCCTTCCGCTTTCGATCGTTTGAGCAGCACGGCAGCAACAACTCCATCGCCGAGCAGTATCAGAATCATCGTTCCGAAAAATTCACCGGCCAGCGGTGAGTTCATAAGCGAATGCCTCCCTCACGGTTCGATCCAGTCAAACGATCGCGTGACTGCTTTCTTCCATTGCTTGTACAACTGCTCGCGCTCCGTTTCTGCAAGATGTGGTTTCCAGGTGCGATCAACTGCCCAGTTTGCTCGCAACTCCTCCAAGCCGGAAAAGAATTTTACCGCCAGGCCTGCGGCATAGGCCGCACCAAGTGCGGTCGTCTCTTGAATCACCGGGCGCACTACCTCGCGATTCAAAATGTCCGCCTGAAATTGCATCAATAAATCGTTCGCAACCATGCCGCCATCCACGCGAAGGCTGGCGAGGCTGATATGCGAATCCTTCTCCATCGCCTCAACCACTTCTCGCGTCTGAAATGCCGTGGCTTCCAGCACCGCTCGCGCGATGTGTCCTTTGTTCGCGTAGCGCGTCAGGCCGGCGACCACGCCGCGCGCATTCTCCTTCCAATACGGCGCGTACAGCCCGGAAAATGCAGGAACGAAATAGACACCGCCATTGTCGTTGACCGTTCGCGCCAGCGGCTCGACATCGGAACTCTTCTCAATCATTCCGAGGTTGTCGCGAAGCCACTGTACCAGCGCTCCGGCAATCGCCACGCTGCCTTCCAGAGCGTAGCTTGCGGCGCTATCGCTAAATTTGTACCCGACAGTGGTGAGGAGGCCAAAACTCGAAGGCACCAACCGCTCGCCCGTGTTCATCAGCAGAAAGCAACCTGTGCCGTAGGTGTTCTTGACCTCGCCAGGACGAAAACACGCCTGGCCGACTAGCGCTGCTTGTTGATCGCCCAGGATGCCGGTGATAGGAACTCCGGCGATCGCTTTGAGAGTTGCTTCACCGTAGACTTCGCTGCTCGAACGCACTTTCGGCAGCACTGCGCGCGGAATATCAAACGCCACAAGCAACTTTTCATCCCAATCTAGTGTTAGCAAATTCAGGAGCTGCGTTCTGCTCGCGTTAGTCACGTCGGTCACGTGCACGCCGCCTTGAGGGCCTCCGGTCAAGTTCCAGAGGAGAAACGTATCGATATTTCCGAACAGCAACTCGCCCCCGGCCGCTCTTTCCCGTGCGCCGGAAACATTCTCGAGCAGCCAACGCAGCTTCAGACTGCTGAAGTACGTGCTCAGCGGCAATCCAGTCTGCGGACGGAAGCGGCCTTGCCCGCCTTCCCGGGCGAAGAGCTTGACATCTTCCGCAACCCGCGTGTCCTGCCAAACAATCGCATTGGCAACCGGCTTGCCGGTTTTGCGCTCCCACAGGACGGTGGTCTCCCGCTGATTCGTGATGCCGATCGCCGCCAGATCCGCAGCGCGCAGCCCGCGCTGCTGGAGCGCCCCGGCAATTACCTCTTCTGCGCGCCGCTGAATTTCCAACGGATCGTGCTCCACCCAACCCGGCTTTGGGAAAATCTGTTCGTGCTCCCGTTGGGCTACAGCGGCGACACGCCCGGACTGGTCAAATACCATGAATCGCGTGCTCGTCGTGCCTTGATCGATTGCTCCAATATAGTTTTTCACTGCGCTGGTCCTTTGTTTAGACGCAGCAGCATACTACGCAATCGCCACCCCTCGCTTCATGCAAATCGCTCCGCCATCCTCTGCGGCGGCAAATGCCTTGCTCGCGTTCAACGTGGAGTTCGCTTCTTATACGTCCGCGGGACCGATTGGTGCATCTAAGAGTAGGAAAGGTAAAAAGGAAAAACAATGGTCAAGAAAATAAAAGCTAGCCGCTTTGCCACGATGATAGCGGCACTCGTTTTGGCATCCGGACTATTTGTGTCAAATGCCAGGGCCGCTGCACCGGGAGCAGTCACCATGACGGTAACCGCCGTCGGCAAAAAAGACATGAGTCCGCCAATCGTTACCAAAGACGACGTCCAGCTCTATCTCAACAAAGAGCGCACTCAAGTCGCCGATTGGAAGCACGGCGGAAAGTTATACCTCGCCGTTTTGATTGACGATTCGCTGGACGGGGGTATCGCCAATCAGTGGGGCGATCTGAAGTCGTTTTTCGATGCCCAGCCTGATACCACCTACATTTCTGTAGCCTACGCGCGCAACGGTACCGCTATGCTCGCCCAGGATTTTACCAACGACCATGAACTTGCTGCCAAAGCGCTGCGCATCCCGCTCGGTGGCGGGGGCGCGTTCTCGAGCCCTTATCTCGCACTTCTGGACTTGATGAAGCGCTGGCCTTCTTCCGCGGACAGGCGCTCCATCCTCTTGCTCTCTTCCGGAATTGATTACTTTCGCGGAGGTTTTGACCTTCGGAGCCCAGATCTCGACTCCACGATCAGTCGGGCGCAAAAGCAAAATATCAACGTTTGGACAATCTACGCTCCAGATGCAGGGCACCGAGGGCGCGGATTCTTCATCGTCAACAGAGCGCAATCGAATCTCAGCGAGCTTTCGGATGAAACGGGTGCCGAATCCTTTTACCTTGGCACTGCCGCTCCCGTCACTCTAAAGCCCTATTTTGATGAGCTCTCCATGCATCTCAGCAACCAGTACCTTCTGACATTCAAGGCCAGTGGAGGAGCGAAAGGGCGTTTCGAGCGCGTCCGACTCTCTACGGAACTGCCCCACGTTGAGTTCATGGCGGCTTCGCAGGCCTTTCTGCCCGCGGTAAAGTAAGCTCCGAGCCTTTTGAGCACAAAAAAGGCGCGAATTCACTGAATCCGCGCCTTTTACCTCTTGCGATTGCCATGCTAGTTTGGCGCGGTTCTGAGCAGCCGCGCAGATTTTCCAGATGCCTGAAGGAAGAAATCTTCAGTCGTCAGAACCGCTGAGAACCGCCGCTTGCGTGGAATCGCGAATCACCAGCTCCGGGTTCATCTTGTGCCGCGAAATGTTCCAATCACGCTTTTCCAGCCCGGCATTGACGCCTTCCATCACGATATTCACCGCCAGGTTCCCCATTGCTTCCAGCGGCTGCCTAACCGTCGTCAACGAGGGGGCGGACAGCGACGATAGCGGCACGTCATCGAAACCCACGACCGAGCAGTTCTCCGGCACTTTCACGCCCGCTTTAGTCAGCGCGCGGATCGCGCCCAGCGCCGTCAGGTCGTCAAAGGCCATCAATGCGGTGAACCGCTTTTTTCGCTGCACCAATTCTTCCGTGAACCGATACCCGCCCTCGAAGCCGGAGTTGGGATCGAAAGAATCCGGCAGTTGCAGAACGAGCGCAGGGTCGATCTCCAGTCCAGCCGAGTGCGCGAATTTCTGAATCCCTTTCCACCGTGGCGCGCTGTCGATCAGCATTTTGGGGCCGCGTATGAACGCGATCTTGCGGTGTCCCAGATGGTGAAGATGTTCGAGCGCGAGTCGCCCTCCCGCTTCGTTGTCTACCATCACCGAGCTGACATCGTTACCGGGCATTTCCCAACCAATCGTTGCGGCGGTAATGTTTCGCTTGCTGAGGTCCGCGAGCAGTTGAATGTCTACGAAGAGCCAGTTGGCTACGACGATCAATGCCTCGACGTGATGCTCCAGCAGCATTTCAAGGTATCGTTCAAACCGGTTTCTCTGGTTGTGGGCGTCGGCGAAAATTGGCACGTACGACGATTGATAGAGCCCGTTCTCGATGCCCCGCAGAACCGGCGTGCAAAAGGGATCCGTAATATCGAAGAACATCACTCCGACACTGTGGCTCCGTTTGCTGCGAAGAAAACGCGCCATTGCATTTGGCCGGTAGCCGAGCTTTTTGGCGACTTCCTCGATGCGTTTTTTTGTGGCTGGCGCGATGTACCGCGCCAGTGGCGCATTGTTCAGCACAATCGAAACCGTCGCCGGTGAGAAGCCGCTGGACTTCGCGACATCTCTCATCGTGATGGTCTGGTTCTTTCCGCTATGACGCTTCACCAAGAGTGGGGTCTCCGATTGCATCATCATCCGTCGTGAGCCACCGAATATGCAACCTGCCCGTCCTTCGTCAACTTGTTATTCCGCGGGTATTTCAAAAGAAAGCTGCTCCCGGAAGCCCCGCGTTTTCCACACGCCGAACGCGATCCCGGCGGCCATCCAAATCGAACCCACGATCATCGCCGGCCGGCTCAGGTTCATCCACAGCGCGAGACAGACTAGAAATCCCAGTATGGGTGGGATCAGATTGATCAATTTTTTTTCTTCGGCGCGAACGTAATAGTGCACGAACGCTGCGGCGTTCACGCCCATGAACGCGATCAACGCGCCAAAATTCAGCATCTCGGCGCCAAGGCCGTAAGCCTTGTCCCCGTTTAGGATCTTCAGGAAAATCCCCCAGTTCACCGCTTGTGCGTCGTGGATGTAGAATCTGTATCCGGCCACCACTTCGAGCAAAAATGCGCCCGCGAGCGCGACACCTCCGACAAAAATAACATTGTTCTTGGGAATCCGGTGCTTTCCATCTAGTTTTCCGAAGAATGACTGAGGCAGCGCATTGCTCCGCCCCATGCCGAATAGAAGGCGCGCAGCGCCCAATTGAGCTCCTAGTCCCGATCCGAAATTAGCGAGCAGTAATGTGAAACCAACGAGAAGAAACAGCGGCGCAATGGTTTGAGTTCCGACGTGCAGTGCGGGCCAGAGACGGCGCATGATTTCCGGATAAGCAGTATTTACGTCAGGGAACGGCTGGGATATTGGCCAGATGAGTTGCGCGACGTAGACTTCGGCCGCAGACAAAAGACCGATGACCACGCAAGTGAGCACCGTCGCCAGCATGATATTGCGCCGCGGATTCTCGGCTTCCTCGGAGAGCGTGGAAATCCCGTCGAAGCCAATGTATGTGAGCACGGCAATGGACGTGCATCCAAAGAGGCCGCCGAGTGTGAAGGTCTGCGGGTCGTAAAACGGCCTGGTAAAGAAGGCGGTATCGGCGTGCGGATGGCCGAAGATGTAGCGAGCGGCGACTACGAAGATTACCACCACAACGGCGCCCATGCCTGCAGCCATGCCCGCGTTAATGCGTGCCGACGTCTTAATGCCGCGAATATTCAGGAGCGTAAAGACCACCGCAAAGAAAGCTTTCCAGACCCAAATGGGGACTCCTGGCGCGAAGTCATGGGCCTGTCCTGCGCACCACACCGTGCAGATTAGCGGGTTCAGCATGTAATCCATCACCATGCTCCAACCGGTGACAAATCCAACGCTAGGATGAATTTCCTGCGCTACATAAGTAAACGCCGAACCCGCGCTCGGATATGCCCGCGCCATTCGTCCGTAGCTGATCCCCGTGAATAGCATCGCTACCATCGCAATCAGGATCGCGGTTACGACGTGGCCCTTGCCCCGATCGCTCAGGACGCCGTAAATGGACATGGGTGCCACCGGCTGGATGACTATCACGCCGTACAGAATCAGGTCCCAGAGCGTCAGAGTGCGCCGCAGTAGTGGCGTGGAACCCGCTGTGCTTTCGTCGCTCAAGCGATTCTCCTTTTCCAGGGGAACTACGGTTCGACCCCGGCGTCACCGTAACATGGGCTTCGAGCAAACTTTTTCAATCACCACTCCCGCGCGTGCCATTCATCTTTATTCAATCGTTTCAAGCGCTGACAGTGTGCGCAATCTCGCTCCACGGCGCAACTACAAAAGATTTGTCTCGGCTTTCGTCCCTTCCCGCGGAACTTCGCCGCCATAGTTTGTCCTGTCCATTTGTACAGGCCGCAATTTTCACAGAAACGTTATCTCTTGCCTCACTCCCTCCTCGAATTCTCAGCAACGGAGAGACCTCGTGCGTAGTCTAATTAAGTAGCCGCCCGGCCCGGGAATAGAGGACTGTTCGATAACCCATGGGCGAGGCCCCTCTCACACAAGGTCGCAGCAACGCCAAGATCTTCTTGGCGCATTTCAGCGCTTTTCTTTTTGTGGTTCTCGCCGCTTACTGGCTTCGCCGCATCGCTCTTCAGCCCGACGCCATTCTTCAAGGTTACCTGCAGGTCATTAGCGGTCTTCTTGCCTTTGTTTTCGCTGCTGTAACACTCGTCCGTTTCCAGGGGACTCAGGATCGGATCTCACTGATTCTCGGCGCCGGGTTTCTTCTGTCGGGCGCCGTTCTGACGGCCACCAGCATTCTCTTTTTTCAGATTTTTCCGGAAGCCCCGCTGCGGATACTCTGGGCGCCCCTTGCTTGGTGGCTTGGCCGTATTGTCCTGGCACTTCTGCTCGTTGTTGCGCTTCTGGTTGAGCATTTCCTGCCGCGTTCGCGTCATCCACGCCGTGAAATTGCCGGCGCTTTGCTGACTGTAGTCGCGGTGACCTACGTGGTATCCGCCGCGCTTCGTCGCTTGCCGCCCGAGGTTTCTCGCCACCCCAGCGCGTTTTTCCCCTATCCCGAGCAATTGCTGCCCGGCGCGATCTTCCTCGTGAGTCTCATCTGGTTCCGCCGGCGTTTGTCCGTAGAGGATTCCGCCTTCGACCGCACCATTTACGCAGCCACCTGGTTGAATCTCGCAGCGCAGCTTTCGGCCGCTCAATCCACCCGCTTGCTGGATGCTCCGTTCGTTTTCGCGCAAGCGCTCATGGTGTTGGGCTACACCGTCGCCCTCTGCGGGGCTCTTCTCGACAATGCGCGGCTCTTCGAACAGGTGCGTCATCTCGCCGTCAGCGATCCGCTCACCGGGCTTGCTAACTATCGCCGCCTGCTCGATGTTCTTGAAAGCGAGACCGATCGCACCGATCGCAACGGCCGGCCCTTTTCCGTTTTGCTTCTTGATCTCGATGGCCTGAAAAAAATCAACGATAACTTTGGCCACCTCGTCGGGAGCCGCGCCATCTGCCGTCTCGCCGATGTCCTCCGCATCCATTGCCGGGCCGTTGATACCGCCGCGCGATATGGCGGCGACGAATTTGCGCTCGTTCTCCCGGAGTCGCAGGAGGACGAAGCGCGGCGCGTCGCCAATCGCATCCGGGAAGTTCTCGCAAGCGACACGGAACAGCCGGCCCTCTCCGCGAGCATCGGCATCTCTACGTACCGTGGCGACGGCGAGCGCATTGAGAAATTGCTCTCGGAAGCGGACCACGATCTATATGCGGAAAAGGCTCGGCGTGTTAGACGTGCTGCTGCTGCGCTAAATCCTCGCCGCAGCCCCAAAATCTAAACTGCTCGAACAGTTTGTCTATTCGTTCGAACATTTTAGCACTAATTTATTCTTTGTTAGTGACTTCTACCTGATGGAATTGCCGTCGGCATCTACGATGTGCACGGCCCCAAGGTTCAGCTCGCGAATTCCGGCTTCCACCTTCGCAAGGTCCCCGACCACCACCCAGACCAATCGATCCGGGCTGAGAAAGGATTTCCCCGCGGTGGTGAGATCGTTTGTCGTCAGCGCCCGCACTTTCGACGCATACGTCGAGAAATAGTCGTCGGGTAAACGATATTGCACGATATTCTCAATCGCATCGCCCACCTCGTTGATAGTTTCGCGCGATCCCGCCAGGCGAAGGGTTCGATTGTCTTTGTCCTTGTTGAGTTCATCCTGCGAGATGGGGCGCGCGCCAAACACGTCGTGCAACTCCTTGTTGATCTCGACGAGAGATTCCTTGGTCTTATCCGTTTGCACCGGCGCTTGCGTCACCCAGGCGCTGTTTCCGCGCGCAAATTGAAACCCCGTGCGAGCGCCATAAGACCAATGTTTTTCCTCGCGCAGGTTCATGTTTACGCGCCCACCGAACGTTCCGCCCAGAATGTCGTTCCAGATTCCCAGAGCGATTTCTTGCGGGCTGTTGCGCGGCGGCGCGATCGTCCCCGCCAGGATGTAAGACTGCGCTGCGCCCGGTTTATCGATCAAATACAATTCGGCCTGCTTCGGCGGCGCCACGTTCGGAATGCTCTTCCTTGGTGCGTCCCCTTGCTTCCAGGACGCAAAAGCCCTCTCGAGTTGCGGCTTAATTTCCGCCAGGGTGGTGTCGCCCACGATCACCAGCGTGCCGTTGTTTGGCCGGTACCACGTGTCATGGAATTTGGCGATGGCGTCGCGCGTCAGTTTGCCGACACTTGCTTCGGTCAACTGAAGTCCGTAGGGATGATCCTTGCCGTAAAGCGCCGGAGTCATCACTCGGCCCGCCATCGCCCCAGGAGAAGTCTTCGCCCGCTGGATCGCGGCAATCTGCAGCTTTTGCTGCCGCGCGAAATCTTCCTGAGGGAACGAAGGATGGAGCAGCACGTCGGAATACAAGGCCAGCGATGGTTCCAGCCTGCTCTTCAACGCGGAGAGATGTACCGTCGAACTGTCCAGCCCGGAAGCTGCTTCGAGCTCCGCTCCCAGCCGTTGAATTTCATCGCTGATTTGCAGTGCATTGTATTTGTCCGTGCCGCTGGTCAGCAGCGAGGACGTCATTATGGCAGTGCCCGGTGACGCTGAACTATCTGCCGAGGTGCCCGCATCCACGAGCATGGTGAAATCCACAAGAGGCAATTCATGGCGTTCCGCTAGAACGACTTTCAAACCATTTGAGAGCGTCATGCGTTCGAACGCTGGCAGCTTCACGTTGGGCGTCGCGCCGACTTCGGGGAGTTTCGAACGGTCCGCGCCGGCGGTCGCTGCCTTGTATTCCGGAAAGGGCACGACCTCGAGTTGATAAAGGCCATCGCTGAGCCAGCGCCGCGCCGCATCGCGCAAATCCTCAGCCGTTGCTTTGCGCACGCGATTCAGCGAGATCATGTACTGTTCCGGATTTCCTGTAAATACCTGACCCCGGGCGAGGATGTCGGATTTGCCGCCAAAGCCTCCGATGCGGTCGAGCCCTCGGACGAGATTCGCTTCATAAGCGGTCTTGACGCGCTCTAACTCTTCCGCCGTCGGCCCGTCCTTCAGGAATTTGTCCAGCTCTTCCTGCACGTCCTTGTTGATGGGCGCGAGGCTTCCTCCGGGTTTGGCCGACGCAATAACCAAAAACTGGCTGCCGATTTCACTCGGATTGACGCCGCAATTCACCGAAGTTGCGATTTGCTCGTCATAAACGAGCCGCTTATAGAGCCGCGAATCCTTGCCTTCTGACAGCACGTCGCTCACGAGGTCCAGATAATCGGCGTCGGCCTGGCCGTATTGGGGAACATTCCAGACGTTGAATACGCGCGCGGCGGGCACGCGGTCTTGCGCTTGTTGGCGATGCACTCCAGTCATTTTCGCCACCCAAGAATTCTGGTACGCGACCGGGGGACCGGGCGGGATATCCCCAAAATATTTTTGGACTTTTTCGCGCGCCGTTTTCACATCGACGTCGCCGGCAATCACCAGTGTGGCGTTCGAAGGCCCATAATAAGTCTTGAACCACTCCTGCACATCGGCAAGCGACGCCGCGTTCAAATCCTCCATGGACCCGATGGTGGTCCACGAGTAGCCATGCCCAGCAGGATAGGTGTTTTCCGTGATCAGATACCGCGAGATGGAATAGGGCTGGTTGTCGCCCTGGCGCTTTTCGTTTTGCACCACGCCGCGCTGCAGGTCGAGGGTTTCCTTGTTGATGGTGTTATAAAAATGTCCCATGCGGTCGGACTCCAGGAACAGTGCGTAATCCAGCGCGGATGTGGGCACGTCCTCGAAATAATTGGTGCGGTCGGAATTGGTCGTGCCGTTGAGGTCCGTGGCGCCCACGTGCTCCATCGCGTCGATGTAGCGCCCTTTGACGTTTTCACTGCCGCCGAACATCAAGTGTTCGAACAGGTGCGCAAACCCGGTCTTTCCCGGCTTTTCGTTCTTGGAGCCCACGTGATACCAGATGTTCAGAGCGACGATGGGCGCTTTGTGATCCTCGTGAACGATCACGGTCAGCCCGTTAGGAAGCGCGAATTTCTCATAGGCGATCTTGATGTCCTGCGCTGATGTCCGTACCGCGGCCAACATCAGCAGGGCCATCGCCGCAAGCGGAACAAACGCCCGGGCGGCTCGATCCATCTTCAAACGCATTGTTCCTCCGTAATTTCTATTTTTTTTTAGCCCATATTTCCAACGAAAGTCTAGGCCCGGCTAAGGTGTCCCGCCGCGTCACTTGGCTTCCACCCCCAGCTTTTGCAGCCGAGGCGAGCCACTCTTCTCGTTGGCAGTCGAATTGGCAAACGAAGAACATCCCCTTGTTACAAGACGCATGCCACAGCCGGAAGTTTCGTCTTGCGATTCTGCTTCGGACCAGGGCCGTCAGTATACTGCACGCTTCTGGACAGTGTCCTTTGTCTCCAGCAAGAAGCGTGCTTCCGCTGGTGCGCCATCGAGCAACTGCTTCGTCACGTATTCTCCCACTGCTGGGCCGTGCTTGAATCCATGCCCCGACCCGCCGCCTGCAAACCACACGTTTTCCATTTCCGGATGCCGGTCAATCAGGAAATCCCCGTTCGAAGTGTTCTCGTACTGGCAGATGTGCGTTTCCACAATCGGCGCACCTTTTAGTGCCGGAAACCGCCGCGCCACATACTTTCGCACCAACTCCGTCATCGCCGGCGAAACAATCCTCGATTGCGTATCAGGATCCACTCGTTCTCCATGTTCATCAAACGCAATCTTCAGTCCTCGTCCCTCGATGTCTGGCATTCCGTAGACCAGGTCTTCCTGAAACAGCCACGTCGGCAGCGCCGGTGCCGTGAACCTCGTATCGCCAGCCGGAATGCCGAAGAAAAACACTTCCTGCCGCGAGGGAAAAATTCGCGTGCCAAGAACGTCCGGGAAAACCTTGCCAAGCCACGGCCCACAGGCAAACACAAACTCTTCCGCCGCGATCCGTTCGCCCCGGCTCGTCGTAATGTGTTCCACCCGGCCTGCCTCTCGCGGATTCATTGCGTGCGCGCAGAGGTACTCCGCTCCAAGCCGAACCGCATCTTCGACTACAGCGGCCACGGCCCGTCTTGCCAGCAGGACACCGCTCTTTGGCTCAAAGATGCCGCACTCAATACCGTCAAACGCGATTTGCGGATAGCGTTTCTCCAGCGCTGCGCGGCCTAGCTCCTCGAATGGCATTCCGCATCGCTTTAACGTCTCGCTGGTCTGCCGCAACCGCTGGTCTTCGTCACCGCCCATCCATAGCACTCCGGTTTCGAGAAAAAGTGGTTGTCGGATCGCCGCAAAAAACTCTTTCCATTGCTTCAGCGATTTCTGCGACCACCGCGTGTACAGTTCATCCGCGCCGTAGCCCATTCGAATGATCCGCGTTTCGCCTCCGGAACTGGCCCGCGAATGTGCGGGTCCGTAGGCCTCGATCAGCGCCACGTGCTGCCCTCGTTTTGCGAGGTGCCACGCCGTCCACGCGCCGAAGACGCCCGCTCCAATCACTGCAACGTCGTATGTCTTCTGCTTGCTCACTGCGCCAGCATCCTATCCCAACCTGTACCCCAACGAAAATCGCTTCCGTCTAACAGCGCGTAGCGATACTATTTTTCGTTTTCCGTTCCTATCTGTGGAGGTGTGTGTGAAAGCGTCTCGCCAGCCCGTTTATTTCGTTCTGCTTGTTTCCTTCCTGATGTTCGTAGTCCCGGTCTTTGTCAGCGCCCAGCAAAATGCTCCCCAAATCGATCCTAAGACTTATGGCGGCATGAAATGGCGCCTCATCGGCCCGTTCCGCGGCGGTCGCGTCCTCGCCGTCACCGGAGTCACGAGCCAGCCCAACACCTACTATTTTGGCGCCGTAGCCGGCGGCGTTTGGAAGACCACTGACGGTGGCGTTTCCTGGGATCCTCTTTTCGACAAGCAGACCACCTCCTCCATCGGCAGCATCGCGGTCTCGGAATCCGATCCCAACGTCATTTATGTCGGCACAGGCGAAGCCTGCATTCGCGGCAACATCTCCTTCGGTGACGGCGTCTACCGTTCGAACGACGGCGGCAAGACCTGGAACAACGTTGGCTTGAAGGACTCGCGCCACATCGGCAAAGTCATCGTCCACCCCACGAATCCTGATGTCGCCTTCGTTGCCGCTCTCGGGCATGCTTACGGCAAAAACACCGAACGTGGCATTTTCCGCACTCGCGACGGCGGCAAGAGCTGGGAGAAAGTTCATTACCTCGACGACCGCACCGGCGGCATCGACATCGTTTTCGATCCGCAGAATCCTCACGTCCTCTTTGCGGCGATGTGGGAAGGCTACCGCACTCCCTGGACGCTCAACAGCGGCGGCGACAAGGATGGCCTGTACCGTTCGAACGACGACGGCACCACCTGGAAGCGCGTCGAAGGTAACGGAATCCCCGAGGGCCCGCTCGGTCGCATTGGTGTCGCCGTCTCCGGCGCGGATTCAAATGTCGTTTACGCGCTCATCGAAGCCAAGAAGGGCGGTCTTTACCGCAGCGACGATGGCGGCACGAACTGGACGCTGATCAACGACGATCACCGTTTTCGCCAGCGCGCCTGGTATTTCACCCACCTTTGGGCCGATCCCAAGGATTCCAACAAAGTCTACATCGCCAACACCGGCCTTTTCCGCTCGAACGATGGCGGCAAATCCTTTGAACGCCTCAATGCTCCTCACGGCGATCACCACGGCTTGTGGATCGACCCTCATAATCCCAATCGCCTCATCAACGGTAATGACGGCGGCGCGACGATTTCCATCGACGGCGGAAAAAATTGGTCCACGCAGAACAACCAGCCGACGGCGCAGTTCTATCACGTGGTTGCGGACAACGATTTTCCATACCGCGTCTACGGAACGCAGCAGGACAATTCCTCCGTCGGCATTGCCACTGCCAGCGACCGCGGTTACATCGATCGCGCGGATTGGGACGCCGTCGGCGGAGGGGAGAGCGGCTACGTGGCAGTTGACCCGCGTGATTCACATATCGTCTATGCCGGCTCCTATTTCGGCTATATCACCAGGCTCGATCGCCGCACCAATCAAACGCAAAACGTTCAGCAGTGGCCGCTCGATCCCGACGGTCACAACGCTTCCGTCCAAAAATATCGCTACACCTGGACCATGCCCATCGTATTTTCTCCGCACGATCCGAACGTTCTCTATCACTCTTCCCAGTATCTCTTCCGTTCGAAAGACGGCGGCCATTCCTGGGAAACGCTCGGTGGAGACCTCACTCGCAATGACCCGACGAAGCAGCAGGATTCCGGCGGCCCCATCACCAAGGACCAGGCCAGCATCGAGTTCTACGATCTGATTTTCACCCTTGCGGAATCTCCGAAACAAAAAGGCCTGATCTGGGTCGGCACCGACGATGGCTGGATTCAGCTCACCCGCGATGATGGAAAAACTTGGTCCAACGTCACTCCGAAGGGTTTTCCCGAATGGGCCATGATCAGCCTGATCGAGCCGTCACCGTTCGAAGCCGGCACCGCTTACGCCGCCAGCGACGCCCACAAACTCGACGATTTCAAGCCGTACATTTTCAAGACGAGTGATTTCGGCAAGACTTGGTCGTCGATCACCACCGGACTTCCCGACGGCTCTTACGTTCACGCGGTTCGCGAAGACCCCAAACGCAAGGGCCTTCTCTATGCCGGCACGGAAACGGGCGCGTGGGTTTCTTTCGACGACGGCTCGCACTGGCAAGCGCTGCAGCTCAATCTGCCGACAACTCCTGTTCATGACCTGATCATCCATGGCGACGATCTCGTCGTTGCCACGCATGGCCGCGCGTTCTGGGTGCTCGATGACGTCAGCCCGCTGCGCCAGGCGAACGCTTCCATCGCCGCAGAGGACGCGCACTTGTTCGCTTCGCGTCCTGCCATTCGAACGCGCATGGGACGAGCGCGTCGCCGCCGCTATGCGATTGGAGAGAATCCTCCCGACGGCGCGTCGCTCTACTACTATTTGAAGGAAGAGCCCAAAGAACACATCAAGCTGGAAGTGCTGGACACGCAAGGAAAAGTCATCCGCGCATTCACCAGCGAAGAAAAGAAAAAAGAAGGCGGCTCTGACGAATGGGAAAGAGACGAAGCCGCGGAGCACATCCCCGCGAAGGCCGGATTGAATGAATTTACCTGGGATCTGCGCTACGAACCGCCCAAGAAAATTCCCGCCGCCATTTATGACGAAGGCGCACCGAGCGGCCCGCTGGTTCTTCCTGGCAACTACCAAGTGCGGCTGAACGTCGGAGCGAAGAATTTCACTGCTCCCCTGGAAGTGCTCATGGATCCGCGCGTCAAGACTTCGGCGGACGATTTACGCAAGCAGTTCGACCTGATGCTACGAATGCGCGACCGCCAGGACGAAATGAACAAGGCCATTCTGGCGATCCGCGATCTTCGCACGCAATTGCAGGCGCTCGAAAAGCGTCTCGGTTCGAGCGATCCCGCGAAGCCGGTGGTCGCCGCTGCCACCGATCTTCGCAAGAAAATCAGCTCGATCGAGGAAGAACTCATCCAGGTAAATTCCAAAGCCAGCGAAGATGAGCTCAATTACCCGACGAAGCTGAACAGCAAACTGGGCTATCTGCAAAACGCGGTTGACAGCGCGGACGCGCCGCCCACGGAAGGCGAACTCGGCGTCTACGCCGAACTCGACCTGCAACTCGAATCGCAACTCGCGAAGTGGCGCGAGGTTTTGTCGAAAGACGTACCTGCGCTCAACGACAGCATGCAGAAAAACAACGTCCCGCTCATCGCTCCATCCGCGGGCAAGGACGACTAATTTCGGCGCAACCCATCAAACCGTCATTCCGAACGAAGCGGCAGAGTTTTTCTTCCGTTCGCGTAGCGAATGTCCGCCGCGCAGTCGAGGAATCTCTTTTCTTGTTCTCTGCGCGCTCTATTTGTGGAAGGCCGCGCCGATGGACTTGGCCCAGTGCGAAAGATGGTTGAGCGATTCCGTGTGCGTGGGATCGAGGTGCAGCGGCGTGATGGAAACAGCGCCGGAAAAAATCGCGGCGTAGTCCGTATCCGGCTCCACATTTTTGTCGAGTTTTTGTTCGTAGAGCCAGAAGTAGCTGCGGCCACGCGGGTCTTTTCCTTCCGTTAACTGGTTGCGCGTGATTTTTTGCGATTGCCGCGTGAATTTCACTTCGCCGTTCCATGGCTCCGGCACGTTCACGTTCAGCAAAACCTGGTTCGGCAATCCTTCCTTCAAAATCATTTCCGCAGCGGCGCGCGCCACGCGCGCGGAATTTTCAAACTTCACTTTTTCTTTTTTCGAACACAGTGACATCGCCACCGACGGAATGTGGTGCAGCGCGCCTTCCCGCGCCGCTCCCACGGTTCCTGAGTAATAGACGTTTTCCCCGAGATTCGCGCCGTGATTGATTCCGGAAATCACCATGTCCGGTTTTTGCGGCAATAGCTTGTGCAGCGCCACGATCACGCAATCCGCCGGTGTCCCGTCGATGGCCCATTCATGCTCCGCAATCTTGTTGCAGACGATCGGCTGACGCAGCGTCAGCGACTGCGCCGTCCCGCTCTGCTCCCGGCTCGGCGCCACAATGCTCACCGTGGCAAATCCCTCCAGCGCCGCCGCCAGCGCCCGCAACCCTTCGGCTTGGTATCCATCGTCGTTTGTTAGAAGAATGTGCGTCATTGGCAACCGTATTCGTGTTTTGTTCTTTCAAGACAACCGGACTACGCGGTCACCGCCTGCGGAAGCGAGGGGAAGCAGTTCGTTGTCCGAAGAAGAAATGGTCGGGACGACTGGATTTGAACCAGCGACCTCACGCACCCCAAGCGTGCGCGCTACCAGGCTGCGCTACGTCCCGACCGGTAAGCTGACCGCGACAGGCCAACGAAAATCAGAAGGCCGAATCGGGGAGGCAATCAGCACCTCCAAGGTATCACCGCCGTTCGAGCAGCGTCAAGAAAGTGCGCAGCGTATCGCGCAGATCGAGCAGCATTTTGCGGCTCAGAAGCTGCGCCGATCCGTCTCCACCATGGCTCGCGGCGACGTTCTCTGACTCGAAATTTCCTTCATGCTCTCGGAGAAAGCGGCGCGCGCCCGCGATGGTGAATCCTTCGTCGTAGAGCAGCCGCTTGATGCGGAAGACCATGTCCACGTCATCCTGGCGGTAGAGGCGATGGCCGCTGGAACTCTTGACCGGCTCCAGCATGGGAAACTCGGTTTCCCAGTAACGCAGAACGAAAGGCTTGAGGTCCGCAAGGCGGCTGACTTCGCCAATGCGGTAGAGTTTTTTCTCCGTGGCGACTTGCGTTGCTGTGCCGTTGTTTGGCATGTCAAAGCCCTACCGGGGGACGCCGCTATCGTAGCAGTTTGCGATGGATTGATGTAGAGGGTGGCGTTCATTCGTCACCTCCAGAGGAGTCGCGGTCGCGTTTGCGGAGGCGCTGGATGAAACGGACCGGCGTGCCGACGAAATCGAATTTGGCGCGAAGCTGGTTTTCCAGGAAGCGCTGGTAGCTGAAATGCAGCGGCGCTTTTTGATTTGTGAAAAGAAGGAACGTCGGCGGCGCGATTTTCGCCTGCGTGATGTAGTAAATGCGCACGGGGCGGGCTTTCGGCGTAGTGCCGCGCTGCAAGTCGACTTCTTCCTTGAGCCAGTTATTCAAGACCGGCGTGGCGATGCGGCGGCGGCGCGCTTCCCAGCACTGATTGATCAGAGGAAAAAGTCTTGCGGCGCGCTCGCCGGTTTTCGCGGAAAGAAAAACAATGGGGGCGTAACTCAGGAATTTCAATTTGGCGCGAATCATTTTTTCGTAGTCGAACATCAGCCGGCCGACATCGAAGTTTTCCGGTTTGTGGTGTTCGCCGGGAGCGCGCCGGGATTTGCCTTTCGCGGTAGCCGCATCGCGTGATGCGGCGTCGCGCGCGGCAACGACGGCGAGATCCCATTTGTTGATGACAATGACGACAGAGCGGCTGGACTCCTCCGCATAGCTGGCGATTTGCGCATCGCCTTGTGTGACGCCCTGCTCGCCGTCGACGACGAGTAGCGCCACGTCACAGCGCTCCAGCCCGCGGCGGGCCATCACCACGCTGAGCTTTTCCGCGACCAGCGTGGTTTTGCCCTTGCGGCGAATTCCGGCAGTATCCACAAAACGATACTCACGGCCATCACGCGTGATTTCCGTATCCACATTGTCCATGGTTGTGCCGGGGATGGGCGAAACGATGGAGCGTTCCTCGCCAACGATACGGTTCAACAGAGTGGATTTGCCGACGTTGGGCCGGCCGATGATGGCGACCTCGATGATGTCCGGTTGTTTTTCTTCCTCGCCGGATGCGATGACGCTGACCTCCGCTAGCGCGGCGTCCAGCAAATCGTCCACGCCCGTGCCGTGCTCGGCGGCGATAGGAAATACCGGCGCGCCGATGCGATGAAAAACGCCGGCGTTCGATTCCTGCGATACGGAGTCCACTTTATTTACGGCGATGAAAAACGGCTTCCCGGTGGTGCGCAGGAGCCGCGCCAGCTCTTCGTCAAGAGGGGTCAGACCGGCTTGGCTGTCCACAACCAGAACGAGCAGCGCGGCTTTCTTGATGGCTACGTGCGCCTGGCGCAGGATTTCCTGCGGAATCAGCGCCTTATCGTCCGGCACGAGGCCGCCCGTGTCGACGACTTCGAGCGCGCGGCCTCGCCACTCCGCCTTGCCGTAAATGCGGTCGCGAGTGATTCCCGGCTCGTTGGTGACGATGGCGCGGCGCGTGCCGGTCAAACGGTTGAAGAGCGTGGACTTGCCTACGTTGGGACGTCCGACAATGACGAGCGATGGGAGAAGATCGGGCATAAGTTCACGGGCTGGGCGCACAACCGACGCTGCGGCGCGCAGAGCAATCTTCCAATGTAGCGCATTCCCAGTCGTGCAGATAGAGGAGCCGATCTGCCTGGGATGCGCCGGGTCCGTACCGACGAGCACCCCCTCCCCCCACCCGGCCTTTTTTCACAAGCGTTCATTCTAAAGAGACTTACGTTGCACCAAAATTGTGCAACTGGCTGGTCATTTGAAGTTGGGCGGCGGATGTTGAACAGACGTAATGGATTAACTAAAACTATATCTAAGGCTTAGTGTGCCTGAGAAACAGCAATCTGCCAAGGGAAAGATGGGAGCGAGCTTTGGAAATCTCCTTCAACCGAAACCAAACCTTGTCCGGCTAGGGGGCCAAAGAAAGAAACGTTGACAGCCAACCATAGTTCTGCAAATATCGAAATATGGAAACTGGATCAAACAAAAAGCGGGCGGAGCGAGTGGCGAAGTATGCAGATATGTTCTCGGCGATGGGGACGGAGCCGCGGCTGCGGATCATGCAGCTGCTTTTGTCGGCGCATCCCGAGGGGCTGGTGGTTGGGGACATCCAGGGAGAGCTGGAGATTCCGAATTCGACGCTATCGCACCATCTGGACAAGCTGAAGAATGAAGGGCTCGTGCTTGTGCAACGGGAGAGCACGTTTTTGCGTTACACGGCGAACACGGAAGCGCTGCAGGAATTGCTGCAGTTCCTCTATTCGGAGTGCTGCACGCGGAACAAGGCGCTGAAGCCGGAAGATATTGCGCAAGCTTGCGGTAGTGCGGAGACCTCGATCACGGAAATGAAAAGAGGTCGACAATCGACAGTTGAAGGTTGAGCGAAGAAAAAGGATCGGAGCACACCGAGGTCAGAGAGGAACGAAGGCATAGTGTTGCGGGAATCGAAGAAGTTGACAGCCTGATCGAGTCGGGATTCTTCGATCGACAGTTTAGAGTTGTAAGTTGAAGGAAAGAAGGATCGGAGCAGACGCTGGACGCCGAGGCGAGAGAAGCTGTAAAGAGCATTTTTTGAAGTAATGGCCGGATTAAAGACTAGGAGGACGAGATGGACAGCGCAAACATCAAGGAAATTGTTAAGGAAAAGTACGGGCAGGCGGCGCTGAGAGGGAAGAGCGGGAGCTGTTGCGGTACGGCGGATGCAAGCGGGACGAGCTGCGATCCCATTACTTCCAATTTGTATGACGCCGCGCAGATGGAGCAAGTTCCGGGAGAGGCGCTGCAGGCTTCGCTCGGCTGCGGGAATCCGACTGCGCTTGCCAAATTAAACCCAGGAGAAGTCGTACTCGATCTGGGATCCGGCGGCGGGATCGACGTGCTGCTTTCCGCGAAGCGTGTTGGGCCGACAGGCAAGGCGTACGGCCTGGACATGACGGATGAGATGCTGGCGCTGGCGAACGAGAACAAACGCAAGGCCGGAGCCGAGAACGTCGAGTTCTTGCGGGGAGAGATCGAGCATATTCCGCTGCCGGACAATTCGGTGGACGTGATCATCTCGAACTGCGTGGTCAATCTTTCAGCGGATAAAGACGCCGTGTTGCGAGAGGCTTTTCGGGTACTCAAACCGGGCGGACGGCTGGCCGTTTCCGACGTGGTGACGCGCGGGGAAGTCGATGCACAAATTCGGCAAAACGTGTTGCTGTGGGTAGGGTGCGTGGCGGGAGCGCTCGAAGAAAATGAATATCGCGACAAGCTTACGTCCGCGGGATTCGAACAGGTGGAAATCGAACCGACCCGTATTTACTGTGTGGAAGATGCGCGCGAGTTCCTCACTGAAAAAGGGCTCGATGTGGACGTGCTTGCGCCACAAGTCGATGGCAAGTTTATGAGCGCGTTCGTGCGGGCGACGAAGGCAAAGTCCGCGAAGACGACGGAAGCCTGTTGCGCGCCGACGTGTTGCAACTAAAGGCAGCCCGCGGCCTTTTCAGCTAACAAATGACGGCAATGCAAGGTCGATACAACATTCTGTTCCTGTGCACGGGGAATTCGACGCGTTCGATCATGGCCGAGGCGATTCTCAACGGCAAGGGGAAGCCGTTTTTCACGGCTTACAGCGCGGGAAGCCACCCTTCCGGAGTTGTGCGCCTGGAGGCGCTCAAGCAGGTTGAGATGGCGCGACTGCCCACAGATGGCTTGCATAGCAAGAGCTGGGAAGAGTTTGCAAAAGCTGGAGCGCCAAAGATGGATTTCGTTTTCACAGTTTGTGACAACGCGGCCGCGGAAGTATGTCCGGTGTGGCCGGGCCAGCCGATGACGGCACATTGGGGTGTTCCCGACCCTGCGGTCGCTAAGGGCACACTTGAGCAAATCGAACGCGCGTTTCGGGATGCCTACATGATTCTTGAACGACGCATTAGTTTGTTCCTGAGCCTGCCTCTTTCGAGTCTCGACAAACTGGCGATCCAAAAAGAAATCAGCCGGATCGGCAATCAGTAAGCCAAATCACTCGCCCTTCACCACGCACGCAACGACAGATTTTCCTGTGACTCCGTTGAGATGGCAGGCTCGACTTTAGCTTGGGTGGCTAGTCTGATAGAGTGCTGGCACTTAGGCTCGATTTGTCGCTGGCGTCTGACTGTACTTTGACGAACTTTAGGAATAGGAAGAAGAGTGGCCCGCATGGGAAGGCGAGCCCAACGCGGAAAACCTTCCAGCAATATTGCTGGAAGGGGGCCGAAAGAGCAAAGATCGGGGCTTCAGGACATCGAGCTGGGGTGTAAAGGCAAGAATACAGAGGGTTTAGGGGTACAAGTATTAGCGGGGCGGGATTTGCAATGTGTAATATTTGCAAGTCCCTGTGCGTACTAGTCTATGGGAACGCTGAGACCAGGCCGGATGAGCGCGCCGGGAATTAAGGAGCCGACGGAGGCGATTGCCCGTGCCAGGGCGGGTGACGCCGAGGCTTGGGGCGAGCTTTACCGGGATTACGCGCCAGCGATATTCCGGTTCTGCCGGCGTGCCTTGCCGACGCGGGAAGACGCCGAAGACGCCACCATGGAAGTTTTCATGAAATTGAAAGGCAAGCTGGTGCAGTACGACACGACGCGGTCGTTCTCGGCCTGGCTCTACAAGGTGGCGGCGAATCACTGCTGGGATATCCTGCGGCGGCGGAAGATTCGCCAGGACAAGGAAACAGATGACTTGGAAAATGTGCCGCTGGAGCATCCGGACCCCAGCCAACTGGATCAACTGATCGAGCAGCGCACCAGCGAAGAGGTTCGCAAGGCGCTGGAAAAACTGGGCGGACGAGCGCGCATGGCGCTGGTGATGCGCTATTACTCGGACATGAGCTACGACGAGATTGCCGATGCGCTGGGAGTGCGGCGCGCCTTTGTGGGCGTAGTGCTGCTGCGTGCCCGGCACGAACTGCGACAAGCGCTGGAAGGCAACACGGTGCTGGCGGTGGGAGGGGCTTCATGAGCGAAACGCCGGGAGAAAAAATGAAGCATCTGGACGAAATGACGCTCCTGCTGTACATCGAGCGGCAACTGGACCGCGCGCGCGGGCTGGAAGTTTCCGCGCACACGCAGGAATGCGACACCTGCCGCACGCTGCTGCGGGCACTGGAACGCGAATCGCGGCTGCTGACTCGCGCGATGCTGGAAGAAAACGAACCTCTGCCATCGCGGCTGGCGCAATTCCAGGAACGGGCGCGTAAGTCGATGCAATGGATTTGGGGACTGGTTTTCGGGCTGGCAGCAACGGGAGCCTACGCGCTTTATACGGGATATGTCCTGCCCTGGGAGCAGCAACTGGAGCAAGCGGGATTCGGGGGGTCGAACCTGCTGAGCCTGCTGATCTTTCAGGGCGCAATGTGGAAAGGATGGCAATCCATGATCACACTCCTCGAGGTGCTGGCGATGGTGACGCTGGCGGGGCTGGGAGCGATGTTCTTTCGCCGGCGGATCCGGCGCGGTTCGGCGCTGGCGCTGGTCTTCGCAGGATTGTGCACGGTGCTGGCGATGCCCACCGCAGCCTCGGCGACGGAGTTTCGCCATGAGGAGCGGCTAACGATCGCAAAAGACGAGGTCATCCATGGTGACCTGTTCGCTGCTGGAGGGCGAATCCGAGTGGAAGGCACGATCGAAGGCGATTTGGTTATGGCGGGCGGGGACATCGAGATATCCGGTCATGTTCTGGGCGACGTGCTTTCCTCGTCGGGAACGTTGCGGGTACCGGGACACGTGGACGGAAATATTCGAAGCTACGCGGGAAACCTGACGTTGAAAGGAACGGTCGGCCGCAACGTCATGATATTTGGCGGCGACGTCAACATAGACCGGGACGCCAAAATCGGCGGCAGCATCACCTCATTTACCGGGCATGAATCCATCGATGGTCACGTGAAGCGGGATGTCCTGGCCATGGGGGGGCAGATCACTATCACTGGCACGATTGGCGGTTCAGCGAAGATAAAAAGCGGCGAGTTGATTATCGATTCATCCGCCGAAGTCGGGGGCCCGATTGATTTCACGGGAGACAAACCGCCGCAAGTTTCCGCGCAAGCGAAGCTCGCTTCACCCGTTCATTTTGAAAAACTGAAGCACGGCGACGACTACCGCACGGTGCACTACTACGTCTGGCAGGTGATTTGGGCAGCGGCGTTTATTTTGTTTGGGCTGGTGCTGTTCGCGGCGATGCCGAATTTTTCGCAGGACGCGGTGAAATCGGCGGAGCACTACGGCGCGGCGGCGGGCTTGGGCGTGCTGGTGCTGTTTGGTGTGCCGATCGCGGCGTGCATCGCGTGCATCACCGTAGTGGGCCTGTTCATTGGAATCTCAACGCTATTCCTGTGGTATGCATCGCTGTATTTCGCGCAGATCATTGTGGGCGCATTGATCGGACAGTGGCTGATGGGGCGGACGAGCGAGCTTTGGCCGCTGATCGGGCGAATGACCGTGGGAGTGGTGATTGTGCGGCTGTGCACGACGATTCCACATGTTGGCGGATGGGTGAAATTCGCGGCCATTCTCTGGGGCATCGGAGCGATTTCATTGGCGGTGTACCGGCGTTTCCAGCCGGTGATTGCGCCGAATATGCCGAGCGCGCCGTACACGCCGCCGATTCCGCCGAACACGACAGTGGGCGGGCCGCTGCCGGCGTAAGAGGCATAATGGCAGGCTCATGTTTTTTTAGCGATTCATCGCGAAGTAAAAGTCTCGTGAGGTAGAAAGATTACGGGCCGGTCTGAGAAATTCAGACCGGCCCGTTGCCTTTTGCGGAGGCGGAGAAAGTAACGGATTACGGCTGGCGAATCTTGGCGGCAAAGAAAGGCGTCGTTGCGGTGTTGCCCGTGTTTTGCAGGTAGAGCGCCCGGAGCCCCACGGGCTGATTGATTGTCGCATTTCCCGCGTTGTTGGTCATACCCTCGAGATTGGTTACTCCATCGCTACCGAGTGAGCCGTTGAAAAATCCCTGGACGGTCAAGATGGAAGAGGGTGTGATGTTGAAGTAAGAAGGGAGCGCGTTGATGTTGATCGTCGCCGACGTGGGAGCCGATACGACCGTGGCTCGGAAACGCGACCAACGCAGGATGACGGTGTCTGCTGTAGCCGAGGCAGGTGTGCTGCCGTTTGCCGCTGCGAATGGGGCGATGACGTGGACACCAACGGTTTGCCCCAGATGCATCGCGGAAGTGGTGGTCTGCCCGTTAAAGAAGTTGAAAGTGGTGTTGAATGAGGTGTCCACCGCGAGCCCCTTGGTATCCACCAGAAACGGGTTCACGGAAGAAGAGAGATTGACGGTCAGGAGATCGCCGACATGGAGGGCGCTAATAAGTGAATTGGTTGCGGCGACAGAAGGTTTGTCCGTAACGACGATACCGAACTGTGTCTGGCTGCTCGGATTGATTGAAAGGACGGTACCTTCGACAAAATCCTGTTGCGCCGACAGCAATGGCTCAATTTCCTGGATCGAGAAAGTGCCGTTGGAGTCGAGGATGCCGTCAACGCTGGCTACCTGCCCAGCTTTGACACACACGGATAGCGTCGTAGTTCCGCTGGAACAAAGAGTCCCAGAAGGATCATGGTCAAGGTTGGTACTGGACGTTGATGTGGCGGTCAGAGTTCCCCGAGTTGGGGAAGTAATGGTGACAGAGCTACCGTTAAGTGCAACGACGCCGGAGAAATCCTCGATCAGCGCGAGTTGATTGGTGCCGAGATTGGCATTCATTCGTGGCAGGGCGACGGCACTCAAGACCGCGGGGTTGGGCGACGAAGGGTTGAAGTTTACGGACAACGTTCCCCCCGAAAGAGAGATGGCGTTTTTCAAGTCGAAGTCAATGCCGATACCCTGTTGGCCCATGGAATTTACAGTGAATGTAAAGGAGCTGATGGTCGGAGTGCCGGACGCCGTAAAAGTCGCCGCGCAAATGGAGCTGTTCGGACAACTCGCCGTGCCAACCGTGATCGCGGAACCGGTGTCGTTGAGGAACGTGATTTCGGGATTAGAGAGCGCGACCTGCACGGTGTAGTCTCCCGCGGGCACATTGGTGAGGGTGCCGAGGAAGGCGGTATCGGATTGCAGACGCATCAGGTCAATGACGGACGGCGAGGGCTGCAAAGTTTGTGCTGTTCCGCTGGCTGGAGTCAGGGTGACGCCGGAAATGGAAACATTGAACGAAAGGATCGAGGGATTTGCTGGAAGTGTGTCGGCTACCAGAGTAAAGCTGACCGTGGCGTTGCCGCCCCCCCCACCACCACCGCCTCCGGTCTTTCGATGAAGGTTGCAGGACGAAAGGGCGAAACAAGAGAGCACGACTACGAAAAGCAAAGGTTTGTTGCGAACCATCCAACACCCCACGATAGGCCGGTTTGCGATTCCCTTCTCTACCTTCTACCAACGAGAAGGCGTAAAAATTCCAGGTTGAATCTTAACGCGGAGGGAAAAGGAAGGCACTCCAAAAATGGGCGGAGTATTCGAGTGCTAAATATCCTGAAAGAAGAGAGATGCGCCACGATGTTTCCTAGCGGCGCGAGGACGAAGCGAGCACAGGGGGAGGGTATGCTATCGTAATTGGACTCTCTCCATTTCGGCGTGTGGGAGCGAAGGCGGATTTCTGGCCAAGCGGGTATCCAATTCGGGTGAGATGGTCCCAGAAGCGAAGGTCAACCGTACGGTAAAGACTGCCCAGCGCAGGTACGTGCCCATCGAGGACGATCCAACGGTAGCCGGAAGCGCCCCGGAAGGCGCTGCCGAGGCGCCTGTTAACGGACCAGCGAAACCTTCGATGCACGAAGTGTTTGGCCCGGGAGGGTTCCTCGAAAAGTGCATAGTGGCCGGGTTTGACCGCTCGACGGTCAGCTCCGACTACGAATACCGGCCGGCGCAACTGGAGATGGCAGAGTTAGTGCATGATGCGTTTGAATCGCATCATCATGCCATCGTGGAAGCCGGTACGGGCACGGGCAAGACGCTGGCGTATTTATTGCCGGCGATTTGCAGCGGACGGCGCGTGGTGATTTCCACGGCCACGAAATCGCTGCAGGAACAGCTCTATCAGAAGGATATTCCTTTTTTGCAAAAGCATTTCGCGCCGAACCTCAAAGTTGCGGTGATGAAGGGGCGCGCGAATTTCCTTTGTATTTCGAAGCTGAATCAGATGGCCGACCAGGGATTGCTGAAGGGCATGGAGGAACTGGACGCCTTCCGCCAGATCAAGGATTGGGCGAAATTGACGGAGACCGGCGACCGCGCGGAGCTCACCTTCCTGCCCGACGACTCGGAGCTTTGGGGGAAGCTGGACGCGAGACGGGACACCTGTACGGGCAAGAACTGCCCGTTGTTCAATCCATGTTTTGTAACGGGGATGCACCAGCGCGCGCAGGAAGCCGACCTGATTATTGTGAATCACCATTTGTTCTTTGCGGACCTGGCGCTGAAACAGGATGATTTTGGCAGCATCCTGCCGGAATACTCGGCCGTAGTCTTCGATGAAGCGCACGAGATGGAAGATGTGGCCAGCGACTATTTCGGGCGGCAGATTTCGAATTTCCGGTTCGAAGAGCTGGCGCGCGATGCCGATCAAACGCTTCGTCTGCTGCATCTTGGCACGCCATCCCTATTGCGAAAGACGCAGCGAATCCGGGAACGCAGCCGCGGCTTTTTCGAATTGTTTCCGCCGCGCGATGGGCGATTCTCGTTCTTGCGGAACGAGCGCGAAGCGTTTCTCGAGCAGAATCGCGAGGCCTATGATGCGCTGGCGACATCGCTCAAAAGCACGGAGACGGAATTTGCGGCACTCACGGCAAAACCGGAGGAGCTGACGCGCATCGCGCGGCGTAGCTTCGAGCTGCGCCAGGAACTCTCCTTCCTGTTCGAATCGAACGAGCGGAATTTCGTGTATTGGTACGAGCGGAGGAACAAAGGCGTCTTCTTGACAGCCACGCCGATTGACGTCAGCCAGATTCTGCGCGAGCGCCTCTTCGAGCAATTTGATACGGTTATCCTGACTTCCGCAACGCTCACGGTTGGAGGACGCTTCGATTACATCCGCCACCGCCTCGGAATTGATCACGCCAAAGACCGCGCGCTGCCGGCGGAGTTTGATTATCCCAAGCAAGCGTTGCTCTACCTGCCGCGCAAGATGCCCGACGTCCGCGACGCGGGGTTCCCCGCGAAGGCCGCGGACGAAATCGTGCAGTTGCTGGAACTGACCCACGGGCGGGCGTTTTGCTTGTTCACCAGCTATTCGCAGATGAATGATTTGTTCGAACGGGTGCGTTCGCGCGTGTCCTTTCCTGTGCTGTTGCAGGGCACGGCGCCGCGCTCCGCGCTTCTGGAACGCTTTAAGAACACGGAAGCGGCCGTGCTCTTCGCGACCGCAAGCTTTTGGCAGGGTGTCGATGTGCCCGGCGAACAGCTATCCTGCGTCATCGTCGACCGGCTGCCGTTTGCCGTGCCGAGCGACCCCATCGTAGCGGCGCGAGTGCGCGCTCTGCAGGAAGATGGGCGCAACCCGTTTGCGGAACTTCAGGTGCCTCAGGCGGTGCTGTCGTTGAAGCAGGGATTTGGCCGCTTGATCCGGGCGAAAACAGACCGCGGCGTGCTGGCGCTGCTGGACACGCGTCTCCAGCGCATGCCCTATGGTAAAATTTTTCTGGAGTCGCTGCCGCGATACGGGGTGACCCACGAACTGGCAGATGTCGCGCGCTTTCTCGGCGTGAACGGGGCCTCTGGGCGGCCAGAGGCGAAATCGGCAAGTCCTTCCTGAAGGGCCACGATCCAGGGAGATCCGCAGCAGGCATGTAGCGCAGTTCTGGAGGGTCATGTTTCAAGTCAGCGTTGAAGAGACTTTTTCGGCAGGGCATGCCCTGCGAGGTTACCGGGGCAAGTGTGAGAATGTCCATGGTCACAATTATCGCGTGCGGGTGACGCTGGAAGGGCCAAAGCTCGATTCGATCGGGCTCTTGGTGGACTTCACGCAGCTCAAACAGGTGATCCGCGAGGTCATGGGCAGGCTGGACCACCAGTTCATGAACGATCTGGAACCCTTCAAGGTGGTGAATCCTTCGGCGGAGAACGTGGCGAAATATTTCTACGATGAGGTCACCAGGCAATTGAAAGATCTGCCGCCGGGAGCACGCGTTACGGACGTAATTTTGTGGGAAACGGATACCAGCCGGGCCCAATACCGGCCGGGAGCCTAATGAATTGAGAGGCCGGTGAGCTGGTGAATCGAGCGTTCTTCATTATCCTGACTCCGGCGCTTCTGGTGGCCGCAGGCTATATTATTGTGTTGCGGTACATTGGTGTAACGCCAGGGTATGCGCGGCTGATTGTCGCGTCGATTCTTTTTTTCGGCATGATTTACTGGTTGTCGCTGCGGAGCCGAAGTAAGGCGAATTCCAGGCGGGCGGAGAGCGCGGGGACGGGAACCGCGAAGTAACACGAACAGATGCGCCGCACTCCAAAGTCATGGTTATTACGGAAATCTTCAAATCGATCCAGGGTGAAGGCACACGGGCGGGCCTGCCGTGCATATTCGTCCGGGTGACGGGCTGCAATTTGCGCTGCACCTGGTGTGATACGGCATACGCGTTTCACGGCGGGAAGAAAATGAGCGTCGAGGAAGTCTTTGCGCGGGTGGATGAGCTAGCGGGGCGCTGCGAGGGCATGCTCGGCGCCCAAGGTTCTGTTCCACTGGTGGAATTGACCGGCGGGGAACCTTTGTTGCAGGAAGAGATTTATCCGCTTGCGGAGAAACTACTCACCGCGAAGTATTCCGTCATGATTGAGACGAGCGGGGAACGATTCATCGGCAGGTTGCCGCGGGAAGTCATCAAGATTGTGGACGTGAAATGCCCCGATTCCGGCGAGCCGGACACATTCGAGATGCGCAATCTCGAGGCGCTGTCAGAAAATGATGAAGTGAAGTTCGTGCTATCCACTCGCCGCGACTACGAATTCGCGCGCGATTTTACCTTGCAGCATGGCTTGGCGCGACGAGTAAGACAGGTCCTGTTTTCGCCGGTGTTTGAAGACCCGCAAGGAAAGTGGCCGGGGCTCGAGCCGCGCATGCTCGTGGAATGGATTCTTGCCGACGGTCTGCCGGTAAGGCTGGGGCTGCAACTGCACAAATTTATTTGGGATCCGGCGACCAAGGGAGTTTGAGGAAGCGTAGAAAAAAGGAACAGGAAAAGTGAAGAAGTAGCGCAGAGACGCAGAGGACGCAGAGAAGAGGAAGACATTTAAGGATGAGGCGGGCAAGGTTTAAATGAACGCTTTACGCAAAGCAGTGGGTGCTCTTGAGCGGCGGGATGGACTCCTGCGTGTGCGCTGCAATCGCACGCGAATGTCACGGCGCGTCAAAAATCGCCCTGCTCCATGCCAGTTATGGCCAGCGCACCCAGGAGCGCGAACGGCGCGCGTTCGACGAGGTTGCAAATTTCTACGGCGTGCGCGAACGGCTGATCGTGCAGCTCGATCACTTTCGCGCGATTGGCGGGTCAGCGCTCACGGACAAAAATATTTCTGTCCCGGAAAATGAATTGGGTGTTCCGGGCGCGCATGGCAGCGCGATTCCCGTAACGTATGTTCCTTTTCGGAATGCGCACTTTCTTTCCGTGGCGGTGAGCTGGGCGGAAGCGGTTGGCGCGGGAGCGATTTACATCGGAGCAGTGGCGGAAGATAGCTCCGGCTACCCGGATTGCCGACCGGAATATTACCGGGTGTTCCAGGAATTGATCCGCGTGGGTACGCGTCCGGAAACGCAGATCGAGATCGTCACGCCAGTCATCACGCTGAAGAAAAGCGAGATCATCCGGCGAGGCATCGAACTGAGAGCGCCGCTGCATCTAACCTGGTCGTGCTATCAGAACGAAGATACTGCGTGCGGCGCATGCGATAGCTGCCTGCTGCGGTTGCGCGCCTTTGCCGAAGCCGGCACACCGGACTCCATCCCTTACCGAAGAACCGTTACCGCCGGGCGCTGAGCTTGGAATCGGCGCGCTTGAGAGAGATAATGGGGCGCACATAAGCCCGGAATTCTGGGTGGGGCTCCCCTGTGAAAAAGGAGAATGGAGCATGAAGAGTTTTCTTAAGTCTTGGGCGCTTGCCGCCATCCTGATGGCCGCCATGACCTGCGTGCTGGCACCGCGCGCCGCAGCTCAGACCGGCTCGATTGGCGGCACAATCCTGGACGTGAATGGGAATCCCTGGGCGGAAGTTACTATTCGAAGCGTGAGCGACCAGGGCGCTAAGCAGGAGACCAAGACGGATGCTGCGGGCAAATATAGTTTGCCGAACTTGCGCGCGGGCATCTACACCGTGTTTATTGTTTTCCCACCGCCGAATGACAAACAAGCTCCCTACGAGGTTAAGTGCAGAGTACAAAACGGCGAGGAAGCGAAAGTCGATCTCAACTTCAAAGACATTGTTGCCAAGCAGGGCGCTGCGGCTCAAGAACAGGTAAAAAAAGCGGAGGAGGCGAAGGCCAAGCTTGAGGGTCTGAAAGCGCACTTTAACGCGGGCAACGCCCTCATCGACCAGGAGAAACAGGCCAAGGCCGATCTGCAGAAAGCGCCGGCGGATCAACGCGATGCACTCAAGCAGAAGTTGGCGGACCTTTCGGATCAGGCCGTCAAGGAATTCCAGGAAGCGTCGAAGAGCCTTGTGGAGAAGGATCCCAATGCGCACCTGGTATGGTTCAAACTGGGAGAAGCCTACGATACCGCGGGCCGCAATAACGATGCTGTCCAGGCGTACCAGCAGGCTATTAACGCCAAGCCCGACGTCCCCGGGTATTACAACAACTTGGGCAACGTGCTTGCACGTGCGGGAAAGATCGAGGAAGCCAAGGCCGCATATACGAAGAGCGCGGAACTTGACCCGGCCAATGCCGCAACCGCGTGGCGTAATTTTGGCATCAGCCTGTACAACGCAAATCGCCTTGGCGATGCCGTCGAACCCTTACAAAAGTCCGCCGACCTTGAACCCAAGAATCCGCAGACGTGGTATTTGCTGGGAGCTTCGCTGGTTTACAAGATGACGACCAAGAAAGTCGGTGATAAGGAAGTTGTCCAGTTCGCGCCGGGAACGATTGAAGCCTACCAAAAGGCGGTTGAGCTCGACCCCAACGGCACTTGGGGCCAGCAAGCCAAACAGGGACTGGAGCAGCTTCAGTTGATGGCTCCGGGTATCGACACCAAGGTCAATGTGAAGAAAAAGAAGTCTTAAGGCCAGGGTTCTCTGGAGGAGTCGCGCCGATGGTTTCTTTAGCCGAGCGAGCCGCTGTGCCGGCTCATGTCCTGGTGCGCATATTAGATCGGGAATCCGTCCTGCTCAATCTCGATACGGAGCAATACTTCGGATTAGACGAAACCGGCACGCGCATGTGGCAGCTGGTGACGGCGTCGCCGAACATCGAAGCAGCTTATCAGGAGCTGCTCGCGGAGTTCGATGTCGAACCGGAAATGCTTCGCTCCAACCTTATGGAACTTCTCACCCGGCTCGTGGACAACGGGTTGCTCCAGGTAATCCCTGCTGATGTGGGAACGGTTCCGGCGATTTAGCACGCTGGATCGCCCGGCGCGGAATCTTTTTCTGCGCGCGATCGTTCTGCTGCCCCTGGTTGCATTGAGTTTGCGATGGCGCGGCCTTCGCGCCACGCAGGCGATGCTGCAGCGGTTTCTTTCAAATGATAACCAGGAACGTGACGCAGCTCTTGTGAGCAGGAATGCGGCCTTGACCGCGCGTATGGTCAATGCCGCCGACCGGCATGGGCTGTTTCATCCTTCCTGCTTGGCAAAATCCCTGACGCTTTGGTGGCTGCTCGCGCGGCAGGGGATTTCGTCGCATCTGCGCATCGGCATCCACAAAGAACAGGAAAAGTTTGCAGCGCATGCCTGGGTGGAGCGCGACGGAACTGCCCTCAACGAACCGGACGAACATCACCGTCACTATGCGGCCTTCGACGCGGCGTTTTCCTCGCTACCGCCCGAGGAATGATGACTGGATAGGTGTGAAAGAGAATTAAAAATATAAAAGGCCCCGACGGGACGGGGGCCCAGTCCAACTGCGTTTGCTAGATGCTGGTGCGGCGAGAAAACACGCGCTTGGTCCGCGCGGCCGGGGCTGGCAACTCAACACTGAGCGAGACCTGACTTTTGTTGCGTAGAACGCCCAGCTTCACCGTCCGCTCCTTTTCATCTCGCTTGGCGGAAAGTTTCTCGCGAAGCTCGCCCACGGTGCGAATGCGTTCGCCGTTAACCGAGGTAATGACGTCGCCTGCTTTCACGCCCGCCTTTTCCGCGGGCGAGCCGGAGTTGACTTCGCGAACGAGTATCCCCTCGCCGTCCGGCGCGCCGAAAAACGCGCCAAGCTGTCCGTTGAGATCTTCGGCATCAATGCCCAGCCGCGGCTGGCCGCCGAAGAGTACATTGCCGCTCCACTCCATCGGGGGAATCTCCGGCATGTCCGGCATCCGGAATGCGAAGGTCCCCGGCATCGGGGCCACCCTCGTCATGCCGTGACGGCGCTCTTCGGATTTCCCGAGGGTTGCGCTAACGGTTTGCGAGCGCCCATCGCGCCACACAGTAAGCTGGATGGTGCGGCCCGCAGGAATCTCATGGATCATACGGCGGAATTGGGCCGCGCCTTCGACGCGCTGTCCGTTGATCTCCATCACCACGTCGTTTTCCTTGAGGCCGGCCTTTGCCGCAGGACTGTCAGGAACAATCTTTCCCAGCACCACGCCGCGCTCGGCGGAGAGCTTCAGTTCCTTGGCCTTGTCCGCCGTGACTTCGTGCGTTTCGACGCCCAGCCAGCTGGAATCATCGTCGCCGATGACGATATTCATGTCATCCATTTCGATGTTCGGCAGAACCTCGACCCGCGCCGGCGCCTGGTTCTCTACAATGACAGCTTGCCCCGCCTCTTCGGGCGCGTCCGCGTCGGCAAGCACCGCCTGTTGATTTTGCTCCCGCTCGATTTGGGCCTGTAATTTTGCTTCCAGTTCATCGATCCTCTGTTGCAAGCGCGCAATCGTCGAAGCGTCGGGCTTTTGCGGTCCTGCGGAACTGACCGGCAGCGCAATCAGCGCGAGCCCCAGGGCCGCGGCTCCGCCGGTCGTAAGTAGTAAATTTCGTTTGTTCATTGCCGTCCCATCCTCCTCAGGGTTAGACGCAGCAAAACGTAAAGCGTCAGACGGTCGACCGCAGTACGACCACGCGAATCCCGCCGTTCACGGTGCGCAAATGAATCGGAGCGCCGCCACGGCCCAGCTTGCCGTGCATCTCCCGGGGACGCTGGTTGCTCTCCATCGTCATAGGGATTTCGGAAGAGAAGTTTCCATTCAAGCAGCGAGCTTCGACGTCCGCCTGCATGTCAGTAGGGACAGCGAGAACGAGCGAGCCGTTGGTAGTCTCTGCCGTCGCGCCGGTTTTATCGCGGAGATGCGCCAGTTCCAACCGCACGTTGCCATTGATGGTGTGCGCGTGAACGCTCCCGCCGGCCTCGAAGACTTCGATATTGCCGTTCACCGTGTGCAGGTCTTCCACGGAATCTACCCCGGCGATGCGCAGCGTGCCGTTTACCGTGCCAATATGTTCAACGCGTGCGGCGTGGGGAACGTGGATGGTGTAATCGACCGTCACTTCCACGCCTTCGTTTTGCGGGTAGCGCGTGGTGATAGAGACGGCGTCCGGCTTGGCATCAACCTCAATGGAAACACGCTCAAGATCGGACTCCTTGTGCTTCGCGGTCTTTACCGCGTGGACTTCGACCTCATTGCGGTCCCAGCCCTGCACGTCCACGGTTCCGTTGACGTTTTGCAACTCCAGAAAACCGCCGGCTTGCAAAGCATAGGATTGATTGAACTCCTTGCTGATGGCAAAGCTGGGAACGGCCCAAATTACGGCTACGAGCAATGCAGATAGAGCAATGGCGCGAAGTGCTGGACGAAGCATAACGTTCTACCCCCTTCGAGTACTTGCTACCAATCGGAACTAAGGACCCCAACGAATCTCGCGTGCACCGGGGCGACTGCCGCTCAGTGCAGCTGAAAATTAAACGTCACCGTCGAAATCACCTCGACCGGCTTGCCGTTCATCCAAGCCGGTTTCGCCCGCCACTGCTTGACAGCGGCGATAGCGGCATCGGCCAGCGCCGGCTCGCCTTCAAGAAGTTTCTGCACCTCGACGCTGCCGTCCTTCTTCACCCGCACCTGGAGCTTCACGAAACCTTGCAAGCCCGCGCGTTGCGCGAGCGCCGGATACGATGGCTTGGGGAAATTGACGAGGCGCTTCTGGAAATCATCGGCATCCTCGGTCATGCCTCCCCGGAATTTGATTTCCAGACTGGTCAGCCAGCTTTCCAACCAGTCCGTCTTGGTGTCGGGCGAAGTCGGCAAGGGGATCGATGGCACCGGCGCCTTGGCGAAGGAAACTGTCTCGAAACCATTCTCCGCTAGTCTCTTGTTGAGGCGGTCCATCTGCTCGCGAATGAGAGACTCGTGAAGAGCAACCTCCGAATCCAGGAACTGCAAGCGAATCTTTCCAGCAGTTGTTTTCAATTTGAGTGGTACGCCGCCACCATTCAGAACGGCCATCCCATGCACGGTCCCGGAACCATTGGTAGAAGCCTGCATCGTCATGTGCAACGCCGGATCCGCTTCGATGTGGTGCTCGTCCCCATTTGCGACGACGGCGTCAATGTTTGCCGCCAGATTCCGTGGCAGAAACACGATGATGTCGCCGTTTCCGGAAGCGAGTTGGGATGCACCCGCAAGCCGCACGTTTCCGCCCCCCGCGGGCGGATCTGGATTAATCCACGCTGTGATCGTTCCCCCCGAAGTAGCCGCTTGCAGGGCGCCCGCTACGCGAGTCAGGCAGATGCTGCCGCTGCTCGATTCCAGTTCCATCGGGCCGGAAACGTACATCACGCGAATCCCGCCTCCGCCCGTCTGTGCGTGTACCGAGCCGCGCACTTCGCCGAAATCGATCTGTCCACCGCCTGTCCGAACGCTGACGTAGCTTCCGGCATGGGCGACAGTGATGTTTCCGCCGGCGGTATCGAGTTCCGCGCGACCTCCAATTTGGCCGGCGCGGATATGTCCGCCTCCGGTGCGCAGCGAAGCATCTCCCGCAATGTTGCCCACGTTGATGTGCCCGCCCCCGGTGAAGGCTGTAAGGTCTCCGGCTACGTCAAGAGCTTGAATGTGCCCGCCTTCCGTCTCCAGTTTTGCAGTGCCGCGCCCCCACGCGGCGTCACGGACTCCCGAACTACCGATTCGCCCCGTTTTGATGTTCCCGCCCAAAGTGTGCAGGTAAGCGGTGCCGCCAATGTCGCTTGTGATGATGTCACCTGCTTCGGAGTTCACTTCTACGTTGTAACTGCGCGGCACCGCCACCTCGAACTGCACCCAGAACTGGGCAGCAGCGGAGCGCGCCGCTTGCGGCGGAAGCATCCCGGTAATTTCTACTCCCGACGGACCGGCCTTTGCCTTGAGAGAATAAGCATCAAGAAGCTGTTGGGCGGCAGCGCCGCGGGCATCGGTCTCGATGCGCACGGTGTAGCGCACGACCGGTGCGGAACCGGCTTCAAGTTGGGTGATGTTGACAGGTCCAAAATCCGTCGTCAGCCGCAGAGTCAGGCCATCTCTGGTGCTCAGCACGCCGTTGCGAACAACGGAGACGTGCTGCGAGCCCGGATCAGCAGGCAGGGCGTGTTCGAGAGCGGCTGGTTCCTTGGCGTCAGCTTCAGCCGCAAAAAGCCGTGGTGTGACCCCTGCCACAGAAAAAAGGAGCGCCATCAGGTGGAACGGGATCATCGTGCGCGCGATGGGAAAAGGTCTTGGATGCGAGCGTGTGTTCATCGTCGAACGAAATTTCTTGGCCTCTGATAGGTCACTGCACTTCACGTGGGCCAATCTGCCGCAAGGCCGCGGCGCTGCGCAACCGCACGTAGCGGCTGGGATCACGGTGTTGCAACTGCTGCAGTGCGCGAACCACGCGTTCTAGCGACGGGTCTTCTTCGGAACGCCCCGCGATCGCTGGCGCTGTGGTAGCCGGTGGTTCCGGCGCCATCTCCTCGGTGTCGCCATGCTGCAAAGATCCGACAAGCACGTTGACGGCTTCGACTCGCACGCCCGGATTGGCGTCATGCTCCAGCGCATCGAGCAGGGTTTGCCGGACGTCATCATCCGAAGCCGCAACGCGGAGCGATTCCAGGGCCTTCATGCGCACAGCGGGATTCTGATCCTTGCGCGCTGCGGCGATCAACGCCCGGCGCACTTGCTGATCTCGCGCGGCCGCCTTCAGTGCTTCCAGGCAATCGAGGCGCACGCCCGCGTCGAAGCGCTCGCCATTCTCAACCACATAAGTCAGCACTCCGCGGATGTCGCTGTCCTCAACGTTGCCGCTTAAAACCATCGGCTGCTCCGCGTTGAGGTGCACTTGCACGTTCGGAGCTCCCGCTTCCGAGGAAGGCGAGAAATTAAGTCCGGAGAATGTAATCTTTGAAAGCTGGTCAGGCGTGAGCGGGGGCTTGGCCGTGACGTTCATGGCCTGATTGTTCGCGTCGCCGTTACGGGTGTTCTGCAGCCAAGGAACAACCTGCGTTCCCACTACGATCCCGAAGAGCACCAAAAGCACGCCGCTCCAGGCCGGCCGCAACGCCATCCAGCGCCGCAACCACCCAAAGGGGCGCCAGCGTTCCTGGATTGGAGGCGCGGAAAGATCATCGAGGGCTTCGGCAAGCTCGCTGCGGCACTGCGAAAGGAGAATACCGGAAGCATCGAGTTTATCGGCGGGTTGCAAAGCGCCGGCCATCGCTTCCTGAAGATGGTTCTCCTCGGCGAGCAGGGCGGTGCACGCTTCGCATTTCGCGACGTGCGCTTCAATCTGTTTGCGCTCTTTCTCGCTGACTTCGTCGCAGGCGTAAAACACCAGAAGCGGTGCAATATCCTTGCAATTCAAATTTTTTTCAAAAACGCTCATCGCAGTCCCCCCAGTTCGTGGCGGAGTTTGCGTGTGGCGCGGAAAAGCGAATTCTTCACGGTTTCCTCGGTGGTTCCAAGGGCGTCCCCAATCGCCCGCAGCTTCAGCCCTTGATAGTGCTTCATTTCAAAAACGATGCGTTCGCGAGGTGACAGTCGCTCCATCGCTGTGGCAATCCGCGCTTTGATTTCCTTGCCGATAAATGTCCGTTCGGGGTCCAGCGTCGGGCGGTGTTCGCGCTGGCGCTCGAAGAAATCAGTGATGCCCTCTTCGTGTATTCCGGAATTCAACTCTGGAGACTGGTCTTCAGGGCGCGCTTGGCGGCGGCGCAGGTGGTCCAGGCAGACGTTCGTGACGATACGGTACAGCCAGGTGTAAAAGCTGCACTCGAAGCGGAATCGGTGCAGATTCCGGTAAACCTTGAGGAACGCTTCCTGGTAGACATCCCGAGCATCCTCGGGCCGCTTCATTAGGTTCAGCGCCAGGCGCAGTACATCCCGGTCGAAGCGGCGCACCAGTTCCTCGAAAGCTGCGCGGCTGCCCGCTTGCGCTTCCGCGACCAGAGCCCGCTCGTCAAGGTGGGACAATGAGATCACCGAGGCTAGGGCGGCGTCCGTGCTACCTGTGCGACCGTTGTTACCGGCCAAAGCCAGAGCCCATCTGGGGAGCGGCATATTTCGCTTTCTATTCGCGTGAAACGGCGTTGCCGCTTGCAAAGCAACACCTTAGCGCAATTTCGAGCACTTGGCTGAATGCTGCGCGCCACACGACCACCCAAATTGGACGGACTCCTGCACCCTTGGGTGAGCACCGCTTCCCACTATAAACAACGCCATACCTGTGGATTTTGTTTCAGGAATTACCCCCAGGAGGCCTTGCAACACTGAGGGTTTTAGCCATAATTTCGTCGATCAATGGATGGTTTCCGTGGGTCCAACGACTCTTGCCGAACCGCCCATCCGCCAGGCAGCAAATGGCCAAGCGAATAGCGCAACCAGTGCCAGCAGGACCGCGTACCCGTTTGCTCGATAAAACGAATCCGGCTGGGCAAGCAATTCGGTCGCGCCGCCGAGCAGGAAAGTGCCGGCCACGACCAGGAAGCAGCCCAGAATATTGAAGCGCATCACCCAGCGCACGCCGAAAACGAGAACGCTGAACAGGATTAGCCGCGCCAGAAATTGCTTTGCCAGGTCGGCGGGGCTGCCCCAGTTACCGCCAGCGAGAGCGAGCGCGCCAAAGAGCAAAAGCAAGACGCGCAAGCCGCGGTGCCGCACCTGCCCAGCAACGAAGGCTGCGGTCGCCGTGACAAGTCCAGTAAATAGCAACCCGCGCAGCACTGTTCCCCCAACTATGGATACGGCGGGAAGCAGCGCGTCAAAGTCCAAGCCAAACGAAGCTTCCAGCGAGCGATGCGCCGTCGGCCAGTGCGCCGACGCAACTGCCAGGAAACGCTCCAGTCCAAGCAAGCCTGCCGCTCCGCCTAAACCGATCCACAGAGCGTCGCGGTAATAACTGCCGGGCATTCCGGCCCAGCCCGGCAACCGCTCTTCTCCAAACGCCCGGCTCGCGTAGTACCACGCGATAGCAAAAAGCAGCGCGATGCCCCCGAAATAGAGAGGCCCGCCAACTAGTACGCCAACGGCCAGCCCGCCATACATCACCTTAAGCGGAATAGCCGTGTTGTAGGCATTCAAGAAACTAGGGACGCGGTTACCGAGAAAAAAGACTGCCAGATAACCCAACAGTCCCCAGATCGACCACAAAGCGATTCGCCTCCAGGGAACCGAGCGGGCCGCTTCTGATTTCAGGTTCTTGAGAAAAACAATGAGCGCCGTGAGCCCGAGGCCCGTGAAGAACAAGATGGGGATCACGTAACTGAAAATCGCTCGGAAGAGTGAGAGTTCCTCTTGCTTGCGGCGCCAGTTGTCCGGAATCTTGATGTACGTGCGATAATTTGTGACTTCGTCGCCCAATACTTGCACATCGATTCGCGCATGCGCGTGATCTTCTGTATTCGCGGACGACGCGGCCGAGGATGGAACGGCGTCGAGCGGCTCATTCTGCTGCCAGGTCAACGTGTGATCGATGCGATGCGGCCGCTTATCCGAATTGGATTCGACCAGGGCCCATTTTTTCAAATCGAGTTTCTTCTCATCGCGAAGGAATTTCTCCGCCCGCGCAACAGCCTCTTCTTTTGTGAGCGACGCGCCCGGCGCTTCTTCCGCAAGCGTGTGCCGCACCGAGTGAAGCGCTCCTTCGGGTCTCAGGACCACGGCGAACTCTTCGGCCTGGCTGTCGCGGAAATAGCGCACCCGCCACAGTGCAGCCGGAACGCGTTCCGCGTAGATGGCGTTGACTCCCGCAATCCCCGCGCGCTGCCGCAGATATTCGTTCACAACTGGGTCGGCAATGTCCACGAAAACGGCGGCCTGATAATACGAATTGGGATCAAGCCCGCGCTGGCGCATGATCTGATCCGCGCGTGCTTGAGCGGTGCGCGCATTCACGGATAGTTTCAGGTATTCGCCGATGGACGGCGGTTTCAGCCGCCACGCCAGCAAACCTCCCCCAAGCAGGCAGACGGCAAGGAATGCGATCATACCGGGCGCTAGCGCAGCGTAGCGGCTCGGCTTGGCCTCAGAAGTCGCGGCTTCATGTTCGGTGACAAGGACGCTTTCCCGGACCGGCGCCGCGCGATTCAAAAGGTCTTCGCCAATTTCAAACCCGCCACGCGTCCAATAGGAAATGCAAGCAAACGCGAGAGGTGCAAGCGCGGCAGCGCCCACCACCACGCCGGAAATCTTGAAGTATAGGCTGTTTGAACGGATGAGCAGCAGTCCGACAAGCGACGCATCCACGGTGTAATGCCAGATGAGCGTCGCGACGATGCCCCAGCGCAACATCACGATGCCCGCAACAACGCCGATGATGCCGACCTCGATCCCCCGAATGTAACCCGGCTCCTGCGGGTACGCGCTGTGCAGAAAACTCCAGGAAAACGCCGGCAGGATAACAGCAAGAATGCGTGACTTGGTCATGCGCTCGACAAACGGTATCGCAAACAGGCGAAACAAAAATTCTTCGCTCGTCGACGCCATGAGCCCGATGGCTACACCCGCGATCCACGGGAACGTCGTGTTGACCGTATCGGAATAGTTCAGGTCCTGCGGCGCCCAAACTCCATAACGGCTTCCCACCATGTAGAACGCCACGATGAAACCGATATGCGCCGCCGCCAGAGTCAGCCCCACGACTGCCGATGAAAAGAATTCTTTCGAGCGAAGCCCTCGCATCGTGAAGGCCTTCGAAAGCTGCATGCGATCCGGCCGGTACGAACGATAAAGCGGTTCGCCGCCCGGTAGCACCAGCGTCACCATCAGCGCCGTACCCAGTGCCGACGCTAGCGCAATCCCCAGACGAAGCACCACGAAGCTGCTATAGGATTCGTGTGTATCGTAGCTCGCGCGTTCGAATTGCCACTGATTCAGCTCCATCAAGAAAAAAAGCGCCGCAACAACTGCGCCCAGCTTGATGGCCCCGCCCCAGCTTGTTTGTCCCTGCTTCGTGAGCGTGATGCCCACCCACAGCGCGCTCCCAAGAAACAAAATGTAAGGAATGATGGCGATCTGGTTGTACAAAATATTCGAAGAGCGAAGCTGCTGATAGCTGCGTTCCCACGCTTCCGGAACCTTCAGGAACTCTTCGCTCCCTCCGACTTTGTCTCCCTGCAACGTGACTTGCAGCCGGTAGGGCGCGTCTTTCGCGCGGAACCCGCGCTTCTCCCAGGTAAAAGCCCAATCCAGGCGATTGGGCCGCTTGCTCGAATTGGCTTCCTCGGGAAGAAAGTCCCAGCCGCCCAAATTGAGTCCGAGCTTGGCGTTGAGATAATTTTGAGCGCTGGATTGTGCCGTAGCGCGATCGAGCGACGTTCCCGCGCGCGATTCCTCGATTTTGTGATTGTACCCGGCGATCTGTCCGGCGGGGCTCACGCGCACCCGGAATTCCTCTTCCTGTTGCGGCTTGAAGAAACGCACCTCCCAGAACCAGATATTCAGCTCCGAGGACATCAGCTTGTTTGCCTGCTGCAAACCGAGTTCGCGCTCCAGATAGACCTTGGCGTTGTCGTCTACGTCGAAAACGATCGTGGATTCGTAGCCGCTGACGTTCTCACCGAGGCCGCTGACGAATTTCTCCGCTCTTGCGAGCGCTTCCTCGCGGGAGATTTGGAAATTAACGGACGCTTCCGGGAATGCCCGGAAATAATACTTGGAGGCGAACAACGCGCCGGCGATCCCCGCCACCACCCACAGAATCAGCGCGCGCTTGTCGGAACCCGTCAGGCGGTCTCCCGTCACATGAACCTCCCCGCTTGGGACAAGGACCACTCACTCTATCGGTACGGCTGGCCGGGAAGCAAGTTTCGCTCTTCCTATCTGTTCTCGGCGGGAATGATATAAAGAGTGTGCTGTCGCCCGCTACGCGGGCGCACTCTCAATTGTCAGCGCGGCGAACGCACTTGCCAATGCCCATGAGTCTCAGCACGGAAGTTCGCATGATCAAAGGCGTTGGTCCGCAGCGCGCCGAATTCCTCGCGCAGCGCGGCATCCACACCCTCGAAGACCTGCTCGGCTACTTGCCGTTTCGCTACGAAGATCGCATCCATTTTTCCAAAGTCAAGGACATCCAGCCGAACGGTGTCTACACCATTCGCGCCCGCGTCTTGAGCGGCCAGGCCGTCCGCGGCATGCGCGGCCGCGACGCCATCTATCATTTGCTCGTGCAGGACGAAGCCGGCGGCTTGCTCCCCTGCAAGTTTTTTCACGGCGGCTATCTCGAAGGCCGCCTCAAGCCGGGCCAGCTTCTTATTCTTCACGGCAAGGCCGAAATCGACAAGCTCCGCCCAGCGCGCCTCGAAATGATCAATCCGCAGATCGAAGTCCTCAGCAGCGAGGAGCTCGACTCCACCGAAGTCGGCCGTATCGTGCCCATCTACGAAGCGATTGGCACCTTCGGCTCGCGGCAGATTCGCCGCGCCATGTACGCCGCCGTACGGCTCGTCGATCATCGAATGCCCGACGTTCTGCCGGAAGCGTTGCGCGCGCGGCTCGGCTATCCGTCGCGCGGCGAAGCTCTCATCCACACGCACTTTCCCGAACCCGGCGAGTCCCTCGACGCCCTGAATACCTTCCGCTCACCCGCCCAACAGCGCCTCATCTTCGAAGAATTTTTCCTCTACCAGCTCAGCCTTGCTCTGGACCGCAAAGCCACGCGCAAGGAAAACGCCATCCCGTTTCGCCTCCGCGAAGACGCCGTCCGCGAGGCGCTCAAGCGCATCCTGCCGTTCAAGCCCACCACCGCGCAAAAACGCGTCCTCGCGGAAATCGCCGCCGACCTCGAAAAACCATTCCCGATGAATCGCCTCCTTCAAGGCGACGTCGGCAGCGGCAAAACCATCATCGCCCTCCAGGCCGCCGTCATCGCCATCGAAAACGGCACGCAAGCTGCTCTCATGGCCCCCACGGAAATTCTCGCCGTCCAGCATTTTCTTTCTGCGCGCCGCATCCTCGCTAAAGCTGGCTACCGCGTCGAGCTCCTCGTCAGCGGCCTCAAAGCTGCCGAGAAATCCGCCGCCCTCGAGCGCATTCGCACCGGCGAAGCCCAGCTCGTCATTGGCACCCACGCGCTCATCGAAGACAACGTCGCATTCGCCCGTCTCGGTTTCGTCGCCATTGACGAGCAGCATCGCTTCGGCGTCCTCCAGCGCAAGCGCCTGATGGACAAAGCCGCCGCCCACGGCCACGCTCCTCATGTCCTCGTCCTCACCGCCACGCCCATCCCGCGCACGCTCTCGCTCACTCTCTATGGCGACCTCGACGTTTCCGTTCTCGATGAGCTTCCGCCCGGCCGCACTCCCATCGTCACGCGCATGACCACTCAGCAGCATCTCCCCGGCGTCTGGGAATTTCTCCGCCGCGAAGTCGCCGCCGGCCATCAGGCCTACATCGTTTATCCCGTCATCGAGGAGTCGAAGCTCGAGTTGAAAGCCGCCATGGAAGAGTACGAGCGCCTCTCGCGCGAGGTCTTTCCCAAGCTCAAGCTCGGCCTGCTGCACGGCCGCCTCTCCAGCGACGAAAAAGAAGAAGTCATGCAGCGCTTCCGCAAAAACGAAGTGCAAATCCTCGTCGCCACCACTGTCGTCGAAGTCGGCGTGGACGTCCCCAACGCCACCGTCATGGTCATCGAGCATGCCGAACGCTTCGGCCTCTCCCAGCTCCACCAGCTTCGCGGACGCATCGGCCGCGGCGCGCAAAAATCCCATTGCATCCTGGTCGCGCCGTTTCGAATGACAGTCGGCCGCTCAGCGGCTGCCAAAGAGGATGTCGCCCGCGCCCGCCTCGAAACCATGGTGCGCACCTCCAACGGTTTCGAAATCGCCGAAACCGATCTCCTCCTCCGCGGCCCGGGCGAATTTTTCGGCACCCGCCAGGCCGGTAACCTCGGCTTCCACATCGCCAATCCCCTCCGCGATAAGGAACTCCTCGAACTCGCCCGCCGCGAAGCCTTCGCCCTAGCCGCCGATTCCGCCCAGCAGGACGCCATGCAGCGCCTCCTCCGCCAGCTCCCCTCCGAATGGCAGCGCCGCTACCACCTTGCCCGTATCGGCTGAAGCCTCAACGCAATTTCACCTGCCCGGGAAGTGGGTCGCCCTGAAAAGTCATATAATGCAACTCCCTATGAATGCCAACAAAAGAGTCGTTTTCATTTTCGCTTTTGTGTTCTTGGCGAACGCTGCTTGGTCCGCAGATAAGGAAGAACCATCGAGCCCTGAAGCACTGATTTTCCAGCTCGCAAGAGGAAACTTGGACGGATGGAACGCCACCAATGTTGATGCAAGCGGAACTCCAAGTTTTTGATGCTAAGGGCTCTCCGGTGCATGGCGATTACACTCTCGATTGGGTCTCCCCTTCTAAATGGAGAGAAGAAATTCGATTCGGACAATATGAGCGGCTCCGCGTGGGCGACGCAAAAGGATATTGGCAAACGACCGGACTCAGCTACCAGCCGCAGATCATTTTTCAGCTGGACACTTTGTTGCACTTAAAGAACGCACTTAAAGTCAGGTCGAAGCAAAGCCTCGGAAAAGTAAAAAATCGCGGGAAGGCTGGACTCCGGCAGAAATGCACGGAAGTGAAATGGACGAAAGCTACGGAGCGGATCATGTGCTTCGATGATGCTAACGGCACTCTGGTAAGCGTTGATTATCCAAGAGGTGAAAATCAAAACCCGCCTGAGATCTCGCGAATTGAATACACTGCATTTAACGCCGTGGGTGGAAAGCTTGTGCCCTATGAAATCCGAGCGCTCAGAGATGGGAAAGTCATTGCGGCTGTAAAGGTACTGGAAATTACAAAAACCACCGATGAAAATCCCGCATTTCACTGCACAGGTAAATGCGGAGTTTTGGGCACAATGCGATGATCTGCAGGAGGCAGAGCCGGTAAGCCTTATTCAACCGACATACCCATCCACCTCGCACGCCAATCACGAACAAGGAAGGGCAATACTCTACGCACTACTCGAGGCGGATGGATCGCTTTCGCACTTGACTATCATTCGTCGCGCGACGCCTGACCTCGAAGCAGCAGCGATTGAGGCCGTTCGCCATTGGCACTACAAGCCAGCCTCGTGTGGACAGAAACCGATCCGTATGGAAACCTCGATCGAAACGGACTTTTGGTTTCAGTACTAAGGTGAGTACGCAGCACATTGTCCGGACGCGACAGCCTGCCCAGATCCTTTGTTCCTTGACTAAAAACCAAAAACTGACAACTAATAACGCCACTCATGCGCGTCATCGCCGGAACCTATCGCAGCCGCATCCTGAAAAGCCTCAAGGGCCTCGCGCTGCGCCCTACCAGCGATCGCCTCCGCGAAACGCTCTTCAACGTACTGGCTCCCAATATCGCCGGCGCTCGCTTCGTCGATCTCTTCGCGGGGACCGGTGCCATCGGCATTGAAGCCCTCAGCCGCGGCGCCGCCGAAGTCGTCTTCATTGAAAATCATGCACCAGCCGTCACGCTGATTCGCCGCAATCTCGAATCCTTGGGTATCAGTACCGGAACTACCGTTCTCGCCGTCGACGCGCTTCGCGGCCTCGCCATGTTGCCCACGCGAAAAATGGAAGCCGCACCTGGATTCGACTACGTTTTTCTCGATCCTCCCTATGCTGCTGCCGAGGATTACTCGCGCGTGCTAGAATTTCTTGGTTCCACCGAACTTCTCGGTTGCGGCGGTGTCGTCATCGCCGAGCATCGCCGCAACTTCGACTTGTCCGAAGAAGCCGGCGCCCTGCGGAGGTTTCGGGTTCTCAAACAGGGCGATGCTGCCCTGAGCTTTTACCGCCGCCATGGCGAGGCAGGCGGAGAGACGAGCAACAAAACCAACTCGGCCGAGTAAACCCCCCGCACGCCGAGTTTCATCTATCATGAGGTGCCAGCGTATCCTTTGGTCTGTTTCTGGCCCTCTGCGTAGGGGCCGCGCTTGAGCCCGGCCTGTAGTGGCGGGTCTTTTCAGACCCGTGGGGTTGCTTTTGTAGTGGCGGGGCTTTAGCCCCGCCAGCAGTGGCTGAGGAATTGGTTTTTGAGGTCGCCGTAAAAGGCAAATGTCTCTGAACCACATCAGCAGCTCGTTGAATCTCCTGGGTCAGGCCACCAAACCTGCCGCCAAGTCAGTCCGCCTCGAAACAGGCGAAGGCCCCAAGCTCGACGTCGCCTGGGGCTCTTTCCACCAGGGCATCTTCAGCAGCATCGCCGCTGCCCTGACCTGGACCCGCGTCCCCAAAAACTTTCTCGATGGCAGCTTCTTCAAGGAATGTTGGGTCGAGCGCCGCATCCCCCGCCGCGCTCTGGTAGCCGCTGCCCTGTGGCACGTCGTTTTTATCGTCATGCCGTCCCCGCGCCTCCCCTCCGCTCCTACTCGCTTTTCCGCATTCGAGAACACCGAACTCACCTGGTCCGGTCCTATCACCGATTTTCCTTTGGTGGAAATGAAAGCCCCCAAAGCCAAACCTAGTCCGCGCGGTGAACCCGATAAGCCGTGGGCGCCCAAAGGCGCCGATGCCTTCCATCCGCGCCAGCGCATCATCACCGATCCCGTTCGCCCCACGCATCCGCGCCAAACATTAATTAATTCCGCCGCGCCTCTCGAGCCGCCGAAAATTCTTCCGAACCTTCCCAACGTCGTGCAACTCCAGCAATTGGCCGCTCCGGCGCGTCCGCGCCTGCAGATCAGCCAGGAGACGCTCTCCAAGCTGCGCCCGCGTGAGCTTCGCAAAGTGAAGCTGACCGCCGAACCCGCTCCCGACCTTCCCACACTGGACCAAAAACTCGCGGATATCGCGCCGGCGATGTTGCCGAACTCCGCCCCCGCGCGGCCCAAATTGGAACTAAACGCCGGTTCCGCTCCGCGCGTCGCGCAACGCGCGCAAATGACTGACGTTGTGCCCGCGCCAGAAGTCGCCTCTGCCCAATCCGGCGTCGCGAACGGAAACGCCGCCGCAACCTTCATCGCCCTCTCCGCGTCACCCGCCCCGCCTGCCCCGGTCGTTCCGCCACAAGGGAATCTCGCTGCGCGCGTCTCCCTTTCTCCCGAAGGCAGGCAACCCGGCGTTCCGGGAGGTGCGCCAAACGGAACCCCCGGAGCGAACGGAGGCTCCGGCGGCGGCTCAGCGAGCAGCGGCGGAACCGGAACAGGTAGCGGAAGCGCGAAAAATGGTATGGACGTAAGCATCACCGGAGGACATCCACCTGCCAACAATGTAAATTCGGGCCTCAGCGGACCATCAAAAATCAGCGCAACCCCTTCTCGCGCCTTGATCACCAGGCCCGATCCGCACACGAAGCCCGATGACACCCCCGAGCGAACTGGCCCGCCCAATTTCGCGTCGCTTCCCGCTGGCGCGCAGCCCGAGCAGATTTTCGCCTCGAAAAAAATCTACAAGATGCTCGTCAACATGCCCAACTTGAACAGCGCCACCGGAAGCTGGATTCTCAATTTCTCCGAACTGCCCGCCGGCTCCGAAGTTCCTGACCCTGGAGGTCCTGGCGCAGCGTCCTCCGAAGTCTCCGCTCCCGGCCCTTTGCGCAAGGTCGACCCGAAGTATCCGCCCACGCTGATCAATGAGCATGTCGAAGGGGAAGTCGTCCTCTACGCCGTAATCCGCCGTGACGGCTCCGTCGACAGTATCCAGCTCGTCCGCGGCATTGACGACCAGCTCGACGCCAACGCCATGAACGCCCTCAGCCAGTGGAAGTTTCGCCCTGCTACCAAACAGGGCGCGCCCATCGAGCTCGAAGCCATCGTCCACATCCCTTTCCACGCCCCACCCGACCGCTAAACCCCGTGGTCTTCCCCGCTGGCCTTCTCCTTTCCTGTTAACCGCGAGTCCGGCGAAGGATTCCTGTCCTGAGGAGCATCGCGAAGAAGGACCTTGCTGTCTTGGCGTGCGGCTGCTACGAACGGCCCTCGGCCAGCTTCACGAGCGCGAAGAGCGCATGGTTTACCGGCGTGGCGACGCCTAATTCTGCCCCGCGCCGCGAAATGTAGCCGTTCAGGGAATCAATCTCCGTGCGTTTGCCACGATTCATGTCCTGTCCGGTCGAGGAAAGCGCCTCCGCCATCTGCGTGGCAATCTTAAGCGCGCCCGCCAGCGCCGCCTTGGGATCTTCCAATCCTGGTGGATGAATTCCCGCGGCTCGCGCAACCGCTAGGACTTCATACACTGCCGTCTCGACAACTTTCCACGCGTCCGCGCTCGACGCGATTTGGCCGTACTTCGCGCGGCCCAGCGCGGAGACCGCGTTCAGCGCGCAATTCCACACCAGCTTGGTCCAGAGTTCTCCTTCGATATTTTCCGATATCCGGCATGGCACACTGGCGCGCGAAAAAAGTGCCGCAATTCGCTTGGTCTTCTCGTTTTCCGGCCCGACGACCAAATCGCCGCGGCCAACGTGCTTTACGCGCCCGGGTTCGGGCACTGAAGCCGCAACGTACACCACGGCGGGAAGCGCATCAATCGAAGCTGCGGCGCGAATCTGTTCCACGTTGTCAACGCCGTTTTGCATGCTGAGAACGAGCGCGCCGGGAGCAAGCAGCGGAGCCATCTCGCGCGCCATCGTCGCGTTGTCCGTGGTCTTTACACAAAACAAAACAATTTCCGCGCCGTGCACCGCGCTGATTTCTGCGGACGCTTCGACTCTTACACTTTCTTGAAATTGCAAGGTATCTAGGAAAAGGCCGCTGTTCTTCAGCGCTTCGACAAACGCTGGACGCCCAATCATCACCACCGGCGCACCCGCGCGCGCCAGCAGTCCGCCGAAGTATCCGCCTACGGCGCCTGCACCAACGACGGCAATCTTTGGCCAGTTTTCTTGCGCGGTCACGGAGTAACCACGCTGATGAGCCGGTCGATGTCTCGCTCGGTGTTATACAAATACGGAGAGACGCGAATGTTGCCTTCGCGCAGGCTGACGATGACATTCTCTTTCCGCAGACGATGATAGAATTCCGCTGTTTTCTCCGGGCTTCGCGCCGCGAAACATCCGTAAGGGCCGCGCCGCGCGGGATCCAGCGGACTCGCCGGCACGAAGCGATCCTTTGGCAGCCGCTCGAACATCAGTTCGATCAGTTTCCGGTTGTGCGCGCTGACCAGCTCCGGTCCCATGCGCAGCACAAAATCCACGGAAACATCCATCGCCACCAAGTTGAAATTGAAATAGCTGGCCGACTCCGGCGAATCCCAGCGCTTCGCGTTCGCCCCGGGTTTCGGATCGTCGAAGTTTAATGCGGAGAAATTGTCCGAGCCTTTCACCGCCATCCAATAGAACGGCCCCGGCCGCACCATTGCAAGATGCTCGCTCTTCACCCAGAAAAATCCCGTGCCGAACGGCCCGAGCAGCCACTTGTATCCGGCGGACACGATGAAGTCGGCCCCGAGCTGATTCACATCTATGGGCATCCCGCCGCAGGCCTGGCTGGCGTCAAGCAGAAGTAGCGCGCCTTGCTTGTGACACGCCTCCGCAACGCGCGCCACATCGAGCAGCGACCCGTCGTCGAATCTCACCATGCTCACGGACACAAGCCGCGTGCGCGGAGTGATCGCGGCGATCAGATCATCCGCGGTGATGAACCGCTCGCGCGGTGAAACAATTGTCAGCTTCAGCCCCTCGCGCTCTTCCATCGGTTTCCACGCCGTATAGTGCAGAGGAAATTCACCTTGCGCGGTGATTACCTCGTCGCCGGGCTTCCAGGTCAGCGCGTATGCCACCGCCGCAACGCCCGCACTGGCTCCGCTGGTCAGCGCAACCTCTTCCGGCTTCCCGCCTATCAGCTTTGCGATGGATGCGCGGAGGCGGTTTGGCACTTCAAAAAAAGTGGCATCCGTCTTGTGATGAGGATTTTTTTTCGCTTCGAGCGCCGCCTGCACGGCGCGAATGGAAACCTTCGGCATCGGCGACTCGCTCGCCAAATTCAAATACGTTGCGTCTTCAATCTCGAACCACTCTTGGCGCCAGTCGGTTTGCGTTGAAGCTATTGTGGTGGCCACGGGTCACTCCTTTACGAAATTACAAGAGTTTAGACTCGCGCAGACCAGCGCGGGTACAACGTCCAATTTGGGCAGTGAGTCCGGGCTAAACTAACCCAAACCAGTCTAGAAGTGGCCGCGAAGTTCGCGGAAAGCCGGCAGGATCACCAATTTTCCCGACCCTGCCACCACCGGCTCGTGCTCCAGAGTCCAGGTGTGCTGGTGCGGGATGTACACGGCGTTGAGACCAATCTTCATGGCGGGATTGATGTCGCTGCGCGGGCTGTTGCCGATCATCCAGCCGTGGGTCTTCACGATTTTGTGTTTGTGAACCAGTCCGCCATAGGTTTCGGGATCTTTTTCCGAAACGATTTCAATAAACTCGAAAAATCCTTGCAAACCGGATCTTTCCACTTTGGCGGCCTGCTCCGCGGGTTCGCCCTTCGTAAACAAGATCAGCCGGTGCCGTTCCGTGAGGTACGCAAGCGTTTCCGGAACGCCGTCCAGAATTTTCGGCGGCGTCCGCTCCAAATCAATGACACGGCTGTGAATCAGCGCCAGCGTCTCCCGTTTCGCCATCTGATCCGCAAGCTTGATGTAGGTTTCTTCTAGCGAGCGCCCAAAGCTGCGCACTCCGTAACCGAACTGGCGGATGTTCTTGCGTTCCGTTTCATTGAGGATGTGGCGAATGTACGCGCGGGTGTAGCCGTACGGTTCGACGATGCTGATGAAATCCTCGATCAGCTTCTCGAAAAATACGTTGTTTTCCCAGAGCGTGTCGTCTGCGTCAATCAGCAGTGTATGGCGTCGCATGGAACTTGGCGAATCGGCGGCGACAGCGCCCCGAACCGCTTCCCCCAGCCTCTTTCCCCTGCACTCTCAGTCTACCAGCCGCAGCGCATCTTCGGCGATGGCTTCCGCGGCTCGCGGCCGTCCAAGGTTTTTCGCCGCATCCCGCATTCTCCCCAATCTTGCCGGATCATCCAGCAAAGCCGCAATTTTCCACGCGGCCGCGGGTAAATTGTTGCAGCGAATCGCCGCTCCTGCTTCCAGCAAGTGATCGGCGTTGCGTTCTTCCTGGCCGGGGATCGGGTCGATCAGCGCCATCGGCAGCGCCCGCGCCATTGCTTCCGAAGTCGTCAGCCCGCCGGCTTTGCCCACCATCAAGTCTGCCGCGGCCATGTACTTGTCCATTTCCTTCGTAAACCCGACGGGGCAAAGCCGCGGCGAGCCTGAAGGCAGATTTCCTGCCTGTTTCGATAATTCTTCCAGGCGCTTCCATGTCTTTTCGGACTTTCCGGCAATCGCGGCGATTTGCCAGGGCCGCTGCAGCGCCAGCAAATCTTTCGCCAATTGCTCAACGGGCCCAACGCCGTAACCGCCCGCGGAAATAAGAATCACTGTCGCATCCGCGTCGAGCCCCAATTGCTTCCGCGCATCGGCTCGATTCACGGGCGCCGCAAACAGCGGATCAATCGGAATGCCGGTCACGCGCAGTTTTTCCCGCGGCACGCCGATGCGCGCCAAATATTCCGCGGCTTCCTCGATGGCCACATAATAGCGGTCCACCGTGCGGCAGAGCCACATCGCGTGAACGTCGTAGTCGGTGACGACGATGGCATTGTGCGCGCGCAGCTTCCGCTTGGCGATCAGCCACGCGATGATTTCCGCGGGCAGAAAATGAGTCGCCACGCACAGGTCCGGCTGGATGCGCTTCAGCAGACGGATCATAGGGCCGGTGTTCAGCCGGTCCAGCGCCAGACGCCGCCGTGGGTGCCGCCATGGCTGGTCCGTGCGTTCATAAAGTACGCCCATCAATTCCGGCGCGCGGCGCACCATGGAAATGTACGCTTTGTCGTAAACGCGCCGGAAAAGTCTGCTGACATATTGCAGCGCGTCGATGTGCTCGACAACACAATCGCCGCACGCCAGAAAAGCCTTTTCGAGCGCTTGCGCAGCGCGAACGTGCCCTGCGCCGGATGTTGCGGAGAGCAACAATACACGGGGCTTCGCTTTCATTTTCCAGGGATTCCTGCGAATGCCAGCGGCATTAGGATGTCTTGCGCTGACCGGCGGCGATTTTTTCCAAGATGCCGCGCCCGATTTTTTGCAGTTCGCCGAACCGCGTCAGGTAGTCCTGAAAATCGTGATTCAGGAGTTGCGCGTCCTGAGGGCCCAGCTTCGTCCGGAGAATCATGTCACGCAGTTTTACAGGATGAGGAAGAAGGGCATCTTCCTGCAATTCCTCGAGCGCAATCTTGGCATCGTAGTGATACATGGCTTCCCCCCAGCAGAAAAGCGACTGTACAGTATTGTACTCAGTTGCCGCTTCGAGGGGGGATTTGCGCAAAGAGTGAAAGAAGAAGTCCTACGCGGCGGTTGCCGCAACAGGCACGAACTCGTAGCGCGCGATTTTCGCAGCGATGCCTACTTTGCCATTCTCGGTGGGCTCGATACGCACGACCTCACCCAGGCAGCGGATATTTACATCGCCGGCCTGTGTAACTTGCTGGGGAAGTGTGATGACAAATTCAATCTCGTTGCCAATTTCGAATTTAGCATCGGTAAGGAAGTAGAGCCCGCGGTAACTGAGATCCCGCGTATGCGCGTCCAGTTCGCATCCTTTGGCCTCCCGCGGCAAAACCCGCATGGGTAAGCTCATCGTGAACCGCCGCGCCTCGCGGCGTTCCGCTCCATCAGCCATCGATACCCCCTGGGACTGTGGGTGTGGGACTTCGCGCAAAGCTAACATCGGCCCGTGCAAACTGCAACGCGAAATTGAGGGATTTTTGTCCTAGTACGAGGTCTTGCTCGTTTCAGTACTGCCACAATATACTCTCAGGGATCCCATCCCCGCGGGCAGTACTGTTACTTTTATGGACAGCCGCCAGCACCGCCGGGTACACATGCACCTTCCGGTACGCCTGCGCTGGACCACACCCTTCGGCCAGAAAATCGAATTAGCAAATACGTTCGACGTCTCGCGCAGCGGAGTTCTCGTTTCCACCAAGGAGCCTCACAGCAAGGGCGTAATGGTGTGGCTCACGTTTCCCTATGACGCCTCGCTTTCCGACGGCCAGCCGGAGATCCTGGCGCGCGTGGTCAGGTGTGCGGAATCACTTGACGTGATTCGCGCCGCCAACGCGCGCGAGAAAGTTCAAACGACAAGGGCGCTGGAACAGGAACTGTCCGCGAAGTTGGATCACATTGCGCGCACCATCGGAATCTTCGAGCCGCCGGCAACCTTTGCGGTCGCTTTTCAATTCGAAGAGCAGACGCACACTTCCTCCAACGGAAATACCGGTCGGCACGAACCCGAGCGCCGCGGCAGCGCCCGCAGGACGCTGGC
>Ga0209375_1000030_pt1 | contig 115225 bp, 127 predicted proteins | sample GraSoiAngelo_131_FD_185888 | JGI IMG/M metagenome (GOLD analysis project Ga0209375, IMG submission 185888) | Grasslands soil microbial communities from the Angelo Coastal Reserve, California, USA - 14_0929_02_30cm (SPAdes) (version 2) | ecosystem: Environmental > Terrestrial > Soil >...
GGCACCAGTCGAGCACCTGTTCCCCGACCTTCGCGCCGGCCCAGTGTCCGTCGGTCGCGTCGAGGGATTTCTCCGTGGCCCAGCGCCTGTTGCCGTCGAGGATTATTCCGATATGTTCCGGCATCTGGCCCCATTTGACCTGTTGATTCAGATACTTCTCGTAGGCCTTGTAGACCCCTGCGATTCGGAGGAGACTGTCGATCATTGCGCGACCTCCACGACTTCCTTCTTCAGTTGAGCCTGAGCTAGTGCAGTCCCGCATGGACAGTCCTTTCTAGACTCGGGCATTCTTCCGATCGCTCCAGCGAGTATCTTGTTGAGCACCTGGCTGGTCTCTCGTCCCTTGTCTTCTACTTCTCTCGCTGATAATGTTCTCTGCAGCCCCGCGGCCATGTTGGACACGAAGCTTATCGAAGCATAACACATCTCTAGCTCACGGGCTAGGAACGCTTCTGGTGCTCCAGTCATACCGACGATATGACAGCCTAGCGTCCGGAGCATCTTGATCTCAGCAGGCGTCTCATAACGCGGACCCTCCGTGCAGGCCATCACAGCTTCCTTCGGCGATCCTCTGCCAACTGCAACTGACGAAGTCGCGAGAACCTCTCGCTCCCTAGGGCAATATGGCTGGGAGACGTCTACGTGAGTGACCGGAGACTCGTCGTAGAAGGTGCCGTGCCTAGACTTTGTCATGTCGACGAGGTCGGAGGGGATGACTATCTCGCCGGGGGTTAGTTGTTGGTCGATAGCGCCGACCGCGTTTGTTGCAATGATCCGTTCGACTCCTAGAGTCTTGAGTCCCCAGATGTTTGCTCGATAGTTTACTCGGTGGGGAGGGCTTGAGTGTGCTTCGCCGTGCCGTGGCAAGAAGACAGCAAGTCTCCCATCGATCTCACCGATGGTAAGACTGGGAGTTGGACCATAGGGGGTTCCCAGGACTTTCTGCTCCCCTCTAAAGATCGATTTGATTCCGGAGCCGCCGATGATCGCGATTGGACGCTTCACTCCTCTTCTCCCTCGTAGAGTGCTCCGAGTTCGTGCAGCGTCAGCTTCTCGCCCTTGCTCAGCTTCCTCTGCGCCGCACCCTTCAAAGCTTCCTTTAGAGCTTCCTCCTTCTCCCGCCGTATCCTCTTCTCATCATCCGTAAGCTCATTCCTCAGCTCAACAAAATGCTGATTGATCTCAGCCACCTTCGCGCGCAGATCATCGAGGCTCTTCTGCTGCTCATCCCTTTTTGCCCGTAGAGTCTGGAAGGCCGCGGACAACTGGAGAATGTCTTCGTGGTGTTTCTGGCTCTCAGCAGCCAGCTCCTGAACTCTCGCATGGACCTGGTCAGCCTCCTCACGCTGCTTCGTGATCTCTTCTCTCAGCTTGAGGACCTTATGGTAGCCCGAGACTCGAATCTCCAAACTCCGGATCTTCGTCATCAACCGCTTCTCCTCGTCCTTCTCAAGGGGCGAGGTCTGGACCTGCCACTCCAGCGACGCTAGCTCTTTCTCCGCAATTGAGGCGTGTGGTCGATCGCTCATCTTCTTAAGAAGTTCTCGGAGCGCAGCCAGTTTTTCCTTTGACACGTCTCGCAGGCGGTCCCGCGTCTGCTTGAGCGCCCGAACGGTATCATTCAACCCGTCACGGGTCTTGCGTAGCTGTTGTAGCTCTTCGCGGACTTTTGAGAGTTTGGCCCTGGTCTCATTGAGCTTATCTAGACTCTTCCGCAGCTCGATTCGCAGTTTCTGCCGTTGATCGTCGAGCTCGTCGATCTTGCTCACAGACTGGACCCCGTTCGAAACCAAGTGACTTGGAACGAGAAGAAAGGTAGATTGACCGCCATATAGGCATTGAAAGAGAAAACGAAGGTTCCAGGCTCGTCAGCAATAGAGAAGATCGGGGACCGTCTCAGTCTCATCGGGACCATCCACGTGGACCCGAAGAGCGCCAGCTTTGTCCGGGAGACTATCATACGTCTACGACCCGAGGTTGTCGCGCTCGAGCTTGACGAAGGACGGCTGGCCGCTCTGGAAAGTCCTGGAAGAGCAACCGGGCGCGGTGGAGGAGGCTCGTTTCTCGCAATGATGTTGCTGGAACGCTTCGCGGGTGAGATGACAGGTTCGCCACCAGGCTCAGAGATGTTACGAGCAGTCGAGGCCGCGAGAGCCGTTGGGGCTCGGGTTGAATTTGTTGACCTGCCCATCGGACAGACCATTGGGTCTCTGCGAAAGCTTCCTTTGAAGGAGAAGGTGAGGCTCGGAGTCGATTCGCTGGTTAGCGTTGCTCTTTTGCCGTTCGGTGGTTTCAACCTGTCGAAGCTTACTGAGAACCTGGAGGAACAGTTGAGGCTATTCAGGCTTCGTTATCCCGAGCTAAGCAGATTGCTGCTAGATGCTCGAGAGGAGCACATGGTCGCAAGGATTCGCGATCTCATGTACCTCACGACGGGACAAGTCATCGCTGTAGTTGGATACGGACACATGAAGTCACTTGCCAAAGCGCTAGCCTCCGTTCGGATGAAACCGGCATATTCGACAGGCCTAACCTGGAGTGTGCCGACGGGACAGTAACCTCTCAAGCGTGAGAGGGTCAGGGGTCTGATGTCTTTCTGACCGTTCTTGTCAATACCAGTATGTGAGGCTCTAGGTCAGTGGAGGGCAGAATGTGCCCGCTGGTATTGGGACGCAGTCATAGTTTTTGAACCATACATTTCCCGTCGCATTTGCGCTTACCGGAATGCTGAAGGTTGCCGCGGTCGCGACAGGCGTTGTGATGTTCACGTCGAAAACTTGCGCGCTGAAAGAAGCGTGTGCAGGCCCTGTCCAGGAGACTCGCAGATAGCCGGAGTAGTAAATCGTGCCCAAGTTGACAAACACTTGGTTTCCAATGGGATTGCCTCCGTTTCCTCCACTTGGGCAATCCGAATACACGCAAACCTCGGTTGAAATCACTCGACTCTGTTGAAGGCTGAGTTTCTGGGTTAGGTCTGCGACTCGGGCTTGAAGCTGGCCGATTTGGGTCTGGAGTTGCGAAACTTGACTCCGTAGCTGCGAGGTCTGAGTTTGTAGCTGTTGTATTTGCGAGAGGAGCTGACTATTGGTCCCGCCTAGCTGGATATTCGATGCTTGGAGCTGGGAAGTTTGTGAGTTTAGCGAGTCTATTTGTTTGTTCAGAGCAGTTATCTGTGAATTCAGGGCAGAGATCTGTCCTTCCAATTGATTGACTTGGTTGTTGAGATCTGAGGCCTGGAATTCTTGGTGTTTTGCTGGTTATAGAAATAAGTCGCGACTCCGGAAGCTCCTGCCAAGCCCACAATGAGAATCGCAATGAGTCCTTTGTAGACTACAGATTCCACATAAAAATTCGCTTACAAGATCTGAATCTATAAGAGCTTGGTGTTGAGACAGCACTGGTAATTTGTCATCGGAAGCTCAGAAACTGTTAGCTTCGTCGGATCAGGCTCAGAACTTGAGCCTACAGCTTCTCTTTTTCGCCTTCATAGCAGAAATATCATTGCTTCCTGTCGCTAAGTAGGATTAGAGCCAGCCCCCCGACTCCGACCAGAATGGCTACAATGCCAGATGATTCGGCGATCAAACTCCAACCAATCGCATTAACACAACTGATGGGGCCGCAAGAATCAATGACGAACACTCTTTCATAGCCGAGAATTGCCAAGACTATGCCCAAAACAAGTACAATCGAAAACGCGATTTTCTCAACCAACGGTTTGATTATCAAAGTTCTGTTGCACCAACAGCTCGTCAATTGCTTAAACGAGTAAGCCAAAGCCCCATAAAGCGCAAAGACTATAAACGTGGAGTTCAGCAATTCCAATAGCAGCAAGTCCTTCCAATGTTGGAAAGACGTCAAATTGCTTTCCTTACTGTAGTTTTAGTAGGGCTTGCTTTAGTGGGTCTGACGATCATACCGGCCAGATTGTCCAATGTCAGACTGGGATATACTACTAGAGGATTGAGTTTTGGCAGCAGTGAAAATGGTTTTAGTGGTTGGCAAATGCCCGCGGATACTCTGATCTCCACATCATATCTCACGAACCAAACCCTATCTAAATTCCTAGCGGCCACATTCAACGTGTTCCCGTACGAGGTACAAGGGGGAACAATTCTGTACTTGGGCCTCTACCTGAATGGCCAGTTAGCAAATAGCCAAAAATACACTCTGACCGGCACTTACGAAACTCCCGCATCGATTAAGACTATCTCAAAAGATGGGGTAGCCAACTTTTCTACATCAATGTTGGGCTTCACGGTTTCACAATTTCCCCTTTCGTCACCGATTACAGCCGGTACCGAGGTTACGGTGACCGCTTGGGCTAGCAACCCGATTTGGGTACAGCTTGATTTCGCATCCATAGCGCATTCCTTCGAAACGTTCACTTCCTCATCGTATGTTCCTACTTCGACAGTCGTCTCCGAAACACAGAATGTTTGCCCCTTTACCTTGTCTGTGGGGTTGGAGTCCAGTGCAGGATAGTATACGCGTATCGATCACTTCATTGCTTGGCTTGCTCGTTCTCTCCATGACATTTTTCCCTTCTGTCGCGGGCTGGACCCATTGGGTTGGTAAAGACGATGGAGAATGGCAAAACACGTCATGCTGCCCTAGCTATAATGGCATTGAGGGATTCCTTAGCTCTCAACCATTGGGTTGGACGTCGTCGCCGCCCTATAACCGGTGAAGCTTGCAATATAATCCAGATGTTGACTACTCTTTTTGGTACCAAAATGGACCAGCCGATTGGTTCCAGACGATCATCAGCACTAATGGAACCGGTTGTGCTACGTTCAATATTCAGGTTTACGATATCATAAACGGTGGTCCTCCCATTTATCAACTCCAATACCCAACTAATGGGTGCACCACGGTCGGTTGGAAGAACGCAATCTTTTCCTGGCATACGGGTTGGTATATCACCGAGTATATGACGAACAATGTCATCACCAGTGTTTATTTTGAACTCTACCCTTTCGGAGGGCCGATATACTCCTATACGTTCTATCCCCAACAAAGTTGGATCTGGATAAGGTCGAACGTTTGCTGGTGTGGCACCGATTATGGTTCGACAACTTACTCAGTGGCAAATGGCCAAATATGGGTCAGCTCAAACCTGAACTTGCAAACCATCGACCCTCCATTTGACGTTGGCACCAAAGAGAATTCCAACATGCAGTACGGTTGCTGGCAGAGTTATGGTTCGACGCAGATGTACCAATCCTTCAGTCTATCCGGTCACTGTTGATCCTCAAACTCCATAGTTATTCTTTCAATATCTGGGGTGTCCGGTCGGGGTTTTTTTTTCGGCTAACGTCGGTTCCGAGTTTGGATGCGGAATGTGCGAACTTCGCTGGAAAAAATTGTTTCTAGAGATTTTGCAGCTCAAACCCCTAACTCAACATCCGAAGAACAATATAGAATTGATTGAGTGCTACAGTCGATCGAGTTAGGAAAGGATGCATTAGCCAGTTGGAATGGCGTTCCGAAAAGTCAGAAAGTCCTAGCTGAAGAGGCAGGTCGATGCTGCGGCAATTCTCCACAACACCTAAAGCTCCAGTCTTGTTGTGAAACAGGCGCTCTCAAAGCGCGATATAACTATGGAACCCCTTTGGTAGCGATTAGAGAAGATCGTCTCTGACGACGAGATCGCCAGGATTCCGTCGTCTATTGCGGCAGTGTCGGTTGCCTACAAGCGTCACAGACTCGGCAAGCGAGTGCCCAACCGATGATAGTTGCCACGAAGACGAATCCAACGATGACTTAACAGAACCTGTTGAGACACGGGTTTAACTAGACCATATACCTGCCAATGCGGTCGGACGCTAGGAGAAGAATAGTCGTGTTTCGCCCATTGTCTTAACGTCTAGTTGTTCAACATCGACCATTAAGGGCAGGTCGTGTACCACATTTCCGAGCAGGAGACATCTTCTCGCTGGTGTCCCTCTGATCAAGGAGCGAATCGTCTCGCTGTCAGACTTGGCTACTTTGCCAATTGTTTCTAGGTCATGCTCGTTGGTGAAGTTGAAGATGAAGACATTGTCTGCTTGTCTGTAGATCGTCTCTTGGACCGTGTCGGGCTGGTTTGTGATGAACGTTGTGAAGAGTCCGATGTGCCGCATTCGGGTGATGATGTCGTCCCAGTAAGTCTCTCTGAGATAGAGGTGGGCTTCCTCGGCGAAGAGGAAGGCTGCCCGCAGCCAGTTTGATGACAGAATCTTCGTAAGCTCGCCTAGGAAGATCTCTACGAGTATTCGTCGGACGATGTGGCTCTGGTTCTTCAAATTCACCACAAGTATTCCACCACCTTCGATAGCGTGGAGAATCTTCTCTTCTGTCAACGGGTTCGTCTCATCGTAGAACAACCCAGACTCCGATAGCACTTGCAGTCTTGAGATGAGCGCCTCTCTGACACTCTCGTGACAGCTCCAAGACTGGACCGTCTGGATCAGACTTGGCAACGTCAAGTCTCCCCTTGCTTCCAGTTCTCGCCAGATCGTGCTGAACACTTTCGACGAGGTTGCCGGAAGGTCGAGGGCGTTGCTCAGGACCCCGGACATTGTCCGTAAGCCTAGCTTCGCCAGTGCGAAGTTGATTCCACTCCGAGGCGCAAGGACTGTTAGCCTTGACGAGGATAGTCGCCCGTCCTTCGACTTGTGGAGGTTGACATATTCTCCGTTAACGTCTAAGACAACGCACGGTGCTCCCAGCCCGGCCATGGAGAGGAGTAGGAGCTTCGCGAGGTGGGATTTCCCTGTGCCCTTGCGGCCGGTTATTATGTTTAGACCGCCGTCCAGTCCGCTGGCGTCGATCTGTATGGGATCGCCGTCGTTGTAGCCTACTTTGAGGGGTAGTTTTCCTCCGTTCATGATGAGACGGTTGACTGGGTAGGGGCGTATCCGGGACGATGTCCGTGACGGGAGCCATGATGTGGTTGGCGAGAGATCTTTTTCTCCTATGATTGTTCCGCGTATCTTGCAGACTGCGAGCCGTGTGTCCTTCAGAGCATCTACTTCGCTGGAGATATTCAACGGGTCCATGTCTTCGCCTGCTAGCTCTCCGTCAGTCATCACGTCTCTCAAGATGTCCTCTAGAATTCCTGGAACGTTGGCATACTGCAGATCAATGACTTGTACGAGAAGGCCCTTGCCGAGTCCCGAGTCTTCGATCAGGAAATAGTCGCCACGTTGTATGTGTTCGTCAGGGAAAGCGATGAGCTGGATCTGGTCGCCTTCTTTCCGGTAGATCCGCATGGCTAGGCCACGTACCTGCTGGTCCCAAAGGGTCCGAAGAGAGATCGCCGGAGGTTGGGCCGCGACTGGAGAGTGATGTGGTGATTTGAAGCGACGAAGCGCTGGATTGCGAGAATCTCGTTGGCCGTAAAGGTGCTGAATATGTGGGCGATCCTGAGAGTCTCAGGATACCCGTGGAATATCACATCCGTCCCGGCCAGTCGCCCGAGGGCTAGTCGCGTTTCTTCTTCGCCAGATTCTCTGTCGATGTCGGTTCTGAACAGGAATCCGTCGCTCGACAGCTTCGCAACATAGACCCGGCCTAGGAATCTCACTGGGTAGGGAGGATACTCCTCCTCGACGAGGGGAGTGATGTCCACGAGGTGTGGTGCGCTCTCGTCGTTTGAGAGGCCGAGGATGTTTCTTCCCCCAACGGTTAGTTGAGTTGACTTGGATATCCCGATGACTATCGAATTGTTGCTCCGTGCGGTCGCGAGAATGTTGTTGACGCGGGCAGCAGGATTGTCAGGGGTCCCTGCCGTAAGAGACCCGTCGATGAGGAGTATCCCGTCTTTGAGCGTTTCTGAGAGGACTTCTTGGACCCATCGTTCGACATGGTTTCGGAGCCTCGTCAAGACCTTCAGAGTTTTGAGCGAGAGTCCGCCAAATGCCCTAGCCTCGTCGTCCCGGTACTGTCTCGAATCCTCAGAGCTGGGCACGTGGAATAGGAGAGGACCCCACCGATTGTAGAGGATCCTACCAGTCTGCCTTGAGACCGCAACCGCCCGGATGGCGAATATCATCCCAGTGTCTGTCTCGCCGATCTTGACGCTGGACGCGTCGCATGCGACGATCGGGACCTTCTCCTTAACGGGGCTGATTTGACTCCGTTTCACTCCTGAGGAGGCGAATGAGGCTCCAATGTCGAGTCTCTCCTCCAGGTCGGCATCGTCAACCCCCATCTCGACAAGCGAGACTGGTCTCGGGTTGAATTTTGAGCCTTGGAGCCTGTTCATTGACCGGTTGGAGAGCTCGACCAGCGAGTCTGGGATGCCGGGCAGCCCGAGCCTTTCCGGTATGCTTTTAATTTGGAGTAGAGGTTCAGTAACCTCTTGGGTGCGGTGGAGCAAGGTTAGAATCCCCTGTTTTCAGACGGGAAACCCCCCTTTCCCGTCTGACCCCGCACCCTGTTGCTTATCATCCTGAAGTAGCCACCGGCCTCTCATGAGGCGTACTAGCCGCTCGCGCGGTGAGACCCTTCGCAATCTCGTGCGCCTTCCGGATTCCCTGAATGCTGAGCTTGTAGCCACCATCAACGGTCCGGTCAATGATCCCGGTCTTCGTCATCATAGCGAGCGTGTTCCGAACAGTCTTCACCGCCTTCCCTATTGCCCGGCTGATCCCTTCCGGATCCATCTCAACGCTCGGCCTAGTGCCGACCGCATGTGCGACCCTGGCAGCTAGCAATACCATGGCGATCGAGTTTTCAGCCGACATCTCAGGCTTCAAAAGGACCGCTTCCCCCTCGGGCGTGAGCTGGACGGCACTGGAGAGGTCGTCGACCATGGACGAATACTCCGGCGAGAAGGTCAGCTTCGACGCCAGAGAATAGTTCGGCAGCACTTTGGCGGCGAACTGCATAACCTCACGAACGACCGTCTCCAAGTCACCCTCGGCAGTGTGCTTGATGTCTCCCCACTCGATCGAGACCTTGATCTTAGGTTGCTCTGTCATCGTTCTAACCTATCCGGAAGCTGCGAGACCCGTGGCATCAGGTCCTTCATGATGACTCTGGTACCCATGGTCGTCAGCCGGTACGAGCCCTTGCCTACCCGCTCGACGAGTTGCTCGTTGCAGAGCTCGCTGAGTCTCCCGGCGACGGTGCCGGTAGACCGTCCCGTGGTTCGGGTAATCTCGTCCAGGGACAGAGTATCGCTCTCTCTCTTACCAAGCTGGTGAAGAAGGCGTGACCCGGCGAGATGAAGCATCAAGAGTTCCTTGTCCTTGAGCCTCTCCAGGTTCTTCAAGACGACCAAGCCTTCCGGCGAGGTCGCCAGTATTCCAGTACAGCTCTGGAGGAATTCCGTGCTGTCGACTGAGAGGATGAGCTTGGAGACGAGTTCTATGGACGGATAAGTCTTGGAGAAGTATGAGATCAGCTCTCTTAGAACCGATTCAGGGTTACCAATTATGCGACTCTCGATGCCTGAGTGCCTGACTGTGACCTCGATCGGTGAGGACGGCTCGGTTGGGCTATGTTTTCGTTCGATTATTTCGAGTCCTGACATTTTTCCTCTTGCCCGTTGGCTTTGCAGAGTTGAGATATAACGCTTTTCTGTCCCGATACTCTACCAACAAGGTGTTACTTTGGTAATCAGGAATGAAAGTGAAAGTATTTCGGTTCAGCAACCGAACCGGGCATTATGACAAGGTGTTACTATTAGCCGGACAGGCGAGCCGCATAGTTTCTGGGACAAACTCTAAGAACAAACAATAATCGCTCGACAGAGCGAGAGTGGGAGGGGATTGGATCTTTGGATTACAACCAGTTGAAGATACGAATCCTCAACCTCTTCCACGGGTCCGAGGGACTTGCGAGCGAAGAGATTCTCAAGCTCCTTCAAGAATCCAAGATTGAATCATCTGATAAAGCCGTGAAGATGGCGCTGATGCGTTACACGCGTCAGGGGCTATTGGCTCGTGATAAGAAGACTGGGGTCTTTCACTACAGGTTGACGGAGAAAGGGTTGGCCCGACGAAATTGGTTGTCCAAGACTAGGTGACTTTCTGCAGACGGGGTAGCACATCGTTCTGAATCCACTGAACACCCGCTCCAGAGAGGACGTAGTTCCCACGCTCAGTGATAACTTTCCCCTCTCTCCGAAGCTCGCTTATCCTCGCTCTTACAATGCTCTCACCTGTCGTTTTCCATGATGAGCTGAGAAGTGAGCTGAGATCATCATCCCCCAGAGGCTTCGGGTGTAGGGAAAACATCACGAGCGAGATTGCTTCCTTAGCGGACAATGTATCAACCGGGACTGTGAGGTGTGGCTTGCCTTCGGACGTGAACTCCACAATTCCCGCAATGCCGATCGTGGAGTCAGGGTCTGGTGCCGGGTTGAGTTGCGGCTCTGAACTCCTAGTAACGCCCCCGATCGGTCTTAGAGAGCTTTCCAATTCTTCGAACTGGTTCTTGACATAGTCGAAATCTCCTTCGAGCTCAACCTCGAAATCGCCGCGGCGAATTCTGAACTTGAGCTTCTTCTCTGACGACAAGACCCGGCCGTTCCACCCTTAGCGGTCTAATAGGGTTTATCGAGTTGCGGGAATAGTTTTCGAGAGTTGTATGATCTTCTCTTCTATCTCATCTTGGATCGTTCTTACTTCTTGCAGCAGTCTGCCTTTTATCGCTGGTATTTGGAACTGGGCTATAGATTTCGTCGGTATGTGTATAAGATTGGCCGCGGAGTAATACTTGCTGGTTCTTGCAGCGGCTGCGCCGGTTTAGCGGGTTCGAAAGGATCAGGACCGGCTCTAGTCCAGAGGACGACGCGCTCCTCCAACTCACCCGTGAACTAGCACTGTTCTTCGACATATCGTTCTGGTACAGAGCGGTCCTCTGGGGAAAATTCAACCGTAGCGCGACCGGCTGGATGATCTCGAAACCGGTCCTCTTCTCGCCCGGACAAGTGGAACTCATGCTACCCGAATTCCTGAAAGGAAAACTGTCGCTGGAAAATTGGAGGTTCTTGATTGCGATACACTTGGTCCGGTTCAAGGGCTACAATTCAGGAAGGATGATCAAGGAGGCTGGAACTATGATTCTGATCATCCTCGGCACATTCGTACTAGCATTTATCCTCCAAAGAATAGTCGGCGGACCGCTGGGTTCCGCTCTTTTCTTTCCTGCTTGGAGTCCCGGACTCCTGCTCGTATCTCTCAAACTGAGAAATGGATTTAGAAAATGGGTGTTTGAGGTTGACAGGGAAGTAGCCAATAAGCTCGGCCCGGAGGGAATATTGGAAGTTCTCGACAGGATGAAATCTGTAGATCCGAAAGCGAATCCTTCAACACGCCTGGCCCATTTTCTGGCCTTCTGGAGTCCAAGTATCAACGATAGAGTTAGTGAGTTGAGAAACCCGCAGCCGATTCCTCTTCCAAAGCGGTCTAGGATATCGAGGATAGGCCTGCGGTGGCGCATCACTATTGTAGGGATTGGCGTAGATCGTCAATATGCCAACCTATCAGCTTGTTCTGCATCTGAACGATCATCGGCTTCGGACAGGCTTCCTCGATAGAGCACCCCACGGTCACTACAAGTCCTGCGTCCCGGATCATTTCAAGCGTGGGAGTCTTGGCTGGTTGGAGGAAACATCTTTTCAACGTTCAAGCATCCCCCGGACCACGATCGGATTGATTCTAGCGGAAGGGATAGTGCCTGCGCTCAGTGCACTCAGCCCGTATTTTCTGGCGAAAGCCTCGGCCACCTGGCTACGTCCCGCGTTCTCAATACAGACAAACAGTACAGGACCCTTGGCCAACCCGGGACTTCTCGAAGAATCTGAGGATGAGTCCGGCACTTAAACTCCGGGTCAGGGATGTGATAACAACGCTTGAATTGCACAGCTTTCAGGTGCGTGTCTAAGTACTTCCTGTCGGTCTCGGTCGTTGGATTGTGAATCGTAAGATAGATGAACCCACAGGTAGACGGTCGGGTCCGTGCGGCCGTAGTCTAGCCTGGTCTAGGACATAGCCCAGCGCGTCCAGTGGCCTTCCAAGCCAACGACCCGGGAGACCATCAATTCGATGGTCCGGGAATTCAAATCCCGGCGGCCGCACCATACTAATGTCGCGGTCACGATTCTCGGAAGACGGTTGTATAGATCAGCCTGTGCAACCAGTGAGGGCCTAGTTCTTCTCGAGGGGCGAATCGGCCTCTGGGTGCGAAGCCGGATCGCGCGCCTTTGCTTACGAGGCTGATCGCTTCTATATCCTCAGAGTCGACTTGTTCGTTGAGCCAGACCTTGTTTCTCTTCTTGAACTTCGCTTCGTCCAAGGAATATTGCAACCAGTGAAACTGGGTTCTATCCGGTCTTCCTTGCACCGGCATATACTGGTTAACAGAAAGGCCCCATGGGTAGAAGTTGAGCGTAAGGTTGGGGAAGATGAACCACCAGAGGGAGAAGACCCGCCTGTCGCCATTGTTCGGATCCTTGAACCGGGTCGCGACTTGTTGCGGAGCAAAGCCATCCTCAGGTTTTCGAGCGTAGGCCCACTGTAAGGCACTATACTCATAGAGTTCTGTCGCATACGTTTCTAGTTCAATAGCATCAGCCAGTCCTCCAGGTCCTTTGTGGACGAAGCGAATGTGATAATTGTCCATGTAGTTCCAAGCATGCTGCTTCCAATTACCGTCAACCTCTCGGACCTCATCGGCAAGGGGTCTGTACTTGAAAGAGTCAACGTCCATTCCAGAGATGGACTCCCTTACATTTTCTGCAATCTTCTTGAAAGGTGCCAATGGCTCTCCTAGGCAGACAGAGATGAGCGGACCCCAGCTCTCAACATGCAGTTTTCTTAGATTGTCAGACCCTCTCGGGAAATCCTCTAGCTTCTCAAAGCCCTTGTGAAACACGAATCTCCCGTCAGAGTCAAACGCGCGTCCGTGTTGGGGACAGACAATAGAGCCGCCGATGCTGGGGGATTCTACGAGGGGATGCCATGCGTGGGTGCAGACATTCGGAAAGCAGTTGATCTCCTTCTTGGAGTCTCTCTGAAGGAAGAGAGGTTTTCCCAGGAGAGAGAATGGGACTCGGGAACCTGGTTTGTTGAGAAGTTCGGAGAAGTCTGTCGATCGAACAGATGAGTCATGATGAGGGACGAGCATCCAGGTCCTGTTGAAAACCGTCTCTAGTTCGAGTTCGAGAAAGTCGGAGTCTACGAACGCTAAATCTGGCAATGATTCCGCTTTTCTAATATCTGGATCTACGAAGAAGTCTTTGTTCGAGAACTCCCGCAAAATAGAAATCCAACCTTTCGCACAAAAACGCGAAGGCTCTTGTATATAGTGACATGAGTCGATTCTGACTTTTCGCTTCACATGGGTCCTCTAGTCCCGTATCGTTTGATCCATCCTTCTATCGTGCTCTTCCAGGTCTCTGCATAGAGCCTGTCTGCCTCTGTTAGGCAGGCTTCGAATTCTTTGACGAGTTCTGGACTGACCGATCTTCTGCCCAGCTCACTCAGCTCTTTCACAAGCGCCTCCGATTCCGGCTCATGAACTTCTTCGCCAGTCTCGGTCCAGTACTTTCGCTCCAATTCGAGACTCGCCTTCAACCATGATAGCCGCGACCTGAAGAGCACCTCGTCTAGGGCACGTCCAGGCATTTCGTGGCCAGTGTGGGTAGCCATGGAAGCGACGCTTCCATTATCAACCGCCAGCCGGACCAACGATTCTACAGCCTCACCTGGACGCAGTTTCTCCGCCTTGCAGAGTTGCTGGAACTGTCTGAATAGGACCCGGTCTATTCTGAGACCCGTCTGCTGCTTAGACATCGCAACAATGTGGAGGTCGATTTCTCGTTAAAGCAGGAGAGCCCACCAACAACCACGCAGAACCCATCCCGCTGGCCCATACCAACAACCCAGAGCTGCAGAATAGCCCAACTAGAACCCATACCCTCGCCCACAGTGTTACCATTCACGGTTACCAAACCCGTTACCAACCGAGAAATCTCAAAAACGTTGATCCTCGCGACACAAAAGTGAGAAACAGGAACGCGGACCCTACAGTCGCTTAATGTTTGTAACCCGTAATTTGAACTGGAGGGTCTTACCCGCCATCGGATGGCCCCCAGACTTTCCATAGGCCTTCTCGGGCGGGATAACGACCTCCTTCTCCTCGTTCACCTTCATTCCCATCAACGCCTCCTCAAAGCCCACAATCACCTTGCCCGTCCCGAGAGTAACTTGGAGGGGCTTGTAGTCGCGGGCCGCGTTGTAGAGCCCAGCGTTCTTTGCTTCCTTCTCCATCGACGTGTCGAAGACCTTTCCACCCGGAAACCGTCCAAGATAGTGAACCGAGACCGTGTCTCCTTTCTGCGCCTTCAGGTCACTCTGGCTCATGATGAGTCGAGACCCGCTTTTCAGCGGTCTAAATAGCTAACGGCGAGTCCAAGAACAAGCCCAGCACGCTCCCTAACCTAGTTTTATACAAGACCCAGACCATCATGGGGGTATGATGTCTGAGAAGCAGACCCCCAAAGCCCGCTTCTCCACAAAACTCCCGAATGGAGACTTTCTAGGAGTCACCATATGGCAGGGGAAGACTGATCCCACCGCGGAAGTCGTGACGGTCCAGATTCGACACCCATCGGGTGATGGGTGGGAGACGACCGCTCGCATAGCTCTTTATCGGACCTCCGACGGGAAATACTCCCTCCTCCCCGAGAGACCGGTAACGAAGTCTTCAGAAAAGACCGAGCCGGTATCTATAGAGGCACAAGGAGAATAGGAAAAAATGGCGACAAGCGAGATAGTGCTGGAAGAGACCCCCTACCTGAACCTCACTACGCGAGGCAGGAAGACCGGGCTGAAACATGATGTGGAGCTATGGTTCGCGTTCGAAGACTACAAGCTCTACTTCCTAGCCCACGAATCCTCACAATGGTGGAAGAACATCGCCAAGACCGCAAGGGTCGAGGTGGAAGTCTCGGAGATCCTCTTCGAAGGAAAAGGAAGAATAGTCCAGGACAAGCTCGATCACATCCTCGAACTCTTCCGCCGCAAGTACGGACCAGACCAGGTCGAGAGATGGTACAGCGGCAATAGATCAAAAAGGCGACCGGTCGAGATTGAGCTGGGAAGAGTCCTCGGAAAGAGGCCCAGCAGCAGGAACCAGCTCTTAGAGATAGCCATATAGCAAGTCGACAAGCTCCACCCATAACGAAGAGTCATGGCCTACGGTCTAGCAGAGGGCTTCAGAAAGACAGCCGTCCGGCTAGGCGGCAAGAAGAAGAAGCAGGCAGTCGTGATAGCAACATTCGGCAACCACTTCAGCATGAACGACGCCATCGAAGAATTCCGAAAGGAAGGCTTACAATTTGAGACTGAGAAAGGCCACATCGTCAAGATCTACCTGGACAAGAATACCAAGGAGAGAGCGGAACAGGTCCGAAGCATCATACGCGGACACCTCGGCTACGTCGAACCGCTGTGAGACATTCTACCATCCCATAGTTCCGTTCGCTTTCTGAGCCACTCAGCCATTGACAGTTAGCAAATTCGTCATGGTCAGCTTCGACGTGGACAAGACTCTCTTCCGTAAACCCGCCCTCGCCACCGCAGCCAGAGCACTCGGAATTGGCGACCGGTGGGACGCGGTCGACGAGCTATACGACAAGAAACGAATAACCCTCGGCCAGTGTCTCGCCAGGCTCTACAAGCTCCTAGTCGGCATGAACGTCCAAGATATTCTCCGCGAAGTCTCAAAGGTTGAGATGATGCGCAACATCAGGGAGACCGTCGACAAGCTCCTCGGCCAAGGACTACAGGTCATCCTCACAACCGACAACCCGGACTTCCTATGCCAGTATCTCGTGGAACACTTCGGCTTCAACGGATTCGTATCATCCAAGGTGGCAGTCAAGAACGGCGTCATCTCCGATGATATCGAACCCTTACCAGACAAGAGGCTGGGCATCCGGAAGTACTGCGCATGGATGTCTATCCCTCTAAGCAAGGTCGTACACGTCGGTGACGGATCGAACGACATGCCGGTCTTCCGAGTTGTCGGCTACTCTATCGCGCTAAACACGAACCTAGACAAGGTCAAGAAAACGGCGTCGCATCAGATGGAGACCGATAATCTGCTGGACGTGTACGAGCATATTCGTTCAGTAATGTCGAAGCCAACGTCAGTAGATTAGCGAGCTGCTCAGTTTCAGCTTCTTCTCGTCGCTCAGGAAGAAGACCTCCTTTAGCCTTCTCGCCCTAGCCTGCTCCAGCGCGAGATGTTGAAACGAAAACGCGGATTCCAAACCTGAAACAACAGGATCTCTGGCTCGAATGTCCAAGAGATGCGCGTGAAAGCCGTCTTTTGAGAGAGCCCGTGACATGTAGGCTGTCTTTCTATCTTGACGTGAAGCCAAACATACTATGTTGTCACTCGTTTGCAGTGAGAACAGCTTGGAGTGGCCAAGCTGCTCGCTATGCACATAGTCCGCGGGCAGTCCAAGAACTTCGTGGATCTTGAAGGCGCCATAGGCGGACAGAGCATATCCAATCCCGGAGCCCACGAACAGAAATTCTCCTCGAGGGACCATCCTCAAACCGCGTGCCCACTGCTTCGCACGTGCCTCAGCCTTGTCAAGATCGCGGAGTCGTGGAAGAGTTCTGATTCTGGAAGCGAGAGCGAGAAGGCTCGTCGTGAAGCTCACCGTCCCAGACGTGACAGGTCCTAGTAATCTGCTGGGGAGGGGAAGAGTCTCGTCACATTCCTTTGCGAGTGGACTTGCCGGGTTCGCTGTCACAGCAACCCGCTTCCTTGCCACCCGTTTGATCCGTCTCGCCAGTTGGAGATTAGCCCGTGTTCTGCCGCTAACAGAAGTTATGAAAACAGTCTTGCCAAAAGCCAGTTCTGGATATTGCTGAAGCTCGTAGGGGTCAGCGGCGCGAGCCAGTCCGCTTGAGAGGTAGCATGCAAAGAGTGAGCATGCGAATGAGTCTCCCGACCCGGTGAAGATCATGGCAGAATGACGTTGTAGATGTCCGCCTTGTGCTCCAATCTCGTTGGCGAAGACTCGGAGCTCTTCAACCTGGCCCCGTAGCTGTTCCTCCATTACATCAAGAGAGGAGCTTCTACTCTGCCTTCTCTTCGCGCTGTCTATAGACGCCACCCGAGTAGGTCCATTTCTTGCCGCACTCTTTACACTCAAGATTGAATCCCGTCCGCCATCCGTCTGAGCTTCGTATCTCACCGGTGATAACTAACTCTCCCCGGCAAGAGCAACGGGGAACTATCCTCGACAGAGAACTCGCCCATCCAGCTCCGCTAGTACAAACGGCTCAGGTTTCTTCCTCCTCGTATCATAACAAATATCCTGCTCCAATCGCAAAGTCTCGAAAAAATGTGCGAAGAGTGTATCGGCAGAGGCGGTATTCTTATATGCCTTGCCCCTTGCCACGTACCACATGGGAGTTCGAAGGATCCGAGGATCGTAAAATCCAGGATATTCGAAAACCCGGTAGCGTGAAGAAAAATATCGTATAAGGTCATGGTGGCCTTCGGCGAACAGACATTCACTTTACTTAGCGAAGAGGCGCGGGGGCGCGGAATAACCATCCAGGAGCTTCTCCGAGCGGTAGTCATACCAGACTGGTTCAAAGCCAAGTACGAACCTATCCCCAGACACAATCCGATTTCGGATAGAAGGGTGAGAGAAGAGGAGCCCGTACCGCCGAATTCCCTCTCCAACAAGCTCAGATACTAGTTCCAGCTGCCACATTTCCTTCTTTTTCACTCTAGTCGAGGCATTGTTCTTCCGTGACTCTATCTGCTAAGGAATCTTGCCCCTATAGTTCCAAGCAATATGCGAAAACGTCCAATCACGACGGGTATCGTCGTAAACCCTTCGACATGCAGAATAGCAGCGGAATGGCGAATCCCAACATGTTTGCCGTCCGAACTTTGCGTGGAGCCTTCCCCAGCCCCTCTGTTAGGCCAGTCGGGCAACTAACAACGAGTCTCGGTATGACCCCTCGTTGATCTCGACAAGAAGGTTGTGTCCGATGTGTAAATCGGAGAGAATCACACTCTGGATGGGAGGATATACTGGGGCAATGTACCGGTGTCCGGACTGCGGCTACGTGGGACCGCTAGTCATAGAGACGAGCGACGACCTGCCGAAAAATGAAGACAAAGAAGATCAGGAATAACAATACGTCTTGTAAGAAGTCCTCAAGCCGATTCCGACGACGAACGATATGTTCTCTTCAGATGAGAGCCATTTCTCTGCCCGCCTTTTCAAACGCGTCAGTAGCCTCGTCAAGATCCTTCTTGGTGTGCGCGCTGGTCACTATAGTTCTGATTCTTGCTTTATCCTTCGCGACCATCGGGTAGACGATCGGGAGGACAAAGACACCTAGCTTGAACATGCTGTCAGCAAGCTTGCGAGCCTTCCCGCTTTCGCCCACCATCACGGGGGTTATCGGAGTCTCGCTGTTTCCAGTATCAAACCCGAGATCCTTCAATCCTTTCTTGAAATAGCGCGTATTGTCCCAGAGCTTCTTCACAAGCCCAGGACTCCTCTGCACCAGCTGGATAGCAGCAATACAAGCACCCGGCACAGAAGGCGGCTGGGACCCAGACAGGAGATAGCTGCGCACCTTGTTCTGAAGATAACTGCACAGAACCTTCGATCCGACAACGTAACCGCCAACGCAGCCGAAAGCTTTCGAGAATGTTCCCATGTCAACATCCACCTTCCCCTCTAAGTGGAAATGATTGGTGATTCCGCGTCCGTTTTCTCCCAATACCCCATCGCCATGAGCGTCATCAACATACGTAATCGCTTGGCGCTCCGTTGCCAGATCCACTATATCCTTCAGCGGCGCTATGTCGCCGTCCATGCTGAATACTCCGTCCGTGATGATGAGAACTCTCCGAAAATGGTCCGTGTCCTGCAGCTGCTTCTCCAAGTCATTCATGTCTTTGTGTTTGTAGACGCGCCTCGCAGCTTTCGTCATCCGACAGCCATCTATTATGCTTCCATGGTTCAGCTCATCACTGACTATGATGTCCCGCTCATCAACTAGGGAGAGGATCGTCCCCGCGTTGGTGGCGTAGCCCGACTGGAACGTGATCGAAGCCTCCGCGCGGCGATAATCAGCCAGAACCTTCTCCAGTTTCAGGTGCAAGTCCATCGTCCCAGCAATAACTCGAACAGAACCTGAGCCTGCTCCGTACTTTCTTGTCGCTGCAATAGCGGCCTGTTTCAGCTTGGGATGATTGGCCAAGCCGAGATAGTTGTTGGAACACAATACCAGCACGTTCTTGCCATCAACCTTCGCGCGAGGCGCCGAAGGGCTCTGCAGCGTTCGAATCCGCCAGAGAAGATCATCCCTATCGAGACCTTCCAGTTCACTCCGAAGACTATCAAGAAGCGGCTCCCTCTGTAGCCCTGATTGCTGGCTCATGGCTAGATGAACCTCCTCGCGAGCTATGTAAAACGCTTTACGACCCGATGAGAAGACAAGCACATCCCGGACTGGCAATAATGTTTTACACCTCATCATAACGCGCGTGGAAGCGAGTCCGAGGAACCTGTCAAGAGACAAGATGCACGCTGTCGTAAAGACCTCGCCAGGTCCCGGAGCGGTCTACGAGCCCTGGCCTTCTCCCACAAAACCCGGTCTTAGGGATATTCTGGTCCGGGTCGAAGCAACATCGATCTGCGGCACCGACATGCAGATCTATGACTGGCACGAACTCATGGCCCACCGGGTCAAACCACCCCTAGTGATGGGTCATGAGTTCGCCGGAAAGATCGTTGAGGCGGGAAAGGAAGTCTCAGATCTTAGAGAAGGAGACATAGTCTCTGGAGAGACCCACATCAACTGCGGAAAATGTTTCCAGTGCAGGACAGGCAACGGCCACATCTGCGAGAGAATGCTTCTACGGGGGGTCGATACTGATGGTTGCTTTGCCGAGTATCACATGCTCCACGAGCAGAGCGCCTGGCTTAACGACAAGAAGATTCCGATAGAGACGGCTTCTGCTCAAGAACCTCTCGGCAACGCTGTACATGCAGCGTCCGCGGCGGAGATTCCAGGAAACAGAGTCGCCGTTTTTGGTTGCGGGCCGATCGGAGCCTGTCTCATCGGACTATGCAAATCATTCGGCGCGAGCAAGATCTTCGGCATCGACATAGTCGACTATCGGCTGAACCTGGCAAAGACAATGGGAGGAGATGTTCTCATCAATGGATCACAAGAGAATGTCGTAAAAAGGATCATGGATTCGACGGATGGTCGAGGCGTCGATGTCTTCTTCGAAATGTCCGGTGCCCCTCCCTCATTCGAGGAGGGATTCAAGGTCCTACGGCCCGGGGGAACCGCGATACTGTTCGGACTCCCAGCGAAGAACGTCGAGATGGACGTTGCAAACTGGATAGTCTTCAAGGACGCTCATATCCGCGGGGTCTTCGGGCGTCGACTCTGGAATACGTGGTACAAAACGGCGGAGGTCTTGAAGGCGGGAGAAGTCGATCTTTCTAAGGTGATTACTCACAGGTTCGCTCTGGAAGAGTTTGCTGAAGCATTCACTCTCATGAAATCAGGGCATTCCGGAAAAATCGTCATGTATCCCAACAGGAAACCTCCCTCCAGTTGACCGTCAGAGCTGACGATCTGTTGCTTAGGAGACGAGACCTTTCTTTTCCAGGCTCTCGAAGGCGACTCTAAACCAAGGCGTGTACCTGTCTGGGTGCTTTTCTAGGTCTTCCCTGAGTTTGGCTGGAGTCGTCCACTTCCAGTCATCGATCTCTTCCGGGTTTGGCTTTGGGACGCCGTCAAACTTTCCGGTGAACACATGATCGAACTCGTGCTCGGTAAGCTTGCTCTCGGGGTCTGTCGCTTTGTAGATGAAGCTGAACGCCTCGTGTAGGTTTGTGTCGAATCCGAACTCTTGCTTCAGTTTTCTGTGTGCCGCCTGTTCGAGTTCTTCGCCCTTACGTGGGTGGCTGCAGCAGGGATTAGTCCAGAGGTTGCGAAAATGGTGCTTGGCGTTCGCCCGGAGTTGGAGCAGGACTTCCCCCTTAGAATTGAAGACGAATATTGAGAATGCCCTGTGAAGTTTGCCGCCCTGGCTATGTGCGCTCATCTTTTCTTCGTATCCTATGGGACGGTCTTTCTCATCTACAAGGATCACGGTTTCCGTCATGGTAGTTCTCGTCCCGTCTATCTCGACTTAGTAGTGTCACGTATTTACGGGTGAGTGTACGGGTGCCGCATTATCGTTTCTTTGGATCTATGGCTTGAGCTTCCTTCTGTCTGTTTTTCACGATCTCCCCAGCTATGTTCTTCAATACTACTGGTCTCGGTCCTGTTTTCTTGATAGCGACGTAGCCCGTCTTCTCCCAGGGAGACTTTGACAGAGCGGCTTTCTCGGTAGTCTCGGGCGAATATCCGAGGGTCATGGCGGCCTGCCAGACTTCCTTTGCGCTGGGTTGTTTGACTGCTCGCGAGACGGGAAGCCTTCGTCCTTCGCCTCTCGTCTTCGAGCTATCGAGGTGTGCTGGCCATACTATGAGAAATCCGGGGCGCTTCAACCGCCCGACCTCTTCGCCTAATTACTTTTGGGTTTTCTCTAAGAGAATTGCGTTGATTACCCCGTCTTGTCCCGGCCGAGATGTTACTCGTGCTTGGCCGAGTTCTGTCTCAACGATTGCACCCTTCGTGATGACGCCTCTCCTCTGATAGTCCACATTTGCAGGGTTCCTAATGACACGGAGAAGCTTGGACTTTGAACTCTTACCCGAGGCCTTGTCTGTTACGACGGCCGAGTCGGCTGCGGCGAGACGTACTTTCAAGCCTCCGCCGCGGGTCCCGACCCATCTCTTCTTCGCAGGACCAAGGGTCGTCTCGGTAGGCTCTGAGCCTGCTTCGTAGGCTCGTTTTCCCCTCCATGCACGCTTGGTTCCGCCGGTGGGTTTTTTCTTGTATTGGCTACCGTGACTCTGGGGCATTGAACACTACCGGAGATGGGCTGGGCTCTGGCATAATTAACCGTTCCTCCAAGGAACTGTCGCAGCTAGAATCTTTGCAGTTTTTTGTCCCCGAGGTAACCGAATCTTTATCTGTTCGGGACCGCTTTCGCTTTTCAAATTCGAGGCGCATGCGAGAGAATGCCGAACTATTGCTTGGAGTGCGGTGGCAACCTAAGTTACGACTCCGCAATCAAGCAATATGCGTGCAAGAGCTGTGGACTGACGTTCACACAGCAGGATCTTCTTCAGGGTCGTGAAAAAATGTTTCAGAGCCAGGAGACTGTTGACGAGGAGAAGAAGCGCCGCCAGAAAGAGTATCTTAAATGGTGGCTAAGCGACAAGAAGAAACCCTAGTAGTCCAAGGTAGCAACAAGTCCGGACTATCAGCGAAATCAGCCACAGGCTTTATTCCCGATCCATTCCCGACTCGTACCTGAACCAACCCTGGGCCACTCAAAACCGAACAGCATCGTTGATGTTATTCTTGAAGGCTGGAGGCGCGGAGCCCGGGGACCTCTACCCCAAATAAGCGCTCTTCAACTTCTCAATGCACTCGTTCTAATCGAAAGGGAAGGCCCACTCGGAAGGAGAGCTCTCTCCCAGGCTCTGCACATCAAAGACGGCATAGCTCGAGGACTGATGGAAAGGCTCGCTGAGAGCAAGGTCGTTTCAGTTACCGAGAGTGGGGTCCAGCTTTCCAAACTGGGAAAGCAAAGCCTTCACAAGCTTCTTCGCCAACTATCTATCAAGAAGATCCTCCCCCTCCCAGAGTCGGATCTCGTCATAGGTAGCACGGCGATGAGCATACACGTCATCGGAGCATACAGGCCCGGCATGACAGGAATCCCTCAGAGGGACGAAGCAATCAAGGCAGGTGCCGAAGGCACAATCACCGTAGCGGCGATGGGTAGAAAACTGGTAATTCCTCCAGACAACAAAAACCTCGCCGATCTCGCTCCTAGGGAGAACGCTCGCCTCCGTGAGGGGTTTGAACCATCAGACAAGGATCTCGTAGTAATCGGATTTGGGAAAGACTCGTCACGTGCGCTCGCCGGGGCCCTCGCAGCCGTCCTTTCTCTTCAAGAACGGTAGGGGCGAGTCTCGTCGAGAAAGAAGCATTCCGTGGAGCCTACCGGCGAGATCATATCCATCGGGAACGAGCTCCTGATAGGGCACACGCTAGACACGAACTCGCATTGGCTCGCGATACAGCTCAACCGTCGCGGATGGGTCCTACAGCGAGTCACACAGTTACGAGACTCGCTAGAGTCGATCGCGTCCGGAGTCCGTGATGCGGTTCTGAGAAAACCTCTCGTTCTCATAACCCTAGGAGGTCTGGGTCCGACCTATGACGACATGACACTCGCGGGGATAGCTCGAGCTCTCCACAAGCCTCTGAGGTTGAACAGAGAAGCCTTACGGCTCGTGGAAGAGCACTATCGCAGACTCGAGACCCGGCCCAAGCTCACGAAGTATCGGACGAAGATGGCCACACTTCCCCGAGGGGCCACGCCCCTGCCGAATCCTGTTGGCACAGCCCCAGGAGTGATGATGAAGGAATCCTCCACGACGATATTCTCCCTGCCCGGTGTGCCGTCTGAGATGAAGGCGATCTTCCGAACCTCTATTGCGCCATTCCTCACAACGTTCGGGGTGAACCGCCCAAGAGAGTTTCAGTTGAAGATCGCGGGCATCATAGAGTCCGCTCTGGCCCCGATTCTCGACGAGGCTCGTCGAGCATATCCTGGACTGTACCTTAAGTCTCATCCTAGAGGAAGGGAGACTGGACCCAGGCCGCTGATCCTGCTTCACATATACAGTACTCGACCTGGGTCGATGGAGGAGGTTGCCCGAGCTGCCGGGCATGTCATTCGGCGGATTTCCGGTTCAATCAGAAAGGAACGCTTGTGACAATCGCTGAGAACGCTATAGAAGTCTTGATCTTATTCGCTGGCCACTTCGACCAGTTCGTCTGCTGATCGGTTGCTCAACTCGGCGAGGTTCATGATTCCCCCGGTCAGGCTCTGGGCCACCACACCCTTCTTTGTCAGTATCTCTGCGGCCCGGAGGGAAGTGCCACCTACCATACACACCAGAAGGGTCCTTGACCTACCCTTGGGGAGGAGTTCGCTGATTCCTTCAGGGATAGCCTCTCGCACAATTAGTGCTTGAACGTCTTGCACCTTCGCAACCTTCACCTTGTCTTTGTCGCAGCCGAGGGTCGAGGCTACGAGCTCGATGCCCGCCTCTCTGGGCACAAACATTGCATGAGTCCAGATAACCCGGTCGTAGGTTGATGCATTGGAGGATACTGCATCAACGTTTGTCTCCAGGCTGTCGGGAATCCCAGTCGGGACCTCGAGCGTTGTCGTATATTTCTGAGGACCGTCGGCTATGATGACTACGAACTTGTTACCTGCGCCGTAGTTTATCATCTGCAGGCATGAGTACAAAGCCAGCGCGCCGCTCTCCCCGATCCCGTATCCTCTGCCAGCGAAGAATTTGAGAAGTCGTTTTGCGGCTTCAAAATCGACCTCGTGCTCCCCACCATACAATTCGGGCTGGTAGAACTTCAGCCCGGCAGCCTTGTCTTTGGTTCTAATGCCAGCAACCTCTTGATTGAAGAGGGGGAAGACGACATGCACGGATTTGCGCCTGTACTTCGTCTGGACGTATTTTGCAATTCCGGTTGATGTCCCGCCGGTTCCGAATGCGGTTAGTATCTTGAACTGGTCCAGTGAGTGTCTTTGAGCCTTGAGCTGCTCGTCGATCTCAGCAGCCGTAATGGTTTCGTGAGATTTTACGTTCAGCTCGTTGTCGTACTGTTCGGGGCAGAACCCGTCATAGATCCTGGCCAGGAGCTTGGCCAGGTTGATGATATCCTGTCTTGCGAGCAGCTCTTCTGCTTGGGATCGTGCCTTGTCGAAGGCTCGAACGTCCAGTCCGATCTGTGCTAGCTGGCCGCGAAGGTTTGAGGCAGCAGCCTTCGCCACGATCATGTTCTGGTCGAGTTTGAGTCCGGGCGCTGGGCAGATGTCAACATCCAGGTTGATGGATCGCACTCCCTCGCCCTTGAGCTCTTCTAGTACGCCGCCCTGGAGCTTCCTCGAGACGAGAGCGACTACTTCGATTCCAAGCTTTCCCGCCATCCCTAGGGCGAGTCCGAAATTGCCCGAGGTGGCTTCGAAGATCGTCTGACCGGTCCTGAGCTTTCCGGTGCGGATAGCGTTCCTGAGGATCTCCACTGCCGGGCGGACCTTGACAGAGCCGCCAAATATCTGGGAGTCGAACTTGGCGAAAACACGGGACGTCTCCGTTGGGAGGTTGAGTCCGTACTCGACCCTGGCGCACTCGGACAACGTACCCGTAATATCGACTAACGGAGTGGGATTGACAATATGACCAGACTGGGACGGGTGGGGGGTCTTGTTCCAGATCTCCTCGTCGAATCTGGCGAGGAGGTCTTTGTCGATATTCGGTGTCAGAGCCTCTTGCAACCTTTTGTGCAGAGTTCTAGGGGATACGGCTTTATATAACGTATGTCATACGCGCGTTCATGAGCGGGACGTACCGTGCCCCCGAGGTTCCCAGCGAACGGATTACCGGCGAATTCGTCAGGGACGAATTGTTGAGGTGTTTCGAGAGCGCCAACAGGGAGTTCCTCACCCTCCTCAAACAACCGGTGGCCGACGACGTATTGAAGATGCAGGTCAAAGAGTTCGTCAGCGGAGTGTTCCAGAACTGCGGTGTAAGCTATGTCCATCCTACCAAGACGGGGATATTGACGGCGATTGCCGAGTGCAAGAGCAACGCCGAGAAGATGATGGGTCCAAAAGGAGCAGACATTATTCATCATCACTATGCCGAGATGATGAAGCTCGTTGACCGGTTGCCTGCGGATGGAACCCGTGCGTCTCCAGACATGATTCGATTATAGGCTAATTAGGGACCACCCAAATCCCCCGTCCGTAAGGATATCCTTCACATGGCAGAGAAGCCGGGTTTCATGGTCAACCCGATCCTGTTCATCATAGTAGCCGGGCTGTCCATCCTCTTCGTATCAGCCTTACTCTACCAGATCCTTGGCTCCCGCTAGACTCTGCGCCATTTCAAGCGGTATAGCCCCAAAAACAGCGCGATCCCCCATGGTCCTTGTAGACGCCAAACGACGTAAATCGTAGAAAAACCAAACCCGGCATCAGCCCCGTCAGCGCAAAGACGTCGGACGGCGACGAAAAAATACGTTCTCCTTCTAGGAATAAGCATGCTTTAGCACCCCCAGGGGGGGCTCAAGTTCTCCCCGGAATTCTCTGAAACTCTCAACCGAGCCAGTCTCAAAACCATTAGTAATCCATCTATGCCCCAGAACAACGCCCTTGGAACAGACCCAACAGCCAGTCCACACCCCACGCACGGTCAAGCTCGACCGGATAATCGACGAGACGCCCTCAATCCGCTCCTTCTGGTTCAGCGACACAAGCCTCCACCACGCCAACCCCGGCCAGTTCGCCATGGTCTGGGTCCCAGGCATCGACGAAGTACCGATGAGCGTCCTAGCCATCCATGGAAAGAGCGAAGCAGGAGTCGTCATCAAGAAGGGAGGACCTGTCAGCACAGCCCTCTGGGAGAAGAAGGTCGGGGACATATTCTTCGTCAGAGGACCCTACGGACACCCCTTCAGCGTAGGCCACCACCACAAACTCCTCGTCGTAGGCGGAGGTACGGGCCTGGTCCCCCTCCTCTCCCTACTAGTCCACTTCCGAGGCCGCGACGTGACACTGATAACCGGAGCCAGAACCTCAAGCGAACTCCTCTTCAAAGACTGGCTAATAGCAGACAGCAAGGAACACCAGTTCAAACTCATCTTCGCAACCGACGACGGAACCTACGGGGAGAAGAACCAGGTACCGAAGGTGGCGGAGGAGATTCTAGGAAAAGAACGATTTGACGCGGTATACACATGTGGACCCGAGCCGATGATGAAGAAGATCTACGACCTAGCGACGAAGATGCACTGCCACATCCAGGTCAGCCTCGAAAGAGTCTTCAAATGCGGCGTCGGGATATGTGCTGCCTGCGTGATCGGACCATATCTCGTCTGCCACGATGGGCCTGTGTTCTCCGAGATAGAGCTTAGCGGAATGCCAGAGTTCGGACATACGCGACGGGACCTGTCTGGAAAGAAAGTCCCGCTCAACACCTCACACTAAATCGGCGCCCTCTACCGAGAAGGACGAAGCGTTAATTAACGCGGTCCAGCCTTCCCCTCCCAGTAACTCAGGAGAGCAAGACTCACGCCAACTCACGGCTCATTGACCAAGGCAGGCAAGGTCAGACAACAGACTCCAAAGATAGCGGCTCAGAACAAGACAAGCATCCCGCCGCGTGAGCGGGTGCGCAGGAACGCGCAGAAAAGGTTCGTGCTAGGCAGAAAACCCGGCCAGAACTATATCCGAGTCTAACCCTCTTCTCCGTCTAGTCAGATCATTTCTACAAGCTAGCCAAGCTCTCGCGCGAATCGACAGAATTTATAGTCGAGCTACCTGCTGAGACAAAGCCGAACCAATACCAGCACGAGAATTCAAATTGTCTCTCATAATCGATGCTCTTCTAGGAGCCCAATCAGTCTTCATCTTCCTCTTCGCCGGCTACGAATATCTCACCCTGATGCACTTTCCCTCGCTGCCCACCAGCGCCAATGATTCCTCCAGCTCACCCTTTGTCTCGATAATTCTCCCCGTCCGAAATCAGGCCAGGACTGTCGCTGAATGCGTCAGATCCCTGGTCTGGCTATCGTATTCTAACAAAGAGATTATCATCGTTGATGGAGCTTCGACAGATGCTACGAGAGATGAGATAGCCAGTTTCAATGGACGGGTTACACTCGTCGAGGAGGAACCCCTTCCACCCGGCTGGGTCGGGAAAAACTGGGCCTGCCATCTTGGCTACAAGAAATCGAGAGGCGAACTATTACTATTCACAGACGGCGATTCGGTCCACGCCACAGACAGCCTGACAAGAGCCGTGAATTATCTACAAGTTGAGAACGCGGATCTAGTTACGCTTGCTCCAGCCACGATCCTCCGAAGCTTCTGGGAGAAGCTCCTCCAGCCACCCATCTTCCTCCTGATAATGATCCTGGTCGGAGGCAAGCTGGTTAACGACGACCGGCGGGGAAACGCGATCGGAAACGGACAGTACATGCTCTTCCGCAGAACAGCCTATGAGAAGCTGGGCGGACATGCAGCCGTCCATGACAAGATCGTCGAGGATTACACCCTCGCGAGACTCTTGAAGAGAGCGGGCGGTAGACTCAGGTTTGTCACGGCCCAGGACTCACTGGCAGTCAGAATGTACGCGAGCCTAGCCGAGATCTGGAAGGGATGGAGGAAAAACTTCTACACTGTCTCCGAAAAACACATGTTGAGAAAGGCTCTCACGAGAATCATACTGATGTTCACATTTCTCGTACTCCCATTCGCCGTCCTAGTCTACGGGATCACTCTCGCCCCAACAAACCTGCTCAATCCTTACCTTATTGCTGGAGCTTTCATGTCCTTCCTACTATGGCTTGGAATAATCATCCTTGACCGATCGATAGACGTCCCCTCAACCTATGCCCTGCTTTTTCCCGTCGCAATACTCGTCTACATCGCTATCGGAATCGACTCCACGATTCGAGGCTCACTGGGCTACGGGTTCTCCTGGAAGGGACGCACCTACGGCAGACCAACAGAAAGACAGTTAGAGCCTACACAGGTGCAAGTTGAGACTGTCTAAGGTCGCGAGAAGATGAGCGGGGTCGCCGGGCAGGTCTCCACCGAGATCCTTGAAAGACTGTTAAGCCTAGAAAACCCTTCTAGGGATGACGTCAACAGACTAAAGATTGAAGTCTGCAGGAAATACAGGTCGCCACTTGTCCCTGCAAATTCTCAGATTCTCAAGCTAATCTCCGAATCTCTTCTCCCCAAGTTGGGGCCACTCCTGATCGACAAACAGGTCCGTAGCCTCAGCGGCGTTACAACTGTTGCGGTGATGCCTAAACCTTACGGCTGTCCGCATGGAAAATGCACATACTGCCCTGGTGGACCCGATGAAGGGGTGCCCAGGGCCTACACTGGCAAGGAGCCGGCAGTCATGAGGGCTCTCGAATCCGGCTACGACCCCTATCTCCAAGTCGAAAGCAGACTTCGTCAACTCCGAGGAATGGGTCATCCTGTCGACAAAGTCGAACTGATCCTCGTTGGCGGCACTTTCCCATTCATGCCTCACTCCTACCAAGAGGACTTCGTGAAACGGTGTCTGGACGCTCTCAACGGCGAGGACTCTGGGTCGCTGGATGAGGCGAAGGTGCGCTCGGAGAATGCTCGGATCAAGAATGTGGGCATCACGATCGAGACCCGCCCCGACTGGTCCCGCAGAGGCCACGTCGATCATATGCTCTCAATGGGAGTCACCAGGGTCGAGATCGGGGTCCAGACACTCTACGACGATGTTTACGAGAGAATCCACCGAGACCACAGGGTCGCGGATGTGGTCGAGGCAACACGAACACTGAAGGATTCAGCTCTAAAGGTAGGATACCATATGATGCTAGGACTGCCCGGCTGTGATCCAGAGCGTGACTTGGACGCGTTTCGAAGGATCTTGGAGAGCCCGGATTTCAGACCGGACATGCTGAAAATCTACCCATGCCTTGTAACACCTGGAACGCAGCTGTACGAGGAATGGAAGAAGGGCGAATACAAACCATACTCGACGGAGCAGGCCGCACGTCTGATCGTGGAGATAAAGCGACTAATTCCTCCTTGGGTCAGGATCATGAGGATTCAGCGCGAGATTCCCGCTCCAGGCATAGCGGATGGGGTAATGAATGGAAACCTCCGCCAGCTCGTCCAGGAAGAACTCGCCCGCCGTGGTATCGCATGCCGCTGCATAAGGTGCCGCGAAGTCGGGCAGCATGCCATGAGAAACACTCCGAGCCCACTTACCGAGAATATCAGACTTCAGCGAATAGTCTACGAGGCGTCGGGAGGCACAGAGATCTTTCTTTCCTTTGAGGATCCCAAACTCGATATTCTTGTTGGGTATGTCCGTCTGAGAATTCCGGGCGAAGAGGCTCACCGAACAGAAATCAAGGACCAGAACGCTGCAATAATCCGAGAGCTCCACGTCTTCGGCCAGACGGTGCCGGTTGGGGCAAGGAACGAGTCAGCCTACCAACACAGAGGCTACGGTACCAGACTGATCACTGAAGCAGAGAGAACAGCCGCCGAAGACTACCAGAGGACCAAGATGGTCGTGATAAGCGCGCTCGGAACCAAGAACTACTACTCTCGATTTGATTACAGACACGACGGGCCCTACATGTCGAAACGCTTCAACTAGAGAATATCCTTAACCCTCCTCTGAGTCGTTCCCGCTTCATGTCGGTCTCGGAGCTCGAAGGATACCATGGAGAAATCCTTCGCAGGTTGAAGGGTGCCAACGCCAAAGTCGGAGACATAGTGCGAATAACCACGCGAACTGGAGAGGTTTTCGAAGGAGCGCTATTCCCACGCTCCGATGCGGACCCTAACCATATCGTCCTCAAGCTGAAAAACGGCTACAACGTCGGGATCCACTTCCAGCGGACGGAGAAGATTGAAGTTGTCGGAGGAGGCCAGAAACCCCACTTTACCAGACCATCTCCCCCACCGAAGCAACCCGGCCTTCCCAAAGTAGCAATCATCAGCACAGGAGGAACGATCGCGAGCAGAGTGGACTATCGAACTGGCGCCGTCCAGCCAGCTCTCACAGCAGCAGACCTGGCAAGCGTCGTCCCCGAACTTGCCAACATAGCAGAAGTCGAGGCCGACATACTGTTCAGCGAATTGAGCGAGAACGTCACACCATCGCAATGGAAGACTCTCGCAGAGGATATCTCCAGAAGAATAACCGAAGGAGTAAGCGGAGTCGTTGTAAGCCAGGGAACTGACACAATGCACTACACTGCGGCAGCCTTGAGCTTCGCGCTTCAACATATCCCCGTTCCACTCCTGTTGGTCGGAGCTCAGAGGTCTTCGGATCGTCCCAGCTCCGACGCCGCATCCAACCTGACCGGAGCCGTTGCGATGGCGGCCAACGCGGATCTCGGCGTGGTTGGAGTCACAATGCACCAAGACCTCTCGGACCGCTACATCATTGCACATAGAGGGACGAGGGTGCGAAAATGTCACACGAGCCGTCGAGACGCATTCAAGTCCATCAACTCGAATCCTCTCGCCCGTTACGATCTGCACACTCGACAGATCGAATATTTCGAGAGCCCTCCAAGACGAAGGTCAGATCACAATTTCAGCCTCAAACCGGCCTTCGACCATCACGCGTATCTCTTGAAATTCTACCCGGGCTTCGATCCTCAACTCATAGATGCAGCAGTCAAAGCCGGCGCCCGCGGTCTAGTACTGGAAGGGACTGGGCTTGGCCACGTGTCGAAATACTGCTATGACTCCATCCGGAACGCTGTGAAAAACGATGTTCCAATTTTCATGACATCCCAGACAATATGGGGAAGAGTCGACATGAACGTCTACGTCACGGGACGAGACCTGCTCAACCTCGGCGTTGTCCCCCTCGAAGATATGATCCCAGAGACAGCGCTTGTGAAACTCATGTGGGTCCTTGGCCAGACCAGATCCATAGACAAGGTCCACGGACTCATGCTCCAGCCGATAGCTGGAGAAATTACCGAGAGGACGGCAATAACGGAGGCGGCCTAAGCGTCCCAGAACTACTCGACGGTGGGTCTCAGAGTCGGACTCGAAGTACACAGGCAGCTGGACACTCGCCACAAGCTCTTCTGTGAGTGTCCAACAATCCTCTCGACAAAGCCGCCGACGCTCACACTCGAACGGAGGCTCCGACCAACACAGAGCGAGCTAGGCCAGGTGGATCCCGCGGCTCTCTTCGAGTTCAACAAAGGACGAGCGATCAATTACGAAGCCGACCCAGAAACAACATGCTTAGTCGAGCTAGACGAAGAGCCTCCGCACCAACTCGACCCTGAAGCAGTTGACATCGCGCTCACCATCAGCCTCCTCCTGCACGCTCGTCCGATGGACGAGGTGCATGTGATGCGCAAGGTCGTCATCGACGGCTCCAACACGACCGGATTCCAGCGCACAGCGATAATCTCGCTCAATGGCAAACTAGACGCGAACGGAAAAGAAATCCCGATTCAGCAGATATCACTAGAAGAGGATGCTGGACGGAAGACTGGGGAGAACAAGAACACGGTCATCTTTCGCCTTGACCGGCTTGGCGTCCCCCTCATCGAGATTGCTACCGGTCCGGTAATCAAAGACGCTCAGGAAGCAGGCAGAGTGGCCCTGGCGATAGGACAGGTGCTGCGGGCCACAAAGAAGGTGAAGCGAGGTCTCGGTAGCATAAGGCAGGACCTCAACGTGTCTATAGAGGAGGGCGCTCTCATCGAGATCAAAGGGGTCCAAGAACTCGACCTAGTCTCTAAAGCGGTGGAGCTTGAAGTTCAGCGTCAAACCAGTCTTCTACAGATCCGAGACGAGTTGAGGAGCAGAAAAGTCAAGCCGGCCGATCTCAAAGAGGACTTCCATGAACTTACACCGCTCGTATCTCGATCAGAATCCAAGATAGTCCAGTCAGCCCTGAAGCTAGGAGGAACTGTTCAAGGTGTCAAGCTACCAGGCTTCAGCGGCTTGTTGAAGAGAGAGCTGACGCCTGGAATCAGACTGGGGACGGAGATGGCGAAGCGGGCTGCTTACTGGGGGCGGGTTGCAGGAGTCTTCCACTCCGATGAGCTGCCAGGCTATGGAATAGGTCAGGCTGAGGTAGGCGGTGTCGCCAAGAAGCTTGAATGCGGGCCCAGCGACGCCTTCGTCATAATTGCGGACTCTAAGGAAAACGTGTTAGACGGACTGAAGGCCGTTGTCGAAAGAGCTAGAGAAGCAATAGCCGGAGTGCCAGAGGAGACGCGGACTGCCAACCCGGACGGTACCACATACTACATGAGACCGAGACCAGGCGCGGCCAGGATGTACCCGGAGACTGATGTGCCGCCGGTCCAGATCAGCTCCGATAGAATCAGGCAAATCGGAGACAACCTGCCACGAATGCCCGAGGACATCGCCAGAGAGATAGGGTCGAAATACGAGATCAGTCCAAAGCTCGCAGCTCAACTCGTCAACTCCGAATACCTAGACACCTTCGGAGAAATAACCGCCATCGGGAAGGACATTGCGCCAAGCTTCGTCGCGACCGTACTCACGGAATCGATGAGAAGCCTGGCTAGAGATCAGGTCCCTGTCGAAAATCTTGACGATACACATCTCAAGGAGGTTTTCCGGCTAGTGGCTGAAGGCAAGACTGCCAAAGAATCCGTCTTAGAGATCCTCAAATGGTTGGCCACGCATCCCACGGCAAACGCGGCGTCCGCCGTTGACCAGTTGAATCTCGGGATGATAGGTAGAGCGGAGTTGAAAGGCGTAATATCGAAGGTCTTAGAGTCACATCGGTCGTTAGTTAAGGCGAATGGAGCCAAGGCACTCGGGAAGATGATGAACTTGGTCATGGCGGAAGTCCGAGGCAGAGCGGACCCAAAGCTCGTCACCGAGCTGCTGCGGACCGAACTTGAACCAGACAGAGGTTGACGTCTTCGCCTCGTGACGGTCCGGACAAGACCTTGAGCCTCGAGATGGATGATCTCGACCGGAGAATCCTCCAGGCGTACCTGATGGACGGTAGACTATCCTACAGGCAGCTAGGCCACAAACTCGGAGTTTCTACGACCACGATCCAATCTCGAACGATCAAGCTGGAAAAGGCCGGAATCATACGGGGCTACTCGGCAATCTACGACCATGAAAAGATAGGATTCCAGCTGACCGCTATAACAGAGGTCTCGGTCGCCAAGGGAAAGCTGCTGGAGCTCGAGCGGGAGGTAGCAAAGATGCCACAGGTCTTGGCTGTCTACGATGTCACGGGTCTGACCGATGCTATTGTGATCGCCAAGTTCAGGAGCCGCGAGGACTTGAGCAGATTCACAAAGGCACTATTGGCGATGCCTTTCGTGGAACGGACGAATACCCACATTGTTCTAACGACGGTCAAAGAAGACTTCAGGTTACTGTGAGCTAGAATTTCCGAGTGGCAAGTTTCAGCTCGGCCGCATCCTTCTTCAACACTTCCTCCGCTTCGACGGGATTTCTCAAGTGGTCTTGGATAATCTGCACCAGAGCGCTTCCTACTATGGCTCCGTCTGCGCCGGCCCTCATCAAGGTCCTAACGTGGTCTGGTGTGGAGACGCCGAACCCTGCTGAAACCGGGGTTCTATTCTTGTTGATGGAGGTTACTCGCTTGAGGGATTCCAATGCCTGTGGGCTCAACGTCTTTCGTGGACCTGTCACACCGTAGAGAGATACTAGATAGAGAAATCCGGTTGTCTTTGCGAGGATCTGTCTCAACCTTGTCTCTGGAGTGTTTGGTGCCGCAAGAAGAATACTGTCGATGCCGTATTTCGAGGCTAGCCCGTGGAATTGGGGCTCAGCGTTGGCCGGGACGTCTGGAACCACCACTCCGCTCACGCCGGACTTGCTAGCCATTTGGAAGAAGCGTTCAGCTCCCATCGCGAGAATGGGGTTGCAGTATGTGAGAAGAATAACGGGTAGGTCGTGTTGGTCAGAAAACTCTCCTGTTAGTGACAGGATTTTCTTTGGAGTAATGCCTGCGCCCAAGGCTCTCTGGCTCGAGGCTTGAATCACCGGCCCATCGGCGATCGGATCAGAGAAAGGGATGCCAATCTCGACGATATCTGCTCCTCCTTCGACTAGTGCTGAGGCGTTGGCGGAAAATTCTTCGGGAGTTGGGTCCCCTCCGGTCAAGTATGCGACCAGCGCACCCTCTCCTCGGGATCGGAGTTCCTCGAACTTGGAGGCTATAGGATGCTCATTGTATGAAGTGTCTTGCAGCTATTTCCACGTCCTTGTCGCCACGTCCTGAGAGGTTCACGATGATAGAATCCTTAGTGGGATACTCCTTCGCCAGCCTGAAAGCATAGCTCAGCGCGTGGGCAGGCTCCAGTGCGGGCATTATCCCCTCTTGAGTCGATAGTCTCTTGAACGCGTCCAACGCATCATCGTCCGATACTGCCCTGTACTTTACTCTCCCAGTGCTCTTGAGATAGGCATGCTCTGGTCCAACAGCCGGGTAGTCCAGGCCCGCTGAGATGCTCCTAGTGTTCTGGACCTGGCCGTTCTTGTCTTGTAGGAGATAGGTTAGCATGCCATGAAGGACACCCTCACTGCCCGCTACCAGTGCCGCTGCATGATGACCTGGTTGGATGTCTTGCCCTCCCGCTTCGACTCCGTAAAGGTCTACTTCGAGATCATGGAGGAAGTGGTGGAAGATTCCCATGGAGTTACTTCCGCCCCCAACACAGGCGATTATCGCGCTGGGGAGTTTGTCTTCTCGTGCGAGGATCTGCTGTCGGGCTTCCCTCCCGATGATGCTCTGAAAGTCGCGGACCATGGTCGGGTACGGGTGGGGTCCCACGGCGGAGCCGAGCAGGTAGTAGGTGTTCTCTACGTTGGTTACCCAGTCCCTGAGGGACTCGTTGATTGCGTCTTTGAGGGTTCTTGAGCCCGAGTCTACCGGGTGGACTTCGGCACCCAGCAATTTCATCCGGTAAACGTTGAGCTTCTGCCTTTCCATATCTTCGCGGCCCATGTATATCTCGGATTGTAGACCGAGAGCGGCGCATGCCATGGCCGTTGCAACGCCGTGCTGCCCAGCCCCTGTTTCCGCGATGACTCTCTTCTTTCCCATTCGTCTGGCGAGGAGAGCTTGTCCCAGCGTGTTGTTGATCTTGTGTGCTCCGCCGTGAAGGAGGTCTTCTCTCTTCAGATAGATCTTTGCGCCTCCGAGATTCCTTGTGAGGTTCCGAGAGAGATAGAGTGGCGTGGGGCGTCCTGCGTAGGATTCCAGCAGATTCCTGAGTTCTTTCTTGAAGGATGGATCTCGTGAGTATTCGTCATACGCTTCTTCAAGATCCTGCAACGGCTTCATCAGGGTTTCTGGCACGTATTGGCCGCCGTACTTGCCGAACCTGCCGCGGGGTTGTATAGGGGCTTTCTTGCTCTTCATGAGTTTACGAGTTCCCTGACTTTCTGCTCGAGGTTTGAGGACTTCATTATGCAGGTTCCAACGAGAAAAGCTTGGGCGCCTGCTGTCTTCAGCCGTTTTATGTCGGCTACGGTTTCTATTCCGCTTTCGGAAACTACGGGAGCGCTAACGGGTTTGGTTTCTGCAAGAACTCTTTCTGTGGTGTCAAGGTCGACTTGGAAGCTGGAGAGGTTGCGGTTGTTTATTCCGTAGAGGTCTGGCTGAAGGGTTCGCACCTTTTCGAACTCAGAGGGCGTGTTGGCTTCGACTAGTACTTCGAGGCCTAAGCCTCTGGCTTCCTGCATCATAGTGGTAATATCAACACCCGTTAGACCTGCGCTGAAAAGTTCCGATATCAGGACGACCGTATCTGCTCCAAGTCTTGCGGCTGCTCTCAACTGTCGTGGGGATACGATGATGTCCTTCATTATCAAAGGCACAATCACACTCCGCGCCACTTCCGACAGAATGTTGAGGCCGCCCTTGAAACTTACGGGGTCGGTGATTATGGATAGCCCGCAGGCTCCGCCCGCTAGCATTTCTTTCGCGATTCTTACCGCTGGTTCATAGTCACGTATTTTTCCGGATGACGGAGAGGCATATTTTATCTCGGCGATAATGGGGGTCTTCCCGCTTGCTCTTACTGCCCGGATCAGGCTTTTGCGTCTTCGGCTTATCGCACTAACTGTGTCATAATATCCGGCGCCGACCCTTTCCCGGGCAAGTTCTGACAGTTCGGCTAAGCGGTCTGGCAATCGTTATGCCAGACTATCTATGCGCTGAGTACTTCCGCCCGAGAATTCAACCATGTCTTGTAGCGTCCCCAATGCGGCGCCTTCGCTGATGATGTTGCTTGCGATCTCTATTCCATCAGAAAAGTCATGAGCTTTCTCGGTTAGGATAAAGGCGGCAGCGGCGTTTGCCATCACCGTCTGGACGCGAGGATCGTCCCTACTCATCTTTCCGGACAGAATACGGCTAGTGAGGCGTGCGTTCTCTTCTGGGCAAGAGCCGCCCAGCTCCCGAGGCTGCGTCCTCTTGAAACCTAGATCTTCGGGTTCAATCTCATCTAGAACAAAGCTACCGTTAGTTGCGTGGAGAATCTCAGTCTTGCCTGTCAGAGATATTTCGTCAACGCCGTCTAGGCCGTGAACTGTCATTACAGATCTGGCTCCAAGATTGAGAGCGGCTCTAGCCATGGGTTCGAGTAGATCTAGGTCGCACACTCCCAATAGCTGGGCATTGGCGCCTGCGGGGTTGGTCAAGGGGCCGAGGATATTGAAGACCGTTCGTACTCCGATCTCCCTCCTCACCGGACCTACGTTCTTCATCGCCGGATGAAAATTTGGGGCATACAGGAACCCGATTCCCACCTCATCGATGGACCGTTCCACATTCTCCGGGTCCATGTCGAGGTTCAGTCCCAATTGTTCGAGCAGGTCCGCGCTGCCACATTTACTTGTGAAGGAGCGATTGCCGTGTTTGGCCACGGGTATCCCGGCTGCGGCGACAACGAACGCGCTCGTGGTGCTCACATTGAACGTCTTGATCTTGTCGCCTCCCGTCCCGCACGTATCCACTAATAGGTCGCCTACTCTGGGGTGAATTCTCCTGCTGAACTCTCTCATCACACGTGCAAAGGCTGTCACCTCTTCCACCGTTTCTCCCTTCTTCCTCAAGACAACGAGGAACGATCCGATCTGAGCGGGACTTGCCTCCCCTGTCATGATCTCTGTCATGCAACGCGTTGCCTGCTCTTTTGTCAGATTCTCATTCTCAAGGAGGATGGAAGTACACTCCTTGATCACGATAGAAATCCCTCCCCTGAATAGGTGCATTCAGCTAGGTGGCGCAGTTCCGGAGATGAATGAGTAAAATTGTGGGTCGGTTGCTGACGGGAGATCTGAGTTTGTTGGAAAGAGCTGAGGGAGACTTGTTCAGTGGCGGGATCCAGTCTCTTTAATGGGTGGAGTGGTTGTCCAAAGTCTATACCCCATGGGCGCCGCCTTGAGAGTTGTTCATACGTGCGCTATTTATCGCTTGCGTGACCACTTCTGTACATATGAGAGTCGGAACTCCATCCTATTTCCAGAGGGAGCTTTGGCTTAGGATTCATCCGAAAACATCCACATCGCTCGGTTCCTCTTTCCTCGCAAACCCGTCTCGGCTAAGTCGCCGCCATTGATGGCGCAGTACCTTCGGCCAGAATGGCGAGAGCTTGAGATGCACTGGCGCCGTGGTGAACAATGTCGACAAGCGCCCTTGTCATCCGGGTCGGGTCATGGTGCTGGAAGACGTTTCGGCCGATCGAGACCCCTGCAGCACCAGCCTTGATAGAGTCAGAAATCATCTGCAGCGCGTCATTGTCGCTGGAAGCCTTTGGCCCCCCTGCAATCACTACCGGAACCTTCACGGTCCCAACGACATTACGAAAGCTCTCGATATCGCCGGTGTAATTGGTTTGTACGATGTCCGCGCCAATCTCAAAGCCAAGCCTAGCTGCATGGCTCACCACCTCATAATCGCCTTCGCTCTGGATTCCAGGGCCTCGAGGATACATCATTGCCAAAGCTGGTAAGCCGAAGTCGTCGCATTCCTCAATGATTCGGGAAAACCTGTCGAGCATGTCCTGCTCGCGCTGAGAACCTACGTTGATATGAACGGAGACGGCGTCTGCGCCCAGGCGTAGCGCTTCCTTGACCGTAGAGACCTGCGTCTTCCAGTGAGGATCAGCGGACAGTCGGGTTGCTCCTGAAAGATGAAGAATAAGGCCGAGTCGATTCATATCTACAGTCTTAGCGATTCCCGCGTGAACGAGGATGGCATCAGCCTCGCCTTGCGAGACGTCGCCTACTATCCTCGCCATATCTTCTAGCCCATGTGTGGGTCCCGCTGAAACGCTGTGATCCATTGGTATGATGACTGTCTTATGGTCGTCGCGGAAGATCCGCCTCAGCCGTCGCGTTTTTCCAGTTTCCGTTATTCCATCACTGAATGTATTTTTGAGCCAGGAGGAGTTCCGCGTTGAGTATTGAGCAGCCTACCCAGCCTCTGACACGTTGTGCCCCAGAGCGATGTATTTGACGCCTTTCATGGGAGAGTCCTTTCTGACCATCCCACCCTGACGGTCATTCCTCCCCCCTCATGAACGTCCAGCCTGGTCTACGGCCGCTCTTGCTCACACTGCGAACCGGCTATCGAAAACACCTGAATACGTCGGTATCGTTTCCTCGCCATTTGGTTACTGCTTTATACCCAAGGACCGCACGAACAGCAGCTGATCGCTATGCCTGATAGGACAGAAACATCGCCGGCATCTCTGGCTGAAGTTTTGGAGAAGATTTCAGAGAGGGATCGTGCCTTCAACTTTGACGTCAGTCTGGAACTCACGACCCCCTCTCTACGTGTGGGAACCTTGAGAGTTCACGGCAAAGTCGAAGCCGTGGCTCCGAGGAAGAAATAGTCTCCTCGGTCAAGACGGTCCCACGATAAGAAGCGTCGCGAGCAAAACCTCAGCCTGAGCCAGCCTTCCCCTTTTTCATAGAGTACTTCGCTAGAATGTTTTTGTATTCGATGGAGCAATGTTGGGTCGGAGTGGCTCTCGACTGGAGTGATGGGAGTCGCAGTATAAGCACACTTCGACAGCATCGCGCTATGTAGCAGTTGTAGCTGTCCTCACGGCCATTTACGCCGCATACGGATACGTCTCCGGTATTGCACTGCAGCCATTAACAAAGTCTCTCGACCTTTTCTTCTTGCTCCCAGTCTTCTTCGCAATACTTGTCTCCCTCACAGGGAAGAAGTGGAGTTCAACTCTTCTCGGAACAATAGTCGGGCTCCTCTTTCTCTATCCTACAGCAGGAGTCCCGCTCTCCCCACACATTACAATCTCGCTGATCGTGAATGGGCTTGTTTTTGACATGTATCTTAGAGAATCCAAGACCAGTCTGTATGATTTATCGAGAAGGCAACTCGTTATGGCGGGGGCGTTGGGCAATCTGGGGATGGCCGTTGCTGGGCTACTCGTATTCCAGATTTTCGGGCTGGCGCAACCTGCTTACCTCTGGGCTCTCGCCCTGATAGGGAATCCATTGGTAGGTGCTGGTGGAGGGTTCTTCGGAGCGATCGTTGTTGAAAGAGTGAAGGGGCTACAAACGAGAAGAGTTCTTGAAGCTACAGCGTCTATGAAGGTTAGAGCTTAACCCGAAAACCATCCCGGCTTTTTCTTATGATCCGAGAGACCGGAGAGCTATACGCCGGGGTTACACTTCTCCCAAATGGAGAGAGTAACTGTAATTTGTCTCGTTCAAGACTGAATGTGACATGTCGGCAACGGAGAACGTGGAGGATTCCGTTTCTGTAGGATCCGGACACAAGTCGCTGTTGTTTTTCGGAACGGTTCTGCTGATTCTAGCAGCTGTGATTGCAGTAGAGTATCGTAATAGCCAATCCTTCCAGGACAGGTTGGTCACCTTACTTCAAACCAACGTCTCTATGCTACGAGTTACCCTGCTCGCCTGTTTTGGTGGAAGTCTGATCTCGATTCCTCTCTTACGCAGACGAAATCAGAGGCGAGGCGTTCCTAAGACCACTCTAGGACCCCCGGTGGAGGGCAGAAGGGCAAATGTTCACCCTCTTATGCTGACTCCGAGACCTTCTCGAGATTCGAGCTTTGTGGTTCGGAAGACGAAGAAGAGAGGGCGGATTTCGAGAAATCGAGGCGGAGAAAGGCTTCCTGCTACGATTCCAGAAAAGGCCTTTCGGCGTCCCTTTTGACACGGTCAGAGTCTCGCTACAGAGCGGCATATAACCACCGAATAGTTGATTCGAGCCCAAATCAAGGTCCAAAACAATATGAAGGTCCAGAAACAATCTCTCTCCGTAGCTGTCCTTCGTAACTAATTACCGTAAGTAGGCTGGCGGCAGAACTCTTAATGCTCACCCAGCTTGGAATAGACCATTACACAAGAAGGGTCATCCTAGATGTGCGGAATCTTCGGTTGCGTTCTCCACGATGGATCACAAGCTGCACCGCTCATACACGCAGCACTCAAGCGGCTAGAGTATAGAGGCTACGACTCCGTCGGAGAAGTAACCGTCGACAGAGACAAGCTCACAGTCAAGAAGGACAGCGGTCGACTGGAAGAGGTCGATGCAAAGTATGACCTCGACGATCTTCCCGGACCCGTTGGCGTTGGACACACCCGATGGGCGACTCATGGAAGACCCGTGTATGAGAACTCGCACCCGCTGGTTGATTGTAAGTCCCGCATAGCGGTCGTCCACAACGGCATCATCCAGAATTATCTAGAGATCAAACGAGAGCTGGAGGCTAAGGGGCATCACTTCCAGTCAAGAACTGATACAGAGGTTGTCCCTCATCTCGTAGAAGACTATCTCACCCAGGGATTGTCATTGGAGGAGGCCTTCAGGAAGACAGTAAACCGGCTTGAGGGAGCCTACGCGATAGTCCTCACCAGCACCGAACAGCCGAAGACGATACTATGTGCCCGCCAAGAGAGCCCTCTAGTGCTGGGTATCGGGGAGGGCGAATACTATTGCGGATCAGACTTTGCAGCTTTCCTTCCACTCACAAGGAGGGCCGTTCTTCTTGACGAGGGAGAAATGGCCGTTCTCAACCCGAATGGAGCTAGGATTCTGAAGCTGAAAAATGCCGCTCCTGTCAAGAGGGACCCGATAACGATCACATGGGATCCGGAATCCGCCAAGAAACAGGGCTTCAAACACTTCATGCTCAAAGAGATTCATGAGCAGGCCCAGTCGCTGCGGGACGCTCTGAGAACCGAGCAGCTCTACTACGACCAGTTCGCCAAGAAGGTTATCGAAGCGGACAAGGTCTTCATCGTTGCTTGCGGGACCTCATATCATGCCGGGCTCGTTGGTAGCATCGCCCTCGCTAAGCTCGCCGGAATTAACGCAAGGGTTGTCGTAGCGAGTGAATTCTCCGAAGAGGCTCTCGACCTAGTTGGCCCGAAGAGCGTGATTCTCGCCATAAGCCAGTCAGGCGAGACTATGGACACGCTGAACGCCGTGCGGGACGCCAAAGCCAAAGGCGCGACGATTCTCAGCATCCTCAACGTTCTAGGCTCTACCCTCATGCGTCTCTCGACAGTCTATATTGACCAAAACGCGGGCCCAGAGATCGGGGTCGCCTCAACCAAGGCATTCACCAGCCAGATCGCAGTCTTGCTCCGGCTCGCCTCAACTGTCGGCCGAAGAAAGGGAGAGGTGTCAGCTAAAGAAATCACCGAGCTTGAGGCGGAATTGCACCGGGTCCCCGCACTTATCCAGAGCATCCTCAACACGAAAATCGATGAAATTCGGAGGATCGCAGAGGAGTGCGATGCGGCTTCAAGCATCTGTTTCCTGGGACGCGGAGTAAACGTACCCACAGCCCTTGAGGGACGGCTGAAGCTCCTCGAGCTGAGCTACGTTCCCGCGATCGCCTATCCTGCCGGGGAGAGCAAGCACGGGTTCATCGCCCTCATCGAGGAAGGATTTCCCGTCATCTTCGTCGCACCCAAGGATGAGACACACAAACGCATCATTGGCAACATAATGGAGATGAAAGCTCGGGGCGCTCGGATCATTTCAATTATCGAGGAGGGAGACGAGGAGATTCGTAACCTATCGGATCGGGTCGTAGAAATCGGAGAATCTCTCCCGTCGTTGGTGACCCCGTTGGTATACGTCGTGCCAATGCAGCTCCTGGCCTACTATCTCTCAGTCATCAAGGGGCATGACCCAGACTATCCCCGAAACTTGGCGAAGAGCGTCACCGTAGAGTAGAGCAGAAGACCAGTGGCCGAGAATTCTTCTGAGGAGAAGAAATTCCTCGAAGAAAAAGTCGACAAGGCACTGGAAGAAGCTTGGTCCAAGGTCAATATCGCTGTAGACTCTATGGCTGGAAAACCAAAGGAGTCGGTTATGGTGCTCTGGCTGGCGGCCGAGGCGGCAGAGTACAGTAGCGCTCTCTTTAGTCTAGCATACGGTTTGGAAGACCTAGACCCGGAGGTCAGGATCACCAAGGGGCGTGGGTTACCGGGACTCGTGAAGGATTCTATGGACGCCTTGCGAAGGGCCCGCGAGTTACGCCCGAAATCCATAGCCGAGGCCTACACAAGCTTGAGGACTGCGGCTGGCTATCTGAAGGCGGCATACTTGGACCAATCCAAGAAAACTGCAAAGAAACCAAGCTAGTCTTTAACTAGCACTCTACTCGGGTCGAAACGCTTTCGCGGGCGTCGCTGCGTGCTGCGTTCCATCACATGCCTCGCCGGGGGCGTCGGTGCCGCACGATTCTTGGAGGGACTCGCAAACATATTCCCGCCAGAGAGGATTACAGTCATAGTCAACACCGGCGATGATCTCCAATACCTGGGATGTCATGTCAGCCCCGACCTTGACATTGTAACCTACACGCTCGCTGGAATCGCCGACCGGGAGAGGGGATGGGGAATAGAGGGAGATACGCACAACTGCTTGGATCAGCTGGAACAGTACGCTGCTGAGACTTGGTTTCGGATTGGAGACAGAGACTTTGCAACCCACCTGCTACGGACAGCTTTTCTTCAGCAAGGCTTCAACCTGTCGGAAGTAACTGAGAAAATCCGGACCTCGCTTAACGTGAGAGTGAAGGTTCTTTCTATGACCGATCACATCGTCGCTACGAAGATCAAGACTCCCAGTGGAGTAATGGAGTTCCAGGAATATTTTGTCAAGAGGAAGTTCCAAGATCCGGTGGAAGACGTGACCTACGAGGGCGCAAGCCTGGCGACGCCTGCTCCAGGCGTTATTCCGGCGATCGAGAACGCGGATGTCATTGTCATCTGCCCAAGCAACCCGATTCTCAGCATCGGGCCCATCCTCGCCATACCAGCTATCCGCGACAGCATTTCAAAGACGTCCGCAAAGATAGTAGGGGTCAGCCCGATCGTGGGCGGCAGGTCCATCAAGGGTCCGCTTGACAGAATCATGGAGAACCTTGGATTAGAAGTCTCACCCTTCGGCGTCGCCCAGCTCTACAAGGGCTTGATGAAAGGATACGTAATTGACCAGATAGACAGATCGACAGTCCCTAAGATTACAAGCCTTGGCATGAAGGTCTTGGCAACGAACACGCTGATGGATTCAATGGAAGCGAAGACCAAACTTGCTCGAGAGACGATTAACTTTGCGGAGACTCTCGCATGAGCGAACACTGGGCTGTGATACCTGTCAAAGGACTAGCGGATAGCAAAACAAGGCTCTCAAGTTTTCTCGGGGAACGGAAGAAACTGTTGGTCGAGGCGTTGCTTCAAGACGTTCTATCTTCAATACTCCGGTCAAGGGTCTATGACAAGGTTCTTGTGGTTTCTCCCGACGATAGCGTTTCTGCTCTAGCTAGAACGGATAGTCTGTCCTTTCTTGGACAGACCGGTTTGGGTCTCAACCGGGCGATAGAACAGGCGAACAAGCTTGCACTCAAGGAGAATGCGCGGTCTCTAACAACTATTCTGGCAGACATACCATTCGCTGAGCCTCGAGACTTCACGGAGCTCTTCCACTTAGGAGACGGTGATCGCAGAGCTGTTCTGGTTCCGTCGCTGAAAGGGGGAACTAATGTAATGACGACGCGGCCGCCTGGAGTGATTCGGCCAAGCTATGGCCGGTGGAGCTATGCGAAGCATCTCCGTCAAGCGCAATTGAGTGGTCTAGCTGCCTACTCCGTCTCAAACCCTCGTATTTCGTTCGACGTTGATTCGGTGAAGGATCTGATTGAACTGAAGCGTCGTGACCCAGACGCGAGGACTATGTCTGCAAAAGCCTTGAGAGAAATCTGGCAGACACCGAGTCCAGCAAGACTGAGTTCTATCGCAGAGTAAACTACTCGCTATTGGGTAGTAACGCTTTTATGAGTAGAACGAGGTCGCCCCCCAGCCTTGCATCGGACACAGTCCGTTAGCTCGCTCACTCTTGTCGCCTCAATGGGGGCTGTTGGGAACGTTTTGGGGGTTGTTGCAATCTTCCTTGGACGGATTCCTACTCCAGGGGTCACACAAGTCGCTTTGGATTTCTCCAGCCTGGCAGTCGTCGTAGTTGCGATTTTTGCGGGCTGGAGACTGGGAGCTCTTACGGGGCTGATTGCGGGAATCGGCCCGATGATAATGTTCGGATATGTTTACGGAAGCACCGGAATCATAACTATCTTCCTTCCTATCGGGAAAGCGCTCACAGGGTTGTCGGTTGGGCTGATTTCGCAATCGATTGGTTCGATCAGAAAGTCTCGAGTTCCATTTGTATTGGCAGCAGTGTGGATCGGGTTTGTTCCGGAGGCTGTGCTGACATGGTTCTACTTCGTCAACCTGGTGCCATTGTTCGTTCCAGGGAGCTTCTCGGGGCCAACGGCTGCCACATTGGTCTTGGTGAAAGCTTGGGCAGAAATGATAATCATAGCATTTCTCACTGTTGCTCTCATTGGAAATGCTGGGTTCAAAATGTTCCTGGGACGACTCGGCCCAAGCCAGGGTCCCTGACACGGACGGTAGTCGCGAACACCGCACTCGTCCTCTTCTTCTGCTGCGTTTCTGTTGTGTCATGCTGTCAACTTCTGCGTTTCACAATGAGTGTTGGACTCGTGGATCTCGCCTTTTGCCGACCCCTCAAGTCTATCATATCTGTCTCTGCCGCTCCGGTGCCGATGAGAGTTACTGGGATCCTCGTTTTCTGCTGTATCTCTGACACAAACTCGCGGGCTTCCTTGGGAAGTTCGGTGAGGTTCCGAGCGCCTTTGGCCGAGGGGAATAGAACGTCGAGTTTTGTAAGAGCTATCTGTGTTCCTCCGTTAAGTTCGACTGCTCGACGTGCGAGCTTGAAGTCAAATGGGGCCGCTCTCCTCTCTCGGCCAGTTACGGTCCCATGTTCCATCCAGCCTCTTCTCAGAACTTCCTCTCTGTCCAATTGGCCTTCGAGGGGACCTTCGCCAACTCTCGTGACATAGGATTTGAAGATGACCAATACGTCGTCGACATCAGTTGGTCCGATTCCAACGTCAGCGCATGTCTGCGAAGCGGTAACATCCTTTGATGTCACATATGGATAGGTTCCGTGGTAGAGGCTGAGGAAGGTTCCCTGTGTTCCTTCGACAACGACATTTTGGCCATTTGAGAGGGCATGATGGATTTCTGCAACGGTATCCTCGACATAGGGTCGAAGCTGTGATTCTTGCCGGGCAAGCCTTACCATTCGAAGAGCACGCTCCGCGTTGCATGCTCCTACGCCACTCTTAGTGGACCCGATCTTTTTCGAGAGATGCTCAGAATCACATTCCTGGGTCTTGTGTCGCTCCTCCAGCATTGCGCATTGGAAGTCGACTCCGAGTCGCCGTTCTGATCCTGTTTCCTTAATCTCATCCAGCAAAACTTTCGTTTCGATAGGTACTCCTGGTCCGACCAGCAGGCGTGTTGTTGGGTTGACGAAGCCGCTTGGAACAAGTCTGAGATGGTATTCTCTACCTTCGTGAAAGACTGTATGGCCTGCGTTGGGTCCGTTTCCTCCTCTGACGCATATGTCGGGCTTGTCCTTCAGGGCCAGGTAGGCAGCTATCTTGCCTCTAGGGGACGATTAGTCTCGTCTTTCCCTTCGTCCCCGAAGAAGCCCCCGACGATTACAGTGCAGGGCAATGATTGTCCGACGCGGATAGGAACCCGAGCGAATAAGACTTTTGAAATGACATTCGCAAGCCTACGGATGGCTTTGGTTTATCTTATTGAATAGTCGGATTGAGAAATATCCGCCCGGCGAGTCCTTCCCAGACAAGTGAAAGATATAGAGCCTAAGCCGACAGCGATCCGCGGACATCCCTCATACGAAACTGTTATAATTCAACTTGGAACAAAAGGAGTTTTTTGCTTGGTATCTTTGGAGGTGTCTTGTTGGTAGAATCAACAACCTCTGAGACTGAAGGAACTTCGCAAGGAGTTTCTAGGAGAGACTTCCTGAAATTCACCGCTGGAGCGGCGGCTGTTGCCGCTAGTTCAGCAACAATCCTGGGAACTCTTCCTTCTCTTGCCACTCAAACTCAAACCCCGAGTTCTCTGTTCCAAACCGGCCCGGCTTCTAGCATTGAGGAGGCAACTATCGCCCAGCTGCAGGCCCAGATGATTGCTGGAACACTCAAGTCTCTGAGTCTCGTCAACATGTACCTTTCCCGGATCACGGCCATTGACGCCAGCGGGCCGTTTCTCAACTCCATACTCCAGACCAACCCGGACGCTACAACCATCGCCTTACAGCTTGATTCGCAGAGGAAGGCCGGCACCTTCCTGGGCCCCCTCATGGGAATCCCAGTTCTCTTGAAGGATAATATTGACACTCACGACAAGATGCAGTCAGCAGCAGGCTCGCTCGCTCTCGTCGGGACACCTGCGCCGAAGGATTCGACCGTCGCAGCGAACCTGCGGAAGGCAGGGGCAGTAGTCTTGGGCAAGACAAACCTGAGCGAGTGGGCTAACTTCCGATCGTTCTTCTCCAGTAGTGGATGGTGTGGCCGTGGTGGTCAGTGCAACAATCCCTATGCTATTGACAGGAACCCATGCGGCTCCAGCTCAGGCTCCGGCGCCGCCCCATCTGCGAATCTGACGGCGGTCTCCATTGGCACCGAGACCGATGGTAGTATCGTCTGCCCAGCCAACGCGAACGGTGTTGTCGGCATCAAGCCCACTGTTGGGCTGGTAAGTAGAGCCGGCGTGGTCCCGATTTCGCACACACAGGACACTGTCGGCCCCCATGCCAGAACAGTCGCGGATGCTGCAACTGTCCTCACGGCAATTGCCCAGAGGACCCCCGATCCCCGGGATCCAGCCACCAGCACTAGCCCGTTGGGCAAGTTGGGCCAGTTGGGCCAGTCACGTCCCAGAATCCCTCCCGACTACACGGCCTTTCTGAATCCCAATGGGCTGCGAGGCGCCCGGATCGGTGTTTCCCGGGATTTCGAGGGGTTCAGCGCCCACACCGACGCTGTCTTCGAGGATAGTTTGACTGCCATGGAGAATGTCGGTGCCACTCTGGTGGACGTGTTCTTTCCACACTTCTCCGACATCTTCAGCGGAGCTGCTGAGTTTACAGTCTTACTATTCGATTTCGTGCAAGACCTTCAGAAATATCTTGGCACACGCGTAGGGGTACCCATAGCAGGAGGAACCCTCCAAGACGCTATCGACTTCAACAACAATAACGCCTCAAGGGAGATGCCGTTCTTCGGCCAGGAGATCTTCCTGCTGGCCGAGTCGTTCAGCACTGACCCAACAGTCACGCAAGCGTTCGGCTTCTCATACAACGACGCGCTAGTGCATGATCAGCTGATCGGGGCGACTGAGGGTATCGATATGCTTCTAGCGGACAACAACCTTGACGCGATAGTTGCTCCGACCGATAACCCGGCCTGGCCTACGGACTTGATAAATGGCGATCATTTCGTGATCGGTAGCTCCTCTCCCGCCGCCATTGTAGGCTATCCCATCATCAACGTGCCGTCGGGGATGTCGTTCGGAGTTCCCCTAGGGATATCGTTTTTCAGCACAGCCTTCAGCGAGCCGACCCTGATCAAGCTGGCGTCAGGCTTTGAGGCGGTGACCCACGCCCGGCAGAAACCCCAGTTCCTATCAACCCTGCCCTTTGCAAACCCGGTGGCGGGACCAGGCAGGAGCGGACGAACACCGAAACGGATGCAGCGTCTCATCCCCCGACTATAGCAAGAAACGGAAACACGCACTGGGACGAGCGACGGAGACAGGTTCTGCTTTTCTAAACCATGTATTGGCGTCTCAGCACTTATGCCGGTTTGACAGTTATCACTCCGGCGAGCCAGTTATGCCACATGCAGGTGTACTTGTAAACACCCGGAACCGTCAGTGAAAGTGTAAAGGTCTTTCCTGGCTCGATCAGGCCTGAGTTGAATGTCGGCGCGTCGGAGGGGATCTGGAGTGAAGTGACAGTGTGAGCAATGCTGTCGTCGTTTATCCATTCGATCGTGTTATTGAATCCAATCATTACTGTGAAATTGAATGGGTAAGGGAACGTGGGAGATGAGAGGTCGGTAAAATTGTGCCAGTTACCCGGGGGTATCGACGAGTACTTTGGAATATGGATCGGTACCATCGGCGAGGGGGTTTTCTGAGAGGGAAGTAGGACTGTTGCGACGTAGAAGTATACTCCGACCGATGCTACTACTAGGCCTAGGATGATCAATGCACGGTAGGTATTAGGCGGGAGCAAGCGTCCCGGTTAAGCGGTTCTCGGAGGGCTGAAGATAAGGATGTTCCCAAAGGTGGTTGGGCCCGGCCTACTTCGATCTGGCTACTCCTTCGAAAATAGGTTGCTGGTCAAGTATCATCCCGTGACGATTACTGTCCCGTGCATCCAGATATGGTAGGCACAATTGTAGTAGTATGTCCCGTCGACAGTGAAGGTGACAGTGTATGTTGCGTTGCCTGCCATGTTTCCAGAGTCAAAGCTTTGCGCCCCTGACGGGACGCTAGTCGAGCTCACGGTGTGGGCTAGGGGATCGTTGTTGGTCCAGGTGACTTTTCCCCCTTTTGCGATTGTTACAGTTGCTGGTTCAAAGTTGAGCGACTGGACTGTTCCGACATCTCTCGGCATGGATACGCTCGCAGTCTGCGGGGCACTGGTAGACGAGTTTGACATCGAGAGGGCGCTAGACCAACCGAGAACCTGTGAGAGTCCTACTCCTGCGAGGCCGATGCCCGCGCCGATCGCCAAAACTATCAAGACGGGAGCGACGATTCGGATCATCAAACCTTTCGAACCGGTACCTGGCGGAGCAGTTGCCAACTCACACCACCCTGGAATGGTTGGTAGGTGAGAAGATAAGATTTTGCAAGAACGCAGCGCGTCATGGTCAGCCGGGTATCAAAGCGATTGGACAGGAAACACGTAGGTCTAGTCAATGGCTTAATCTAAAATAGGACCTCACTGAGCACAACGTGAGCCTTATTGTCAAAGACAACTAGGCGAGAATTTCTCAAACTCGGCATGGCAGCAGCAGGCGGCGCACTCACCGCCTCCATGGTCGAGATCCCCCTCTTCACAGGCCAAAACTCTTCCCTCCAGACCCAGCTCAGCAATTCAAACAGTCAATTAGCGAACCTCAAGAAACAACTCGACACGATGACGGGCCTGGTTAGCCTGAGCATAACCGAGCAAGCGTTGCTAGAACCCGTAGTTGAGACGATAATTCCAACGGACAGCACCGGCGTAGGGGCGAAAGAGGCGGGAGTGATTTACTTCATCGATCGCCAACTGGCGAGCGAATATGGACTCAGTGGGAACATGTTCATGGACGCACCCCACGTTCCACCCAACATACCTGCTAGTTCTAGCAATCCGCTGCAGGTTAACCCTAGTCTGGCATGGGCGTTCCTAAAATTGCCGAGTGGCGCATACTCTCCCGCAGGTGGAGGAGGTTCGGCTAATCCCATATCCTACTCGGGAGGAAGCCAGACCTTCACGGCAGGCGGGACACCGTTCACGGTCAACTACGGAATCACGGCGAGCCCGCGTGTGGGCTCGGGTATCAACTATCAGTATCCTATGAATATGAGAGAATTTTGGAGGGTCAGTCTAGCTGCACTACAAACCTATTCCAACAGGGCATATGGGGGGAATTTCCAGACGTTGAGTTCTGATAATCAACTTCAGATATTGAAGGATCTCTGGACAAATGCACCGAAGACAAAGACCCCCATTCCCGCTGATGATCTCACAGGATTTAGTAATATCCAGCCGTCTGACTTTGCATACGAGCTCACGTTCATGACGTGGGCAGGATTCCTGATGGACCCGATCTACGGTGGGAACCGAAACATGGTGGGCTGGGACTATGTAGGATTCAACGGCGTAAACTTCGGCAACGCCTACGGCGAGGGATTGAGCCAGAAGACACTCATGGTCGCATCGAGTCCCAGGAAGCTAAAGCCAGCGAGTCTGGCACAATACCAACAACAAGCAGCAGGAGGAGCCTAATCATGTCAACCGTAATCCAAGAACCGTCGGTAGACGTAGTCTGCCTCGGCGTGGGATTCATGAGCGGGGTAGTGGCAACGGAGCTGGCACTTGCAGGTAAAAAAGTTGTAGGAATAACGAAGGGTCCGTACTGGGACTATGTAAACGACTATTCCACAACCAAGTACGACGAGTGGGGAGTCGGACTCGGACGAAAGTACGATCATCCCCTTCCACTGCAGTCAACAACCATCAGAAACAACAGTAGTCAGTTCGCGCTTCCGGTTCGCAGGTACACTATGCCAATCCAGTATCATGCTTTGGGGCATGGAGTGGGCGGGGCAGCTCAGCACTATGGCGGCGGAATGGGCCGCCAGGGACCATGGGGATACCAAATGGAGTCTTTGACGGCGAGTGCTTACGGATCAGGCTTCTTGAGTAGTATTAATCCTCAAGATGATACACACGATTGGCCGCTGACGTACGCACAGTATGAGCCGTATTATGTGGCGTGGGAGGAAGCCCATGCAATCTGCGGAAATTACAATGGCAGCCCCACCAACAGTCCTTCGGACATGAACTATCCATGGATGAGCACGAACTATCGACTGCCTCCTCATCCTCTAACTCCACTTGGACAATTGTTCCAGTCTACAGTACAAGGGATGACGGCTCCAAATGGGCAACCTTACCATCCATTTCCAACAGTGAGTGCTCTCGCCTCCCAGCCCTACACCAATCAGTACGGTGTAACAGTGAACCCATGCGTCTATGAAGGCTACTGTGGAGGGCTTTGCGACTATGCTTGTGAGACTGGTGCCAAGTCAAATGCTGCCTATAGGACGATACCTGCAGCAATAAAGTCCGGAAATTTCACGCTGGTAACCAATGCCTACATATTCCGGCTTGAGCTCAGCCCGTCAGGGGATCAAGTTATAGCGGCAAACTATTACGACGCGCATGGAAACATCCACCGCCAGCCAGGAACAGTCTTCTTCAACGGAATGTGGGGGTACAACATGATACGGCTCATGCTGTTGTCAGGTCTGGGCACACCATACATTTACAACTCAGGCCTGGGAACCGGGACCGGGACAGTTGGAAGAGGGCTCACAAACGGATACACGCCCTATAGGGGAACAAACGTGACAGGAACCGTCAACATTGGAGGGAACTCCTACCCAGCAGGCAACGGTAGCGGAGGAGGAATGGCCGTCTACGATCTTATGGACGACAACTTCATCCATTCCAATATCAGCCCACCATTTATCGGCGGGGGGCTTGTCAGCGCAGGGGGCTACCTTGGAAGCGGACCCGGAAACATCACCTTTGCAGGAGGCGTGAGCGGCCCAAGTTCAGCAAACCCGAACGGAAGCATGGGAAGCGCTTTCAAAGCGACGCAGCAAAACAAGTACCTACCAACAAAACAAACAGTCGGCGCAACTCCTTTCGCCCCAGACTTGCCCACACTCATGAACTATTGCGATCTCGATCCGCACTACACAGACGCGTACGGTGACCCTGTCAGTAGACTGACCTACGACTGGACACCAAACACCTACAATGGAGCAGCATACCTGGTTAACCAAATCAAAACTATCTTGGACCAAATGGGCGCGACGAACGTCACTGTGGGCAGTACAGTTGCACCATATTCAGCTCACAACGACTGGTGGGGCCACCACCTTAGAGGAGGACTAAGGATCGGCACCGACCCGAACGCCGGTACACCAACCGCATGGGCTGCCCTCAGCGGCTACAATCAACTCTACTTAACACCGACCACAGGAGTGAACTATTTTGCGGCAGGCGAGATCACGAACACTACGGGAAACAATGCTACCGCAGGAACGCACGTTGCAGGACCCCAGTCCTATCGAGCTGCGGAAGGCATAAAGTTATACCTTCAGCATGTGGCGAGCCAAGGAATCAACTACCTAGCATCATAACCTATTTCTCCTACCAGATCAAAGAATTTCTCCGCGGCAACCCATTGTGCCTGCGCTAGTCGTTCCGAACAGATCCAAACCTCTCAACATTCCGATATTAGAAAGCAGAGTACCCAAACCTGAGGACCTAGTAGTCCTAAGCAAACCACTACTTGAAGCGACAATAAAGATAGGCAATCTCCTGAATGACTGTTCGGCCAAGTGGGCGTTGGGCGGCGACATAGGAGAGATCCTCAACGGAGTAAACGTACAGCCAGACCACATTACGATACTCACCAACGCCGAGGGATGCCCCGAGATAGGCAAGAAACTCGCGGAGTTCCAAGTTGAAACCTCAAGACTTGTCGAGAGACAAATTAGGCGAAATGCCGAAATCGGACCGAAACCTCTGCCAGTCAAAATCAGGAGTTACGAATCGCGGTTTAACTTCGATGGTCAAAGGCTCGACGTGCACGGTGATCTTAGGATCAAAGTGGGAGAGTGGGAATGGGGGGACCCCCTCGACTTCGAACCTGAATACGTCTATGTGGTTGGTGTCAAGGTACCAGTTGTCCCGTTGAAGCTGAAGACGGAGCTATACCTGGGACTTGGCTGGATGGACAGAGTGAGAAAAATCAATGAGGCAACGGCTAGACGCCATCACAAGATCGGGTAGGTCAGAATGCTTGCAAATCGACAAGTAGGCTCAGCGGCCTATCCAGTTTTCAACAAGGACCTCGCTAGACTAAAGGGTCGAGAAGCTTGGAACAACAATCTGCAGCTGGCAGCTCTTGTAGCATCGAAGCTTGGAAGCTGTCTAGGACCCACAGGAGCCTACAAGCTCGTTACTTACCACAAAGGTCCCGAACTCGTCACAAAAGTGACCAAAGATGCTGTGGACATAGTCGATGAGCTAGGTGTTCAGCACCCAGCCATCAAGACTCTGGCGGAAGCTGCAAAGATACATCGAGAAGAAGCGGGAGACGGAGTTTCCACACTCCTAGTCATTGTCGCGGCTCTCTTGGAGGAGGCTCAGCGACTCATTGAGGTGGGTGTACACCCTGTCGCAATCCTTGACGGATACAGGGAAGCAGCGAAAAAGTCGATCGACATAATCGACGAGCTTGCATTCTCCTTCTCAGAAGACCTAGAAGACGCTCTACTGCAAATTATCGATTCAGGAAGAGGACTGCTTAGCAAGAGGTTGAGGGAGGAGCTCGCCGGAGCCATCCACCTAGTGAAAGACCAGGACGGTGTAGATATCGCTAGGATCAGGATAGAGACAAAGCTGGGCGGAGGGATCGATGAATCGCGGTTAGTTCGCGGTATCGTGATCAAGAAGGAGAAGAAGCACCGATCGATGCCCGATCTGGTGGAAAGGCCAAGAATCGCTCTCGTCTACAAGAAACTCGAACTCAAACCACCAGAGCAACTGGCGATAGATGAGGGTCCGTTCCCTACAAGATTGCATGTAACAGAAGTTGGACAGCTACATCAGTACATAGCGGAAGAAAGATCTCTTAGATATCGTATGGTAGAGAAGGTCCGAGAGACGGGAGCGAACGTCCTCTTCTGTGGGCACAAAATAGACGAGAGAGTCGCCGACGGGCTTAGTAGAGCTGGAATATTTGCACTAGAAATGTTCGCGAAACACGACTTTGACGAAATATCCAGAGTTACGAGAGCGAATATCGCGGGAACCGTTGATCTACTCGCCAAGGATGATATCGGCACGGCGAAGACGCTAGAAGTTGACAAGATCCCTCCTGAGAAGATCGCGATCCTACACTGCGATAGCGCAGCAACTATCCTGCTACGAGGTGCCTCTCCCGAGCTTGTTCAAGAGCTTGAGAAGATCGTGAAAAAAGGACTTCTAGTCCTCAAACACTCGCTGGCGCGACCGAAAGTAATTCCTGGAGGAGGGGCCGCTTTCGTCGCCCTCTCCTTGAAGATACGAGCCTTCGCTCTGCAGTTTCCGGCTAGACAGCAGCTGGCAGTCAAAGCCTTCGGAGATGCTTTGGAAACAATACCCAGATGGCTGGCCTTCAACCGCGGCCTAGACCCGATTGATACAATTACCGAACTTAGGAGCAATCACGCCAAAGGACACCAATTTGTCGGCGTTGGCGAACAGGGATGTGCTGACATGCGCATAACGGGTGTGGTTGAGCTTGCTTCGATCATGAAGACAACCCTGTGGAGAGCATTGGAGGTGGCCTCGCTCTTGCTGAAGATCGACGACTACTTCTACGTGAAGGAACGCGCATTCTTCCATAAGCAATGATTGGAGAAATGTATCGAGGGCGGGGATCTAACATTGTCAGCCCGCCCTGTCGTTCGTCATTGCGTTGGCTGAGAACGCTCCGCGTTGTTTCTTAGCGGAAACTCATCATCCCGTTACCGGTTTCGCTCGAGTATTATTAACGCATCTAGAGTCTGGATTTGCCGCATCGGAGGCAGAAAGTGTTGGCGGGTTCGAACGGTGCACCGCAGAATCTGCAAGGAGCGAACGCTGGTTCTCTTTCCTCTTCTCTGAGAGGCCCCTTCTTCTCATATCTTCGAGCTATGAATAGGGAACCTTCGAGTAGGAGTATGATTGGCGCGAAGAGTGCAACATCGGCTATCGGGCCCCCGTCAGGCGTGATTACAGCCGTGAGAATGTAGATTCCTACCCAGAGGTAGAGCCTCCTCTGAGTGATGCTACGTGTGCCAACAATGCCGAACTTGACTAGTAGTACGAGAAAGACTGGCAGTGTGAAAGCGAAGCCGGTTGTGAGAATACTGAAGAAGACCAGCGTGTAGAAGTCTTCAATGTTTACGAATGGTGAGGCACCAGTGTAAGGGAGGAATATGAGGGTTCCATACACTATGAATGGAAGCAAGACAACAAACGCGAAGACAGCTCCCGCGACGAAGAGGAGGGAAAACGCAGTTACAAAAGGATAGACCGACCTCCTCTCACTCGGTTTGAGTGCGGGGTCAATGAATCGGTAGACTTCGTACGCGAGCACAGGAATGCTGACTGCGAAGCCGAAAACGACCGAGGCGACAACGTAGAGTTCTATCGGAGCCGTGAAGCTTCCTGCAATCAGTTGAACGTTGGGGGGTAGTAGGCTCGCCTTGATGTAGAGAATTATTACTGAGATGAGAGGCTTGTAGAAAGCGAGAGGGTTCTCTATGAACGAAGTATCGGCGGGAAGCACCATGAACAGGATGGTTGCGATTATGAAAGTGTAGATCCAGGCGCGGAGGAGCTTAGCCAGTTCGTTTACATGTTCCCATATGGGGAGGAGCTTTTCTGCTCCGCCTTGCTCACCCAAACAGTCGGCCCTAGTTCTGGCCCCGGTCGGCCCTCGTCAATATTTCTTCCCTAATCTGACTGGAAGACTTGCCCTGGGTCCTGATTCCCAGCCTGCGAGCCGTCCTGATGAGGAGCTCATCGTCTCCGCTCGGGCTCCCCGGGTCTTGTCTTCCTTTCCGGAACTCTGCAACGACTTGACCCATGGACTTCGCGAAGTCCGTTACAATCCTCGGCCTGAATAGGAAGGCCAGTACGATTACACCGCCGACGATCAGCCACTCGAAGCCGGTGATCGCCAACCCGCTAGGTCACGCTACTTGGCACGGGCAGCGTCTACTATCGCGTCCGATATTTCTTGTCGAGTCTTTCCTTCCGTGCTGACGCCAAGTCTCTGAGCCGTCTCGATCAACGGGTCAGAGGGGGTGCTCTCGATTCGAGGTGCCGATACGACAGAGGGGTTTGTCAGGCCCTTTGCAGCCTCATCAAATTCTTTCCTGGCCCTGCCGAGCGATCGTGCGATTTCAGGAATCTTGCTGGGTCCCCATATGAAAAGGGCGACGACGATTATTCCGATGACAACCCATTCGTATCCCGCGATTGCCATACCGAAATCCTACTAGCAGAATCTAGTTCCAAGCTTTAACTCTTTACCATGATCTACCTCAAAATCCGCCAAGCGAGAAGGCTTATTCGAGGCAGGAATTTTCTGCTGAGGGAGGCTCGGTCTAGGTGAGGGTAATTGTCTGTGTACGCCGGGTGCCAGACACGGCCGCCCGTATCAGGATAGCCTCTGACGGGAAGTCGATAGAGACTTCAGACGCAGAGTTCGTCATCAACCCCTATGAGGAATACGCCCTCGAACAGGCCGTCCAGCTCAAGGAGAAGCATGGAGGAGAAGTCACCGTCATAACGGTGGGGCCGGAGAAGTCTACCCAAGTGATCATGAAAGCATTGGCTCTAGGCGCTGACAACGCAGTCCACCTCAGAACCGAAGACCCCCACATTGACCCCAGCTCCATCGCAAAAGCAATCGCTAACGAGTTGAAGTCTCACCAGTTCGACATTCTCCTATTCGGGAAGAAAGGTGTCGACGACGACAACCAACAGGTGGGGCAAATGGTCGCGGAACTGCTCGACATCCCATGCGTAACCCAGATCGTCAAACTCGAATTATCGGATGGAAGGGCTGTTGTGCAGAGGGAAGTGGAAGGTGGGGGCATCGTCGTTGAGACCTCTCTCCCTGCAGCATTCACAGCAGAGAAGGATCTGACCGTCCCCCGTTATGCCTCTCTCCGAGAACTCGTAGCGGCCAGGAAGAAACCGGTCGTTGTAAGAGATGTGCACTTGCAACCTTCTCTTCTCGAAATTATTTCAGTCCAAAATCCTCCACCCCGCGCCCCTGGCAAGATAGTAGGCAAGGGGGTCGAGGCAGTCCCCATTCTTGTGAAACTCCTGCACGAAGAGGCAAAGGTGATCTAGAACGACTGGCGAGATTCTGGTTTTCGCAGAGTCATCCGCGGGAGCTTTTCGGAAAGCGGCCTACGAAGCGATCACCGAAGGAAGAAGATTAGCTGATCTTCTACAGGTGGATGAGTATGCACTTGCAATCGGCAACGGCCTCAAAGAGAGAGCGGCGGAGCTTGGACGATATGGAGCCGACAAGGTCTTCCTCGCGGACGATCAGAGTCTTGAACCCTTCAACGCCGACTACTATCGCCAAATCGCAGTCGACGTTACAAGAAAGACCGGCCCAAGCATAATTCTAGCGGCAGCAACTTCAAATGGAAAGGATCTTGCCCCACGACTAGCCATTCATCTCAACACGGCCGTGGCAAGCGAGTGTACTCAGCTGGAGGTTGATAACGGGCAGATAGTCGCAACAAGACCCGCCTACGCTGGCAAGGTCTTGCTGAAAGTGAAGATCAAGAGCACACCGAATATTGCGACGCTGAGGCCCAACGTTTTCACAGCCAAAGAGGCCTCGCCCCAGAGAAACCCCTCGGTCGAACAGGTAGGATTCAGTAAACCGAATTCAAGAATGATTGTCAAAGAATTCGTCACTCACGGCGCAAAGAAACTCGACCTCACTGAAGCAAGCGTCATAGTCTCAGGCGGACGGGGAATGGGTGGCCCGCAAAACTACAAGATTCTCGAGGAACTCGCCGAGGCGGTGGGAGGAGTGGTCGGGGCATCACGGGCCTCCGTCGACGCGGGCTGGAGACCACACTCAGACCAGGTCGGACAAACTGGACGTACCGTCTCCCCTACTCTCTACATTGCATGCGGAATCTCAGGTGCGATCCAGCACCGTGTAGGAATGATCAATTCGAAGGTAATCGTCGCGATCAACAAGGATCCTGAAGCTCCTATCTTCGGATTTGCAGACTACGGGATAGTAGGGGACGTATTCGAAGTCGTCCCGGCTTTGACGCGCGAAATGAAGAAATTCTACGCCAAGAACTAGCGACGATGGACTATTAGCTATGGGACTTTAGGAACCGGCCTATCTCCTGGCTCAGCGGACTCCTCGAGACGTCGATCACGGGCATTTCGGTGTTGCCCGACTTTACATTATGACTGAACTCCGGCATTGGCGCAAAGCTGATCGAGGCGATGTATAGCTCTCCCTTGGCATATTCCTCCGGCATCTCAGGGGGAGGTATAGGCTGCGAGACAAAGACCATGCCCTCGCACCAGTTGAGGAGGATCGGCTGACCCATCTTCATGATTATTGCTAGAGAGCCTACAAGTTGCTGAGCGTTATCATACTTGACCAGTTCTCGGACGACTACTTTTTTCAGCGGTTCGTGAGCAATTTCGACCATTGACAATCGACTTCGTCCCGTCGGAGTGGTTTCGTGGGCCTATTTGTTTGTTAGGACGGTCCCGTCAGACTCATCCGGACTTGAATGTGACTCCTTTGCCGCCTGATGGGTACTTCCAGGTTATCGCGCCTGCTCCGAGTTTGTGGCATACTATCAGACAGGCTCCGGTCTCCATGCACCCCTCGGTGTTGTAGTTGAGCTTCTCCTGCCAGGTGTAGACCTCCGCCGGGCAGATGTAGAGGCAGGGTTTCATCTTGCACTGCTCGCATTTCTCTGTGTCGACTACGATGAAGGGTTCAGGGTCTTTTGTGAAATTGACCAGTGCCAGTCGCTTGTCCAGCGTCATGGCTTCTTCTGTTGACAAGTCTAGAATGTCCTCGCTCCGCTGATCATGTCTCGAACAAGTGAGAAGAGTGATACTCTGCCTTTTGCTTGTGAGCGCAGTTCTTTGAAGATCTTCTTCTTGCCCTCTCCATCGACCCGATAGACTGCTTCTGCCGCTGCGCAGACGAGCTCTGGGTAGATATTGTAGAGGCGATTCTTCCTCAGGTAGGCCGGGACCCGGTTGAACGTGTACATGTCGTTGAGAGCCGGGTCCGCTCGCAGCTTTCTCTCGAACGTTTGAAGTGTGCCTGCCGAGTAGTCCTGTTTCTTACGTGCTTCGAGCAGTGTCTGGGCTGCGGCTACTCCTGCTTGGATTGCGATGTCTACGCCGCGGAATGTGTAGCCGTTGTTTAGTAGGTGGCCGGCAGCATCTCCTGCCACGAGCATCCCGTCTGTGTATGGGCGGGTGAGCATCTTGGGCCCCGCTTCAGGAATCATGTGGGCGTCGTACTCGACCGTCTTTCCACCCTTGATGAGCCGCCGTATCCTGGGATGTTTTCGCAGTCGGTCCATGAAGGTTGATGATTGAATCTGTTTTGAGGAGGTGTCTTCCCCGCCGACAACCATCCCAAGTGCGACGCTGTCTTTGTTGGTGTACATGAAACCTCCACCGCGCGTGCCGTTGGTGCAGGAGCCTACGAAGACATGGGCAGCTCCTTCGCCTGGGTCCAGACCTAGACGTTCCTCGATGGTCTCGACCGGGAGTTCTACAACGTCTTTCGTTCCCATCGAGATCTGGTAGGGCTCAAGCATTTTCACCAGCCCTGCCTTTCGCGCCAGTCCTGTGGTGGTTCCATCGCAGGCGATTACTGCGCTGGTGGGAATCTTGTCCTGACCGGCCACGATGCCTTTGACCCGGCCTTTCTCCATAATGAGGTCGTCTACTCTCGCCTCGGTGATGAGTGAGGCCCCTGCTTTCTCTGCCTGTTCGGCCAGCCACTTATCGAATCTCGCTCGTTTGGCGGTGAAGCTACCTTCCGGATCTTTGGACTCGTATTCTACCGTGAAGGCGCTGTCGTCTGTCATGAACGTGAGGCCTTCTTTCCGGACGAACCGCTCTATCGGAGCCTCCTTCCAAGCGTCTCCCAGGAGTCTCCTGACCGCGTAGGAGTAGATTCTGCCACCAAAGACGTTCTTTGCCCCGGGGAACGTTCCTCGTTCCACCAGGAGTACCTGGACCCCTTCTCTGGCTAGTGTTAACGCGGCGGCGCTTCCCGCAGGTCCTGCTCCGACTACCGCTACCTCGAATCCTTCAAGCGACAAGGTCAAAAGTTCGAGACGAGGGGCGGCTTATTCAGTCTGACTCTGGACAATCACGGAGGCGATTTGCTACTCTTGTTCTGATTCTTTCTTAAATCTCTGATTTAGAATCTCCTGGATGAGTTCGATTGCTCTCTTGACTTGCCGCTGAAGCGCCATGGGGTCGTATCCGACCGGGGGCTTTGTGTTTAGATATGGCTTGTACATGTCGAAGTCGAGGAATTTCTTGCTAGATTCGAAGATGCTCATGAGGGCTGAGCTCTCCATCAGCTCTAGGTCCGAGCGTCTGCAGTGATAGAACCCGTCGTCTCTCGCGAAAGTAATCTTCTCGTTTCCGAAAGAGTCGTTGTGAATGTCCTCCCAGAGGTTCTTGTCCACCTCGTTCTCGCTCGCCGCGCCGGCGGCTATCTTGGATGCGTACTCTTCGAATAGTCGCGTTGCTTGAGCCTCGGAGATCTCTAACGCCTTAGAAAGTTCCATGAATGAGAGTCCTTTCCTTCTCAGGTAGTAGCAGGCCTCTTGAAGGTAGGGTATCATGTCCGGGTCGATAGACGCGCCCACTCTGCCTCGCGCTCGGAGACGGGATCGTCTGGACTGGTAATAAGGGCAAGGGCAGAGTTGGTCGAAGAGCTAAACGGAGACTTTCGGCAGGTTGCTCTTGAAGTACCTTCTACAGTTTCGACACTGTAGTCTTCCTTCCGAGATGGTCTTCAGGGGCAGATTGCAGAAGGGGCAGACGTCAATCGCGGCTAGATTTGAAGCCCCTTGGGCAATGCCTTGAGGGGGGACTTTGATCAGTCGCCTGAGATGGCCTCTGTTGTAGGCTGCCAGCGAACCCGCAACCCCGACCAGTATACCAGCTGCCACCGTGACCTCCGGCCAGATCACGGACCATACCGAAGACATGTATGCCTGCATGAATGGATTGTGAAGATACTCATTGTACAGCCACAAGGCAAGTGTCACGTTCACAACAAGCTGCGCGCCAACCAACAAGGTATACCTAGAGATTGACATTGAAGAGAGCCTAATTCCCAAAAGTCACAATCCCCCAGATCGGATCTATCCGATCCCCAATATCAGTATCGTCCGATCTAAAAAATAAGCCTGCCTCTCCCGGGACTCCACACGACAATCCCTACGAGCCTCGCCTCTCCAACCTCCTTCCCGACAAGACTCGGACTTGACCCGTATCCCCACCGCTCCTAGCAAAGACGACTCTGCTGTTACCATCCACGGTTACCAAAACCGTTACCGGAAGAAAATCCCGAAAGCAGTTGATCCTCACGACACAGAAGAGCTCTTCTGGAAAAGGTCCAACCTGAAAAATCGCCCAGAATAAGCCCGGATCAGCAATCCGGGAGGGGGGTCCCAGGCGGCTGGTTTCGCACGCTTGAAGGGCCGCCACGCAGCAACTACTGAAAAACGCTGATCAGCCCGTTCTGCGCGACAAACCGATAATCTCGCCTGGAAAGGGTTCGGATGGCGAGACGAGCCCTCCAGGATTTTGAAAATGAAAAAATTCTCGCGACAGAAGAGTGCTCTTTGAGAAGATATCTCGTCCGGGAAGAATCGTCGAGCAGCTACTTGTAAGCCTCATAGTCGTTGCCGAGGAGGCTGACAGCAATCTTCTGGACCATGATCTCGTCCGTGCCCTCGTAAATCCTACAGACCCTCGTATCCACCAGATGACGAGGCGCCCGCGTCTCGAAGCTATAACCACTAGAGCCGAGAATCTGGACCGTCCGGTCAGCAGCCTCAAACGAAGCATTCGAGGCGAAATACTTCGCCTTTGCGATCATCACATCAGCCTCATCCCTCAACTCCCTATCCCCGGGGCTAGAATCACTCCGCTGCTTCAACAAGGCAGCCTTGTACACCAGGTTCTTCGCAGCCTCCAGACTCGTCGACATATCCCCAATATGCCGCTGCACAAGCTGGTGCTTACCAATCTGCTTCCCATGCTGGACCCGCTGCTTCGCATATCCGACTGCCTCTTCGATACAGTCCTCGATCACCCCAAGACAGCCAGCCGCGACACTCAACCGACCGCTCATCAACCCCGAGTAGGCGATGCTCAAACCCTTCCCCAGAGATCCCATGAGGTTCTCTTTCGGAACCCGGCAATTATCTAGGAAGATAGACCCGGTGTCCGAGGTGGGCATCCCAAGCTTGTGCTTCTGCTGCTGGCTCGAATACCCCTCAAATCCCTTCTCAACAATAAACGCGCACATCCCATCCCTCTTCCCCTTCGGGTAAGCGAAAACCACAGCCACATCAGCAATACTACCATTCGAAATCCACGCCTTGCTACCATTCAGAAAATAGTAGCTTCCCCTATCCTCAAAGGTTGTCCGAAGCGACGACGGATCGCTTCCCGCCGTCGGCTCCGTCAGGCCAAAACACATCGTCTTCTCTCCCCTCGTGGCCGGAGGAAGGTAGCGCTGCTTCTGCTCCTCGCTCGCCCATTTCTGAATCGTCACCTGGCCCAGAGACACGTGACCGGAGAGAAAAGTTCTGACACCTGTACCCTCCCGGCCGATCCTCTCAAGCGCCAACGCATAGGTTAGAACATCAGCCCCTTGGCCTTCTCCATACATACGCGATATTGGCAGCCCTAACAGTTGTGCTTTCTTGAATATTGGCGCGAGATGCTCGTTGAATCTCCCCGCCAAATAGGCCTCGTCCTCGAAAGGCCGGAGCTCCCTACACGCTCGGTCAACCTCGTCCAAGACCAGTCTCTGCTCATCCGAAACATCAAAGTTCATCCGCGAAAGATCCGCGAAACCAGTATCAACAATAGTCTTCAACAACAACTCACTCCGACGAGATCATTCACATTCTATTTTTGTCAAAAGTTATATCATCGGGTTCTTAGCCATTTGCCCCGAGGCCAACAGTTGCCTATCCAGGTCGAGGAAGAAGACATACCCTTCTTCGCAGAAGTAATCGCGGGCGGACGAATAACCATCCCAGAAGAGATCAGGAAAATATTCGGCGTCAAGGACGGCGACCATGTCATGTGCCGGGTAAGACTTGTCAAGCGTGCCGAGGACGTAAAGTAGCATTCTCTATCATCACGCAACCATCGTCATTCCCCCGACAATCTGACAATCTTAAATAGAGTCGAGACCATCGAGACTGATCTGGTCCCCCAGTTGACACTGGCAGTGTCAGATCCCACCAAGGTGGTGGATGGTTTTCTAGACAAATCCATTCTCGTCATCGGGGACCTGATAGTAGACCGGTACGTAAATTCTCAAGGCCGAAAACTCTCCCGCGAGGCTCCTGTACCTGTAGCGGATTTCATCTCCGAGGAACTGGTTCTCGGAGGAGCCTCAAACCTGACCAACAACCTGGTCGCGCTAGGAGCAAAGGTCAAGGTCTTGGGCGTTGTCGGAAAGGACGAAGCCGGAAGATGGCTGGTAGAAGAGCTTCAGAAACGAGGCGTTGACACGTCTAGCGTCATAGTCAACGACCGGCCCACCAGCCTAAAAACCCGGTTCATACTCAACCACCGGCAATATCTCCGAATCGACAAGGAGTACCGATCCGACGTCGAGCCTCATATCACGAAACAGTTCCTAGGCTCTCTAACGGAGCTGGTCAAGAGCGCGGACGGCGTTGTCTTCTCGGACTATGACAAGGGAGTGATAACGCCCGAACTTATCAGCAACGTGGTAGAGGAGTGCCGGGTCCAAGACAAGAAGATCCTCGCCCAGCCCAAGGTCAGACACTATCTCGACTACATCGGCGTTACGATGGTCAAATCCAACGCCCGAGAGGGCAGCATTGCAACCGGTGTATCCATGGTCAATGACACCTCTCTCCGGAACATGGGGCACAACCTCATGTCCAGGCTCGAGTGTGAGAGCCTCCTCCTTACCCGGAGCGAACGCGGGATGATTCTCTTCGAGAAGAGGAACATTACCAGCTTCCCACCGTTCAAGGGGCCCAAACCGGGCTTCAACGCCGTGGGAGTTCGAGACTGCATGACCGCCGTCCTCGCAATGTCCCTCGCCTCAGACGCCCCAGTCCAGGAGGCAGTCCTACTAGCAGGTCTCGCGGCAGCACAGCAGGCTGACGAGATAGGCACAGTGGTAGTGGATCTGAACGAGCTTCGATCTCAAGCCAGTACAACACTTGAGCTTGCAGAGCACATTGTTCAGGTTCCGGTCCACTAGTCATGGAGCAAGCCCAGATTCCAACTGGAATGCTCCTCCAGAAAGCCGTCAAGGTCAGAACCGACATTCTAGAGATGGTGGCAGAAGCAAAATCAGGCCACCCCGGCGGAAGCCTCTCTGCCGTCGAAGTCCTAGTCTCCCTCTTCTTCTACAAGATGCGACACGATCCCAAAAGGCCCGACTGGCCGGACAGAGACAGGTTCGTCCTATCCAAAGGACACGCGGCCCCGGTATTATTCGCAACACTCGCAGAATCAGGATACTTCCCAGTAAGCGAGCTGAAGACGCTTCGAAAATTGAACAGCCGGCTGCAGGGACATCCGGACCTTAGGGTTCCGGGCGTCGATTTCCCCGGAGGCTCTCTCGGGATCGGACTCTCAGCGGCCATCGGCATGGCGCTGGCGGGGAAGCTCGACAGGAAGGGCTACCGGGTCTACGCTCTTCTGGGAGACGGTGAGATGGACGAGGGCGAGACATGGGAGGCGGCCATGGCGGCTTCCAAGTTTAAGCTGGACAATCTCACTGCTATCGTTGATCGTAATGGGATACAGCAGGATGGTCTGACCGAGCAGATAATGCCGATAGAACCCCTCGGCTACAAATGGAAAGCCTTCAACTGGCACGTTCTGGAGGTTGATGGCTTCGACCTACGCCAGGTAATAGAGGCGTTGGAAAAGGCCGAGAGTATGAGAAACAGACCTACCGTCATCATCGCCCACACAGTCAAGGGCAAGGGAGTCTCATTCATGGAATGGGACCCGGCGTATCATGGCAAGGCCCCGGACAAGGACACGGTGAGGAAGCTTGTCGAGCACATGAGGCAGGAATGAATGACATGCTACACCACCTAACATTTCCCGGAGGGTGGACCGTCTGATGCTGCTCCAGATGAGTTCCATGCGCGACGCCTACGCCGACGCTCTTCTAGAGTTGGGATCCAAGGATCTTAGAGTCGTGGTGCTTGGAGCCGACACTTCGGTCTCGATAAAGACGAGTCTATTTGCGGACCGTTATCCCGAGCGGTTCTTCAATGTCGGGATCGCAGAGTCGAACATGATCGGAATCGCCGCGGGACTCGCCCTCGCCGGAAAAATTCCCTTTGTCAGCACTTATTCCGCTTTTGTTCCGGGCAAATGCCTCGACCAGATCCGAAACGCGGTTGCCTATCCTAATCTCGACGTCAAGATCGTCTCATCCCACGGGGGTCTTACCGTGGGTCCTGATGGTGCCTCTCACCAGACTGTCGAGGATGTCGCGGCGATCAGAGCGATTCCCCACATGCGAGTCGTAGTTCCGGCAGACGCGTCGGCAACCAGAGCCTTGGTGGGTGAATCGTGGAGGACTCCAGGGCCGTTCTACATCCGCCTCAGCAGAGCCACGGTGCCGGAGATCTACTCGTCGCCCGCCGACCTTGAGATCGGGAGGGCTGAGATCTTGAGAGAGGGCTCAGACGTTGCGATCATCGCCTGTGGAGTGATGGTGAACGAGGCAGTTGAGGCTGCCGAGTCCCTTTCCAAGGAGGGAATATCGGCGCAGGTCATAGATTCCCACACGTTGAAGCCGTTGGATTCGGATACGATTCTCAAGGCTGCGAAGAAGACTGGCGGGATAATAACCGCCGAAGAGCAGAGCATAATCGGCGGTCTCGGAAGTGCGGTGGCCGAGACTGTCTCGGAATCCTACCCTGTGCCAGTGTCCAGGGTTGGCCTCCACGACACTTTCGGAGAGTCCGGCGAGCACAAGGAGCTGATGATTAAGTATGGTCTGACCCCGCAAGAGATCATGAAAGCCTCCAGGAAACTGGTCGCTTCTAGGTGATTACTGGAATGAAGATATTCCTAGACACGGCCAACATTCCGTCTATCAAGACCTTCGTCGACATGGGTGTTCTCGATGGGATAACCACCAACCCGACACTCATCGCGAAAGAGAACAGAGAGTTCACCGAGCTGGTTCATGACATTTTGAAACTGGTCCCGGGTCCAGTGAACCTCGAGGTGGTCAGCCAAGACTCGGAGGGAATGATCAGAGAGGGCCATGATCTCGCCGGCCTCGGACCCAATGTCGTTGTAAAGTGCCCCATGACAGGGGAAGGGCTCAAAGCAGTGAGGAAACTTCACAGGGACGGCATCAAGACCAACATGACCCTCATCTTCTCTCCCAACCAAGCACTTCTAGCAGCGAAGGCTGGAGCAGATTATGCCAGCGCGTTTATCGGTCGGCTGGACGACGCGGGACACGAGGGGATGAAGATTATCGAAGAGACACTCCGGATCTACCAAAACTACGGCCTCGGGACACAGGTGCTAGTCGCCAGCATACGGCATCCCGTCCATGTGGTGGAAGCGGCTAAACTGGGGGCACATGTTGCCACAATGCCGCCCGAAGTTCTAGACAAGATGGTGAAGCATCCCTTGACGGATATCGGATTGAAGAGGTTCTTGGATGATTGGGAGAAGGCAGGCCTCAGACTCCCAGAAGGGAGAGCCTCGCCGATGAAGCCGAAGCCGCTGATCCAGCGAGCCTAGATACCCGCGAGTTTGGCATTCTCCAGACACGATTCCTGATCTCTCTTCCCCAGTTGCCTCGGGAGCCGTCAATCTTTTGAGGAAGCTCTGAATCCTCTCACTGTTACCCTTTGGCGAAGTTCGTATTCGTCACCGGCGGAGTAATGTCCGGCATAGGCAAGGGCGTCATAGCTGCATCCATCGGCAAGATCCTCCAGGCAAGAAAACTCCGAGTCACCGCGGTCAAGATAGACCCATATCTCAACTACGACGCGGGAACGATGAACCCCTACATTCACGGCGAGGTCTTCGTCACCGAGGACGGCGGAGAGACGGACATGGACATCGGAACGTATGAAAGATTCCTCGACATCAACGTACCAAAGAGCCACAACATAACGACTGGCCAGATCTACTCCTCGGTAATCGAGCGCGAGAGAAGAGGAGACTTTCTCGGAAAATGCGTACAGATAATTCCTCACATTACAGACGAGATCAAGGATCGGCTCCGGAACATCGCAAGCGAGGGAGTTGACCTTGTGATCGTTGAGATAGGCGGGACTGTCGGCGACATCGAATCTCTTCCGTATTTGGAGGCGGCCCGGCAGTTCCGGCTAGACGAAGGAATCAGCAACGTCGTCAATGTCCACGTCACTCTCGTACCAATGCTCGATGTCGTTGGAGAGCAGAAGACAAAGCCCACACAGCACAGCGTACAAGAGCTCCGAAGGATAGGCGTCCAGCCTGACGTTATAGTCGCCCGTAGCAAAGTGCCTCTCAGACCGGAACCGAGGAAGAAGATAGCCCTCTTCTGCAACGTAGAGGAATCAGCGGTTTTCACGTCACAAGACATCGCGAGCATCTATGAGTCTCCCCTCCTCTTGGACGAGCAGGGTCTGGGCAACTATCTCGTAACTAGACTCCAGCTTTCATCAAATTCTCCCGATTGGAGTTCATGGAAGAAGATGATCAAGAGCCACCTCAGCCCACGAAGCCAGGTAACGATTGCGATCTGTGGAAAATATGCCGAACTGGCAGATTGTTATGTCAGCGTAAATGATGCTCTCCGTGACGCTGGAGCGGCCCTCGACGCCAAGGTTAACTTGGAGTTTATTGAGACAGATGATTTCGAGAAGGAACCGGCAAAGGTTAGAGTATTGTCCAGATTCGACGGAGTCCTCGTCCCCGGCGGCTTCGGGTCCCGAGGGTCCGAAGGCAAAATCAAGGCCATAGAGTACTCCCGAACCCACAACATCCCCTTCCTAGGAATCTGCTTCGGATTCCAACTAGCCGTCGTAGAGTATGCCCGCAGCTTGGGCATGGAGGATGCTGGAAGCTCAGAGCTCAACCCGGGATCTAAGAATCATGTTGTTGACCTTATGCCAGAGCAGAACGACGTCTTGGAGAAGGGTGGAACGATGAGGCTCGGTGCGCATGAGATACTCATCGATGAAGGAACCCTAGCATATTCTCTCTATCAAAGGACAAAGGTCTGGGAGAGACATAGACACCGGTACGAAGTCAATCCAGAATACATTGCTCAATTGACCTCTGGAGGATTGAGATTCTCTGGAAAGAGCGATTCCAACCGTAGAATGGAAATTCTAGAACTGCCAAAAGAGCGTTTTCACTTTGCAACCCAGTTCCACGCGGAATTCAAATCTCGACCGGGAAGACCTTCCCCTCCCTACTCAGGATTGGTGCAGGCTGGACTCAATTCGAAATATCAAGAGTTGAAGACCCACCCAGTTCTTGCGAGTGTCAGGAAATAGATTCCGATGTCAACGTCAAACCTGGAGGCGGGTACAAAAGCTCCGAGAGGAAAGCGCACCCCAGTCCTGACCATTTCTGTAACGGCAATGTTTACCGCACTTGTCTTCGTGGTCACGCAATTTGTTTGGGTTCCCATCTCGGCCGTTCCCGGTCAAAGATTTGATGCGGGTGACATCATCATCTTCATCGCCGCTTGGACTTTTGGTCCCCTGGTCGGAGGTTTTGCAGGTGGAGTGGGCTCATCGCTTTCAGATGCAGTTGTTGGAGGCGCTCCCTACTGGCCTTTCACTCTGGTCGTCAAAGGTCTTGAGGGCACAATAGCGGGTTTGGTCTATTGGCGGGTTCCAGGTTCGCGCCTGAAACTTTCGTGGCTATTCGCAAGCCTGGTCATGGTTGGAGGATATTTCATCACAAACGCAGCCTTCATAGGCCTCATCGTGGGCGTGAATTCCGCACTAAATCCCGGCGTCGTCGGTGCCACTGTCGAGGTTCCTTTTGATGTAGCTCAGGTACTCGCCGGAGGCCTCATCGGCAGACCAGTTGCACGATATTTGAGAAATGCTCTGCCCACTGTTCTACCTTCGCCCAGAACTTCTGGGTCGAAGGCTTGATCGCTACCAGACTAGCTAGTAGGTTCGGTTACGCAGATATATAGGACGTTGCTTCCTCTGACTATCAGACTGCCGAAATTTGTCGCGGGATCCCCGCCACGGTATTCTCTTGCCCCGTCGAGTATTATGTTCATGTGACTGTCGCAGTCGATCATCTTTCCCCGATATTCGGTGTCGTTCTTCAGTTTCACTGAGACATCACCGTTCAGTTTTCGAACGAGAAGGTTCAGCGGTTTTCTTGACGGTTCCAACTACTCCACTTTAGACGGTTTGCATTCATAGAGTCCATAAAAGCTCTTTGTCAAATCGCCGAGTAAATTCCGGGCAGTTCTAGCTTTGAGCCAGTTCCGATTCCTCTCGCTGCATCATCTTCTGATTGTGTTGCTCCTTCCTGAAATCGGACTTTAGCTTGCCGCATCTTATGCAACGTGCCATCTGTCCCCTTCCACGCCACTGGTGTGAGCATCCTGGCATCCGTGTCACCGATACAAGGTCTATGTCTAGTTCTTAAACTATCCAAGGACCGAAGCCACAACTCGGGATCTTTCAGTCGCTCAGACGCAGAAAATAGACGGTTTCCCTGGCAGAAATACGTGATGAGTGCTCAGTACCAGCCAGAAGGCGTGGGACATCATTCTCTGGATGTTGAAAGAGGCTCACAGCTAAGACGGCTTTCTTGCGGCAGATTCTTTTCATTTCGCTCGTCGACGCGCGAAGGCTTGGATCGGCTCGGAGGGTAGAGATCGAGACTAGACAGTTGACCGAATCATTCTTGATTGGGAGCAAACGCGACGTTGCCTGGACTAGGTCGGTCTTTCCAGTTCGTCGTCTTTTTGCTGCGTTGAGCATACTCATCGACAGGTCAATGCCGATTGCATACTCGTACAGTTCTTGGGCACTTTCTAGGAACGTGCCTGGTCCACATCCAACGTCGACAAGGATCTTGAATCTTTCATCTGCAATAAATTCGATGACCGCCTTGTGCTTGGAAGACTGTTCCTGTCCGTATAGTTCGTTGTAGGAGGGTGAGAGAGTGTTGTACCGCTCTGCAACTTCTCTATCGTCGTTCTCTTCCAAATCATCCTGATATATTGCGTAAGGAGAAATGAGTCTTTCCAGGCGGGCTTGAATGGCTGTCTTTGTGTCTCCAGAACTCGAGGAGGCTCGTAGAGAATTGATGAAGGGTCTGGAAGTTCGGAGGATGATTGTGATGGTGATGGCATGTTCTATCGTCTATTCGGGCCGCACAGGTAGCGATCTTGGAGAAGGAGAGAGGCTCGTGATTCTGAAAGAAGATGGGTGTGTGTTGATTCATCGTCGAAGGGATTACCAGCCTGTCAACTGGCAACCGTCCGGATGCGTGTTTCAGACTCGGATTGAGGACGGGAAATTGATCATTAAGGCTGTTCGTCCGAGTCCACTCGAGACTCTAACCATGATTGTGAGCAGAGTCGAATTCTTAGGGACCTTTCTCTTGACGGACAAGGCGGATTTCATTCTTCACTCAAGCGAGGAGGAGATGCAGAAGGCGATACTCGCCGAGCCAAGTCTTATCGAACCCGGTCTCCAAATCATCGACCATGAGAAGAAGGTCGCCCCGGGCTTCGTCGACGTCTACGGAGTTGACTCAAAAGGGAACACAGTGGTTATCGAGATCAAGAAAGACCCAGCAGGAGCTTCAGCCGTAAAACAGCTCGCCGAATATCTGAAATATCTTGAGGCACCACTCGGCAAGAAGCTTCGCCCAATTATAGTCGCTCCCTCTCTTGCCAAAGGTGTAATGCCGGTCTTGGAGAAGATGGGATTCGAGTTCAAACCGTTAACTCTCCAGAAGAGTCTGGAGACATTGCAGAAGCATTCAAGGTCGGACCAGAGCCCGCTGAAGGGGTGGTTCGAAATGACTGAGACCTGAAGCTAGATGGTTCCGGACTAATTATCTTTGGTCATACAGTGAGGATGCAGGCTTTCACGGATTTTATTCTAGGGGGAGCTTCTTCCGTGTGGGCTGAGTAAAGATGCTGTTGTCTTTTTCATTCGTCTTGTCCGTCTCGCCGGAGGGTTTTGTGGTTGTTTCGGCGGGGTTTGTGGTTGCATCTCCACCTAAGGATGGCGTGGCTGGGGGTAGGGTCGAGGGTAGCGTTGCCAGAGGAGGAGTCGTTTCAGGTCTCTGCAGTTCGATCGGTGCGGGAGGCGGACCTATTGTTGCAGATGGGATCTTGGGAGGGGTTGGACGGGTAGTGGGTCTTGCAGTGATCTTTGGAGATGTCGAGATGGGCGTGATCTTCGGGGTGTAAGATGGCATGGGCCCGGCGATAACGCTTGGCTGGGTCGCTTTGGGTGCCGGTGCAGGAATGTACGGTTGTCTTAATCCTCCAGAGTCCGAGACAGTCGGAGCCTTCCGGGCTGATGATGGTGTGAGGATGCCCTTCGATTCGCCAATGAACTGCGGGCTGTCCTCCCAGCTCGCTGCTGATGATTTCGGAGTACTCGAGACGGCTTGTTTCTCAGGCGCCCTCTCGGGCACTATTAGTGGAGGCATCGGCATTCTGTCAGAACCCCTCTCGCCGACTACGATTGTGGGCTTGATTATGGAAGGATTGGGCTGCAGCTTCGCTTCGATACGAGGCGGAGGAATCCCTGTCTCATGACTGAACGGGAACTCTTCGCTGCCTGTTCCAGTTGCTCTTGAAGTCAAAGGCGGTCCCGCCTCTAGTGGTGTTCGGAAGGCTTTCTCCCATGAGCCTGATCGCGGTTCACTCCCGGTAAGGGAAGAAGTTGGAGCTGGAGTGATCACTGGAGGTGGGGGATGAGATTTTTCGATTTTCAGCTCTGCGACCTGGGCTTCTAACACTAGGTTCCGTTTCATTAGATTCTCCAGCATTTGGAGAGCTCTCTCAAGTCTGATTCCGGGTCTGAGTCCCCTCTGGAATTTGAAGGCTAGAGTCACAGCAAGAGTTGCGATCAAGACTAGGACTGCGATGTCGACCGTGCTGAATGAGAGCTGTGGGAACCTCTGTAGGCCTGAGGATAGTTCGGCTGCGATTGACGGATTGTTGGCGTATACGAGGAAGATCCAGTATGAAAGCCAGCCGACGAAGGCGGTCTCGATGGCCACGAGCTTAACGAGGAGCTTTCTCAGCCTATTCCACACTCCCTGTTGTGCGATAACATTGACGGCCTGGAACGTTATGCCCTAAGAGTTGTTGTAACTGCATTGAGACTGTCAAGGTCTCTATTTCGTGTCTCCTACTCGATCCTTCCGTAAGGTCTTGAGAATGGTGTCCAATGCCATGTCCCAGTCCATCTCTCCTCCGCCGCCCGCACCTTCAGGCGCATTCTTCTGTTCGGAGAGCTGTTTCCCAGACGACGGCTCCGCTCCTGTAGCGGGAGGTTGCGGGTTGCCAGGCCCTGACGATTCCCTCCTCTCTGAAGTCGGACCTGGGGGAGTCCATGGTTGAGGCATTGGACCAGCAAAAGGAGCGGCCGGTCGCGGAGGTGGTTGCAGAGGCCTGGGCCCTCCGCCCATTCCAGGTGGGGGGCGGTTTTGGTCAGGGCGGAACGGTTGTGGAGTAGCTATCGGGCGTGGAGGGGTCATCGGCCTCTGTTCGGGTCTTGGTGGGCCTCCTGGACCTTGAATAATGAACGGTCGTGGTCCACCCTGCGGGGGTGGGAGGGGACCTCTGACGGGCAATGGTCCTGGTCTCGGGAATCCTTGTTGGGGCGGAGGTCTCTCCTGTGGAGTGGTTGTTCCTGCAGGAGGGCTCCACTTTGTTGGGAGTGGAGGAATCGACTTCACGCCGCCCTCGGGCCATTGGCCTGTCCCCGGCTTATCCGCAGGAGAAGCCCACTTGGATGGAACGGGCGTGGACTGCGGGCCTTGAGGCTGGCTGGAGTATCCCGGGAATTGCTGTTCCTGCCTCGCGGTCATCTCCATTCCCGGCTTCTGAAATATCGGCCCCGATTCAGGTTTCCTCTCATCCATTGAGGGTTGAGGGGAGCCCCAGGTTGGGGCGGGTCGTGTTGGTGACTCGCCCATTGAGCGGAGTGGTTGAGGCGGCTGGACCTCAGTTGAAGAGAATGGAGCTGACGCTGGTTTGGGTGGCTCCATTCTTGGCGGCTGAATACTTGATGGGGCTGGCCTAGGGGACGTGTCTTGTTTGGGAGATAGGATCGATTCGAGCGGAGACTTGCTGCCCGAAGCCCAAGTAGTCGCCGGAGTGGATCGTGAGCTACTAGGAGTTGTAGACTTTGGAAGTGAGGGAACTGCATAGACGGTATGTCTGGAGACGGGCGATGGAGGCGCGCCCGTCGGAAGGATCTGTCTCAAAGGAGAGGCTGAAGCTGTCTGGGACAGCGGACCTACCGGCTTGAATGATTTCGCTTTCTGGATCTTGCCGACGAGACCACCCTCTCCATGCTTCCTCTTGAGGAAGAGGTAGCCTAGGCCCGAGCCTCCGCCTACCCCGATGGTGAGCACTATGAACGGATAGTACTGACCGATAGCGCTGTTGACGTAGTTCTGGAAGTAGATATCGCTCATGTACTGGTTTATGAGCCAGAAAGTTAGGAATAGGTTGAGGACGATGGAGACGATTGTGACCAGTCCAACCCTCGACATTAGTAATCATCCTCCGGTTTGCTCTTCTTCTTAGCTGGCCTAATCTGCGACTTGATCGTCGAGATCAGCCTGGAGAAGCCATAGCCTGAGGCGATCATGAGGACGATTACGAGGAATACTGGGTCGAAGGATCCGAAGTATTGCTGCTCATAGACGTTATAGAAGTATTCTGTGATTAGCCAGATTCCAAAGAAGAGAACTATCGCATATTCCAGTATGGAGGTGAAGAGAGTCGTCTCGTATAGAGTGCTTCCAGCAGACTCTTCATTCGGCCAGCCCAACAGAGTTTCGATATACCGCCTGCTACCGCTCTTCTTGGGTTGGGCCTCCTCAACCCCCAATGATCCTCAACGCAACAGCCCCATCTCTGCAATCACCATAAGCGTGCTGTAACCGGTGAAACATCAAACGCGGAACATTGGCGCACGATTAGGTTCGGATTCGTCTCTCCGCTAAATCCGGCATACCATCCGGTCGCAGATTAAATAGTGACGCGGAATAGAGATCGATCCATAGTCTCGAGTGAAACCTGGTGAGTCAGGAAGCCGTCCGAAAATACGAGGTTGTAGAAGACCTCCCTGGCGTAGGTCCATCCACCGCTGACAAGCTGAAAGAGCTGGGCTTCCATACGATCGAAAGCCTCGCAGCCGCTACAGTGAGAGAACTGGTCCCAGCAGGGATCGGAGAGAAACAGGCAGCCAAGATCATCGGCCTAGCCCGCGACAGCATCTCGCTTTCTTTCATCAGAGCCGACGAGCTGATGAAGATGAAAGCGAACGTCCTCCGGCTTACGACCGGCAGCAAGGCCTTCGACGAGCTCGTCGGCGGTGGTCTAGAGACGCAGACGATAACAGAAGTCTACGGCGAGTATGGCGTAGGCAAATCCATCCTCTGCCATCAGCTCGCACTCAACGTGCAACTGCCATTGGACAAAGGCGGTTTGAACGGTGGCGCGCTCTACCTGGACACGGAACAGACTTTTCGTCCGGAATGGATCGTGCGAATGGCAAAGTCCGCTGGGCTGGAGCCAACCGATGCGGCGTCAAGGATAATCTATTCCGAGGCATACAATTCAGACCACCAGATGCTCCTACTGGAGAAAGCCGACCAGATAATCAAAGACAACAATATCCGAGTAATAATAATCGATTCACTGACATCTCATTTCCGAAGCGAATATCTCGGGCGGGAGATGCTCGCCGAGCGGCAGCAACGGCTGAACAATCACATGCACCGTCTCATCCGGCTTGCGAGGGGATTCAACGCCGTCGCCATAGTAACCAACCAGGTCATGGCCAAGCCGGACCAGTTTTTCGCCAACCAAGTAGACGCTGTAGGGGGCCACATCGTAGCGCACACAAGCCACACGCGGGTCTTCCTCAGACGAGCAGCCAGCGGTCCAATAAGGATCGCGCGCCTTGTATCCAGCCCATATCTTCCCGAGGGTGAGAGAATATTCAAGGTCACGGAGACCGGCATTGTTGACGTGTCGGAGGAGGACGAGGTCAAACGGCGCCGGTGAAACCGGAAAATCCTATACCGCGAGACACGGTCAACCAGTTCTTCCAAGACGTTGAGACCCGTGCCTGGACAGACGCCGAGAAGGAGCTCGACACGATCCGTCAGAAGGCACAGAACACAGCATGGTACAAGGGATACGTCAAGGCCCTCGAAGGCCTACTCATCACCTACAAGAGCAACGATGACAAGTACATCTATCTACCAAGGGCTCTAGCCAACCGGACGGAAGAGTCGATAAAGCAGCTCCGAGAAGAGTTCGAAAAGTTCGCTTCAAACGAGATACATGGAGAATATGATCGGGGATTCTTCAAAGCACTAGAAGACTATGTCACGGTCCTGTCTGCGCTAAAGACAGGAGGACCTCCCAGCCCAGCCACTCCACCAGAACTAGGGGAAAAGACGGAAGGGGCTAAGAAGGACGAGGGTTTAACACAGTATTTAGCAGAATCGTCGTGAAAATCATCCAGATGACATAGGAACCCATTCCCAGAGTAACATGCTTATTCGGCCCCTTCAACTCGTCGGGTCCATAGCCCAGAATATTCTTGACAAGTATCACCGAGACAGCATATACGCCGATTCCAACACTGATCAGAGCAAGAGTTCCGAGAATTACCCCTCCTTGTCCAAATCCGACTATGTTGTAGACAACCCCCGCGAGGACGCCGAAGCCTAGACGTAGCCAGTAAACAATCGAGGTCGGAGGCAGAGCGAAACGACTCGGCCTGACCTCCTTCGAAGTCTGGACCGCTAGGTTGGACCCCGCGCTAGACAAGGCTCGGAAGAGTGGCAACAGTCTGGGTGCTGATAACGTTTTGCCGGAGAAGAGCCTCGGACTCGCACGAAGATTTTATACAAGTCGGGTCGCTGCGGTTACTGCCCTTGTCGGTGCACGAGACAGAGCCGGAGGAAGTTGTTGTAAGAGACATCATGTCTCGGCCCGTCATCACGGTGAAAGAGTCGGACACGGCAGCAGATGTGGCCAAGCTAATGGCCAAACACAACATCGGTTGCGTCCTGGTCTCCGGCAAGAAGGGAGAGACAGTTGGAATAGTCACGGAGCGAGACATCGTCCAGAGGATCGCGGCCAAGAATCTCTTGCCCTCCAAAGTGACAGTGGCCGATTCGATGTCCAAACCAGTAATCACAATCCAGTCCAAGGCAACTGTGACAGAGGCTGCGAAACTCATGAACCATCAGAAAGTCAGAAGACTCGCGGTCATCGAGGACGGAAGACTTTCCGGGGTCTTGACAATGAAGGACATTCTGGAAGTTACGCCGGCAATAATCGATCTCGCCTCAGAGAAGACCCGGGTCGGCATGGCGAGACCCCGCCCTAGTCGGTCGAACCTATCTGGCTACTGCGACGAATGTGAAATGTGGTCCGATAGCCTAGTTCAGAAAGACGGCATCTTCCTCTGCCAGGACTGCGCGAAGGAACTTGGCTCCGCAGAAGAAGATAGCTGACTCAAACCCAGACTTGGAAGACCAGAATATTCTGGTCAAGGATGCACACATCTGGACTGGACACGGGTTCACGAGAGGCTCGATCCTCATAACACAAGGCAGGATAAGAAAAACATCTCGCAGAACAGACGCCGGAAGCCATGAAGCAATCGACGCGTCCGGATTGTGCGCTCTCCCTGGTCTCATCGACGTCCACGTACACCTGCGGGACATGGGGCTAGCGTACAAGGAGGACTTTGCCACCGGCACTGCAGCCGCCGCGGCCGGAGGATTCACCACAGTACTAGATATGCCAAACACTCTACCCCCCACCGATACACCTCGAAGACTAGTCGAAAAAGAGAGAGAAGCCTCCAAGAAAGCCCGCGTCAACATCGGCTTTCATGCTGCGGCCGTACCTGAGGCCAAGACAACACAAGCGCTAGCCCGAGCGGGGGCCTTCTCACTCAAATTGTACATGCCAAAACCCATCGCACCCTTCAACGTCGAAGATGATGCTCAGATACGCCAGCTGATGAATGATGCAAGGGAAGCAAAAATCCCCGTAACGGTTCACGCTGAAGACATTGTGTCTCGCAAGGAGACACCCGCGACAGACAGTTTCCGACAGCTAGCCGATGGTCGCCCGCCGATCTTCGAAACAAGGGCCGTAGAAAGGATCGTTAGGATCCAGAGACAGACTGGGTGCAAGGTCCACTTCTGTCACCTTACTCTCAAATCGAGCCTGGACAAGATCGCCGCAGAATCTTCCAGCGTCACGAGCGAGGTCACCCCTCATCACTTGTGGCTATCACAGAGAGTCTTGGAGAAGGTCGGCTGGAAAGCATGGATGGTGCCCCCCTTGAGGTCGGAGGCCGAAAGGCGGCGCCTTCTATCGGCCACGTGCTCCGGTGCCTCGGATGTAGTCGCCAGCGATCACGCCCCCCACACTGTTGGAGAGAAGGAACGACAACCAGGCAGCAGCCTGCCAGGGGTTCCGGGACTGGAGACAGAGTTGCCATTAATGCTGACGCTGGTCAGCAAAGGAACCTTGAACCTCTCACTCTTCGTCAAACTCTTGGCCGATAATCCGGCCAGAATATTCGGGCTTCGGTCAAAAGCAAAGCTCCGCCCCGGGTACGATGGCGACGTGATTCTGGTCGATCTGAAGAAAAGATCCCGGATCGATTCAAGCAAGTTTTTCTCGAAAGCCAAATTTTCCCCATTTGATGGGATGACTACGAAGGGCGCATTAGTCTCTACGATAGTCAGTGGCAGACTCGTATATCACGACGGAGAGATGCTCGGGAAAGAGGGCTGTGGCCCAGTCTTGCGGAGCAGCTTCTCCAGTTGAGATTTGTAGTCGACGGAATGTTAGGTGGACTAGCTCGCTGGCTCAGAATGCTAGGATACGAGACTGAATATGACTCAAAAGCCGACGACAATACTCTGCTCGAACTATCCAAGAAGCAAGAGGCGATCCTCCTAACTCGAGACGAGGAACTCTATAACCGGGCGAGGGCCAAGAACATAAACTCGGTTCTAGTAACAGGAGAAAAGGAAGAAGTCCGGCTGGGACAGCTAGTGAAAACGCTAGGCATCTCCTTGGAGATCAATATGGCCACGACGAGATGTCCAGAATGCGGTTCTGATTTACAGGAGATTTCAAGGGAATCAGCCCTCAACACTGTCCCAGCCAAAAGCCTCAAACTCTACGACAAGTTTTGGAGATGCACAAATACTGGCTGCGGTAAAACGTATTGGGTCGGAAGCCACTGGAAACAGATACGTCACACCCTGCAAGAAGCACAAAGGATAGCATCACGAGAGGGAGCAACCAGATGCTGACCCTCGAAGAAGGCGAAGTGCTGGTCAAAGCCGGACGCGTAGCCATAGAATCGCACCTGTCCGGCGTCGAGACTCCCAGCCCGTCAAATGTGGGTCCCGGACTCAATGAGGAGAGAGGAGTCTTCGTGAGCCTCCTCGATCATTCGAGGGGGAATGGCCTGAGAGGTTGCATCGGGATTCCTCTTCCAACGCGTCCCCTGCTAGAACAGGTAAGGGTCGCTGGGGTGGAAGCCGCGACCACAGATTTTCGCTTTAGGCCGCTAACCCTAGACGAATTGAGGAACAGGATTATAATCGAAGCCACTGTGCTCTCAACGTTTGAACCCCTCTGGGTTAAGAATCCTCTCGACCTGAGAGAGAACATAACAGTCGGTCGGGACGGACTGATGGTCGAGGGGATGGGTGGTCATGGGTTGTTGCTGCCCCAGGTAGCGGTCGACGAGGGATTCGACAGCGAGGATTTTCTCTCCCATTGCTGCCTGAAGGCCGATTTGCCCCCTGATGCGTGGCTTACGGGGAGCCTACGGGTTTCACGTTTCCAAGGCCAAGTGTTTGCTGAACAGGAGCCGAACGGCCGAGTGTTTGAGAGACAATTGAAGCCGAAGACAGGATGAGGAGAAAGGGTCGACTCGCGTGGACAGTCGCACCAGAGAGTACTTCGATCAGCTCGGCCATCGTCTCAGTTTGTTCGTGAGCGTGTGGGGTGAGAGTTACACGATGGTAAAACGCAAAATTGTAGATTCCTCTCCAGAGGACTTGACCAATCTACAGCGCCTGGTTGGCCCGGAGAACATTCTAGCCCATTGCGCCGGCGTCAACTACCAGGTCTATGTGACAGAATCCCGGCTTCTAGTGGGCAAGAGGTTTGCGCTAGGAGAGAATTTCATGAACGTGCCAACATCCAACATCAATACTCTAGAACTGATAACCAAGAGCCTAATCCCTCCGCTGACCTTCGCAGTCCTCGGAGCAATAGGCAGTTTCCTGATATGGTGGTTTCCTACGACTCAACGGCTGCCACTGTCTATCTTTCCATACGACCTCGGCCTCATGGCAGGACTGATCATCATTATTGCGTCGCTGGTTGCAGCATGGTGGCGGCTCGGTATCGCTGTACTCAGGATTCGGCTGAACGGCTCGAAGGACCCGATTACAGTAAAACTGGTTAGCATGTCAAAGGCTGAAGAGGTCTTCAAAGCCCTCAAAGGCTAGCTGACCGACGCTCCGCCCTCGTTTTCGTAAACTACGAACGGCCTCTGATTCAAGCAATCCCGTCCAGCAACTTGCCGAAAGGCATTGACCCTTCACTCGCATATCATGCGGAAGGAATAACCATTTTCACCCTCCAAAAAATCGTAACAGTCAAAAACCAGAACCGGAAAAACACAGCGCAAAGAAAAAACAAGAATTCTTTTTTTAAAACCCAAGCAGACAACGCGGGCCCGCCGCAGGCGATCTGTCCGAAACACCTCTTACATGTGGCTTCTTGAGCGTCTCTTCGATCCGATTCTTAGGTTCAGCATTTAGATACCCGAGGCTGCTGGAAATGGCAGCGACAAGGCAAGATGCCACCTCGGTCCTTTGGTGTTGGGAAGATTCCGCCCGAGGCCCTTGTCAGGATAGTTTATTCCCACGTCGGTAGACGGAACCCGAGGCTACTCGTTGGACCAGGGATTGGCAGAGATATCGCCGCGGTTAGATATGATCCGATTCTGATACTCACCACCGACCCGATAACTGGAACCAGCAGTCGAATAGGAGAGCACTCCGTATACATCAACGCCAACGACATTGCAACCGCGGGCGCAAAGCCAGTCTGGTACCTGTGCACGATTCTGCTTCCACCCGGATCGAATGAGAAAATCCTCTCAGATATCATGAAAGGAATAGACCGAGCGTCTAAGAGGTTGGGAATCACTGTTGCGCGAGGCCACACAGAGGCGACTCGGGGCCTCGACCGGCCGATAATCGCTGGCTTCATGATCGGCGAGAGGAGGGGAAGGATCTTTCGGGCCGAAGACATTCGTGTCGGAGATATGATTGTTCTTACAAAGACCGCCGGCATAGAGGGGACCGCGATTCTGGCTTCCGACTACGCCCATCGACTAAAACAGATTCCCCCAGAAGCCTTACGGAGGGCTAGAAGGTTCTCGCGTCAAATCAGCGTGGTCAAGGAGGCTCTGAGCATCGCGAAGATCCCTGGAGTTCGAGTGATCCACGACCCGACTGAGGGAGGGATCCTGAACGCAAGCTGGGAGTTGGGTGAAGCGTCTCACTTAGGGATAGAGGTCTGGGCCGACAAGATTCCGGTCGCCAAGGAGACATTGATGATTTGTTCGAGGCTAAGGCTTGATCCCTTGAAGCTCATGAGTTCTGGTTGCCTGCTAACGGTCGTGGATCCCAGGCATGTTGATAGGCTGGTCAAGGCGTTGAGAAAACTCCGAGTTGGGGCATCATTGATCGGGACAATCACGCCGTTTGCCGATGGCCGCCACTATTCAATTAACGGGGAGAAATCCGATCTGCAACCGGTCCCACAGGACGAGCTGTACAAACTAGCCTGAACTTGTCGAATTTGCTTTGAATGGCTCTCTGATCCAGAGTACGAGCATCATCATAGCCAAGGAGAGCCCTCCCATGAAGAACCAGCCCGGCGAATAGTTGTTCTCATTTGCTTTCACAAGAAGTGTGAAGATTATCGGGATCGGGTAGCTGCCGAGTATCTGGACCGAATTGATGATACTTATCCCGAGAGGAGCATATTCACGGCCCACTTCAGGGTACTGGCTTGCACTAGCGTACATTGTCGAAAAGACAATTGAGTCCAAGAAGCCGACCAGAGGAATCAAGAGCCACAGCTCGATGGGTTGAGAGATTCCGAAGAGAATCACTCCCAGAGATGTGAGAATTCCCGGCACGAAGATGAAGATCTTTCTTCTTCTGAACTTGTCGGACAATCGGCCTCCGATCGGCCCCCCGAATATGCTGGCAAACATGATCAGAGACGCCATGACCCCCGAGATGTAGGGAGAGATTCCAAAGGTGTCTTTCGTGTATGCTTCGAGAAAGCTTGACGATGAGAAAATCGATCCCCAGAGACCGAGAACTCCAAATGCGATCAGCCAGATGCTCCGATTCTTGAATACTGGTTTCATGGATCGCCGTTTTGCCGGTGCGACTGTCCGGTCGTGAGGAATAACAGCCTGCCCGATCAGGACTGAAATTATCCCGATCAGTCCACCGAGGATCAACCCTTGCCTCCAACCAAGCAGGTCGGTCACCAGTACCCATCCGAACAGGCCTAATGCGCCTCCAATGTTGAAGCAGCTGTTGTAGAGTCCTAGAACGAACCCTTCCTCTTCAGGCTTGAACAGAGGAGTAAGAATGCCGATGGCAGGCGCGAAAAATAGTGCCGCACCTAGACCTAGGAGGAATCTCGACACGAGTAGAGTAGGAAAATTTGGAGACAATCCTTCACCAATGCCAGAGAACGATAGGATGAGCATTCCAAGTTGGGACGTGTTCTTGGGTCCCCATCTTGCGGCGACTATTCCGGCGGGTATCTGGAATATGCCCGCGCCAAGAAGGAAGGATGAGGTGAGAAGGCCTTGGGATGGTAGATCGACGTTCAGTGCTACCGCAATTAGTCCTGTTGCGCCTAGTAACGGGGCGATGTTGAACCAGTTTATAGTATAGATGACGCGTGAGGTTAGGACTGAGCCTAGGACGAGCCACCGCCTGCTTGAGGCGGATTGTAGAATCTCAGCCTGTTGTTCCATGGGCGGTTGTTTTTCCGGTTAGGTCAGCGTGTCCGAATGTGTTTCGTTGGTTGGGAATGGGTCCTCTCTCATTCTCGCCCGGAGCTTCCGGGTCTCAAGATCCACTTCATCCAGTCCCATGGGACTTGTCCGCTGGGCCAGAGAAGTCATCGGACCCGATCTTGCGATGGGGGGTCGAGTGAATAAAACCGTTCGCTTGCCGACATAGTACGTCGGCGGAAGCTCTAAAACTAGCCTTCGGCCAGCTTCTGGAGTTTCGTAGCTGCGTCTCTCAGTTTTGTCTTTACATCTGAAGTATAGCCGTTCTTTGCTACGAGCAAAGCTACATTGTTTAGTTCTGCTCTTATGACGGAGAGCGGGTCCTTCTTGTCCGCCCTGATCATGCCTCCGAAACAGGTTTGACAGACCCATGCGTGGAAATAGGGATCGTATTCGTGATAGGTCGCCTCCTCGCAATAGCGGCAGTAAGGATGGTTCGGATCTGATGCTTGCGACAATTGGAAACTGGCTCTAGGCTAACGGTTTGGCGTAGCGAGATAATAATCGTGTTCAACTGAATGACAAAGGATCAGGTGACAGTTCTACGTGGACGTTTGACACCGCGCATAGTTCAATTAAGTGAGCACGTTACCACTACGCAAATCGGAGGACTCGACTCTCGGCTGGAATTACCGTCACGCCTCTGGCCTTTGAGAGCCTCGGCGTGCGGTCAATGTGCACCCAGGTGCGAACTCGGGACGTTACGGTACTGTTGGACGCGGGGGTAGCGCTGGGGCCGAGATTCCGACTTATGCCCCATCCGAAGGAATTCAAGGCGAGGGTCGAAGCACGAGAGAGAATCGACGCGGCCGCAGAGAAAGCTAGGGTCGTGACAATTTCGCACTACCACAATGATCATCACACGCCCAACTATGTTGATCCCGTCTGGCTCGGAACCAGTCCGGAATTGTCTGAGAGAACCTATCGAGGAAAAATTATTCTTGCCAAAGATTTCAGGAAGAAGATCAACACAGCTCAGCGGCGCAGAGGTTGGATGTTCAAACAAGCCGCTGAGAAATGGGCAGAGAAATTCGAAGCCGCTGATGGCCGAGTTTTTGAGTTCGGAGGGACGACAATTCGCTTTCCCGAACCCGTACCCCACGGCGAGGATGAATCGGGGCTCGGCTGGGTTCTGCTCTGCATCGTGGAAAAGGGCGATGAGAAACTAGTCTTCGCACCCGATGTCCAAGGACCCGTGGCCGAAGGAACGGCCAGGATGATCATTGACGAGAGGCCTGATTTGTTGATAATGGGAGGGCCCCCGACATACCTACAAGGATTCCGAATAGGAGAAGAGTTCTTCCAGACCGCGGTGCATCATATGAAGAAGATAGTGAGCGAAGTTCGTACAGTAGTCATCGATCATCATCTGCTGAGAGATGAAGGGTGGTACAAATTCCTTGAACCGGTCAGAGAATCCGCCAAGAAAGCGAGTCATAAATTGCTCGTGGCCGCCGATCTTCTGAAACAGGAGCCGACTCCGCTCGAGTGTCGCCGAAAGCAGCTCTATGAGGAGGAGAAGCCCGATCCCGACTTCCTCAAATGGACCAAGCTCCCCAAGGAGAAGCTAGATGAGACCCCGCCGCCCGTTTAGGCGGGATCCTTGCTCTTCTTCGAGTAGAATTCTTTTAGTGTATGAAGCATGTCTTCGTCCTCGTACTCTTCTATTATGACCCGGAGTCCTTCTTCACTGCGGTCCTCAACGAGTTCCTTCTTCGCGTAGACCTCGCAAATGTAACTGTCTTCTTCAAGAAGTCCCAGTCCTTGTTGTCCTTTGCCTAGCACGTCGAAGATTATCTTCATGAGATTGTCAAGGTCCTTCACAGCCCGAGTGTTGGTCGTTTTCGGGGATCCCTTCCATAGAAAGAAACCAAGTGTGACGGTTACGAGACGCCCTTTGAGCGCCTCCTTGAATTTGTCGATCTCGTTTTGCGAGACGCGTTCCAATATTGCGGTCCGAAGCTTTCCCTGTTTGTCGCCTATGTCGTGACCGCTCCCGGTTGTCGGAGGCTCGAATGGGATTACGGGTATGTCCGCGAGTGTCCGACTGGACGCTACCTGTTTCCTATCTTCAGACTCTTCTCCCGCCATTTCGGCCTCGTCTTCCGCCAGCTCTGACTCTTCATCGACCATATCTGATGCATGGAATGTGTCCATGTAAAAGCACTCCGCTCGGGGACTGGCTAGCTTGTATGTCCGAGGTTACGAACGATCGAGTTTGATATTCTTATATCGACTGGTTCGATTCGAGTTCTTTGGGCGGTGGTGGGGGACTGGGAAGCTGGTCGTTTCCTGTTACCCGAAATCGACCTATGCGGGGGTCCGCCAACGCTGGTGAGCGGTAGCCTCGACCAGGCTGAAGACTTGGCTGTCAACCATGACACTCTGCCCTACCAGGTCGGCGGCGGAGGAGCGCTCTCTGAAGAGAGGGTTGTTACCTCCTCACGGTCGAATCCGGCGAGGCCCGGAAGGGAGCGGTCGTAAGGTCGACGTTCGACGCAGGTGGGATCCCAGGGTGGAGAAGACGACTAGGACACCCTGCCTGGAAGAGATGCCCATTACCACGGAAGCCACCACCGTCCATCCGAATAAATGCCACTATGATTGCTGGGCCTCAGACTACTGGCTGGTCTGGCAATCTCGGAAACATCATGCTCCTTGAAAGGCGGAGGCCTAATTCGATCTGAGAATTTGGGTTGCGTACCCACTCGGGTCCGTTCGGAAGCTTCCGAGAGATCTTAGGTTTCTCTTCTGGTCTCTCTTCCTCTGGAGCTTCGGATATGGACTCTACAACTACATCTGGCCGCTTTTTCTCCGAGAGCTAAACGCGGATCCCGGCCAAGTCGGGCTGGTCTACTCCATAGGATTTGTGGCCCTTGCCGCTAGCATGATCCCGGGAGGAATCCTTGCCAACAAGTACGAACTGAGAACGCTCTTGGTTATTGGTTGGGTAATGAGCCTCCCTGCTCCACTTCTCTACTATTACGCCAAGACATGGACGGATGTGCTTCCTGGAATCATATTGTTGCAGGCTTCCGGTTTCAACATCCCAGCATTCAACGCCTACATTGCGGGCGCGAGTGAGAGGAATAGAACGGGGTCCAACTTCGGTGTCGTCTGGGCCTCAGCACCTCTGGGTTTTGTGTTCTCTCCAGCGGTTGGCGGTCTTCTTCTGACTTGGATCTCGATTCGCGGAATCTTCCTTGTCTCCTTCGGGTTGTTCACAATATCGACGGTCGTCCTATTCTGGATGCGAACGCAGCCATCGTCTCCGAAAGATGCTCGGGCATACAGGCTCGAGGTTCCGAAATCCTTACCTGAAGTAACTCTTCTCCTATTCTTAACAGGGACCGCTGTTGCATTCAGTATCGCATCGCCTTTCGTTCCGCTGTTCTTTCATGACGTTTTGATACTCTCCCCTAGTACGATACAGGGTCTGGGTTCCATCCAGGCTCTTGGGCAGACAGCTTTCGCGATTTTACTGGGGCGAAGAGCTGACGTGCGAAGCCGTGGAGAGACGATGGCACTTGGATTAGTCGTATCGGCCACCGGCCTTGCAGGCATCGTCTTGACGAGGAATCTTCTGTTTGCCTTCCCGCTAGTCTTCGTCTTTGGAAGCTCAAGGGCGTCGAGCTACATCGCCTACTCGATTCTCGCTATTATCAGATCAGGTGCAACAAGGGCGGGCCAGTATGGCTTCTATCTCACGCTCGAGAACTCTGGTTTGATAGCCGGATCCTACCTCGGAGGAGTCCTCTACTCCATAGGCCCAGGAACGGGCTTCTTAGTGTCGATTGTATTGTTTCTGCTCATGGCTCTAATGGCCGGGGTCACCAGTTTCAAGGTCAAGGATTCATCCGACGCCTCATTGGCCGGTAAATCGCAGGCAGTAGCCGTTGTAAAGTGAGGAGGGTTCCGGCGATTGGAACGAGAGAAGGAAAATTGTCTCTGACGCGACAGACGTCAAACAGGGTTCTGCTATGGACCAGGGTGCGGAGAGCGAAGGTCTTATAATCCGATATCGCTTATCCGATATCGTCTCGGGATCATGTGGGGACATAGACACTGGGGAGGGATGAGGCGAGGATGGCTCAGACCCTGGATCATCTCAATAGTCGGACGGTCGCCCAAGAATGGCGCGGAAATTATCGACGAGATTGAGAAGATGAGCTGGGGAGGTTGGCGACCATCTCCCGGGTCCATATATCCCCTCCTAGACCAGATGACAGTCGAGGGCGCGCTCAAGAAGAGAGAGGACGGACGCTACGAACTCACCGACAAAGGAAAAGATGAAGGAAGCTTCCCATTTGGATTTCCGTTCGGCCAGAGACCCACCTCTGTTGAATCGATGGTCAGCGAGATGCGGGATTACGTCTCCTACTTCGAAGACTTGGCAAGGTCCAGTCCGTCGAAGATGGACCCGTACAAAGACCGGCTGAGAGAAGTAACGGACCGGTTGTCCAAGCTTCTCTAGTCTGGAAGGCCACCACTAATGGCTAGTTCTTCCGGCGCGTATAACCTAGACAGTCTTAAGCAGAGTCGAAAATCCGATCAAACCTGAGAATGAAGCTAGGAGTATGCGTTCCGAATTACGGCGAGGGCTGTTCCGTTGAGGCACTCCGAACGGTTGCAGCTGAAGCGGAAAAGCGAGGATACGATTCCATATGGTGTACCGACCATGTCCTGATGCCGAAGAATAGTGGAACGCCGTACGAGAAGATCTTCGAGAGCGTCACGACCCTCGCCTATCTTGCCGCCACAACCAACAGGCTGAGACTCGGAATTTCGTCCCTCATCACACCAATGAGGAATCCCGTGGTCGTAGCCAAGCAGCTCGCGACGATAGACAACCTGAGTAATGGAAGACTAATAGCAACGAGCGCTGGCTGGAATGAAACCGAGTTCTCACACCTAGGGTCAAACTTTCACAACCGAGGGAAGAGACTGGACGAGTCGATACAGCTGATCAAAGACCTATGGGCCGGAAAGACTCACTTCCAAAGCAGCGTTCTGCTTCCCAAGTTCAAGGACGCAGTCTTTGAGCCCACGCCCGTCCAGCAGACGCTCTCCATATGGATAGGAGGGTCTAGCCAGGCCGCTATGAAAAGGGCCGCTACCCTAGGAGATGCTTGGCACCCAAATGTCCAGACGTTCGACAAATTTGCGAAACTGGTCTCGGAGTTCAGAGAGAGCTTTCCCGGGTCGAAGGAGATGGACATCTGCGTGCGTATCGGTCTTAACTCCAAATCCGATAGATCAGAGTACACATCGCCATTAGGCGAGAAGAGAGTTATGCTCTCGTCCAACCGCGAGGAGAACAGGAATATAATGAAACGGCTAGAATCGCTTGGAGTTTCCTACGCAGTTATCGCTCCAAACCCGGACGGCAGAGTCTCGGTAGCTGACCAGCTCAGCGGGATGAAGATGATCACCGAGGATTTCCTCTGAAACCCTCCGACTTTATACGTGCCCATCTCAAACTGTTATGGGAGGCCGAATGTGACTAGCGACTCGCTGATGTCTAGCTCGCATGACAATTGAAAGCAGTAGTCTTGGCGGGAGGAGAAGGGACTCGCCTTCGTCCTCTCACCTTCACCCGGCCCAAGCCGATGCTCCCACTAGGTCCAGACCCGATAATCCACTATGTTCTGTCACACCTCGCGGAAAGCGGATTTCATGATATCATCGTCATTCCGGGATACTTGGGAGACCAGATCATGGGTTACGTGGGGGACGGGTCGAAGTTTGGTGTAGGGGTCACCTACGTTGTGGAGCCAGAGGGAGTTACATTTGGAACTGCGGGCAGTCTCAAGCTCGCGGCCCATCTTCTCGACGATACATTCCTAGTGGTCCAGTCTGACGTCATCACCGAATTACCTCTCCGCGAAATGGGCCTCTTTCATTCAGACCGCGGAGGTGAGGTGTCGATAGGCTTGACGACGGTCGAGGATCCGTCCTCGTACGGGGTAGCGGTTGTCGATGAAGGGGATGAGATCGTGAAGTTTGTTGAGAAGCCTCCAATCGGCTCTTCTGAGAGCAATCTCGTCAGCACAGGCTTCTACATTCTCGAACCTGACGTAGTTGACTATATCGAGAATGAGAGGTGGGACTTTGCGAAGGATCTCTTCCCCTACCTTATGCGACTTGGCCAACATCTTTTCGGGTACGCATCGGACGCGTTCTGGGTCGATGTTGGAGAGTTGAAGGGCTACCTGACCGGCGTTAACTGGGTCCTACGCAACATCGTCAAGAACCCGCCCCGGGACGCAAGAATGATCGGACCTCCAAACGAAGCTGTGTTCGCCAGGGGAGACATCACGGTCGGCCGGAATGCCAAGATTACGGGTCCTGCCTGGGTCGAGAACGGCACAACACTTGGAGACGGCGTCCAGGTAAAGCCTGGGACCGTGTTGAAGGAGAATTCGCAGTTGTTGTCCGGTACCAGTGTCGAAGCTGGAGTCGTATTCGAGAGAGCCGTTATAGGCCACAACTGTTCGGTGAAATCAACAATCATTGGCGAGAGGGCCGTCGTGGGGAATGATGTCACGATAGATAGGGCGATTATCGGGCAGGGCTGTAATATAGGCGAGACGGTAAAGATTCTCTCCGGCAGCAAACTCTGGCCCAACACTAGGATTCAGGCAGGCAGCACAGTCGATGGTGTCGTGGCAGTCCCCCGAGACAAATCGTTCTATTTCGACACTGGCCTCGGGCAGTACTCAGGAGTATTGGCATCGTCCATCGAAGATTTCTTGGGCGCTTTCAAAATAGTCCCTATCGAGGCTTTGGAGTATCATATCGGCCGCAGGGATTTCGAGAAATGGACCAAGGATGTGCTCGGGTCGGTCTTGCTTGCAGACAATATCAGGACCCTGAGAAGATCCCAGCTCAAGGGCGAGGACCTACGACTTCAACTCATCGGCGTCGTTCAAGAGTGGGCCCAGAGAGTCTCCTCTCCCCAGACCGGCCCCAACGAGGAGAAGAATGCTGAGAAGCACACGACCAGAGTTTAGATTAGGGATACTCCCGAAATGCCTCTGGCTAAGGGCCTCTTCTGGGCAGGGTTCTACTGTGGCTGAGACTTCGGCATGAATTTTTCCTTGCCCACCGCAACAATGAACAAGATAATCCCAATGGCAAACAACTGCAAGCTTACTGCAATTGAGACGACCGGGTCTAAACCCTGCTTTGTGATCCCCAGCTCATAGTTAATGTAGGCGGGGAGAATCATAAACGCTGCTGCAATCACAACCACTGCTCCTCGGACTAGCTTGCCGACTTCTGAGTCACGGAAGCTTCCGGTGCCCATTATTCTTGGACCATCCTAAAGGCTGAATGACCCACCTCGTCTCTCCACTATATAGGCGCTCACTCCTTCGAGGCGACTTTGCGCGCAATTGTTACGTATGCCGTGTGACCGATCATTCGAGATTCGGGGCGGACTTTTCCAGCTTCAGTCTTGAATTCTCTCACCAGCAGTTCAACCGCCTCAAGGACGAGGAACATGTTCTTCCTAAGAGCATCCGCCAGCTTCTCCAGCTGATTTACTGTAGGCGTGAATGCAGCCAGAACTCCGCCTCCTGCCAGCGCTTCCCAAGCTGGTGCTACAAGCCTCCAGGGATCGCCGAGATCGATGACTGCCGCGTCCGCGTTCCTCTCTAAGAATCCCTCTACCGGATCAATGTTCCTGAATGTCACCAAGCGAGACATGCTTCCCTTCCCGACATTCTTCTGAGCCGCTCTCAAGAATTCGTTTCGGTTCTCATAGGTGTAGACTCTTCCATCGGGCCCAACGGACTGTGCTATTGCGGCGGTCAGCGCACCGCTACCAGTCCCGACTTCGACGACGCTATCTCCATTCTTCAGGCCCAGCATGTAGATGGCATATCCAATGTCCTTTGGATACAGAATCTGGGTGGGCCTATCAAAAGACTCGACTAGGTCTGAGAGTCGAGGCTTGAAGACAGCAAGTGACTGACCTAGACTTGTCTTGACAGAGACTCCCGATTCCATCCCTACTATGTCTTTGAGATCAAGATACCCTCGATGTGTATGGAATCGGCCCTCACCGGCTCTAGTAATCCAGTGTCGCCGAGTGTCCTGATAGAGAAGAACTAGATCGCCTTCCCGAAAAGTCGCTGTCAAAGCTAGATCGTCAAAAGACTTTAGAAGATTTAGCGATTAGAGATGAATTACTGCCAGCAATTGAGGTCCCGGTCGTGCACCGCCAGCGCTTTAGCGCTGTCTAGTTTGACAGATTCTTCCGGAAGAATTCCGTGATAGTGTTGTAACAGTGGACTCGGTTCCTGAACCGCAGAACGTCGTGTCCCTCATCCTCGTACACTTGATAGTCTACGTTGACACCATCCTTCCGCAGATCATCTACCAGCTGCGCAGATTCTGGCTCTGGAACTCGTGGGTCATGTCTGCCTTGTATGATCATCAGAGGGCAGGATAACTGGTTCATGTAGGTCTTGGGTGACCTCTCCAAGAGGAAGTCCTTGTCCGTGACCGGGTCGCCAAGTTCCAACCGGAAGAACGTCTGCCATGTTGGAGGAATCCGCGACAACCAGGCTGGCAGATCGTAGGGGCCGAACATGTCGACAGCCGCCTTCCACAGTTCCGGATGTCTTGACGCCAAGGTTAGCGTCATGTATCCCCCATAGGATCGGCCGACAACGCCTCGGCGGCTCGAGTCTATCCTCGGATCTTTCTCCAGACGCTTGAGACCCTCGATATGGTCCCGTACGTCTTTGCCGCCCCAGTCTTTGTCCACCCACTTCATGTAGCGGATTCCGTAGCCCGTACTGCCTCGTACATTTGGAACGAAGACTGCGAAACCGTTCAGCGTCAAGTACTGGATCAAGGGCATCGAGAACCAGGTGAAATCCGGCCTCTCCTGTCCTTGAGGTCCTCCGTGAACGTATTCGACTAGAGGTCTGGGTCCCTTGTAGCCAAGCTTCGGAGAGGGGAGATAGAGTCTCGCCGAAACTCGCAATCCGTCAAACGTTGTATAGCTCGCGTCTTCTCCGGCAGAGAGGTACTCGTCTGGAATGCCTAGGACCTTCTCGCTTGAGAGGCGTGTCGCCGTGGACTCTGCTCCGCTTGATATGATGTAGAGCTGTGAGGGGCTATTGGCCCTCGTGAAAGCAAAAACGTACTCCACTTCAAGAGGATCATGATTCGTTACCTGCCATTCGAGACCTAGGACCACACCACTCGACAATGGAGGAGCCCCAAGTAGGACCCGGCCAGCCCGAAAGACTGGTGACGCTCCCCCATGGAAGGTGCCTTCATACACCCAGGAAGCTCCATCGATATTGTACTCCAAGACGAAGAGATCGTCCTCGACTTTTCGTAGTCCGACCAACTCTCCTCGACCTGAATGCTGTAGTCCGCTGACAGGAATGTCGACTGGCTGGGATGGATTGTCCAAAGCGAGATAGGTCAAGCCCCCGTTGTCGTGGAATATGGTTGACGTGAAAAATAGCCCCTTGTCGTTGTCGACGAAGCTGCACCAGCCGATGCCATTCGGTGGGACTTGCTTTCCCTCTCGCTGGTCGAGTGGAATACCGTAGAGCAGTTTCCTCTCCATCATGCCAGGCTTCCGATAGTACAGTACGATGTCTCCCGCAGTGTAGCTGTCCGCAAGAATCACTGTGGAATGGTCGGAACTCACTCCGTTGCAAATGTTCCCGTAGATGCTGGTTCCGAGGGAGCTGACCTCACCGGTCCCGATGTTGACTTTGAGGCATTCGATATCAGGGGTCTTTCGGTTGTCCCGGAAGAAGTAAGCGATGTTTCTGTCTTTGTCGATGTGTACACAGGCGATCTGTTCGTCTCGATACCTGTCGCCAAGCAACTGTTCAGGAATGCCACCGTTGAGAGGGATGAGACTGGGCTGATAGTTCTCGTTGCCGAGTTTGTCAATCATGACTAGGATTTTTCCGAGTTTGGGAATGACGTGGTAGTTGTCGCCTGCCATCAAGTGTGGGTTGACAAGAGCCATACCACCAGGCAGCAGGGGTTCAGGAATGCTTCCGTGCTTGTCCATGGAGTACAGGCTCAGGACTCCACTCATGTCCGACAGGAAAAAGATTCGATTATTCACATTCTCAGGTTCAAGCAGGAGCCTTGCTGAGAGGAGCGATTCGACTGGAAACATGGGCCTCTCTGAAGCAGGTCTTTCAAGAACTTCTGTTACGGTCAAGCAAACCGAGTGAGCTTACAACACATGTCCTATTCAACCTTCCCCGTTTTTGCCAGAAGTGGGCGACTCATTATCTTTCTCGCGAACCAGTCTGTCGGCGATAGTCCTTACGCAGGGAAGCATTATTGAGTGGCAGTGGCGAAGCCAGGTAAATACATCTCCATATCCGCTGTCCGGAAAGTCTTTGACTTCGCCGTCCCTGCCAGCGTAAGAGGTAATCTTGTCAACTCGTCCTTGAGACTTAGGGTATCTTTCCAGTATCTGGCGAACATGCCGGTTCTCCATGCCCAAAATAAGATCCGATCTTTCTACCAGTTCTTGGGTTAACGGTTGCGAAGGTCGATTCTCGACGAGTTGATAGGCGGGGCCAAGTACTCGACGAAGCTGCGTATGCGCCACGCTCCAAGGACTGGCAACTAGACCACTAGATGATACCTCGATTCCGTTAACGTTCCTGTCAGCTAACGTCTGACGCATCAACGCCTCGGCCATTGGGCTCCGGCAGATGTTGCCGTCGCAGACGAATAGAACCTTCATTCCGCGCAATCCTAAGCTAGACTAACACAGAATCGACAGTAAGCATTAGAGATTCTGTTTCCACGAATGTTTAAAATGATGGAGACGGAGAATACGGAACGCTGGGTCCGTTTGAGCAAGGATCTGAAGAAGCTTCCCGAAATTAAGGTGTTCGGCAAATGGCCTACAGCGGATATTGAGGTTAGGGATCCAGGGCTCAAAAGATACATTTCAGCGAGACCCATACTCCTACCGCACACCAGCGGACGTCACGAGCACGCCCGCTTCCGAAAGTCGACCATTAATGTGGTCGAACGTCTAATCGACGATATGATGCGACCAGGGGTTGCCGGTGGCAACAAGGCTCGCGCGAGCAGTATCGTCAAGAACGCCATGGACATAATTGCTATCCGGACTGGCAAGAATCCTATCGAGATTATCGTGCGAGCAATCGAGAACGCGGCCCCTGCCGAGGACGTTACAAGGATCGCCTACGGCGGAATCGTCTATCCGATCTCCGTAGACATAGCACCACAGAGGAGAGTTGACATTGCACTCCGACACATTACTGAACTGTCCCGTCAGGCGTCCCACAACAACCCTCGGACAGTGGACGAATGCCTTGCTGAGGAGCTGATTCTCGCAGCCGCTAGGGACCCGAAGAGCGCGTCTGTTCGTAAGAGGGACGAGATAGAACGAATAGCCTTGGCTTCACGATAGACCACTGTTTTTAGGCCGCCTCTTCTGTTCCTGCTTCTCACAATTTCTGCCACGAGGAGAAAGGCTCCACCAATGAAGATCCCAACTAGAGCCGCGGCTAGGTAGCCGTTCAGAAGATACTGTAGCCATGACGCGTTGTCTGAGACCCACTTTTGCTGGAACTGGTTAGACTGGTATTCTGCTGAGAGAGCAAAAACCAGCGAGACAATGAATCCGAACATGAGGAAGAGGACTAGCTTCCCTGCTAGCATGTGGTCGTTCCTTCCTGCCATTGTTCAAGCCTAAGCCCAGGATCGTTGCTATAATAGTTGGCAACATCCAGGAACTTACGGTGGGGAGTCCCACCTTTATACGCCCGAGTTCAAACTCGATCACATCTTGTCTACAGTAGAGAAAATAGCTCCTGTTTCATCTTCGCTTAGTTCTGCTATTGAGAGGGCTGGCACTCTGCTTCAGAATGGAGCCACGGATCAGATCGAGGGGTATCGAGCTCGATTTGAGACGCTTGAGGGAATGTATGAGCGAGTCTTTGCGAGCCTGATCAGATCGGACTTTGGCTCAGAGTCATGTCATGAGACCGCTAGGCGTTTCTTTGGGACCGACCGTGTCTCGTTCGCGGCAGTTGACGGAACTGACTATGCTCGTCCGCTCTTCGACTTGGTTGTCTTTTTCGGCGGTTCCTACGCGGCCCGTGGCACAATAACCTATTCTGAGACGGGTCCACCTAAGGTCGAGTATGAGGATCACTTTCTCAAGAGCGGTCGTGCTCTTTCGAGTTGCGTTCCCGTGTATGTGAATGAGGTTCCTGAGATAGACCAGAGCTTCATTCAGCCTGGAGAGGTCTCCGAGATCTCTCTAACACGACCTCTGACGGACGAGGCGATAGCGAACAATTCGACGGTCGCCAACTGGATAATGACCTTTTCCGAATTCTACCTCGCGTACCGGCTCGCACGGGAAGAGGATGGACCCAGGATCCTTCTCTTGGACAGGAGCTTGGCTACGATGCTAGCCAGTCTCATCTACGACACTTCCAGAAGAAAACTCTGGAAGAGCAACGGGGCGCTAGTTGGGCTCGAAGTTGACGGTCTAGCGATAGACATCAACGATCTCGCATATGCTAGGCATCATTTGGACAATCCAGCACTCGACCTTCCACCGCCACGCGGAGATTACCTTCGATATCGATGTCTCCTCGAGATCGAGAGAACAGGGCCCCTCACTTCGGCCGATCTCTATTCTAAGCTTTGCATCAATGAGGATGATCGACAAAAGCGCGTCGAACGGTTCCTCGCGAAATTGGTCAAAGAAGGATTTCTGGAGGAAACAGAGGGAAAATTCACACTCAGAGAGCGTTACCGCAAGACTTGGCCACGAGTCCGAAGGCTTGTCGAAACGTACGGTCATAGAATGTTCGAGGAGAGACCGAAACAGAATCCGCTTCAAGTGATGAAGAACGGAACGTTACACTGGCTAACTACTCAAGATCTATCGTTCCTGACGCTCTTCGCGTTGAACCTTTTGGTTGAAGAATGCTGGAAGAGACGAATACTGCTCCTGGGATTGACGAAGGACACCGCAGCGCGAGACTTCAAGAATCACGTCCTCTCAGTCATGGTTTCGAATCAGCGGTGGAAATCGGATCTCAGCCAAGAGCAATTGTCTCGAATACCCAACACTGACAGAATGCTGCTCCAGACTCTCAGCGTTTTCAACCACGAATCTATCCCCGTTCCATGGTCCTTGATAGAGTACGACTCCTCATTCTTGATGATCGTCCCTGACTTCCAGAAGAGAGAAGGCTATGTCGGGGGAGCAATACGGAACAAGATCACGCCAGAACGATTGTTTCTCAAGAGCTACATCCAACTCTCACAGACAGCCTATGATCCACAACTGAGAAGCAATGTACTCCTACTAGACCGGCTGGTCTACCCAGACTTCGACCTTCGACAAGACACTACCACAGGATTCAACCATTCATACGGTGGTGCCGATGAACCGGTTCAACCCATCATTTTCAAGGACAACCAGGTAAGGAATCCAGTCCAGGAACTCGTAATGCTGACGCTCGGGTCCATGACGAGCAACAGCGTCCCTGAGCTGTTCGGCCACAACAAGCCACTATTCATCGCCGACAAGGTTGCCAAGTGGCATAACGAGGAGATGCGAAAGATCATAGACACGACCGGGAAATGGCTTATGAACAATCCAAAGCTACGACACTTTGTATTCTACATGAGCACGTTCCGGGAGCGGAGGAGCGAGATCGAGGGTGCTCGAAGAGACAACATCTAGATACTTCACAGACTTCAACGGCCGATTCAAGGCCCGCCTCGCCGCAGTCACACCGGCCTTCATGCCAGTCGCAACCCACGAGCTTACAGGCATATCCGCCAGATACGAGTGTAGGATCAAGGTCGAGTACCACAGGGATGCCATGGGTCTCATCGAGGAAGGAATGCTCATCGCGGTCCGAAATTTCAAATCCAATTCGAAGGATCATCGATATTCACTGATGGTGATTTCCCGGGTCTGGCCAGAACATTACGGGCTGAAGGGTCTCTCTGAGCACAGCTACTACCCCATGCAGTTCGAGATCATACAACAATCCGTGAAAGACTGGGACACAAGCGACAAGTCGACCATGATGGTTCAGATCAGTGCCCTTCCCATCAACTACGATCTCATTCTCAACGACAGTGCGGAGCCCAAGTATGAGAAGGGCTTCACATATCCGGTCATAGCCGCCGAGGCCCAGATTCTCAACCGCGACATGATCAGCCACATGTACAATCAGAGAATACTGGCAAAGCTCGGCTTCAACCCGAAGACAACGACGAGTGACGCCTACAAGGACCCGAGAATTGGGACGATCCAGATGTTCGAGTCCATGGAGGAGAAGATCCCGATCTATCTCGACTTCGAAGCAATGGTCCGATACCACTTTGGAATCTTCGCGTTTACCGGCGCCGGAAAATCGAACCTCCTCTCAAACGTGCTACGAAGATTGCTGATACATCAACCGGAGGTCAAGGTGATCGTATTCGACATTTCCAGCGAGTATCCCTTCCTCCTCATGGACCTCTTCGCAGAGGACAAGATCTCATCAAAGATTATTCTCGAAAACCCTGTTACCAACGCCGAGCAGTTCTATGCGAGTGTCGTCAAGCCACGGGAGTATGAGGACGACGACCGGGTGCGGAAGGTCTTCGCTCGAATCTTCGGCCAGAAGAAGATCACGTATTATCTCAAACCAGAATCGAAGATCCCGACATTCGGGGACATTCTCGACGAGCTCAACAGGCAGCGAAACGAGAGCTTGGACAAGCCCCACTATGTCAACGCTCTAGACCGGATCCGCCAAGAGGTTGTAGACTACAAGGCCGGCCACGAGGTGACCGACTCCAGACCTATCGACGAGGAATTTGTCAAACACTTCGACGAGTGGGGACGAACGGCCATCGACGAGTTCAAGATCTCAGACCGAAGCGGAGTCTACGCATGGGCCACCAGCCGGCTAACCCTACTGGACAATCTGAAGCGAGCTGAGAAGGAGAAGAGGACTACCGGAGGTCTCGACATACAGGGAATCAGAGACCTCGTGGAGAAAGAGTCCCGGCTCACCTGCATCTCAATATCGGACCCCTACGTCATCAAGGAGCTAGTCGTGGACCTAGCCCGCGAGTTCCTCCAACGACGTAAACGGTCCTTCAAAGTCAAGCCGTACTTGCTCTTCGTATTCGACGAGGCACAGGAATTCGTCCCTGACCTCAGCGGCTCGTCTGGCATTGACAAGGACTGCTCCAAAGTCGTAGAGACGCTATTGAGACAGGGACGGAAATACGGTCTCGGGGGGTGTCTCGCCACACAAAGAATAGCTTACCTCAATACAAACGCCCTGCAACAGCTCCATACATACTTCGTAGGAACACTACCCCGACCCTATGATCGGACAGTGGTGAGCGACACGTTCACCATCGACAAACAGATTCTCGAGAAGACCCTAGAATTCGCCCCTGGAGAATGGCTACTTTCAAGTTTCATAGCAACGGGAATGGAGAACGTCCCGATATTCATCAAAGCTGATAATGCCGAAGCTGAAGTGGAAAATACCCTTAGCAAGCTCACTTAGGTCTGCATATCCGCAGTTGTGCTTTCGACAGAGTATTCTGGGATGATCTGAACTTTGGCGACGAAAGTGGGGAACCATGCCTTTGCCTTGGGTCGAGTCTAAAACGCGGGGCTTGCTTGGGTCGAGCGCTGAGTCTAGCGGTTACTTGTGATCTTTCTTTTCGGTGTTGTCTAGGCTGATCGCGTAGGACAAGACTAGGTAGGGGTCGAAGGCTGGGTTGAGCATTTCGATCCCGTAAGAGTCTCGGACGGAGACCCATTTCTTGTGGATCTGAGCAATTGGCTTGCCGGCCATATCTTGAATGTAATAGTCGTGGGCCAAGACGTTCCCGTTTATCTTGGCTATCTCTTGGCCTGTCGGGTCTTCCATCCACCATGCTTGACCGATAAGTTTCAACAGCTTCTTCTTCACCTGTGCCACCAGTTGTCCCTGCGAGTCGTACACCTCGTACGTTGGGCGGATGGTCAGAACTTTTCCGTGGATCTCGCCTAGTCTCTGTCCGTTAGGAGTTTCGTACCAGAATTTCGGCCCGAAGCTCACCAACTGCTTCTTCACGTAGGCGAGTTGATTCCCGTTGCGATCTTTTATCCCGAAAGTGTCTCTCAGTGAGAGGATCTTTTGTTCGACTATGTAGCTGTTCCCGCTGAACTGGGGCACTAATCTTGAGAATGTAGTGGGCGTTGCGTACGTAGTTGTCGATGCTAAGGAGGCTCCGCATGTGGGACAGAATGATGACCCACTTCCAATAGCCTCTCCGCAGTTTGGGCATCTGCTGCTTCCCATCATAGGATTCTGGCCAATCGCTGGGCTGGGGTCTGAACTAAAGAAGATTGCAGTACTGCAGTCTGCACGATGAAGAGAGTGGGCAGGTTATGACAAATTCGGGGACCACAAGCAATGCCCACAGATGATCAGAGCCTAAATTTACCAAATTGAGTATGAATCATAAGTTAGCGCGGCTTCACGGTCCTGGACACGAGAAGAGAGAGCAGGACTTCCTCGCGGAAAACTCGCCCAGAACAAGCCCAGATTACGGATCCAAACGTGCGATTTGAAACTGCGACTTTTTCGCGCTGATTCATGCGGATAACTCGGACCTCCGAAAACGGTCGACCAGCCGCTTCTGCGCCATAGACGGGAAATTAAGCCTGGACCGGGTTCAACTGGCAGAGACCCCCTCAAGAAAATCTCAAAAGCAGTTGCTCCCCGCGACACAAAAACCCGTGTATGAGGCATGTCCAAGAAAGAGAATCATCAGCCATGTCCCATGATCGCAGACAAGCGTTCGATCGCGATCAATCCGCTCGCCACAGACCCAGCGAACACTAGAACGCGAAATCTTTCCGTTTTTCACTATCTTTTCTTTTTCTGTTATCTATTTCTCGACCCCCCCGAGGGGCATCCCAGAACTCCAGAAACCCTTCACACTTTACGAGCATCAATCTTGGTGGACCGGGCGGGATTTGAACCCGCGGCCTTCCGGTCACTCGAGGAGAATATTCCCCCATGCGAACCGGACGTTCTACGGCCCAGGCAGCCCACGACCGCCCAGCATACCAGGCTGAACTACCGGCCCAACCCAACCAGCGCCCGGCCCAGAAACCATCTAAAAGACTTTAGACACAGACAAGACCTGCCAAATCCGGAAAATGTTAATACCCGTCAGAGCCCAGCCCGCAAAACCAATGGGCCGGTAGCTCAGCACGGTTAACCAGGAACGACGCTCGGGCCGAGGAGCACACGGCTGATAACCGTGGGGTCGAGAACCACCAGGTCGATAGAGTTCAAATCTCTCCCGGCCCACCAAAACCATCTACAACTTCACACCGAGCTCACGGAACGCCCCATCCAGCGTCTGATCCGGAGAAATATCAAACTCTGAAACGCCACCCTTCTTCAAGATCTCCGGCACCGTGAACAGATTGAACTCTTCTGGCTTGAAATGAGTTTTGAGCCTTTTCGGATCTATCGGAAAGGATACTGGCGCCCCAGGCAGCGGTCGAAGCGTAAACGGCGCGGCGACGGTCTTCTGCAGACCGTTCTGGAAAAAGTCAACATAGACCTTCCCGACCCGATCGGCTCGGTTCCTCGAAGTCGAAACCTTCCTCGGAGCCAAATCCTCCATCAGCACTCCTATCATCAGCACAAACTTGCGGATAGTCTCGATCGGATATTTTGGAACGATCGGGATCAAGAAATGGAAGCCGTCAGCACCGGAAGTCTTGATCAAATGCCGTAGCTTCATCTCTACCAAAGCTGAATGAACCGCCTCGGCAATTTCCGTGGCATCCTCGAAACTGGCAGGCGGGTACGGGTCTAGGTCGACCAGCACCATGTCATGCCAGTCCGTCCTCGGAACCGTAGAGAGGAACTGGTTGATCTCGAGGCATGCCATATCGGCCAGCCAGATCAGAGTGGCCTCGTCGTTGCAGACGACGTGTCGGACGGACTTGTTTAGGCTGTGAGACTGGACCTGGGCGACGCTAACCCAGCTCGGATGGTTGGGCCAGTCTTTCTGGACAAACGATTTTCCGGGAACCCCGTGGGGAAAACGGTTCAACATCAACGGCCGATTCTTGACAAGGGGAACCATCCGCGACGCGACGGCAGCGTAGTACTGAATGACGTCCGCCTTTGAGATCTTCTCGCGTCTCCACAACAGCTTGTCGAGATTGGAGAGAGTAATCTTCCACCCACCGACTTCCACAATGTCAGTTATCCTCTTCAACGAGAGTTCTTCCCAGTTGACCGGAACTAGTAATGCTCATATCCGAGTTGGCTAGAAAAACCATGTTCTCGGCTAGAGACAGGAGAGTGAGAATCTGCCCCCTCGGCCAATATGGAAAGGCGCGATAAGCTTCGGCCTAGTCAGCATACCAGTCAAGAGCTACGGGGCCATCTCGGAACACAAGACCGGGCTACGCCTAATGTGTCCCAGGGACAAGAGCCCGCTACAGTTCAAACGAATCTGCCCCAAGGAGGGCAGAGAGGTGCCATGGGAGGAGGTCATAAAGGGCTACGAGGTCCAGAAAGGAAAATACATTCCCATCACGCCGAAAGAGCTCGAGTCGATAGAGCTAAAGTCGGGAAGGATGGTCGAGGTCTTCCAGTTCGTAGACGCGGAGAAAGTCGACGCGGTCTACTATGACAACAGCTACTATCTCGTCCCAGACGAGCACGGCGAGAAGCCCTACTATCTAATGCTAGGAGCCCTAGAACAGAACAACAAGGTCGCAGTCGGCCGAGTCGTCATGCATGAGAAGGAACACCTCGTCGCGCTAAGACCATACGACGGCGCGATACTCATGACAACACTCCACTACACCGACGAGGTCCGAACCCCGAGAGACTTTCCCGAGCTGAAGAAACCACCAGAGGTTGAGAAGGAGGAGCTCGAACTCGCAGGACAACTAATCAAGATAATGAAGAAACCGTTCAACTTCAAAGAATACCGGGACAGATACCAGGAGAATCTGATGAAACTGGTCGAAGCAAAGATGAAGGGCAGAGAAGAGGTCATCGAGCTGCGAGTTCCCGAGATAAAGCCGACCAAGAATCTGATGGAAGCCCTCAAGGCGAGCATCAAAGCACAAGAAAAACGATGACGCTCTTCCAAGAGCGTCCGATCAAGCCGATGATGGCGAAGACGGGAGAGTCGTTCGATTCTAACGATTATCTTTTCGAAGTGAAATGGGACGGTCTCAGAGCACTACTATTCCTACAACAAGGTCGACTTGAGCTCCAGAACAGGAACCTTCGAGACGTAACCGCCTCGTACCCGGAAATTCGTGGCGTAGCAGAAGAGTTCAGTGCCAGAAACGCAATAATCGACGGAGAAGTTGTCGTTCTGACCGAGAGGGGGATTCCGGACTTTGGAAGGATGCAGACGAGATTCGGACACAACGATCCTAGGACAGTGGATCTGGTCCGGGGCACGAATCCCGCGACGTACGTCGCGTTTGACCTTCTCCATCTAAATGGGAAAGACACTGTTGGGAATCCTTTGGAAGAAAGAAAGAAGATTTTGCGCAAGATACTCGTCGAAGGGCCTCACCTCGCATATGGAGATCATGTCGAAGGTGAAGGCTCAAAATTCTACTCCGGGGTATTGAAGCTAGGCTTCGAGGGAGTCATCGCCAAAGAGAGACTCTCGCCATATCTGCCGGGGACTCGGTCTAGCTCTTGGATCAAGATCAAAGGCTCCCAAACCATAGATGCGATCATTGTGGGGTACACGATCGGCGAGGGTGCACGAGCTTCTACCTTTGGATCTCTGGTCATGGCAATGTACGATGACGGGGAAAGGCTAATTCACGTGGGCAATGTTGGCGGGGGATTCGACAACAATACACTAGAGTCGTTAAGGTCAAGACTGGACAGGATAATTGCAAAATCCCCGATCATAATAGGAACAGTCGAAGCTCCATCGCCGATTGTCTGGTGCAAACCCCGCCTGGTTTGTGAGATCCTATGCTCCAGTTTCACACGAGACATGAAGCTGAGATTTCCAAGATTCCAGCGACTCAGACCAGACAAGAAGCCGGAGGAATGCCGTCTGGACGAAGACATATTATCCCGATGAGGTTCGATGCCGGACCGCGGTCGTGATGATGGCAGAAGTCCGTACAGTTCGAATGCCCTCGTGCAACTGGTGCGGACGCATGATACTGCCACGCGAAGGAGCTGTCCATTTTCCGTGCCCCCAGTGCGGCGAGGTCACCATCTGGCGCTGCGAAAAGTGCCGTGGATTCGGCCGACCCTACAAGTGTCCAAAGTGCGGGTTTACCGGACCATAGATGACGATGACGCAAGTACTGGTCACGATCAAGATATTCCCCTCAGATGCTCACGCGGACATGGCGGTTTTGAAGGAGAAGATTCGAAAATCCTTGGAGGGAAAGGCCTCGATATACAAGTATGAGGAGGAGCCGGTCGCCTTCGGACTAGTCGCGCTCATCGCCCACATACTGGTCCCAGAGGAGGCCCAGGGAAGGATGGACGAGGTTGAAGAGCTGTTGAAGCAGACCGATGGCATTAGCGAGGTCCAGGTCATGGTCTCGCGCAGGATTGCCTAATACTTAACGTTCGGTAATTAAGTGACAGGAACTCTAAATAACCAGAGATTCCCTTACGTTTTGAGTTAGCGATGGGTCTTAGACTAACGCTCCAAAACGATGAGGAGGTTCTACTCGACCTGCCGCTTTCGGAGGCCTCGTGGAACCCTGCGACTAAACAGCTCATAACGAGGGAGTTGGATGATTCAGAGGCAGACTTGGACGCTTTGTGCGACATATGCGACTTTTTCTCGAATAAACGACGGGTCCAGATTCTCAGCCACATGGTCAAGAACTGTAACAATTCCGCATCATTTACGGACCTTCTGAAGGTCGCGGTGAATCCTAAGTATATCTCAGATCTGGTAAACAGGTCCTCGCGAAGAGAGCTGATAGTGAAAGAGGGCAGGGGGTATAGTCTCTCTCCGCTCGGACTGGGCAGCTTTCTATTATTGTCTCTGGGGACCCGGAGGCTAATCAGGGAGACGGATTCCATTAATGATGACGATAAGTCTTTTGAGGGGCAATAACCAGTTGAACGTTAGGAATAGGGGCGTTTTGGGAGTCACGAGGGGGCGAGTCCTCGTCTCAGACGCGTTCGCGATCACCGTCATGGAGTTGGGAGAATAGCAATGTCAAAGGAAGTACAGCTGAGGGTAGCTGATGCTAAGCAGCGGGACGTGGGCCATGGCAAGGTCCGCATCGACAACGAGACGATGCAGAAGCTTGCCATAACGGCAGGGGACTTTATCGAGGTTCACGGAAAACGGACGACTGTTGCTATCGCGTGGCCCGCGTATGCCGAGGACCAGGGACAGGAGATTGTCCGGATGGACGGGCTTCTGCGTAGAAACGCGGGCGTCGCGCTGAACGAGTATATCACGATCAAGAAGGCGGAGGTCAAGGACGCCCAGACTATTGTCTTTGCTCCTACCGATGTCCGGCTGAGTGTTGACGAGGAGTTCGTGGGCTTCGTAAAGCGCCGGTTCATGGACATGCCGTTTATGGAGGGAGACATGACCCTCCTCAGCATATTCGGGAGTGCGGTCCCGCTCATAGCGACCAGGACCCGTCCGCACGGGCCCGTCAAGATCACCGAGTCGACCGTCGTCCAGGTGATGAGCGAGCCGACGCCTGAGAAGAAGGGCATACCGATCGTCACCTACGAGGACATCGGAGGGCTTCACGGCGAGATCCAGAGAATCCGCGAGATGGTCGAGCTACCACTACGCCATCCGGAACTCTTCCAGAGGCTGGGCATAGAGCCTCCGAAGGGAGTCTTCCTCTACGGTCCGCCAGGATGCGGGAAAACGTTGCTTGCAAAGGCGGTGGCTAACGAGTCAGACGCGAACTTCTACGTCATCTCTGGTCCAGAGATCATGTCGAAGTTCTACGGCGAGTCCGAGGCTCGGCTCCGCGAGATCTTCCAGAAAGCCCAGGAGACCGCTCCTAGCATCATATTCATCGACGAGATGGACGCGATAGCGCCAAAGAGGGAAGAGGTGACTGGAGAGGTTGAGCGGCGTGTCGTCGCCCAGCTCTTGTCTCTGATGGATGGAATGGGAGCGCGGGGCAATATCATTGTTATTGGTGCTACGAACCGGCCCAACGCGATTGATCCTGCTCTGAGGAGGCCGGGACGATTCGACCGGGAGATCGAGATCGGGGTCCCGGACAAGATGGGAAGATACGAGATTCTACAGATTCACACTAGAACAATGCCACTGGCTTCGGATGTGGATCTTCACCGGCTGTCGGATATTTGCCACGGCTACACGGGGGCGGACATTTCTTCGCTCTGCCGTGAAGCTGCGATGAAAGCGCTGCGACGATATCTTCCAGAGATCAATCTCGAGGAAGAACGGATCCCCAGTAGCATCTTGGAGAAGATGGAGGTCAACGTTAAGGATTTCACGGACGCGTATCGGGAGATCACGCCGACCGCGATGAGGGAGGTCTACATCGAGGTGCCGTCGGTGACGTGGGCGGACGTCGGCGGTCTTACTGATGTTAAACAGGAGCTTCAGGAGGCTGTTGAGTGGCCTCTGAAGAAGCCTGAGGCCTTCACCCGGGTGGGTATTAGGCCACCGAAGGGTATTCTATTGTTCGGGCCTCCGGGTTGTGGGAAGACTATGCTGGCGCGGGCCGTGGCGACGGAGAGCGAGGCGAACTTCATCTCGATAAAGGGACCGGAGCTGTTCAGCAAGTGGGTGGGCGAGTCTGAGAAGGCTATCCGGGAGGTGTTCCGTAAAGGGCGGACTGCTGCTCCTTCTATCGTCTTCTTCGACGAGCTCGACTCTGTGGTTCCGAGGAGGGGGATGGGTTTTGGCGATAGCGGCGTCTCGGAGCGGGTGATTAGCCAGTTGTTGACGGAGCTGGACGGGATAGAGTCTCTGGTCAATGTTGTCGTTATTGGTGCGACGAACCGGCCGGACATTATTGATCCGGCGGTTCTTCGTCCAGGACGGTTTGACCGGCTGATCTATGTGCCGGCTCCGGACCATTTGACGCGGCTGAATATTCTAAAGATTCATACCAGGAACATGCCGTTGGCGCGGGATGTTGATCTGGAGCAGATCTCGAGCCAGGCCGCCGGCTACTCGGGCGCTGATCTTGAAGCGGTCTGTCGGGAGGCGGGCTTGATCTCGCTACGGAGGGATATGGATACGAAGAGTGTTACGATCGAGGATTTCCGGGATGGTCTGGAGAGGGTGAAGCCGTCGGTGACTCCTGACATGGAGAACTGGTATCAGTCGTTCACGAAACGGTTCAAGAAGGAACGGGCTCCCGTGCCGATCACATAGAGGCTGGGGAAAGGCTCGTCCTGGTGACTCTGGCATTGAGCAAGGTCTGGAGTCCCAGGCCCATATCCCTCTCGATCGTAGAGGTGTTGGAGAGGAAGGGTGCGATGACGGATATTGATCTTCAGAAGGAGCTGAAGTCGAACTTTGGCGAGGTCAGCTTCCGCGAGTTGAATACTAACTTGATGCGGCTGGAGATGGCTGGCGTGTTGTGGGTCACGCGGTTGATGAAGGGGAAGAGGCAGGTCGAGCTGACCGGCAAACCGGACATCGAATAGAAGAAATGTCAACTGCTTCAGCGACTCCACCGACTGGTGCTGCGGATGGTCAGAAGTGCGCTTACTGCGCTGGGGCTGGTCGCTGGTCGAAGGATGTTATTGCTGGGATGCCGCCGGAGAGCGTCCGTTGCCCGCACTGCCACGGGTCCGGGGCCGCGGGTAGCGAGGCGGCCGGGAAGGCCGAATAGTATTCTATCGATAGTGCGGCGTTTTTCCGTGTTAGGATTATATTCTGGCTTGGACGGCTAGGCTGTTATGACTGGTTCGCTTGATTCGCCTGTAGTGGTTGATGATTCTAGCTTTGACTCGTTCATCTCGAAGTATCCCTTGATCCTCGTTGACTGTTGGGCGCCTTGGTGTGGGCCTTGCCGGTTGGTCTCGCCGATCATCGACGGGCTCGCCAGAGAGTATAGCGGCAAGGTGGTTTTTGGGAAGTTGAACACTGACGAGAACCCGGCCACGTCGGGCCGGTTTGACATTATGGCTATTCCGACGTTGCTGGTGTTCAAGAACGGGAAGCAGGTTGACCAGATCGTCGGGGCTGTCCCGAAGGCGCGGATCGAGGACACGCTGAAAAAGTACATGTGAGGACGGGGTCCCGTGGGGCGGGTCCCGTAGGCCGCGCGGCGTGTCTCCCGGTTCCTGTTTTTGAAATTAAGAATTCTTGGTTTTTCTTCGTGCTGTTTTTTTCGGGTTCTGGTTTTGCCTGTTACGATTTTTTGGAGGGAGTCGGCTGAAAATAATTATTCTATCCACATGACCGGGGAGTGAAATTATTCTCGGTAACAGAACGCCTTTATCCGAGTTGCAGGCAGAGAGGTCTCAGGTCCTCTGGTTCATAGGGCGTTAGTAGTCTAGGGAAGCGGAATCCGCCGAGGTTCTGATGATGATTCTGGGACTACGGGACGTGACGCCCATGCTCGGAAAGGGCCGTGATGGAGTGGAAATGGGTTGAGAGTTTCGGATAACGATTCGGAGCGGAAGGAGGCGTTGGCCGATCTCCGCCGGTTGACCAGCATCATCCTCGACAATCTGCAGGAGGGTTCTCAGAACCGGCTCATGGACCCGAAAGAGATGCGGTTGCTTGGCGGTACCGCGATCCGATCCATACGCCTCTACCTGAAGACCTTGGAGGAGGAGCATGCGAGACGTACCATAAGAGATGAGGATGATTCTTCCGGAAAGACTCAGAGAACCATAGAAGAGGATCAGACCCGCGCTGGGAAAGACTAGGGAGATCGACGAGGAGAAGCTCCGAGACAAGACAATCCGGCAACTCCAGACATCGGCCAACATGGCGTACAGGATGATGAGGGACGAGAGGATCGACCTGAGATCACGCCAGGGCTGGCTCAAGAGCTACACAGAAGCAGCTCGCACGCTGAGCCAGGTGCTGAAGGAGAGAGAGGAGAAGGATTGGGAGAAACGCCTCCGGGTGATAGAAGAGTACAGGAAGAGGACCAGTGCAACGACCGGCCTCTCAGGAACGCCCGGTGAAAATCAAGCAGATCCTCAGCCGCGAGAAGGGTCCCAAGCCTAGATGAGTTCCTCAATCCACACGAAGATACAGCGAGAATTTGCAGAGGTCGAGAGAGAACTCGAAGAGGACGGCGCAAGAGGCAGGCCCCTCTTCAGCGGGGGCATCATAGACTTCTGCAAGGGATGGCTGAAACTCGTTCCAACCCAGTATCAGGAGAAAATTCTACTCGACCCAAGCAGATTCGTCGTCGCAAGATGGGCTCGGCAGACGGGCAAGTCAACCACTATCGCGGCGCTAAGCCTCTACTCGGCACTCCACGAGGGAGCGAAACGAGTCCTCATCCTAGCGCCTAGCCTGCGGCAGAGCAAGAAGCTGATTCACAGGATCGGATCGTTCATCCCCAAGAATCGCTCTCACATTCTCGCCGGGCGACGGCTCAAGACCAGATTGGAGTTTGTCAACGGCTCCAGCATCGAGGCGCTGCCGAACAGTCCCGAGACGATACGGGGAGAGACCTGCGACCTGATTATCCTCGACGAAGCGGCATTCGTCAGATACGACAGAGAACTCTACGATGCGACCGTATACGCGCTCACAACGACCAACGGCCGTTTTCTTGCTTTGAGTACCCCAGGCTCTAGGGACACACTCTTCTACGAGATGTGCACAAACAACGATCTCTTCGCAGAGTTTTCACGCCACCACGTCGGCTACCGAGACGCCGTTGAGCCCAACGGACCGCTCAAGGAGAAGATGGTCCAGAGCCTCCGGATCCAGATGAGAGAGGATCCCTGGCGCTGGCAGAGAGAGATGGAGGCAGAGTTTGCTGAAGACGAGGAAGCATTCTTCCCGCTAAGCCTTCTGACATCATGCGTCTCATACGAGCTGAAGACGTACGATGAATCAATCGCTCTAATGGGAGAGATCCCACCAGCAGGAAGCTACTATGTTGGGTGTGACCTCGGAAAGAAACAGGACCATTCAGCTGTCGCGGTCGTCGAGAAGAAGGACGGACACGTCAATCTGATCCATATGAAACAGTTCAAGCTGGGAACAGACTACACCCACGTCATGGGCTATCTTAACAGGCTAGGTCAGAGACTCCAGACGGTCAAGAAGACCAACATCGACCAGACAGGGGTCGGAGAATACTTCGTAGAAGAAGCCGCCAAGGCAGGAGTCAAGCTCGCGGTCGGCACGACACTAACCGTCCCAGAGAAAGAGAACGTCCTATTCTACCTCAGACATCTAATGGAAGAAGGCCGGCTCCACATCGCATACGATCCCGAGTTGATAAACGAGATGAACGCGGAACGATTCCAGCTGACAAAAACAGGTCAGACACAGTTCTCAAACGCGAGCGGAACACACGACGACCGGCTCTGGGCGCTCGCACTCGCCGCCTACGCGTCCCGGCTCGACACACCAACATATCACCCGGCGGCTGCCGTCAATACCTCCCCGCGCCCCGGCAACCTCATGCCGAACCTTCCACGCAAGCTATGGAAGATGTAAGAGACAGTTTTCGTAAATCGGGAGCCTCGCGGACACATATATCTCCTCCGCAAGGTATAGAAATACCATACCCAGAAGCTCAGGTATATATCCGACTTTCTTCTTCTCATTCGTATAGAAGATATACACTATGTCTCTCATGATGGAAGCCCGAAAAGTCCAGAAAGTCGGATACTCAACCCTCATAGTCTCTCTCCCGAAAGACTGGGTCGAGGAAGTTAGCCTCAAACAGGGCGACATCGTCACTTTCAGACGAGAATCTGATGGGGGCATCACCGTCTACCCGGGCCTGACAAAGGAACGGGAGAACCATCGCTACATGATAGACGCCGACCTATGTGACGGTCCGAACCTCTTGACCAGGATTATCACCGCGAACTATCTGACGGGGCATGATACGATCCAGATCACATCGAAGAAGGAGCTCTCGTCCCGCCATCTCGAGGAGGTCCGGGGTGTCAGCAGACGATTGACGGGTCTGGGCATCGTAGAGCAGACCTTGAAGTCGGTGACCCTACAGAGCTTCGTGGACCCGACCAAGTTTCCGATCTATGGATTGATGCGGAGGCTGCAGATCATTCTCAGCTCGATGCTGGAACAGGCAGTCAAGTCTGTTGTCGAGGGACGGATGGCCATGGCGGATGAAGTGCTGCATATGGAGGAAGAGGCGGACCGGATTTACTGGATGATCATACGACAACTGTTGCTTGCAGTACTGGACAGGCGGGTCGCGAAGGAAGTTGGCATTGAGGGTCCAATGCACGTGGTCGGAAACCGGGTGATCGCCAAGAGCCTCGAACAGATGGCCGACTCAGCCAGCCACGTTGCACTAGAGGCACAGAAGCTGAAAGGCGACGGCAAAAACGTTGACCCGAAAATAACCAAGGGACTGCTAGAGTTGAGCGACAAGGTGCGTTCGTTGATCGAGGACTCTTTCAACGCACTGATGAAAGGCGATGTGAAAAAGTCGAATGAATGCATCGAACGGGTGGAAGCCTGCGAGACCCTAGAGCGATCACTGACCGCAGATCTGATGAAGAGCGTCAAAGACGTCAATCTCGCAGTCGGACTACGGTCGATCATCTGGGACGTAGGCCAGATGGCCCGAGACTCAGTCTCGATCGCAGAGGTTGGCATAAACCGGAAACTCGAGACCCCAAGCGACTTCTGCCAATGGGAAAAAGTCTAAAGAAAATAGCCCCAGTTACTCAGAACAGAATCGCTTGTCTTAAGCCCAGCCCTTTCTTGGAAGAAGAAGGCTCCTACCATCAAGGGACAACCGCCATTGGATATTTGCCCATCTAGGTTCAAACCCTCGGGCGTGGGATCAGATGCAAGTTCGGGATAGCTCTGCCCCCAGATCAAACGTCCTCTCTGGGCAAGGTGTGCCGTACTAGTCAGAGGGCTTCGTGGGCAGTGACGGCAAGCGCGGCTTCTCTTGGCCTTCGTAGAGGATCAGGCCTCTCGCTTCAAGCGTCTCTTGAAGTTTTTTCACCGCGATATACACTTGGCTCTCCTTCTTAGCACCTGTGCAGACCAGTTTGCCGCTGGCGAACACGAGAATCACCACTTTCGGCTCATCCATACGGTAAATCAGCCCGGGAAACTGCTCAGGTTCGTACATGGTCTTCTTCAAACCGTAAACCGCCTTCTCTAGGTCGATGTGGCCTCCCAGACCGCAGGACGCAACAATGTTCTGGATCATGATCTCTGGCCTTCCAAGGATGACTATTCCATCTCTCTTCAGTTCGTCAACCACTTTGAACACCGCCCTCCGGGCCTCGCGTTCAGACTTTGCGCCAGTACAGACCATTTTTCCAGAGCTGAAGATCAAGGTCGCAGTCTTAGGCTTCTTCAACCGGTAGACCAAACCTGGGAACTGTTCTGGGCGGTACTCTACTCCTGGAAAAATCCGGACGATCGCGTTGAGGTCTATCCGCTGGTTCAGCGCCGCGGAAGCGACAACGTTCTCGATATTGATGAACGCCTTACCCTTATCCGACAAGAACCTCAAGCCCCGGCTTTAGCCTAAATGTGGAATGTCTCATTGAACCGTGTTTCCCATACTGCGTAGAGTAGTGAAAATCCCAGGCCGAAGTCCCCCAACCCCCAACTCCCATAAATTGTCTACCTCCCAGCCCAGCGTGCAATAAAGACGTTTCAGAGGGTTGAATGCGTGAAATCGTCACCTGGGCATCCCAAGCGAATTTCTGCCAACGGGAAAAAACCTAGCAGAAACTACATCGCCACACGATATCGTCGAGCCTGCTAGCTACTGGATGTCGCCGTGTCGCGAGGTAGATCAACCATCTGTCACATCGTCACGGAGGATTGTTGCATCATGGGTGAAGGAATTTCTCGTCGGACCATGCGATCTCTTGCCAAGTAGTATGCTATGGCGTATAATAGAGCGGGTATCGCGCCTAGAAATGCGGGGAGAAAGAATAACCCGGTCTCAAAGAAGAAGGGTCGGCCTCCCACGAACAGAGGATAGATGATGAGGGTGTTTACTATGTTAAGCGCAATTGAAGTTGCGTAACCGGACCATAATAGTATTCGTCCATTTCTCTTCTGGAGTGCGTAGGTGAGTAGGACTTGGGCTATCGACGTGATTGCTCCGCCGACTATGATTATGAGACCTAATGATACGAATGATGGTTGAACTATGAATCCGGGATTGTTGGCTGTGAAGGATATGGCGGCGAAGAACAGCACGAGGGCTCCAACGATTGAGATACCGATTCCTACGAAGAAGAATATGATTGACAATATCACGTTTCGAGCATGCTCATGCCCAAAAGCTTCCCGTCCAAGAATAACCAGAACCGCACCAACCAGGGCTATAATTCCACCTACCGCACCAATGAATGGGATCCACGCTATGAGCAGTCCAATCATTAAGAGTAGTAGACCGGTCTTTGTATTGTCTATCCTGCCCGCTCTCTGGTTTTCCCAGTATGCAGCTGTATATGCATAATATGGGTGAGGTGGAGGTTGAGGTCCAGCAGCCACGGAAGGTTGCGCGGGTGGAACCGAGACCGCTAGGGGAGTGCCGCATGTGATGCAATATCTTGCCTGTGCAAGGTTGTTGGTCCCGCATCTCAGACAAGCTATAGATGACGTTCAGGGTCCTCTCGCATCACAAAATAGCATGGTCTGATGGAGCTAACGTTTGAGCGTCGTACAATCGCGCTTGAAGGCATAACATCTCGCTGAAACTAGCGCCTTACCTTTCTATCTCTACGGTGGATTCGTCCAGGTTATGATATCTGTCGTACTGTCCCATGTGCCCGCTATTACCCAGGATGGTGTGGTAGTCGTCCCTTGAATGACAACTTTCCATATCTGGTATAGCGTGACGGCTCTATCTCCGTTTTGGTCGAGCTGTAACCAGCCAGTCACGCCGTAATAATTCGATGCCACTGTAGGAAGCATTGCCTGTATCCTGGTTCCATTGTAGGACCCTGCTTGAAGAGTGGCTAGTGCAGCAAGCCAGACGTCATCATAAGCCCCGGCACAGAAGAAATCGCAAATGTCCCCCGGATACGTGTTGGAAAAGGCCGAGTAGAGTCGCTCCGTCTTGGTATTGTTCGGGAAGGCATAGATCGTTGAGGGAACCCTGACTTTGGCTAAGAGCGGCCCCGCAATTGGGTCCCCGCTCAGGATGGGGTCCTGCACCTCTCCGTCTGTCCCAAACCAAGGCAGCTTGCCGTTGAGCAGACTCGGATGCTGCTGTTCTGCCTGCGTGATGATTTGTGCTAATTCTTCGAATGAGACAAAATCCATGGCGACGCTGTTCGGATATGTGCTGTTTGCAGTCTGAAAGTCGTTGTAAAGTGTTGCGAGAACGGGAGTGAAGTCGGTTGTTAATGTATCGTAGGGAATGATATCTATCACATGTCCACCGAGAGCCTTGAATCTCTGAGCTGTCGCGTTTGCAAGAAAATTTCCATACGAATCATGTCTCTGAACAATGATTAGGGCGCTAGCCCCCCTGTCAATCATCATCCGGGCATCCGCCAATCCTTGCACTCCGTCGTTGGGAGCTGTTCTGAACAGATAGTCGTTGGGGATTGCAGGAGCGAGTGAAGTTGATGAGGGGCTTATCAGGACTATGTGGTTCGAGTTAGCGAAGGACAACAGAAACACAGCCGTGCCGCTATTCAACGGTCCGACAACGGCCTGGACCCCTGATGCGGCAAGGGACTGTAAGTCTGCTAGTGCCAACGAAGGACTGAGTGCATAGTCGTCGACTGTTACGCTGAATCTCAGATCGCATCCAGCCGAGGAAAGAAACGAATTGATGTCACTTATGGCTATGGCCGAACCATCTTTAGCTCTGACGCCCTGAGTCGCTAGTCCATCACTCAGGTCAAGAAGCTCTCCAATAGTGATCGTTTTTCCTGAGAGACAAAGTCCGCTCGCCAGTTGGGTCTGGAGCTGCGATATCTGAGCTTGAAGCTGAATGATTTCGGCCTGGTCTGCAGCTAGCTGCGCATTGAGAGAATCCAGTTGAGTTTTGAATGACGATTCGAGCGATTGGACTTTGCTGATTTCGTCGTTTAATTGTGTTTCTAGCGACTGTAGTTGACTGTTTATTGTTGCAAGCTCAGCCTCGAGGGATTGAATCTGAACTGATGTCTGGTTGAGTTGAGAGTTGACTGTTTGGAGTTGAGAGATCTGGTTGGTCAGATTGGCGATATCCGCTTTGAGTTCGGCAATCTGATTACTGAGTGAGTTAGCATTATTGTTGAGGTTTGAGACCTGGCTGTTCAGGTCCGCGGCTCGTGCCTGGTAATAGTATCCAACACCTCCTAGGGAACCTCCCGCAACAGTCAGTAGAAGTATGAGCGTGGCCTTCAACGAGAAAACGAAGGACATGGGCTGTATTCACCGGGGATCCCATAATTGAAGATTGCTCAGAGTTATCGTGAGTTGGTCCCGTGGAATGCATGAGCTGGACAGACGAGCGAGAAGGCGAACAAACTGCGCCTTCACTTCGACGGTTTTCTTAGCTGAGCCAGTTCCCTTTCGACTGCAACTATCCTCTTGGGGCAGTTTGGGCAGAAGCTGGGTAGCATTGCGTAGATGTTGGCATTCATCTGAAGCAGGGGCTGGATCATCTGGCTAACAGCGGCAGCACCGGGGTCTTGGGGGATGACTTTGCCGCGCTGTTCCAGCTGCTTCATCTTATCGCCCATGATGACCATTACCGGGCATTCGCCTAGGCCGTAGACGCAGAGATTCTCCCCAGAGGATTCCATGCTCAACGAGCAGGATTCTCCGAATAGTTTGA